>Ga0335073_10004152_pt1 | contig 20259 bp, 14 predicted proteins | sample Lox_Sample_22_FD_207093 | JGI IMG/M metagenome (GOLD analysis project Ga0335073, IMG submission 207093) | Soil microbial communities from Loxahatchee National Wildlife Refuge, Florida, United States - Lox_Sample_2.2 | ecosystem: Environmental > Terrestrial > Soil > Wetlands | place: USA...
CACATGGAAATAGAACAGCCGCTGGACGATCCCCATGGTGGCTTCCGTCGGCACCCACATGAAGACCAGGTAGAGGTGCACGACCATAGCCAGCGCCGCCCCCGCTAACAGCCATAGCGGGATCGCCGGCCTGTCGTCAAACTCTGAGAGCATGTCTTTTATTCTATTGCAAAGTCTGGTTTAGGACCCAGGCAAGGCGGTCGCCGGCTTTTTCGATTTGCTCCCGGATTACGGGATCGGCTTTCTTTTCGTAGCCGGCATCAATCGGCTCCGGAGTGCCGGCCGGTTCCTTGGGAAGCTTGCCGTAGGTAATCTTCTGGGCAATCTTGTGACTCTGCTCGGCCCAATCTTCCACCGTACCCTTGTCCCACTTCCTGGCGTGCTTCTGCGCGTCTTTGGAATAGAGTGCGAACAGGTCGTCTTCCTTGCCCATCTGGCTCAGAAGACCGCTGTCCCAGAGGCTGTGGAGATTGTACGGACGGCCGGAAGACTGGTCGCCGAACTTTACGATCACCTTGTTGCCGCCCTGGTCCTTGTTGTCGGAGCAATGCAGCGGCTGATGCATGTCGCCAATGAAATGGACCAGGAACATGAGAGCCTCGCGGCGCTGAACGGGGGGCGCGGCGGGGTCGCGCAGAACTTTTTCGAAGTCCTCGATTTTGGCGATCACGCAGTCGCCCTTGGCGCAATCGCGCGCCATATCGAGGTGCGGCTGGTCGATGGGAATGTCGATATAGTGCCAAGGTCCGGTTTCACGCCGCTGGTTGCGGATGTTATCGGCCCAACTGGCGATGGACTCCATGGTCACGTTCGGCCCGAGGATCCCGGTAACGCGCGCTTGCACCGCGGGAGTCAATTGGACCCAGGCGATGCGGGCGATGAGGCTGTGTCCTTCGACTCCCCAGCCGAAGGCGGGCAGAGATCCGCACAGAATGGAAATCAGGAATTTTCGCATGAAAACCTGAGGGTAGCACGGGTACTTCGCGCGGCTACCCTTATGTCTCAGGATTCGAACGTAAAGAGCAGCGTGCCGGCATCGGCTTCGGCGGGAGCGCTGCCGGCGGTGACCGGCGCCTCGCCTTCGGCCGATACCTGGCGGTAGTAGATTCCCGTCTCGCCGAGATAGACTTCGAGATCGGCGGGACGCGGCAGCGAGCCTTGAATCAAGGCCTCCGAAAGCGGATCCTCGATGTATTTCTGCAAGGCGCGGCGCAGCGGGCGGGCGCCATAGCTGCGGTCGCCGCAGGTTTTATCCAGGATGTACTTGGCGGCGTCCGGCGCCAGCTTGATCTTCACCTGCTTGGCGACGAGGTTGCCATTCACCTGGTTGACCAGCAGATCGATGATCTTGATGAGGTCGTCATCGGTGAGCGATGTGAAGAGGATGATTTCATCGAGGCGGTTGAGGAATTCGGGATTGAACGCCTTCTTCACCTCGCTGCGGACCATGTCTTCCACCTTCGCCGAGACTCCCTCGCCCATGGGCGTGGAGAAGCCCAGGTGGCCGCGCTTTTCGAGGAAGCGCGCGCCGAGGTTCGAAGTCATGATGATGATGGTGTTTTTGAAATCCACCTGGTTGCCGAGGCCATCGGTCAACTGGCCGTCTTCGAACACCTGGAGCAGGATGTTGTAGATATCCGGGTGGGCCTTCTCGATTTCATCGAGCAGAATGATGGAGTAGGGATTGCGCTTCACCCGTTCGGTAAGCTGGCCGCCCTCTTCGTAGCCGACGTATCCGGGGGGCGAACCGATGAGCTTGGAAACCGAATGCTTTTCCATGTACTCCGACATGTCGAAGCGGACCAGGCTCTTTTCGCTGCCGAAGAGGAAGCCGGCGAGCGCGCGGGCGACTTCGGTTTTGCCGACGCCGGTCGGTCCGAGGAACAGGAAAGAACCCGCCGGGCGATTGCTCGACTTCAAGCCGGCGCGCGAGCGGCGGATGGCGCGAGCCAGAGCGGAAATGGCCTTTTCCTGGCTGATGACGCGCTTATGCAGTTCCTCTTCGATGCGGAGGAGCTTGGTGATTTCCTCTTCCTTGATGGAGGTCATGGGGACGCCGGTCCAGCGGGCGACCACGTCTTCGATATCGTCCTTGGTCACGCAGCCGGTGGAGGAATCGTCCAGGTTGTACTTTTCGCGCAACTGGCGCATGTTCTCGCGCTCTTTGCGCTCCTCGTCGGAGTAGAAGCGCGCCTTCTCGAACTCGTGGTTGGCGATGGCGTTCTCCATGCGGTGCACGATGAACTTGATGCGCTTCTGGATATCGGCGAGATCGGCCGGGAGCGTTGTCTGGCGCAACTTTACGCGTGCGCCCGCCTCGTCGATCAGATCGATGGCCTTGTCCGGCAGGTAGCGATCGGGGATGTAGCGGCTGGACGTGTAGACGGCGGTTTCGACGGCATCGTCGGTATAGGCCACGGCATGGAATTTCTCGTAGCGGTCCTTGATGCCGAAGAGAATCTTAATGGCGTCGGACTCGCTGGGCGGCGGGACCTTGACGGCCTGGAAGCGGCGCTCCAGGGAGCGGTCCTTCTCGATGGATTTGCGGAATTCGGAGGGAGTAGTAGCGCCGATGCACTGAATTTCGCCGCGCGAGAGGGCCGGTTTCAGAATATTGGCGGCATCGAGCGATCCTTCGGCCGAACCGGCGCCCACCAGGGTGTGCAGCTCATCGATGAAGATGATGGCGTTCTGGTTTTCCATCAGTTCCTTCATGATGGTCTTGAGGCGCTCTTCGAACTGGCCGCGGTACTTGGTGCCGGCGACGATCAGCGAGAGGTCCAAGGCCAGGATGCGCTTATCGGCCAGGAAGGAAGGCACGTCGCCTTCGGCGATGCGCTGGGCGAGTCCCTCGACGATGGCGGTCTTGCCGACGCCCGGTTCGCCGATCAGCACGGGGTTGTTCTTGGTGCGGCGGCAGAGGATCTGCACCACGCGCTCGAGCTCGTAGTCGCGGCCGATGAGCGGGTCGAGGGTGTTGTCCATGGCGGCCTGTGTGAGGTCGCGGCTGAACTCGGCCAGCAGGGAGCTTTCCTTGGGGCGGGCGGAAGCCACTTTCTCGCTCTGCGAACGCTGCAACTCCTCGCGGATGGTGGTGAGGCGCAGACCGCGCTCGTGCAGGATTTCGGCGGCGAAGCATTTCTCTTCGCGCAGCAGGCCGAGGAGGAGGTGCTCGGTGCCGATGTGCTTGTGATTGAGCCTCTCGGCTTCTTCCGCGCCGTAGGCCAGAACGCGTTTGCATTCATGGCTGAGGGGCAGGTCCACCGACGTCGAAACCTTCTCGCGAATGGTGGTGTGTCCTTCGATCTGCTTGCGGATGGACTCCACCGCCGCATGGGAACGCAGGAAGCGGTTGGCCAGCGCCTTGTCTTCCCGCAGCAGGCCCAGCAGCAGGTGCTCGGTTTCGATATACGGGCTGCCGAACTGGCTGGCCTCGTACCGCGCGAAAAAGATCACCCGCCGCGCCTTCTCCGTGTAACGCTCGAACATAAAACCTCAAGCCCCCTATGAATTAAAGATACCCTGTACCGCTCTCGCGTTGCGAATCATTTGCGGCGGCGGGTACCAAGCCGCCTTTTTCCATTGCCAGTACGCGGTCGCAGCGCCGCGCAAACGACAGATTGTGAGTGACGAAAACCGAGGTGAGCTGGTGCGTGCGGTGCAAATCCGCCAGGAGTTCGAAGATCATTTCCCCGGTCCGGAAATCGAGGTTGCCCGTGGGTTCGTCAGCGAGCAGCACTTTCGGCCGGCCCACCAAAGCCCGGGCCAGCACGACACGCTGTTGCTCTCCGCCCGAAAGCTCACCGGCGCGGTGCGACGACCGTGCCCGTAACCCCACCTCATCCAACCTCGCTAACGATTCGGAGGCCGCTTGGGCACGGGAACTTCCCCGAATCAACAAGGGCATCATCACATTTTCCAGCGCGGTGAATTCCGGCAGGAGGTAGTGAATCTGCCAAACGAACCCAATTTCCCGGTTGCGAAAATCCGCCTGCTCCGAGTCCGAAAGGCCCGAAATCTCTGTACTTCCGTAGTATATCGTACCGCTCGAAGGCCTGTCGAGGCCGCCCAACAGGTGCAGCAAGGTGGACTTTCCGGCGCCGGATTCCCCAACCAATGCAAGCATTTCCCCGCGTGCAACGCTCAGATCCACACCTGAAAATACCACTAAGGGCGCCCCGCCCGACTGGTACACCTTGGATAGCGCTTCGACGCGAATATGAGGCTCGGACATCGCTACCGCAAGTGTAGCAATCCGTGCGCTCCCTCACGACGAGTTGTCCGGCGGGCCGGAGGCACCTACAATAGGAAAGTGGTTGGGAAAACCCCGGAGGTTCGTTGTTACCAGCAAAGAATAGATGCATCTGGCTGGCTTTGCCAGTGTTGTTGTTTTGCAGTTGCCAGAAGTCGCCGGCACCGTCGGTAGCCAAGGCGGCCTCGACTGAAGCCGTCACGCCGAAATGGAGCGACAGTATCCCGCAGGATCGGGAAGCCGATGATACGGCGAGGTTTTTAGCCGGAATGCCGGGAAGCGCGGGAAGCCAGTTCACGGCCCTGGAGGCCGACCCGGCCTGGAAAGAGCACCGGCAGCTCATGGATGCTGCCTGGGCCAAGGCAGACGAGAGACTCATCCGCGGCCTGCACGAGTTCCAGCGCAAAGAGCTTTCGGATGAGCCGTTTGCCCACAACCTCCTGTTTTATCCGTTTAGCGGTCCGGACGCCTTGACGGCGACCATCGAATTTCCGGAGAGCCCGACTTTCGACCTGGTAGCGCTGGAGCCGGCTGGATCTCTGCCCTCCCTGGATGAACTCCAGAAAAGGAACTTGAGCGAATATCTTTCCGGCATCCGCACAACGGTGGCGTCCGAACTGGGGAAGAGTTTCTTCGTGACGCGCGAGATGGACCGGCAATTCCGCGGGCAAATCACCGACGGGCTGCTGGTTCCGGTGCTGCTTTTGCTGGTGCGCACCGAGCACACCGTTCTGGGGTACAAATATACCCGGCTGGATGAAAAGGGCCAGATCATCGACCGCCCGGGCAATGCGCACGTGGATTCGAAGTATGCCAACAAGGGCTTCGCCATCGAATTTCGTGAGGATGGGGACAAGTCCGTTCACCGGCTCTACTACATTTCTTTGAATCTCGATAACAAGCACCTGGCCGGGAATACCGGGTTTGCACAGTACGTAAAAACGATGCCGGAGCACACCACGCTGCTCAAGGCGACCTCGTACATGACCCACCACGACGAGTTCTCGACCATCCGCGGCATGGTGCTCGATTACAGCGCGGCGGTCTTCCAGGACGATTCGGGAATACCGTACCATTTCTTCACACCGGATAAGTGGAAGGTGCAGCTCTACGGCGAGTACACCAAGCCCTACGGCAGCTTCGCTTTCCTGGAGCAGCCCGATTTGCGGCAAGCCTACCTGGCCAATGGCGTGAAGCCGCTCAGCATGCGGCTCGGCTACGGGTTCGGGAAGGTAGCTTCGAATCTGTTGCTAGGCAAGCGACTGCCAGCGCAAAGCCAGCAGTAGACGCAACGGCTGCTCCGGCAGAGCCGCAGAGGACGCTGCAGGAGCCAGCGCGACTGCTTCAGTAGCGGCGTCCGACCCTCGCTCGCCATTCGGCGCGATTCTCCGGCGCGGACTTGGTCGAGGGCCTTGTTCATTTTCGCGACGATATGAAAACGGTCGGGAATATGCAGGGCTTCGGAACATCTGTGACGGATGACTTTCAGGTAGGGTTCCGGCCTCGACGAGCTGTGCCCTTCGGGGCAGATCGTCCAAGATTTCAACGAGAAGTGCCCGAGAGGTAGCACATTGACCAACACCGGGAGCTCGCGGAATCGATAACCGTCGCTCCAGTAGGATCTACCCTCGCTCAAAACGGTGAGAAGCAAGACGTCCCAGTGGCTGTCTCCCCGAGTTGACCGGATCACTTTCCGCGATTGCGCGGTATGCAGAATCGCCGCTTGACCCCAAAATGCCGGACGCCGTCCTCATTCATATCGAAGAGCCGTCGTCGGATCGACAAGAGTTGCGCGCAGTGCAGGCCGAATTGCCGCCAATCCACAGGTCAGCAGTAAGCAAGATAAGGGCAGGGCCACGCTTGCAAAATCCGAGGGCATCACTTCGAACAGAATAGAGGCTACGAAGCGCGAGGCCGCAAGTCCTCCTGCCAGGCCGGCAGTAACTCCCAATGCGATGGCCACGGCGACATCTCCGGTCACGGTCCGAACCACGTGAAACCGCGCAGCCCCCAGGGCCATTCGGATGCCGATTTCTTTCGTTCGCTGTACCATTGCATAGCTAAGCACGCCATACAACCCAACCGCCGAAAGCACCAGGGCAACGAGTCCGAAGAAGCCTCCCAGCAGCGCCAGCATCCGCTCTTGCAGGATTGTCTCTCCGGTGTGCGTGGACTGCAACGCGATTCGCGCCACATGCAGCGAAGGGTCGGCCTCCTCGATCGACTTGCGAAGCGCCAGCGCCAGCGGGATGGGGTTTTCGGCCGTGCGCACTTCCACGGCCGACCCTATGCCGCGAACCGGCTGGTATACAATGGGCGCGTCCGGTTCCCGGAGATTATTGTACTTGGCGTCATGCACCACCCCCACGATTTCCAGATCGCCGAAGTTTCCGTCGTCATCGATCATGCGTTGAAATCGTTGCCCGACGGCTTCTTTATTCGGAAAGAACTGACGGGCGAAAGACTGGTTTACAATCGCGGCAGTGGGCACCGCCGGTTGGCTATCCCGATCGCTAAAGTCTCGCCCGCTCACCAAGGGGATCTGCATCGTCGCGAAGAACCCTGGCGAGACTGTGAGAAAGTGCGGCCGAGTTCCCTCGACTCCGCGTCCCGCGAAACGGATCGGTGGACCGAGAACCGGTGTCATCGCTCCGCCCATCAGCGCAAACAACGACGTAGCCGCTCCCTGCACTCCCGGAAAATGCCGCAGGCGATCCAGCACCTCGACCTGCACGGCCCGGGCTTTTTGGGCGCCGGCGCCCGAACCGCCCGCTCCCATCGGCCCGTTCCAGTCCATCTCAAAAAGCAGTACGTTTTTCTGCGAGAATCCCAAGTCAACGCTGGTCAGTCTGTAGAAGGACGTCAGAAGCAACCCAGCCACAAACAGCACCACAAAACTAAACCCAACCTGGGCAGCAAGCACCGGGCGCAAGAGCCCGATTCGCGCCGATTGTCTTCCGCCACTGCCCTTGAGCGCATCGAGAGGTTTCGAAGCCGAAGCCCGTAGTGCCGGCGCCAAGCCGAATAGCAATGTGGTCAGCAGGCTCATCGCCGCCAGAAACACAAATACCCTTCCGTCCGGATGGACATCGAGGTAAGTGGGATCGCCTGCTGTACTCATGAACCCGACGATCGCGGGGGCAATCGCCGCCGCCAAGCCTAAACCGATCGCGCTGGCGGCCACCGCCAGCAGGCAGTTTTCGATCAGCACTTGCTGCAACAGCCGCTTGCGTCCGCCACCCAGTGCGGCCCGCATCGCCATCTCGCGACCCCGCGCCGCCGCCCGCGCCACAAACAGGTTGGCGACGTTGGAACAAGCGATCAACAGAACCAGGCCGACCACGGCCGCGAGAATCCACAGCGGCCGTTCGAACTGCCAACGCAGGAATGTCTGGTGGCCCTGAGCCGCCGAGTTCACATTCAAACGCGTGTCGACGTATCGCGCGATCCGCTCGGGCGATGTACCCGGCGGCAGCAGCTCGCCGGCATGCTCCTTCCGAAAATTGGTCAAAGCCGCCTGGAGAGTTTGCCGCAGTTGTTCGCGTCCGACGCCGGCTTTGAGCCGTCCACTAATCGCGAAGCGCCCATTGCCGGGATTCCGCATCGACCGCGCCGGGGCGTATGTCATAAGGGGAACCCACACGTCAGTGAGATAGCCCGGTTCCACGCCGCTAAAGTCCTTCTGTGCGACTCCCACGATCTGGAACCTGCTGGCATTCCTGGTGAACGTCCGGCCCAGAACGGACGGGCTGCCGCCGAAACGCCGCATCCAAAAGCCGTAGCTGATCACCGCGACCGAGCGTTTCTCGTCCGGCCGGTCATCCGCCTCCACCAGCAGCCTGCCCAGAATGGGGCGAACCCCAAGGACCGCCAGCCCGTTTCCGGAAATCCACTGCATCCGTACTTTTTCCGGTGCCGGCGCTGCTTCGGCCGTGCCATCCTCGAATATGGCCGACTGCAGCGGACCCCAAACCGTCATGCCGAAAAGCTCGGCCCGGCGGCTGCTGGCTTCGCGGGCATTTTCCAGGAACGGATAGCTGAAGCTGTCATCCCTCGGCGCCGCCCCCGGAAACGCAGCCTCCCGTTGCAACGAAATTCCCACCAGGGCGCCCGGGTGGGGTACCGGGAGTGGACGGAACATGAGAGCGTCGATCAGCGAGAACGCTGCCGTGCAGGCGCCCACCGCGAGTGAAAGTGTAAGCACTGCGGCCGCGGTTATGGTTCGTTCCTTTAGCAGGATGCGGACGCCAAAGCGTGCATCCTGAGCGAGCGATTCCATCCAGGGGATGAGCTTGGCATCGCGGCTCGCTTCGCGTAGCGGAAGCCGCCTTCCGAAGAGTTGCCTGGCCCTCGCTGCGGCCTCCTCCGGCATCGAGCCCTGGCGGATGAACTCCGCCGCCGTTTGTTCGATATGGTATTGGGCTTCATCGTCGAGATCGCGATCCAGTCGCTCGCTTCGCAACGCATTGATGAATCGTGACAGCCAGGACATATCCCTCCCGTCTAGGCGCGCTGCAGGATTTGACCCACAGCGGCGGTTACCAAGCTCCAGCGGGCTTCTTCCTGGGCAAGCTCTTTCCGGCCGGCAGCCGTGATCTCGTAAAGCCTGGCCCGGCGATTGTTCTCCGTCTTTATCCATTTCGCTTTGATCCAGCCACCCTCTTCCATGCGGTGCAGCGCCGGATAAAGGGAACCTTGCTCCACGCGAAGGATGTCGTCGGACATGGCTTGGATGTGAGCGCCAATGCCGTAACCATGCAGGGGTCCGCGCTGTGCCAGGATCTTCAGCACCAGCAGCGGGATCGAGCCATTCAGAGAGTCTTGCCGGTCCATAGGAAGAAGTCTTACTGAGACAGCTTACCATATCGCGTCAAGGGGTTCCAGCGAATATACGGTGGTTTTCGGTAACCTTTTCGGTGCAGGCGAGTATCAGGGCCATGGCCATCTTCTCGGAACTGCGCTACACGCTGCGCAATCTGTACCGCGCCCCAATGTTTACCGCGGTCGCCGTGGGGTCGCTCGCTCTCGGCATTGGCGCGAATACCGCCATTTTTACGCTCATCAACGCCGTGCTGCTGCGCAGCCTACCCGGCGAGCATCCCGAAGAGTTGGTCGAAGTGCGGCAGGATTACCAGCACGAAAACATCTCCAACCCCGTCTGGGAAACTCTGCGCGACACGCAAGACGTCTTCACCAGCGCCTTCGCCTGGGATTATGCCATCTTTAATCTCGCCCGTGGCGGCGAGGCGCGCTACGTCCGCGGCGCTTGGGTGAGCGGCGGCTATTTTTCAACTCTCGGCCTCCGCGCCGCCGCTGGTCGCATGCTCACCGCACTTGACGATCGGCGAGGTTGCTCGGGCGCGGCCGTCATCAGCCACCAGTTTGCCGAAGATCATCCGGACGCGTTCGAGCACGGCGTAAGCATCGATGGCCACACGCTTCCTGTGCTTGGCGTCGCCGAAGCTGGTTTCCGCGGCCTCGAGGTCGGTCGTGCCGAAGACGTCTTCCTTCCACTATGCGCGCAGTCGGTCGTGCGCGGCACCGATAACGACCTCGACCGCCACGACCTTTGGGATCTCTTGGTGATTGCGCGCTCCAAACCCGGTCTCGGCCGCGAACAAGTTAATGCGCGCCTTAAGGCTATGGCGCACGGCATCTTCGCCAAAGAGCCGCCAGCATTCGCCGCGCGCTCACTGGAGGCCATTCCACAGTCCGAAGGCCGTTCCTATCTCCGCCAAGGCTACGGCAGTGCGCTGAAGGTTTTGCTGGGCGTGGTGGGCTTGCTTCTGCTCATCGCCTGCGCCAACGTGGCCAACTTGTTGCTGGCGCGCGGTGCCGCCCGGCGCAAAGACATCGCCGTGCGGATGGCGCTGGGGGCGCGGCGCTGGCACGTGATGCGGCAGTCGCTTATCGAAAGTGCGCTCTACGCAGCTGCGGGTGGCGCCCTCGGGATCGCCTTCGCACAATGGGGCAGCCGCGTGCTCGTTTCGTTCCTCGGCGGATACCAGACGCCTGCGTTTCTCGATCTCTCGCTCGATGCCCGTGTGCTCGCCTTCACCATCGCGGTGTCAGCCGCCGCATCGCTTCTCTTCGGACTTGCCCCTGCCTGGCGCGGCATGCGCGTCGATCCGCAAACTGCCATAAAGAGCGACGCTCGCGGCATCGCGCAGGGCCAGTCGCGCTTCGGTGCGGCAAAAACGCTGGTAGCGATTCAAGCCGCGGTTTCACTCGTGCTGGTCACCGGCGCGGGGCTCCTGGTCAGTACATTTTGGACGCTCGACACAATGGACGTAGGATTCGATCGCGACCACGCCCTTATCATCCAAGCCGATGCGCGCCACGCCGACCTCACGAGAGAGCGCCTGCTGGCGGAATACGACACGGTGCGGCAACGCCTCGCGGCTCTTTCCGGCGTGCGCGCCGCGAGTTTCTCGCTGATCTGGCCGATCAGCGGCGATGTCTTCAACGCTACCGTTTCGACTCCAGGCTTCCAGCCCCGCTCACGGCGCGATGAGACCATATGGTACAACTACGCGAGCCCCGGCTATCTCGAGGCCATCGGCACGCCGCTCATCGCCGGCCGCGATTTCGACTCACGCGATGGCACCCAATCGGCGAACGTGGCCATCATAAACCAGACCGCAGCCCGCCAGTTCTTTCACGCGGAAAATCCCATCGGCCGCATTTGCCAATTGAGCGGTCGCACCGGAGCGATCGAAATTGTTGGCGTGATGAAGGATGCCCGCTACGTCTCTCTTACTGAGCCACAACATCCCGCCATTCTGATGCCGCAATCCCAGGACCCGCACAGTCGCCCGTTTATCACCTTCGAAGTGCGCACCACCGGATCGCCGCTCGCCATCGCAGCAGCCGCACGCGATACCATCGCCGGCGTTGATAGCACTATGTCAATCGAGATGCGCCCACTCAGTTCTCATGTGGACGATTCCCTCCGCCGGCAGCGAATGCTGGCTGAGATTTCCGGGTTCTTCGGGGCCGTGGCGCTGCTGTTGGCGATGTTGGGCCTGTACGGGGTGGTTGCGCACAACATGGCGCGTCGGCGCGGAGAAATCGGCTTGCGCATGGCGCTCGGCGCGGCCCGCAGTCGCGTGGTCCGGATGGTTCTGGGCGACGCCGCGGCATCCGTGGGCTCGGGTTTGGCGGCCGGCGCGCTGGCGTCGCTCGCACTCACGAGATTCGTCGCTAGTTTCCTTTACGGAGTTCAGGCGCGCGATCCCTGGATGCTCGGTGCTGCAGCGGCACTCTTTTCAGCGGCGGCCATGCTGGCGGCGTATCTCCCCGCGCGGCGCGCCGCGCGAACCGATCCCATGGCGGCCTTGCGCGACGAATAGCGGGCGGCCTTACTGTCCGAGCTGCAAGTTCTTACTGACTTTGTCCTGCCCATCACGACTCGCGCGTATCGAGAGCAGTGAGGCCGTGCAGCGCTCTCCAATGAAGCCTCCCGTTTGGACCTGGAGGCTAAGGCCGGGGCGTGCAATGCGCACCCAGACTTAGTACGTCCGACGACGAGATTGGCCAGTTGGCGAATTAACCCTGGCTGGCGGCGTAGCGTTTACCGGAGAGGGCAAACAGTTCGAAAGGCACTGGCTACGAAGAGGAAAAGCTGAAGCCGCGCTATCCACATCGGGTTCGCGGGCTGCGCGAGCCGAGGTTCCGGCGCCCATTGGAGGGTATCGGTGGACCCTCAGATTTCTCCGACGAGGCGAAAAATTGAGAGGCCAACGCCTCAAGCGGCTACCGGCGCCGAATCAATCAGGCGCTACTGGCGAGACAGTTCAGGGCGGAATTGATCACCAGTTGAATATCTACCATGTTGACCCGGCCGTCCTGATTCAGGTCGTCGGCTGCCGCGCTGACGCCAGCACTTGATTGACAATTGCCTGCGCATCGATGAGATCGGCGATCCTGTCTGGCTCGATGTCGCAGCGGCTGTATCCCGGGTCCAGTTGTCGATTGGCGCGAGCCCCGCAGTGGGAGACTGGACGAGAGTGAGGTTGAGTTGCGTGTTTTGTGAAGGCGCACGAAGGTAAACTCACCGGTAAGTTGGTTGACTATGCCGGCGACGTCCGCCCCACGGAAAGAGACCCGTATGTCGTTGGACGTGACGATGAGGAGGTTAGTCCCCTGGATAGGAAACGCCGCTGCCGCCGCGCCGGCGGAAAAGAAACCGATCAACCACAGATGTCCTCAAGCCGGCATGGGAGAGTAGCGTACTATGGGCCTTGGATCGCAGGCAACGGTGGACGGGGATCTCGGCCGGACCTACCAGGAATTGCGGCCGCGCACTACCTCGGGGAGTGTGCGCAGGAGAATTCGCAAGTACATTCCCAGGCTGCGTTGGCGGACGAATTCGAGATCGAGGCGGCGGCGGTCGGCATAACTCAGACGATTGCGGCCGGAGATTTGCCACAAGCCGGCGAGGCCCGGCCGGACGCTCAAGACTTCTTCGGTGGAGGTACCGTAATGCCGGCGCAGTTCCCCCTCGGTAAGGGGGCGCGGTCCCACGAGCGACATGTCGCCCAGCATCACGTGCCAGAGCTGCGGCAGTTCATCGATGGAGTGACGGCGCAGAAAGCGCGGAAATCCGCCGGGAACGCGCGGATCGTTCTCCAGTTTGCATTCCGGCCCGCTATGTTCCCGAATGTATTCGATGGCGCCGCACGCTTTCTGCCGGCGCGTTTCGGGTCCCCACATGGTGCGCAGCTTGAGCACCCATAGTGGAGCGCGGTTACGGCCCACGCGCCGGTGGGCGATGAGCGGAGTGCGCCGGCAGCGGATGCCAATGATCGCCGCGCAAATCGCGATCAGCGGCAGAGCCAGAATCAGGAGCGCGAAGGCCGCTGCCCGCTCGAATACGCACACGATCTGCCAGCCGGAGTTTTCTTCGATAACCGCCCTGCGAAGGAGAGGAATGGATCCCACGGCGATACCCTGATCGATCTTACTCATCGGCCCGCCGCAGTTTGTTCAGAAGGGTGTAAATAGCTTGTAAAAACGGTCGGGCAATGTGTTAACTCAGGGCTGCGCACGCACGTCGGGCTCCGCGGCGGAGGAAGGCATGCTGCCGAAGACGCAATCCCAGACCGGCGAAGTGACGCCATAGCAAACCTGATCGCTGGCGAAGTGGTGGTAGTAGTGGTGCCTTCGGAGCGCGCGCAGAAGGCGTCCGCCGGCAACGGGGCTGTGAATGCGGAGATGAACAGCTTCGTACGCCAGATATCCGGCCATCACGCCGGCGACGATCGAGGCGCCGGCGCTGAAGGAATGGGCGGCAAGCGAGAAAAGCACCAGCAGCAAGGCAGTGGAAGAGAGCGAGAGCCACAGCGGCGCGACGATGAAGACGGGATCGGTGGGATTGGCGTGGTGCTCCCAATGCGGAGCGAAGCCGTGGAAGGCGAGGCGGTGAATGAAATATTCGAGGATGGTCCATGCGAGGACGCCGAGCGCGAAGAATGCCAGGAAATGGAAGGGTCCATTCCGGATTCCCACGGCGATGGCGGCAGCCAGCAGCACCCCAAAAATTGCAGCCCGCATCCCCACGCCTTTCAGTATAAATCGGGACCGCTCTTGGCGAACACAACGGAGGTGCGCCGCCGGCAGGAAAGCTTGCCTGGCACGATTGCCCCATGCGGCATGGTTTCCGCGGAAATGGACTGGATAGCGGCCGGCTCGGGAGCCGGGGTGAGGACCCGGCTGGCGATCACGTTCAAGTTCGAACCAGCCCCCGCGTGAGGGTGATCTGTTGGGTTAGAAAGAACGGCTGCGCCACTCGTGGGCCGGCAATCGCGCCACGCAATCGTGCTTGACGAAGCCTGCCGGCCCTGCGATTGGCGCGTGATAGACTCGGCCCATGACCGTGATGGACTGGCTGCTGGATTCCGACCCCGCGATCCGCTGGCAGGCGCTGCGCGATCTGGCCGATGCGCCGGCGGAAATCGTGGCGGCGGAGCGCGCGCGTGTGGCAACCGAAGGGTGGGGCAGACGAGTGCTGGCTTTGCAAGGCGAAGACGGCCAGTGGGCGGGAGGCGCTTTGTTCCCTAATCCACGAGATCGATCTGTGAAGGGCCAGCCCTGGACCGCGACCGCATATTGCCTCGTGCTGCTGCACGATTGCGGGATCGATCCCAAGTGCGAAAGGGTGCGGCACGCGGTGGCGCGGGTCCGGGAAAACTGCCGCTGGGAACATGCCGGGCAGCCGTTCTTCAGCGGCGAGGTCGAGCCGTGCATCAATGGAATGACGGTGGCGCTGGGTGCCTACTTCGGGCAGGAAGTCGCGGGGGTAGTGGCGCGACTGCTCGCGGAGCAACTCGAGGATGGGGGCTGGAACTGCGAGGCGGAGAACGGCTCCGTTCGGTCTTCTTTCCACACCACGATCCGAGTATTGGAAGGGCTATTGGCCTGGGAGCGCGCGACGGGCGGCTCGGCGGAATCGATCGCGGCGCGGCGGCGGGGAGAGGAATATCTCCTCGAACGGAAGTTGCTGCGCCGGAAGAGCACCGGAGCGATCGTCGACGAGGCATGGTTGCAGTTTTCATTTCCGACGCGCTGGCACTACGACGCTCTGCGTGGTCTGGAATACTTCCGCGCGGCCGGGGATCCGCCGGACCCGCGCCTGGACGAAGCCATGGATTTGGTCCGGCGCAAGCAGCAGGCGGACGGCACATGGCGGCTGGAGAACACGCACCCCGGCGCGGTCCACTTCGCGCTCGAGGAAGGCGACGGACGGCCCAGCCGGTGGAATACACTCCGCGCGCGGCGTGTGCTCCGCTGGTATGAGACAGCGACTCCGAAATGAATTCGATAGAATGACAAGCGCATGCAAGTATCGACCAGCCCCAAGACATATGACGTGGTGATTGTGGGATCGGGCGCCGGAGGCGGCGTAGCGGCCCACGTTCTGGCTCTTTCGGGAGCGAAGGTATGCATGCTCGAGGCGGGCGCCTGGTACGACCAGGCGAAGCAGTCGGACATGTTCAAGTGGCCGTACAATGCGCCGCACCGCGCCGCAGGGACCCGGGCGAAACCCTTCGGATATTTCGACGCCACGCTGGAGGGCGGATGGGAAGTGCCGGGAGAGCCGTACACCAAGGCGCGCGGAACGGAGTTCATGTGGTACCGGGCGCGCATGCTCGGCGGGCGCACGAATCATTACGGCCGAATCTCGCTGCGTATGGGCCCATACGATTTCAAGCCGTACAGCCGCGACGGCAAAGGTTTCGACTGGCCGATCACGTACGACGAGCTGGCGCCCTATTACGACAAAGCCGAAGAATTGATCGGCGTGTTCGGCAGCGCGGAGGGCCTGGAAAATACTCCCGACGGCAAGTTCCTGCCTCCGCCGGCACCGCGCGGATACGAGCGCGTCATTCAGCGGGCCTGCCAGCACCTGCACATCCCGTGCGTTCCCTCGCGGCTGGCGATTCTCACCAAAGCGCACAATGGACGGCCCCCCTGCCATTACTGCGGCGAGTGTGGGCGAGCGTGCGCGGTGAATGCCAACTTCAATTCCCCCGGCGTCCACATCATGCCCGCGATGAAGACGGGCAATCTGGAGGTGCGTACCGGCGCGATGGCGCGCGCGGTGGTGCTCGGCGGGGATGGGCGGGCGCGCGGCGTTTCGTATGTCGATAAGAAAGATCGCAGCGAGCAGACGGTGTACGGCAAAGTTGTGGTGCTGGCGGCGAGCTGCTGCGAGACGGCGCGAATCCTGCTCAATTCGAAGAGCAGCCGCGCGCCCGACGGCGTGGCCAATTCGAGCGGTTTGGTGGGCCGATACCTGATGGATACAGTGGGCTCTTCGGTGGGCGGCTTTCTGCCGATCCTGGAAGACCTGCCGCCGCAGAACGAAGACGGCGTGGGCGGCATGCATCTCTACATGCCGTGGTGGAATTACCAGGCGCAGAAGAACGGGAAGATGCCGTTCGCGCGGGGCTACCATATCGAGATCGGGGGCGGGCGAGGGCTGCCGGGCGCCGGCGTGTTGAGCGGATCGGAGCGGATTCTGGGCGGCGGGTACGGGGTCGAGCTGAAGCGCGGCCTGCGCAAGATTTACGGCGCCAACGTGCATTTCGCCGGCCGCGGGGAGATGATCCCCAACGAGAAAAGCTACTGCGAGATCGACCCCAATACGGTGGACCAATGGGGCATTCCGGTGCTTCGTTTCCATTTCGAATGGAGCCAGGACGAGATCCTGCAGGCGAAACACATGCAGGAAACGTTCCAGGAGATCATCACCACGGCGGGCGGAAAGGTGCTCTACAGCCAAGGCGCGGAGACCAATTGGGGAATTTCGCGCGGCGGCGAGATTATTCACGAAGTGGGCGCCACGCGCATGGGCGACAATCCCAAGACGTCGGTGCTGAACTCGTGGTGTCAGGCGTGGGACTGCAAAAACCTGTTCGTGACGGATGCCGCGCCGTTCATCAGCAACGCCGACAAGAATCCGACGCTGACTATTTCGGCGCTGGGGTGGCGGACTTCGGATTACATCGTGGACCAGATGAAGAAGGGGGACCTGTGATATGCGAAGCAAGAACTCGCCCGGCGTGAGCCGGCGCGCCATTCTGCAGACCATTGCCGCCGCGCCGGTGGCGGCGACGGCGGCGCCGGCACAAACGCCCGCCAAGGCGCCCTATCAGCGGAAGGTTTTCAATGCGCACCAGTGGCAGACGGTGGAAGCGCTGTGCGATCTGATTATCCCGGCGGACGAACGCAGTGTCAGCGCGAGCAAGGCCGGGGTGCCGGAGTTCATGGACGACTGGCTCGATTTCCGCGCACGCGAAGAGGGCACGGACCTGTTGACCGCGGAAATTCTGGGCGGACTGACGTGGCTCGATCAGGAATCGGTACGGCTGTTCGGGAAGGATTTCGCGGGCGCCGCGGCTGCCCAGCAGAAGCAGTTGCTCGACCGGATCGCGTGGCCGGCGAAGGCGGCGCCCGAGGACCGGCGCTGGGCATCCTTCTTCAATCGATTTCGGGATCTTACGGTGTCCGGATTTTTTTCAAGCCAAGCGGGAGTGGCCGACCTGCCGTATCTCGGGAACAAAGCAGTGTCCGAATGGAAAGGCTGCGACCCGAAGGTATGGGCGATCCTCGAGAAGCGCCTTTCCGAACAGGGTTGAGACAGGGACTGGCAAGCGGGTTGCTCAACATCAATCCGAGAGGTACTCAAGCGATGTCGAAATGGTTCTGGATCGCACCCTTCGCCCTGGCCGCCGCGGGATGGGGCCAGACCAACGCGCCAATTCCCACCGTGATCCCGGAGACGCCGTTGGGCGGTCATGTGATTCCCAGCGGAACGGAACTTCACGTCCGCATCAACGAGGCGCTCAGCACCGACCGCAACGAGCCGGGCGACGCATTCACAGCCGCGCTGGTGGCACCCGTGATGGTGAATGGAACGGTTGTGCTGCCGGTGGGAACGCAGTTCGCCGGGCATGTTCTGGCGAATCACGAAGCCGGCATTTTGAAGGGCCGGGCGAAGCTGGTACTGGGACTGGAGTCTTTCCAACTGGCCGGGCATACTTTCCATGTCGATTTGACGGCCGCCACTTATGAAACCGGGCACAAGCACAAAAGACTGGAAGAACCCGATCCTAACGCCAGGGCGGTGGTGGCGACACGCGTAGCGGTGACCATCCCGGCGGAAACGGTGGTGCAGTTCACGCTGGGTTCGCCGGTTCGGGTGTGACGCTACGCCTTGGCTTCGCGCCCGAAGACGCGGGCGAAAATCTTGTCCACGTGGCGTAACTGCCGCTCGACGGAAAACGCCTCGGCTATCTTTTCGGGCGTGAGGACGGCGCGGACTTCGGGATCGGCCTCCATGGTGGCGCGAAAATCGCCCTCTTCCTCCCAAGCCTTCATGGCGTTCGACTGAACCAGCGCATAGGCCTTTTCGCGGAGCATGCCGGCCGCCACCAGGTCCTGGAGCAGGGGACTTGAAAACACCAGGCCCTTGGTCAAATCGAGGTTGCGGCGCATGCGCTCCGGGTAGACCACGAGCATGTCGACGAGGCGCGTGGTTTTGGCGAACAGATAGTCGGCGAGGATGGTGGAATCGGGCAGGATGACGCGCTCCACGGAGGAATGGGAGATGTCGCGCTCGTGCCAGAGGGCGACGTTTTCGAAGGCCGCCTGAACGTTGGCGCGCACCACCCGTGCGAGGCCGCAAATCTGCTCGCTGGTCACGGGATTGCGCTTGTGGGGCATGGTGGAGCTGCCCTTCTGGCCGCGGGAAAAATATTCTTCCGCCTCGCGGACTTCGGTGCGCTGCAAATGGCGCACTTCGAGAGCGATCTTTTCGCAGAGCGCGGTGGCGAGCGCGAGCGTAGAGAGAAAAAACGCGTGGCGATCGCGCTGGATCACCTGCGAAGCGACGGGGGCGGGTTTCAGATTGAGGCGGGCGCAGATTCGTTCCTCGGTCTCCGGCGCGAAATGCGAGAACGTGCCCACCGCGCCCGAGATCTTGCCCACGCGGAGATCTTCGGCGGCGGAACGAAGGCGCGCCAGATCGCGCCCGGCCTCTTCGTACCAGATGGCGAGCTTCAATCCGAAGGTGATGGGCTCGGCGTGGACACCGTGGGTGCGGCCGATTTGAACGGTGTGCTGGAACTCGAGCGCGCGGCGCTTGAGGACGGAGCGCAAACTCTCCAGCCCTTCGATGAGCAGCGCCGACGCCTGCTGCAGGAGGAGCGCCTGCGCGGTATCGACGATATCGTTGGACGTGAGGCCGTAGTGCAGCCAGCGCGAGGGCTCGGCATGCCCCGCGCGGGCCATGGTTTCGGAAACCGTGGTGGTGAAGGCGATGACATCGTGCTTCACCTGGTCTTCGATTTCGAAGATGCGCTTGACGTCGAAGCCGGCGTGCCGGCGGAGCAGACGCGCCGCCTCGGCCGGGACAATGCCGGATTCGGCCAGGGCTTCGGAGGCCGCCAACTCCACCTCGAGCCATTGCTGGAAACGGTTCTGGTCGCTCCAGATCCGGCCCATTTCGGGCCGCGTGTATCGGGGAATCATAGGGAACTTTCAGCTTACCGCGAAGAAAAGAGTTTCTCACAGAGGGCAGAGAGGAAAACTGCCGGGGGAATGGGTTTCTCCGCGATCTCTGGGCACTCTGCGAGAAACGATCTTCGCACTAGAAGCGGAACACTTCCGTCGGGGTGTGCTGTGTCGCGATGTTCAGGCGGGTGGAGAGGCCGCGGCGCGCGAGCGCCTCAGTGGCGAACATGTTGACAATGGCGGGGTGATTGTTGTGCTCGCTCAAATGACCGAGTACGAGGTTGTGGGTGGAGGAATCGAGATCGTGCGTCAGGAATTCCGCCATGACGTGATTCGAAAGATGGCCCACGCGGCTCATCACCCGCTGCTTCACGCTCCAGGGATACGGGCCGACCTTCAACATGTCGAGATCGTGGTTAGCTTCGAGGAGCAGCAGATCGGTGCGGCGCAGATGAAACTTGATGGATTCGGGAATGTAGCCGAGATCGGTAACCACGCCCATGCGCACGCCCTGGGTCTCGAAAACGTAGCCCACGGGGTCAATCGCGTCGTGTGGAATGCCGAAGCTTTGGACGCCGATATCGCCGATTTGAAGCGTGGCGCCGGCCTGAAACGGCTCGAGCCGCGGTTGGCCTTCGCCCCAATCGATGGCGGGCGCAGTCAGGCGAGTCATGTAGATTGCGGCGCGGACTTTTTTGTTGCGCGCGAGCACGGGGAGACCCGAGACATGATCGGAATGCTCGTGCGTAACGAGAATTGCGTCGACCGTTTCGAGGCTTTCGCCGATAGATGCGAGGCGTTTCGCCAACTCCTTCATGCTCAGGCCGGCGTCGACCAGAAGGCGCGTTTTGCCGGTGGCTACGAGCGCGGCGTTTCCGGAACTGCCGCTGGCCAACACGCAGAATTTGACGATGAGGGACCTCCCAGACTCTTCAGAATACACCGAAACGGCGGGAAACAAAATGGTCGTGAAATGTTCTGAAAAACCC
>Ga0335073_10004153_pt1 | contig 20256 bp, 15 predicted proteins | sample Lox_Sample_22_FD_207093 | JGI IMG/M metagenome (GOLD analysis project Ga0335073, IMG submission 207093) | Soil microbial communities from Loxahatchee National Wildlife Refuge, Florida, United States - Lox_Sample_2.2 | ecosystem: Environmental > Terrestrial > Soil > Wetlands | place: USA...
TTGGCGAAGAAGATATCGTACTTGACTGTGCCGACCCCGAGGGTTGGAGGGCTTGTCGAGACGCCTGGCAAACTGCTCTGGGTCATCCCGTTCGTCCAGTATTGGCTGAGCATGGTCAGAGTCGGCCCATTGGGGCTCGAACTTGAGGGGTCAAGCCCGAAATGCGGCGGGTTTCCGGGCGACGAGTTCGTCTGGCCAGGCATGAGCATACAAGGGACGGGAGGGGACCCGCAGGCGCCGGTGAAGGTGATGACCGTGTTGCCCTGGCCATTGAGGGTAGCGGTCACGGTCGATGATCCCACCCCGCCGTACACGTTGGCAATCAGCCAATAGAACGGATTGACCGTCTGGTCGGTCTCCATCGCGGTGAGATTGATCGACGAGATGATGTCGCCCTGGAAGACGAAGGTGAACTCGGAAGCGCCCCCACTCGGAAGCGGGTCGTATCCATTGTAAATCTCCCCGCGCACGCCGCTCGCGCACAGCAAACCAACTGCGGCAGCGGTCAGCAGCATTGAACGCTTTCGCATCGCCTCCTCCATTTGCCGGTTGAATCTTTGCGGAAGCAACACGCACGCCCAGCACGTCGAGCCCCGAGCCGATTGTACTTAATGACGTTGGAGCAATTCTTCACTTGCGTCAATTAAATTCGCGCCGCGTTGTCCGCGGGCGGCGCCTGACGAATCCGGCCTCTACAAAAAGCTCTGCGGGTCGATGTCGACGGCGACCCGAACCCCGCCCCGCGGCCGCGGCGCGGCGGCGAGCATGGCCCGGAGGAACCCCTGCAGGTCGGCGGACCGCGGCGCCTTGGCGGCGAGCCGGAACCGGTACCGTTTACGCAGGACCGCGATCGGCGCCTCCGCAGGACCGAGCAGGACGATTTCGTTCTCGCCCGGCTCGCAGCCGAGCGGGGCGACGCGCCAGCCTTTCCCTGACGCGAGGCAGTGGGCGGCGCGCGCGAGCGAGCGGGCGTGTGCCTCGGCCGCGCCGCGGTCCTCGGCCGAGACGATGACCGCCGCCAGGCGCCCGAACGGCGGCAGGCCACCGAGCCGGCGCTCCTCGGTCTCTTGCGCGTAGAACCGTTCGGCGTCGCCGGAAAGGAGCGCGGCGATCACCGGATGGTCTGGCTGCCAGGTCTGTAACAGCGCCGTTCCCGGCTTTTCGCCGCGTCCCGCCCGTCCTGTCGCTTGGCGCAGGAGCTGGAACGTGCGCTCGGCCGCGCGCGGGTCGGCGGTCGCGAGGCCGACATCGGCGTCGACCACGCAGACGAAGGTCAGAAGAGGGAAATTGTGCCCCTTGGCTACGAGCTGGGTGCCGATGATAAGGTCATAGGCGCCGCGCGCCGCCGCGTCGAGCTGCGAGCGCAAGGTCTCGATCCCGCCGGGAAAGTCCGACGAGAGAACGAGGGTGCGGATGTCGGGAAAGAGGACGGCCGCCTCCTCGGCCAGACGTTCGACGCCCGGCCCGCAGGCGGTGAGGGTGTCCGCCTCGCGGCAGCTCGGGCAGAGCTTCGGACGCGACTCGACATGGCCGCAATGATGGCAGAGGAGCGCCGCGCGGAACCGGTGCTCGACCAGCCACGCGGCGCAATTGGGACATTCGAACCGATGGCCGCAGGCCCGACACAGGGTCAGGGGGGCGTAGCCGCGGCGGTTGAGGAAGAGGAGTGCCTGCTCGCCCCGGCCTCTCGCCTCCTCGACGCCCGCGATCGCGCGCGGCGAAAGCCATCGCCCGCGCGGCGGGCCGTCGCGCCTCAAATCGACGGCGGCGATGTCGGGAAGCGCCGCCTCGCCGAAGCGCGCGGGGAGGCTCAGCCAATGGTAGCGGCCGTTCGCGGCGTTGTGCCGGGTTTCGAGCGCGGGTGTCGCGGAGGCGAGCACGACCGGCGCCTGCTCGAGCCGCGCGCGCACCACCGCCATGTCGCGCGCGTTGTAGATGACCCCGTCCTCCTGCTTGTAGGCTTGGTCGTGCTCCTCATCGACGACGATGAGCCCGAGGTCGGTGAACGGCAGGAACAGAGCCGAGCGCGCGCCGACGAGGATCCTGGCCTCGCCGCTCGCCGCCGCGGCCCACACCCGCTCGCGCTGGCGCCCGGTGAGCGCCGAGTGCCATTCGGCCGGCCTCGCGCCGAAGCGGGCGGAGAACCGGTCGAGGAATTGGGCGGTGAGCGCGATCTCCGGCACGAGCACGAGCCCCTGCCGCCCCTGCCGTAGCGCCTCGGCGACCGCCTCGAAGTAGACCTCGGTCTTGCCCGATCCGGTCACCCCTTCAAGCAGCGTAGCCGAGAACGCATGGGCCGCGACGCGGCGGCTCAGATCATCGGCGGCGGCGCGCTGATCGGGGTTGAGGCTCGTATTAACGACATCAGGGTCGAGCGGGGCCGCTACCGGCTCGGGCGGCATCGCGGCGGGGACGAGCGCGCCGTCGGCGACGAGGCCGTCGATCACGCTAGTCGAGCAGCCGGCGAGCGCGGCGAGCGCCGCTTTGGGCGTCGGCGCGTCGCGGTCCGCGACCGCCGCCATGACCCGCGCCCGCGCGTCGGTCATCCGCGCGGGCGGTTTGCCGGATGCGACCAGGCCGAATTTCGGGGCCGGTGGCGCGGCGATCTCGCCGGCGCGGATCGCCATGCGCAGGATCATGCCACGGGGCGAGAGCGTCCAGCGCGCCACCCAATCGATGAAGTCACGCAGCGGCGCTTTGAGCGGCCGCCGCTCTAGACTCGCGGCGATCGGCTTCAGGTTGTCGCCGCCGCCCGGACGAACCGCCCAGACGACGCCCGTCGCGAGCCGCGCCCCTAGCGGCATTCGGACAAATTGGCCGGGCTCGAGCTTCACGCCTTCGGGGGCGCGATAGCTGTAGGAGGTGTCGACGGCGACCGGCGCCAGCACGTCGACGGCGACCTCAGGCGGCGTCTTGCCGCCGCCCGCAGGGGCGGTCATAGCCCGCGGAGGGCAAAGACAAAGTCGGCGGGGGCGTCGCCTCCCTCATTCGGCGCCGGCCGAACCCCCTCATCCTGAGGAGCAATGCGGAGCATAGCGTCTCGAAGGATGGTCCAGTCGCTGCACCCGTTGGCCCGGGCCGGAGCGTCCTTCGAGACGCCACGCCTCGCGCGGCTCCTCAGGACAAGGGGAGGTTCGGAGTTGCGATTCAACCCGATCGCCGAGGGCTCCGACCCTCCGTTCACAGGCTCTGGTGGGTCCCGTCGCAATAGGGGGCGTTCTTCGACTGCTTGCAGCCGCAGAGATAGGCGGTCGCGCTCTTCTGAGCCACGAACGGCGTGGGCGCGAGGCCGACAGCCTTGTGCGAGCCGTCGCAGAACGGCTGGTTAGCTGACCGGCCGCAGGCGCACCAGTAATAGGTCTTGCCCGCTTCGACCGCCTGAGCATAGGGACCCTTCTGGCCGATGACCGGCGTCGTCATGATCTTCCCCTCTCAGCAAAAGCCCGCGACGCGGGCTTGGACTTATTCCTTGACCGGCACTTTCGCCACGGCCCCGCTCTCCGTGCGTTCGGCGATGCGGGCAGATTTGCCGCGGCGATCGCGCAGGTAATAGAGCTTGGCCCGCCTGACCTTGCCGCGCCTGACCACTTTGACCGAATCGATCATCGGCGAATAGACCGGAAAGACGCGCTCGACGCCCTCGCCGTAGGAGATCTTGCGCACGGTGAAATTCTCGTTGAGGCCGTGGCCGCTGCGGGCGATGCAGACGCCTTCGTAGGCCTGGATGCGAGTCCGCTCGCCTTCCGCGACCTTGACATTGACAACGACCGTGTCGCCGGGCCGGAACTCCGGGATCTTGGCCCCGGGCAATTTGGCCGCGTGCTCGGCCTCAATCGTTTCGATGACGTTCATTGTCGACTCCTGCCGTGACGCCGGAGCGGCGGACCGTCCGGCGAGCGCTTCGGCGCGCTGTTTTCAGTTGAGGCGCGGCTCTTATCCCAAAGTCGGACGGGAGTCGAGCGCCGCGGACTCGGTACGTACGAGAAGGGAATTTGAAGTCAAGGATCCGCGCGAAGCACGCACCGCCCCTGGCGGCGGCCCTCCGGGCCATTCTTGAGCTCAAATTCCCTTCGGCCCAGAATCAACTGCAAGCAATCAATGGCCGGGATTCGCCGGGCGGCGAACCCGGACGGCGCATCCGCGGTGGGTCTGCGGCGCGTCCCCTCCACCGCCCTTTCGGGCGGTCCCTTCCCCCACTTCATGTCGGAGGAGCCGCGTCGGCGCCGGCCTTCCTCCACCGCAAGGGGTTCGGTTTCGCACAAGTTTCTCCCGCCCCGGGGTTGATTGCGCGATTCCGTTGTGGCGGCTAAACCGCAACATCGCCTGGCAACGGCGATTCGCAACGGAACAGGGTCAAGTGAAGACGGCGCATCGGGCGGCGAATCTGCTCATTTCTCCCCCGGTGGAAGGGCCGCGACGATGAAGTTCGAGCGCCTGCGCCTTACCGGCTTCAAGAGCTTCTGCGATCAGGCCGAGTTCAGGATCGACCCGGGCCTGACCGGCGTTGTCGGTCCGAACGGCTGCGGCAAGTCGAATCTGGTCGAGGCGCTGCGCTGGGTGATGGGCGAGAGCTCGTTCAAGAACATGCGCGGCGCGGGCATGGAGGACGTGATCTTCGCCGGCTCCAACCGGCGCGCGTCGCGCAATATCGCCGAGGTCGGGCTTCTGCTCAACAATTCCGACCGCCGCGCGCCGGCCGCCTTCAACGATTCGGCGTTGATCGAGGTCACGCGGCGGATCGAGCGCGACCTCGGCTCGACCTACCGCGTCAACGGCAAGGAAGTGCGGGCGCGCGACGTCCAGCTCCTGTTCGCCGACGCTTCTACCGGCGCGCGCTCGCCCTCGCTCGTGCGCCAGGGGCAGATCGGCGAGATCATCGCCGCCAAGCCTCAGGCGCGCCGACTGATCCTGGAAGAGGCCGCCGGCGTCTCCGGCCTCCACTCGCGCCGCCACGAGGCTGAGCTCCGGCTCAAGGCCGCGGACGAAAACCTTGTCCGCGTCGAGGACGTCCTGAAGCAGATCGACGCCCAGGTCGACAGCCTCAGGCGCCAGGCTCGCCAGGCGAACCGCTATCGCGATCTCGCCGCGGCCATCCGCCGCCAGGAGGCGCTCGCCCGCCTCATCGCCTGGCGCGAGCACGAGGCTGCCTTCGCCGAGGCGCGCCGGCGGCTCGACGCCGACCTCATCGAAGTCGCTGAGCGCACCCGCGCTCAAGCGGAGGCCGCGCGGGCGCAGGCGCTTGCCGCCGCCGCCCTGCCGCAATTGCGCGAGGAGGAGGCGCGGCGTGGCGCGGCCCTCCATCGCATCGCCCTCGCCCGCGAGACGCTTGAGGCCGAGGAGCGGCGGGCCCGCGAGCGCAGGGCCGAACTCGAGCGCCGCATCGCTGAGTTCGCCAGCGACCACGAGCGGGAGGAAGCGCTCATCGCCGACGCCGCCGGGGTCATGGATCGCCTCGCCGGCGAAGATTCGACGCTCGCCGCTGAGGGCACGGAGGCCGACGCGGCGGCTCAGCGAGCGCGCGAAGCGGAAGCGAGCGCCGAGCGACGGTCGACAGATGCGGAGGGCGCGCTCGCCGAGGCCCAGGCCGCGGCGTCCGACCTCAGCGCGCGCCGCCGGGCGCTTCTTGGCGCGGTCGAGGAGGAAAGCCGGCGCCTCGCCCGCCTCGAGGCGGAATGCGGGCAAATCGAGCGTGAGCGCGCTGGCCTCAGCGGCCTCGGCTTCGAGGAAGCCGACCGCGCGGCGCGGGCCCAGGCCGTGGCCGAGCTGGCCGAGGCGCTCGCTGCCGCGGAGCGTGAAACGTCGGCCGCCGAGGACCGCTCAGCGGCTGCGCGCGAAGCGGAGGCCCAGGCGAAGGGCCCTCTGGCCGAGGCCGAGCGGGCGGCGCAAAGGCTCGAGACCGAGGCGCGCACGCTTGCGGGCCTCCTCGGCCCGGATCTGAGCGGCCCTTGGCCCAAGGCGGTCGATTCCGTCAGCGTCGCGCGCGGCTATGAGGCGGCGGTCGGAGCGGCGCTCGGCGACGATCTCGACGCCTCGGTCGACGAAGCGGCGCCGACGCATTGGTCGCTGATCGCGTCTCAAGGCGACGACCCGCCGTTGCCGGCAGGCGCGGACGCGCTCGCCGAGCGCGTCGCCGCGCCGCCGGCGCTCGCCCGCCGTCTGGCGCAGGTCGGAATCGTCCCCCGCGCCGACGGCAAAACCCTCAGCCTCAAGCTCAAGCCCGGCCAGCGGCTGGTCACGGTCGAAGGCGACCTCTGGCGCTGGGACGGCTTCGTCGCCGCGGCCGAGGCGCCCGCTCCGGCCGCCCGTCGCCTCGCCGAGAAGAACCGTCTAGGCGACCTCGAGCGCGAGGTTGAAGCTGCGCGCGAGATGGCCGCGTCGGTCGCGGCCGAAGCGGCGCTCGCGGCCGAAGCCGCGCACGCTCAGGCCGCGGCGGAAGTGGAGCTGCGCCAGCGCGCGCGGGCCGCGCGCGCGGGCCTCGACGCTGCGCGCGACGCCTTCGCGAAATTCGAGCGCGAGCGCGCCGAGACGCTCGCCCGGCTCGCGGCGGTCGAGGAGGCGCTCTCGCGCGCCGGCGCCGCGCGCGCCGAGGCAGCCGAGCGCAAAGCGAACGCGGAGGCCGCGCTCGGGGTCCTCGGGGTGGGCGACGATGTCGCGCTTGCGCTCGAGGGCGCCCGCGCCGCGGCGGCAAACGAGCGGGCCGCGCTCATGGAGGGGCGCGCCGCGGTGCAGGCGCTTCGCCACGAGGCTCAGGCCCGCGCCGCGCGGCGCGCCGCGATCGCCGCCGAGCGCTCGTCCTGGACCGAGCGGCGCGAGAGGGCGCTGGCCCGGATCGCGGACATCGCCGAGCGCCGCGCCGAGGCCGAGCGGGAGCGGGAGACGATCGCCGACGCGCCGCAAGAATTCGCTTTGCGAGCGCGCGCGCTCGCCGACGAGTTCAATCGCGCCGAGGCCGCGCGCAGGGAGGCCGCCGATGCGCTCGCCCTGGCCGAGACTGCGCTCGCCGACGCGGACCGCGCCGCCCGCCAGGCGCTCGAGGCGATGGGCGCGGCGCGCGAACAGCGAGCTGCCTCCGAGGAACGCGTCGAGGGTGCCCGCCAGCGCGGCGAAGAGCTTGTCCATGCGATCGCGGCCGAGCTCGACTGCGAGCCTCACGGCCTCGCCGCGCTCGCCGGCCATACCGGCGACGGCGCGCTTCTGGGCGCGGTCGAGGTCGAGCGCCGGCTCGACAATCTGCGCCAGGAGCGCGAGCGGCTCGGCGCCGTCAACCTGCGCGCCGACGAGGAGCTTGTCGAAGTGCTCGGGAGCCGGGACAAGCTCGTCCTCGAGCGCGACGACCTCACCGAAGCGATCAAGCGCCTGAGAAGCGCGATCCACACCCTGAACCAGGAAGGGCGCGAGCGACTGATCGCCGCTTTCGAGGTCGTCAACCGCCATTTCGAGGACCTGTTCGCGACCCTGTTCGAGGGCGGCCGGGCCGAGCTGCAGCTGGTAGAATCGGACGATCCGCTCGAGGCCGGCCTCGAGCTTGTCGCCCAGCCGCCAGGCAAGAAGCCGCAGGCACTGACGCTGCTTTCCGGCGGCGAGCAAGCGCTGACCGCGCTCGCGCTCATCTTCGCTGTGTTCCTCACCAACCCCGCGCCGATCTGCGTCCTGGACGAGGTCGACGCGCCGCTCGACGATTACAACGTCGAGCGCTTCTGCGACCTCCTCGACGCGATGCGCAACCGCGCCGATACGCGCTTCGTCGCCATCACCCACAACCCGATCACCATGGCCCGCATGGACCGCCTGTTCGGGGTGACGATGGCGGAGAAGGGGGTGAGCCAGATCGTGTCAGTTGATCTCGAGGAGGCGGAGCGGTTCGCGGAGGCGGGGTAACGCCTCCTTTCTTGCGGTAGCTGACTGACGAGCCTGGTTTGCGGGCGCCGGTTGCGTTCATCTTTCGGCCGTTATGGCCGGGCTTGTTCTGGCCATCCAGGTCTTTGCGGTAGCCGCCGCTTTTGACTCGCAACCGCCAAACGGTGGGGCCTTCGCTATGACAAACCGTCCGAACTGGACGCCTACGCCGGCGTCATAGCGGACATGTTCAGACGGGCTCCCCCTGGATGGCCGGGATAAGCCCGGCGACGACGATTGGCCGGGGACGAATCCTCGCGAGACGGCATTTGGCTTCGCCCCGGCGCCCCTACCCTCGTCCCGCCTTCCATTTGATCGAGCAGCCGATCGACGGAACCTGATTCGCGGGCGCCGGCAGACCTGCGGCCATGGCGCGCATTGGTGCGACCCTCATCAAGCCGGCCGCGATATTTCAGGTTGAGATCCCGGTCGAAGCCGAAAGAGTCGGGCGTGCACACGGCGCCATAGGCGCGCGCCACGTCCTGCGCCTCGTCGTGCAGATAGGGGAACGGGAAATCATGCTTCTTGGCGAATTCGCCCATCCTCGGGAACGAATCCTCCGGGTAGCTCGCGGCGTCGTTCGATGAGATTGCGGCGAAGCCGACGCCTTCGGCCATCAGCGCCCGCGCGTCGGCGATGAGCCGGCCGATCAGCGCCTTCACATAGGGACAGTGGTTGCAGATGAAGACAATGACCGTTCCCTTCGCTCCAGCGAGGTCCTCCAACGCATAAGTTCGGCCGTCGGTGGACGGAAGCCGGAAATCGGGCCCCGATGCCCCAAGCAGCATTTCCATCTGATCGACCTCTATCGCCGCGCCTCCCCGCTCATTCATTGCCGGCGGAAGTCTATCGCGCCCGCGAATCCGCCGGAAGCAATTCCGCCCTCGGCGATCTGCCGGCGCACCTCCGGCGAGGTCAGCGCAGCCAGTTCCTCAGGGTAACGATAGCCCTGCGCGGCTCCGGCAAATCCCGTCGCAGTCGCGGGATGGGCGTAGATCTCGCTGACGCCATCGGGCAAATTGGCGATGAGTTCCGCGAGGCGAGAGGACGTCATTGCACCGCTCCAGCCGAGCCCGAAGACCTGATCGGGCATGGCGATTCCCGCCTTTCTCAGACGCAGCCGCTGGAGGCGCGCGAAGGGCCCAAGCGCGGCCGCGGCCAAGCGGGGGTTTCCGCCCTCGATCCGCGTGAGGACGGTCCGGGGCTCGAGCGGGGCGCGAACGGCCTTGACGTTGAATTCCGTCTTGAGATCGAGAATCGCCGATGTCACCGAAGGATGGAGATGAAAATGCCTGTGGGCCGTCACATGATCGAGCTTAAGGCCGGTCGCGCGGAAGGCCTCGAACTGGGCGCGGACCTCGGCCAGCATCTGCCGGCGCACGCGGGGCAGGAAGAACGTCGACGCGCCGGAGAGCGCGATGTTCGGCCGGAAGCGTCCGTGAGCGTCGACGAGGTCCGGAACCGCGGAGGCCGGCAGAACCGGCTCGGCGTCGACCAGCGCCAGATGTAGCCCGACCGCGAGCCCGGGCAACCGGCGCGCCGTTTCGACAGCGTCCGCCGCCGCCGGCGCTCCGACCATCAGGCTCGCTGCAGTGAGGACGCCGTCGCAATGGGCGATCTCGACCGCGCGGTTCACCTCGCCGGCGAGGCCGAAATCGTCCGCCGTGACGATGAGATATTTCAGTGCGCTGTCTCGTGCCGGTCGCGCAGGAAGCGGAAGAACTCCGCGCCCTCGCGCAGGCGCCGCTTCATGACCTCCGGACTGCGGACCATCTCGCCGACAATGGAGGCGATCTTGCCCGGGCGGAAATAGTAGCTGCGGTAGAAGGTCTCCACCGAATCGAAGATGTCGGTGTGGCTTAGTCCCGGATAATTCAACGGGGCGATCTGCCTTCCGTCTTCGTTCACCAGGTCTCCATTGGCGTCCCCGAGCCAGCCATTTTCCAGCGCCTGCTTATAAAGGAACGTCCCCGGATAGGGCGCTGCCAGCGACACCTGGAGCGTGTGCGGGTTGACCTCCTTGGCGAAAGCGATCGTCTCCTTGATCGTCTCATGCGTCTCGCCGGGCAACCCTAAGATGAACGTGCCATGGATCCTGATGCCGAGTTCGCGGCAATCCTTGGCGAACCGTTTGGCGACGTCGACCCGCATGCCCTTTTTGATGTTGTGGAGGATCTGCTGGTTGCCGCTCTCATAGCCGACCAGCAGGAGTCTCAGGCCATTGTCGCGCAGCACCTTGAGCGTGGCGCGCGGCACGTTGGCCTTGGCGTTGCAGGACCAGACGACACCGAGCTTGCCGAGCTCGCGCGCGATCGCCTCGGCCCGCGGCAGATTGTCGGTGAACGTGTCGTCGTCGAAGAAGAACTCCTTGACCTCCGGGAAAGCCGCCTTCGCCCACTTCATTTCATCGATGACATGGCCGACCGACCGGGTCCGGTAGCGATGCCCGCCGACCGTTTGCGGCCAGAGGCAGAACGTGCAGCGCGATTTGCACCCGCGCCCGGTGTAAAAGGACAGGTAGGGGTGCTTGAGATAGCCGCCGAAATATTTGTAGATATCCAGATCGCGCTTGTAAACCGGCGTGACGAAGGGCAAGTCGTCCATGTTTTCCAGGATCGGCCGGTCCGGCGTGTGCTGGATCCGGCCATCGGCGTCCCGATAAGAAAGGCCGAGGATCGACTTCCAGTCCCGTCCGTCGGCGACCTCCTTGACGGTGAAATCGAATTCGTTGCGGGCGGCGAAATCGACGACCGGCGCGGCTTTCAGGGTTCCTTCGGTGTCGACCGCGGCCTTGGCGCCGATCAACCCGACCTTGAGCCTCGGGTTGGCCTCTTTGAGCGCCGAGATCGCTTTTACGTCCGAGGCGAAGGAGGGCGTAGACGTGTGCACCACGGAGAGGTCGAAATCCCTGGCCTGGGCCACGATCTCGAGCAGGGATGTCCCATGGGGGGGCGCATCGATCAGCTTGCTGTCGGGCACCAGCGCGGCCGGCTGGGCCAGCCAGGTCGGGTACCAGAACGACGCAACCTCGCGCTTCGTCTGGTACCTCGCGCCGGCGCCGCCGTCGAACCCGTCGAACGAGGGCGCCTGAAGAAACAGCGTACGCATCACCTGATAGCCTTTCCATAAGACGCCGGGGCGGAGCTTGGCCGCGGCTCAACCGCCGCCAGCAGCGTTCCGTCCCGCGCGACTGCGAAATCCTGTCCGCGCCAACTGACCCGCGTTGACCAAAAACTGGCAAAATAAATGACGAACGACAGAATCTCCCGCCCGACAAGGAGGGCATAATCGGGATTTGGCAAATCAAATTCGCGCGTGAGGCGATATTTCAAGAAAAGCCGGCAGGCAAGAGCGGCTAGAACCGCGGCCAGGCTCGACACGTCGAACCCGCGAAGGGCGGCCCCGATCAGCGCCAACGGCAAGACGTGGGTTAAGCCGCTGCCGATATACCCGACCGGATCGACTTTGAAAATCGTTCGCGACCAACGAAGTTCGTGCCTGACGACCTCGCTCAGCGATTCTTCTTCGAATGAATGGGCCACAAGCATGGGCGAAACGACAACCCGAAGTCCGGCCTGGCGGGCCGCTTCGCCGATGGCGTAGTCGTCGGCCAGCTGGTCGGCGACCGTCTCGAAACCCCCAATTCGGGATAAGGTGTCTCGCGACAGGGCGATAGTTGCCCCAAGACACGGCCGGGCGAGCCCCAGCGCGAGCCCAAGGATTGTCGTGGGCAGAAAATGGTCGTTCACGGCCAGGGAAGCCAGCCGCGACCAGACGCCGCCGCTCGGCGCTCCGCGATAAAGACAAGTGACCACGCCGACGCCGGGCTCGCCGAGCGCGGCGGCCAGAGACCGCAAATAGTTTGGACCGACTGCTACGTCGCTGTCGCTGACGACGATTAAAGGGCCCCTCGCGACTTTACCCATGTTAATGAGGTTGGAGATTTTGCGGTTGGTGCCATGCATGGCGCGATCGACGACCAGCTCAAGACCGAGATCCGGATATTGCTCAATCAGCGATTGGACGACAGGAATTGCGCTGTCCCCGGGGTCCTGGACACCGAAGACGAATTGGATTTTGCCCGGGTAATCCTGATCGATATAGGTCTCGATATTTTCGCAGAGCTGGGCCTCGAAGCCGGATAGCGGCTTGAGGATCGAGGCGTCTGGCCACTCCGCCGGAGTCGAAGCAGTCGACCGCCGCCGGACGAACCAGCGCGCCGCCCACGCGGCGCCTAGCGCGCATATGCAGCCAAAAAGGCTGGCGGCAATGACAAAGACCGACAGCCAGCCTATCGCGAGCGCGCCGATCTGTTCGAGACCATGATTCATATTACAGTCTGCTTTGGCGACACGGCCTGATTCACACTACGCAACCTCATTTCGTACTGCGGTTAAGCCGGCCGTGTCGAGATCCCCAATTTTCGCAAGTTCTTGTCTGGCCGACGATACTTGCCTTAGCTTTGTGACCACAACGTGAGCAAGGGCAGAGCTCTTAGCGGCCCCTCGCGGCGACCGCGGGAGGCGCCAGATTCCTCAATTATCCGTATTCGTTAGGGACGAAAGGCGAAGGCAATGATTGCGACGATGCCGCGAATTTGAATGGCGGCTCTCGGTTGCGCCTGCTAATTCCGCGCCGGGAAAAAGGCCGTCAACCGCCACGGGCGCCCCTGTTCCTCGACCCTCGGTCGCCATCTCTCACGTGTTCTCACTGTCGGAGCTCGTATTTATGCCCCAGCGACGTCGTGCTAGCGGAGGCGACAGTCGTTCGTGTTTCGCCGCACGGCCCCATCGATCCGGCGCGGCCAAGGACGCAACGGGCAGGCGCGAAATCGCGCGTGGCGGCGCTTGGGCGAGAGCCGCGCATTGATCGCCTGGGGAATAAATCGGCTCACCGGCGTGATCGTGGGCGACGACACGTCGGGGCTCGCGCCTGAGCCGCTGATCGCCGCAGCGGCGACGGCCACGCGTATCGACGCGCTGCCGCTCTCTGACCCCGGCCTGATTGATGCGCTCGCCGCTCTAACCTTGAGCCTTCGGGAAGAGGCGTCGCTATCGTCGTTCGGGCATCTCGCGGCGCGGTCGGACCTCAAGCGGATGCTGTCGACGCTTCTGATCCTCGCAGACAAGGAACGCGAGGATCCTGCAATCCCGGCGCGCCCGCTCGCGTCGCCAATCTTCATCGCTGGCCTGCCGCGCAGCGGCACGACCTTTCTTCATGGATTGCTGGCGGAAGACCCGGTCAACCGCGCCCCGCGTATTTGGGAGTCGATCTATCCCTATCCAAAGCATCGCGCGGCCGGGATGGGCGCCGGGCGCCGGAAGGCGCAGCTCGAGCTCCGACTCTTCGCCCGGCTCTCGCCCGGGATCAGGAGCCTGCACCCGATGGAGGCCGAAGCGCCGCAGGAATGCATCGAATTCACAAGCCAAGTGTTCCGAAGCCCGCGCTTCAACGACGTCTATCGCGCGCCGTCCTATCACGCCTGGCTCGACGCGTCCGGCTATGACGAGGCTTATTGCTTCCTGGCGCGGTTCCTCCGCCATCTCCAAGGCCCGGGCGAGGCGCCGCGACGCTGGATCCTGAAATCGCCCGAACACGTGTTCTCGATCGATGCGCTCGCCCGCGTGTTCCCGGACGCGATGCTGGTGCTCGTGCATCGCGATCCCGGCCATGTGCTCGCCTCCGCCGCGCGCCTGACGGAGCTCATGCGCGCGCCTTTTACGATTGCGATTGACCGGCGCGAGATCGGCCGCCAGGTCGCCGACCACTGGCAGGACGGCATGCGGCGGATGGTCAGGCTCGCGGACGATCCCTCCCTTCCGCTGCGCTCCCGGCTTGTCCACGTCCAGTACGGCGCGCTTGTCGCCGATCCGATTGGGACGATCGCGCGCATCTACGACGCGTTCGGGCTTGGGTTATCCGGTCAAGCCCGGTCGGCGATGGCGGCAAAAGTCGCTCGGTCTCCGAACGGAGGCTACGGCAAGAACCGCTACCGACCGGAGGAATTCGGGATCGACCCCGAGCGCGAGCGCGGGCGCGCGTCCGCGTATTTGGAGCGTTTCGGCGTCGCAACGTAGAGCGTGGGACCTTGGCCGCGTTTCGCCCATCAGTTGGGCGCCTGACCAAGGATTCATCATCTGCCAGATCGAGGGAACTTGCGCGCTCAGTCCGCGACAACCTGCGGGCCGAGGCATTTTGAGGCGTACGCCTCCGGTTGGCATAATTCTTGGGTAAAGAATCTGCGCTAGGGTCGCTTTTGTAAGGTGGCGTCAATCGGCGAAAGGACGATTGGAAGGTTCGTTAGGAGAGGAAAACAACCAGCGGGGGCGTCCGAACAAGGAGGTCCTCATGTTGAACAAGCGTTCGGTGGCGTTGGCCGCCGCGGTGGCGGCTCTGCCTGGTTTTGCGCTTGCGGGCGAAACCGGCCAGTGCGTCGATATTTCCGTGCCGAAGAAAGCGATCGAGGCCCGCAACGGCAAATGGATCGAATTGACGCCGGACCAGTGGCAATTCCTGCGCGGCATCTACGCCATGAACCCGCTGACCCCTCCCGGCCTTCCCTACGGTGACAAGGCGGCGCTGGCCAAGGTTGACGGCAGTTCCGGCGGCCTGATCTTCTTCATCGACGGTGATAGGGCGTGCACCCCGATGCCGGTCCCCGATACGCTGCTCTCGATGATGGACGATGTGGCGACCGCAAAGATCAATCACGAGGGCAGCGGCCTCTGACCAAGCCCGCGCGCGCCTGACGATGCTCGTGGGTCTGCCGCGGCGGAGCTTTTGCGCAGCGCCCGTCAGAACGCGCCGATGCGCATCAGATCGTGAAAATTGACGATCCCGACGACCTGCTCGTGCTCGACGACCAAGAGCGCCTGAATCTTATGGCTGATCTGCTCCAGCGCCTCGGCGACCAGCGCGTCTGGCGCAATGGTCCGCGGACGGCGGGTCATGACGGCGCTGACTGGCGTGTCGAGGGAGAAGTCCGGTTTGAGGTGACGGCGCAAGTCGCCGTCGGTGATGATGCCGGCGAGCCGCTCGCCCTCCTCGAACACCGCGACGCAGCCAAAACCTTTCGACGTCATCTCGAGGATTGCCTCGGCCATTCGCGCGCTGGCGTTGATGCGGGGAACGCGGTCGCCGGTGTGCATCACCTCCCGCACATGGGCGAGCTTGGCCCCGAGTTTCCCGCCCGGATGGAGAGCGCGGAAGTCGAGCGCGGTGAAGCCGCGGCCTTCGAGCAGCGCGATCGCCAGCGCGTCGCCGAGGACGAGCTGCATCGTCGTTGACGTAGTCGGCGCGAGACCGTTGGGGCAGGCCTCAGGCGCGCTCGGCATTGTCAGGCAGACGTCTGCCTGACGCCCGAGCGCGCTGTCGGCGCGCGCGGTCATGGCGATCAGCGGGATGGCGTAGCGCTTGGCGAAGGTGATGATCGCCGCGAGTTCGGCCGTCTCGCCCGACCAGGAAATGGCGAGCAGGACGTCGCCGCTCTGCACCATGCCGAGGTCGCCGTGGCTCGCGTCCGCGGAATGGACGAACGACGCCGGCTCGCCGGTTGACGCGAGAGTCGCGGCGATCTTCCGTCCAACGAGTCCTGATTTGCCAACGCCGGTGACAATGACGCGCCCTCTGGCGGCCGAGATCGTCTTGACGGCTTCCGAGAACGCCGCCCCGAGCGCGCCCCCGCCTGTCGTCCGGATCGCCTCCTCGAGAGCCTCGAGGCCCTCGCGCTCGTTGGCGACGGTGCGGATGGCTGAGAGCACCGCGCTGGTCTGTTCCTGAAGCATGGCGCTGTTTATCACCCGGCGGCAGGATTGGAAAACCGCCCCCGGGTGGGGGGGAGACGCCGGCTGGTCGCCTCCCAGAATTCAGATGCCCTTGCCGGAAAAGCCCAACCGGCGCAGTTCCTCTTTGAGCCCAGGAGCAATGTCGGCGCGATCGAGCGCGAAGGCGAGGTTGGCGGTGAGGAATCCCAGCCTGGAGCCACAATCATAGGTTCGCCCGTCAAAGCGCACCCCGTGAAAGGACTGCGTTCGGGAAAGCTGGATCATGCCGTCGGTCAGTTGAATTTCGCCCCCCGCGCCCTTTTCGATGAGCTCCAGGATCTGGAAGATCTCCGGCTGGAGGATGTAGCGCCCGGAAATGATGAGATTGGACGGCGCCGTCCCGGGCCTCGGCTTTTCGACCATGCGGGTGATTTCGAAGGTCGCGCCATGATCGGCGCCGACGCCGACGATCCCGTACTGATGCGTCTCGGCGGCCGGAACTTCTTCGACCGCGATGACATTGCCGCCGTGACGCTCATAGGCCGCCGCGCATTGGGCGAGACACCGTCCGCCACGCGGTCCGCCCTTGGTGACCATGTCCGGCAGCAGGATCGCGAACGGTTCTGCGCCGACGATTTCGCGCGCGCACCAGATGGCGTGGCCAAGCCCAAGCGGGGCCTGCTGGCGGGTGAAGCTGGTTGCGCCGGCGGCCGGAAGATCGGACATGAGCGCGGCGTATTCCGTCTGTTTGCCGCGCCGTTTGAGGGTGTCCTCAAGTTCATAAGCCGTGTCGAAATGATCCTCGATGACGCCCTTGTTGCGCCCGGTCACAAAGATGAAATGCTCGATCCCCGCTTCGCGCGCCTCGTCCACGACATATTGGAGGATCGGCCGGTCGACGATGGTCAGCATTTCCTTCGGAATCGCCTTGGTTGCCGGCAGGAAACGGGTGCCGAGACCGGCGACGGGCAGGATGGCTTTGCGAACGGGTTTGTCCATGGATGTTCAATTCCTCGCTCGATGAGGGGTCGAAGGGGGCGGGCGGGGCCGATTCCTGATATCCGACTACCATGTTCCGGCCGGGCCGTTCTATGCGGCGTTCCCGGTTGACGCCGGCCGAGAGAGACCAATGGGGCGAGGCATGCGCGTATTGGTGACCGGCGGCGCCGGCTATATCGGCGGCCACATGGCGCTCGGCCTTATCGACGCCGGCGAGACGGTTGTGGTTCTCGACAATCTTTCGACCGGCTTCGCCTGGGCCGTGCCCGCCGGAGCAAAACTCGTCGTCGGCGACACCGGCGACGCCGAGCTGGTCGCTCGCCTGATCAAGGAACATACGATTGACGCCATTGCCCATTTCGCCGCCAAGATTGTGGTCCCGGAATCGGTCGTCGACCCGCTCGGCTATTATCTCAACAATGTTTCGAACGCGCGCACGCTGATCGAGGCGGCGATTAAGGGCGGCGTTAAGACGTTCATCTTTTCGTCGACCGCGGCGGTCTACGGGGAGACCGGAGCCGAGCCGGTGTCCGAGGACGCCGCGCTCGCGCCGGTTTCCCCCTACGGCCGGTCGAAGCTCATGGTCGAATGGATGCTGGAGGACGTTTCGCGCGCCTACGACTTCCGTTACGTGGCGCTGCGCTATTTCAACGTCGCCGGCGCCGATCCCCGGGGTCGCCTCGGCCAGTCGACGCCGAACGCGACCCATCTCATCAAGCGAGCTGTCCAGACCGCGCTCGGGTTGCATCCGAGGATAGAGATCTTCGGCGAGAACTATCCGACTCGCGACGGCACATGCGTGCGTGACTATATCCAGGTCACCGACCTTATCGACGCGCATCTGAGCGCGCTCGCCTACCTGCGGGGGGGCGGCGCGAGCTTTGTGTGCAATTGCGGCTACGGGCATGGGCAGACGGTCAAGGAAGTCCTCGCCGTGGTCAAACGGGTGTCGGGCGTCGACTTTCCGGTCGTTGTCTCCGGACGGCGCGCCGGCGACCCTGCCGCCATCGTCGCCAAGGCCGAACGGGTGAAGAGCGTGCTGGGCTGGAAACCGATGCGCGACAATCTCGACGACATCGTGCGTCAGGCGCTCGACTGGGAGCGCCGGCTCCACAACCGTCGTACTGACGGGTAGTGGATGGGGCCGATTTGGGGGCGCTCGGGCTCGCTTCCCGCCGTCTTCGCCGGAGGGCTATCTTGACCGGGCGTCGCCTTTTTTGACTTTACATCCGGCCCGCCAGCAGGTTGATTGGTTTCCATCTTCATTTGGGGGGAAGCGCATGCGCTCGGCCGACCGGCGAGAATGAGCATGGACGATATTCTCGTCACCGACGGCCTCAGCAAGAGCTTTGGCGATTTCCGCGCGGTAAGCGAGGTTTCCCTGCGGGTTAAGCGCGGGACGATCCACGCGCTCATTGGCCCGAACGGCGCCGGCAAGACCACCTGCTTCAACATGCTGACCAAATTCATCGCCCCGACCGCCGGACGGATCACGTTCAACGGCCGCGACATCACCAATCTCAAGCCGGCCGACGTGGCGCGGCTCGGCCTCGTCCGCTCGTTCCAGATCTCGGCGGTGTTTCCGCATCTGACCGCGCTCGAGAATGTGCGCATCGCGCTGCAGAGGAAGCGCGGCGATTCGTTTGACTTCTGGCGCTCTAAGTCGGCGCTTGAACCGCTCAACGTACGCGCGCTCGGGCTGCTTGACGACGTCGGGCTGACGCCATTCGCCAATTCGAAGGCCGGCGAGATTTCCTATGGCCGCAAGCGCGCATTGGAGCTGGCGACGACGCTGGCGGTCGAGCCCGAGATGCTGCTGCTCGACGAGCCGATGGCAGGCATGGGCCACGAGGACATTGATCGCACGTCCGAGCTCATTCGCCGCATCTCGGCGAACCGCACGATCCTGATGGTCGAGCATAACCTCAAGGTGGTTGCCAATCTTTCCACTCGCATTACCGTGCTTACCCGCGGGCGCGTTCTGGCGGAAGGCGACTATCGCGAGGTGTCGGAGAATGAGGAGGTGAAGCAGGCCTATATGGGAGTTGGGAATGGCTGAGGCCGTGCTCGCTCAGACCTCCGCCGCGGGCGACTCGGCGGTGCTCAGCATCAAAGGCCTGCAGGCCTGGTACAACGAATCGCACATCCTTCACGGGGTCGATCTCGACGTGCGGGAAGGCGAGGTCGTCACCCTGCTCGGCCGCAATGGGGCCGGCAAGACGACGACCTTGAAAGCGATCATGGGCATCGTCCGCAAACGAACCGGGTCGGTGGCGTTCGGCGGCAAGGAGCTCATCGATCTCTCGATCGAACGCATCGCCCGGCTCGGGGTCGCTCTGTGTCCCGAGGAACGCGCTATCTTCGCCTCTCTCTCGGTCAAGGAGAATCTGCTCCTTCCGCCTCAGATCGGCAAGACCCGCGGGATGAGCGTCGAACGGATCTTCGCGCTCTTTCCCAACCTGCGCGAGCGTCTAGCCAGCGGTGGCGGCAAACTGTCCGGTGGCGAGCAGCAGATGCTCGCAATCGCGCGAATCCTGCGCACCGGCTCGCGCTTTCTGATGCTCGACGAGCCGACGGAGGGTCTCGCGCCGGTCATCATTCAGCAAATCGGGCGCACGATCGCCGAGCTCAAGCGGGCGGGTTTTACCATCCTGCTTGTCGAGCAGAATTTCCGCTTCGCCTCGACTTTGGCCGATCGATTTTTCGTCATGGAGCATGGCCGGATCATCGACTCCTTCGCCAATTCGGAGCTCGCCGGGCGGATGGACAAACTACACGAGGCGCTGGGCGTGTGATGATGAAGCCAGCCGGCCAGCTTACCCTCATCCGGCCCTTCGGGCCACCTTCTCCCGAGGGGAGAATGAGTGCGCTCCCCTCTCCCCTGGGGAGAGGGGTCGGGGGTGAGGGCGTACGGACCCAGAGCGCCGTTGGAGCGCGGGCGCCATGAACCTGTTTGACCACGCAATCAGCATGCCCCAGCTCTTCGGCCAGTTGCTGATCGGGCTCATCAACGGCTCCTTTTACGCGCTCCTGAGTCTCGGCCTTGCCGTCATCTTCGGCATGCTGACCATCGTCAATTTCGCCCACGGGGCCTTCTACATGATGGGGGCCTTCGCCTCCTATTTCCTGCTTGAGTACGCGGGCCTCGATTACTGGTGGGCGCTCATCCTGTCGCCGCTTGCGGTCGGCGCGATCGGCGCGATCGTCGAGCGGCTGTTCCTCAAGCGGCTGGTCGGCTTCGATCCCCTCTACGGCCTGCTGCTCACCTTCGGCCTCGCGCTCATCATCCAGGGGCTGTTTCAGAATTACTACGGCGCCTCAGGCCTGCCTTACGCGATCCCCAAACAGCTCGGCGGCGCCTACAATCTCGGCTTCATGTTCCTGCCCGTCTATCGCGGCTGGGTGATCCTCGCCTCGGCGGTCGTGTGCCTTGGAACCTGGCTCGTGATTGAGAAGACCAAGCTCGGCGCTTATTTGCGCGCGGCGACCGAGAATCCGACCATGGTGCGCGCCTTCGGCATCAATGTGCCGCGCATGGTCACGCTGACTTATGGCTTCGGGGTCGCGCTCGCGGCGTTCGCCGGCGTCCTGGCCGCCC
>Ga0335073_10004154_pt1 | contig 20254 bp, 16 predicted proteins | sample Lox_Sample_22_FD_207093 | JGI IMG/M metagenome (GOLD analysis project Ga0335073, IMG submission 207093) | Soil microbial communities from Loxahatchee National Wildlife Refuge, Florida, United States - Lox_Sample_2.2 | ecosystem: Environmental > Terrestrial > Soil > Wetlands | place: USA...
GCTGGAAAAGACGTCGAAAGTGTAGGTAGCGGTCACGATGCTCTCCTCGAGTCCGTTGATCGGGCTGTTGCTGGTCTATCAGCTTGGCTACGAACAAGCTCGACGCGATCCGACACCACCGCTCAGCTCTTGGCTTCCTTGGGCCGCTCGTCGAGAAGTCTGTGCCGCTCAGGAACACGCAATGCTTCCCAGTGCGCAATGTCTCCTCGGCCAGCGCCGCGGGACAGAACCCGTGGTGCTTGCCGCAACACAACGGCAGGCGCATCAGGTCACGTCAAAGGCGTGCTTGGCCCCGAGTTCGGTACCGGCGCGCGTGGACCAAGGCATGCCAGGCAACGCTGACGACGACTGAGCAAGCCACTCCGCTCGCCCGGCGGCCGTACGACCTACGCCACGCGTGCCTGTCCACATGGCTCAGCGGCGGCGTCTATCCGACCCAGGTTGCTGAATGGGCCGGGCACAATGTCGACGTGCTGCCGCGTATCTACGCCAGATGCGTCGTCGGCCAGGACGAGCTCGCCAAGCGCCGGATCACGGAGGCGCTGCGCCAGGACTGAACTTGGGCACGTATTGGGCACAGCGACCTGCATCCGGCCACCTGGGACCGCATACAGTCGCATCAGAGCAGTGCCGCTCAAGATCACGAGAAAGTCGCGAACCTGCAGGTCAGACTGGCAGCACCTGGGAATTCAAGTTGTGGGGCGGGTGGGGCTCGAACCCACGACCGGCGGATTATGAGTCCGCTGCTCTGACCGGCTGAGCTACCGCCCCTTGACCTATCGATCAATTACAGCAGAAGCTGACGCCGACCGGGTGCAAGGCCTCACGCCCGCTCCAGCCGGCTCCAGCATTAACCTGCTTACCTTGCGCTGAGCTGCATGGCCATCGCGTGCTCAACCAGTGCGATCAACGTGGTCTTGGTTGAGTTGCGATTGCGAGCGTCGCACTGCATGATCGGCACCCGCGGGCTGATAGACAGAGCTTCCTGCACGTCCGAAAGCGCATGCGGGAAGTCACCGTGGAACCCGTTCACCGCGACGATGAACGGCAACCCGGCCGACTCGAAGTAATCGACCGCCGGGAATGAGTCCGCCAGCCTGCGGGTGTCCACCAGGACCACCGCGCCGATGGCGCCCTGGATCAGGTCATCCCACATGAACCAGAACCGGTGCTGCCCTGGCGTGCCGAAGAGGTACAGGATCAGGCCAGCGTCGAGGGTGACCCGGCCGAAGTCCATCGCGACAGTTGTCGTGGTCTTGTCCGGGGTGTGGCTCAGGTCGTCCAGCCCATCGCTGGCCGTGGTCATGACGGCCTCAGTGGTCAGCGGCGTGATCTCGGAAACCGAGCCCACGAACGTGGTCTTGCCTACGCCGAAGCCGCCGGCGACGACGATCTTCACCGACGTCATCGCGGTTTCTGCAGTCATCGCAGGGACCGCCCTAGAGCTTGCGAAGTCCACTGAGCACCCTTTCGAGCAGGTTGATGTCCGGGCGACCCTGTGCGTGGTCGATCTGATGTACCCGGACCAGTCCTTCCATTGCCATGTCCGCGATCAGCACCCTGGCCACGCCCAACGGCATCCTCAGCACGGCCGAGACTTCGGCAACTGACCGCCAGTCACGGCAGAACCCGAGGATGGCCTGACATTCGGGGCTGAGTACCGAGAGGTCCCGCGCCTCGTAATGAGAAGCGGCCACCATAGCCTCGATCTGCAGTTGAGTCCGTGGTTTGGTGCGCCCGCCGGTAACCGCGTACGGGCGAACAAGAGCGCTGGATTCGTCAGCTACTCCGCGCGGGCCTGTGTCGTGCTGCCATGGGTCACGGGGCGCAGATGAGTGCCCGGGGACGTAGCCAAAATCCGCCCCGGCGAGGTCATCACGACCATCCGGGTACAGGCTCTCGCCTGTCTCCCAGTCATCGCGGCCGTGGCCAAACACGGCAGCCTCCTGTCACTATCGACCGCCCCCAGCCCAGCCGGGCTGGCCACCGCGAATCTCGGGTGTCAGCGCGCTACCCACCCGCTCGACGAGCAGCGCCATCTCATATGCAACCAATCCCATATCGCAATCGGCCGCCGCGAGAACCGCCAGGCTGGATCCGTCGCTGATAGCCATGATGATCAGCAGTCCGCGATGCATCTCGACGACGGTCTGGGTGACGGCACCGCCCTCGAAGACGCGAGCCGCGCCCTGCGTGAGGCTTGTCAGCCCCGAGGTCACGGCGGCCAGCTGATCCACCCGGTCGGCCGGGAAGCCACGCGAGAACGCCATCGGCAGGCCGTCCGCGGAGACCACGATCGCGTGCGCCACTGAGGGCACCCGCTCTACAAAATTCGTGATCAGCCAGTTCAGGTCTTGAGCCGGACGCACGAGCGGACTCACAGGCGCACCTTCCTCTCGCGGCGTATATCCGGTCCCGCCGGACGCGGCGCCGCTATGGCTACACGCGGATCAGCCGGCCGGCGCATCCACGTTCTCAGGCTAAGCATGACGAGTTCAGCAAGATCGTGTCACCCTCATCGAGAACCGTCATCCTCACCGGAGTTTCCCTCATCTCCGGTGGCTGCCGCACGTCCTTCTCGCACCCCGCGCTGGAAGCTCGCAAAACGCTCCCTCGTAACCGCGGCCGACCTCGCGGGCACAGGTGCGACAGGCTCCGGCGATGCAGTTCCGGGAACGAGGTTCGCCTGGGGGACCCGCTTGGGCAGGCCAGCCGTTGTCGTGCCGGCAGTCGCCGGTGAGCTGGCCGCCGCAGCTGCTTCCCAGCCCTGGTCCGCGGCGGAAGCCGCCCAGGCTACCTCAGCCTCAGCAAGCCCGCTGTCTTGCCGCTCTGGCCAGCTAGCACCGGCACCCGGACCGCCGGCAACGCTGGCCGGTCCGTTGCCGGGACTGACTACGCTGGCGGGGCTCCTTGTGCTCCCGAAGCTCGCCGCAGCGCCGGCCGGAGCCGATGCAGCGGGCACACCGCTCCGACCACGCCGGAACCAGTCGGACTCTACGGCCTCGAAGATCGGCAGCCTGTTCTCGTGGGCGACGTGCTCCGCGGGCGGCACGACAACACCGCCGGCCACCGCGCTACCACTCGAGGACGCCGCGGCTGCGACGAGTCCGCTGTCCCAGCCGAATCCGTCGCGCTGCCGCGCAGCCGGGACGTCATCCACGCTGTCCGCCGGAGTCTGTCCGGCCGGGCTGCCATGGCCCACGACGGTTGGCTGGCCCAGCGTCAGGGGCTGCACCGACGACTCTGTCCGCGGCGCGGCCGCGAAATCGACGGTCGGGCCGGATATGTCGCTCGCGTGCTGACTACTAGCGAAGACCTCGTCACCCTGGTAAGGGCCATCATCCGAGCCCAGGCGCTCGGTCGCGGCAGCCAGGTCGGCCTCAGCGGCGTCGGAACCGAAAGCTGGCAGCGGGCTCGTGGTCGCAGCGCCGCCCCAGCCAGGATTGCCCGGATGGGGGCCAGCGCCCGGCACCCGGCGCGGTCCGAGACCGGCAATATCACTGGAGGTGAACTTCGGCACCCGGGCAGCGTTGATCTCCTCCTCCGCCGGGGAGGAGAGACGGTCGGCGTCGCCGTTCAGCCCGGCCGGCAGCGCGGCCATAGCCCCGGCCACTAGCCCGCCCGGCTGCGCTCCGACGGGGCCGAGACCTGCGGCAGTTGCCGGGACGTCAAAGTTACGCATGCCAGGCGTGCCGCCGTCGACATCGTGGCTGACGACCTCGTCGGGCAGCCAGACCAGCGCGGTCAGGCCGCCTGCCGGAGCTGGCCGGAGTCGAACCCGGATTCCGTGCCGGGCGGCCAGCCGCGCGACCACGAAAAGGCCCATCCGGCGGGATACCGCCACGTCAACGACAGGCGGGTTGTCGAGCCGCCAGTTGGCGTGGGCCATCTCCTCCGCGCCCATGCCCACGCCCTGGTCGGTGATATCGAGGAGCACGCCGCCGCTGCTGAGCAGGTGGCCGGCGACGGCCACCGGAGTCTCCGCCGACGAGAACGAGGTTGCGTTCTCCGCCAGCTCTGCGAGTAGGTGCACGACGTCGTTGACGGCATGGCCGCGGACCGCGATTCCCGGCTGCACGTTCAGCGTCACGCGTTCGTACTGCTCGATCTCGGACACAGCGGCTCGCAGCACGTCAACGAGGGCGACCGGCTGGTTCCACCGCCGGCTGGCGTCGTGACCGGCCAGAACCAGCAGGTTTTCCGAGTTGCGGCGCATTCGGGTTGCGAGGTGGTCCATCTGGAACAGGCTGGCCAGCCGGTCCGGGTCCTGCTCACCTTGCTCGAGATCGTCGATCAGCCGGATCTGGCGTTCGACCAGTGACTGGCTGCGCCGGGACAAGTTGACGAACATCGCGTTGACGTTGCCTCGCAGGGCGGCCTCGTTGGCAGCCAGCCGCAGAGCTTCGCGGTGCACCTGGTCGAACGCACGCGCGACTTCACCAATCTCGTCCGAGGAGTCCACGTCTATCGGCTCGACCTCGAGCGGAACGCCGGCCCCGTCGGAGTCACTCATCCGGCGCACGGTCTCAGGCAGCCGGACGCCGGCCACCTCTAGGGCGCCCGACCGCAGCCGCCGCAGCGGACGGACCATCGACCGGCCGACCACAGTGGTCAGGATCAGCGCGAGCAGCAGGACGAGGAGAACTGCGGCGCCGATGGCGGACGCAGTGATGATCGCGTCGCGGTGCAGCGTCGTCGCCCTGTTGATGGTGGAGGTCACCAGGGACTGCTCCACTGCCCTGATGCTGTCAATGGTGCCGGTGGTCATCGTGCCGAACCACCCGTTGGCGGTGTACACCGACAAGTACAGCGGCTTCTTTTCCAGGCCGAACTGGATCGCCTGCTGCTCGTTGAGGCTGGCAAAATCTACCAGGCTGTTAGACAGCTCGTTCGTGTACAGCGAGATCTGCTGTGGCGTCGCGACCCGGTCGAACTCCGCTTGGTTCGCGTTCTGCTCTTCCTGTGCAGCTTGCACTGCCGTAAGAATCGCCGGGGTGATCTGGCTTTCCTGGGCATAGGAGTAAGCGAGCAGCCCGCGTTGCTCCGATGTCTCTTCCTCGATCAGCGAGATCAGGTTCAGTGACCGCACGTCGTTGTTCAGGGCCGGGTCGCCGCTGCCCAGGGCGATGTTGTCATCGAGCTCGAGCAGCTGGGTAATGATCCCGGTGTATTTGGTCATGACGACGACTGCCGGCAGGTGGGTCTTGATTGCCGCGGTTCGCAGTGGCCCGACTAGCCGGAGGACGTCGCCAATGTTGGCCGCGTCTTGCTGGACCTGGGCCGGGTAGCCAGCGCCGATAGTGGCGCTGTCGGCTTCAACCTTGTGGATCCACGGTCCTGAGAGGGCCTGGTCCTGCCTGACCAGCAACAGGTACTGCTGGCTGCCGTTCTCGCAGTTCTGCGACGCGGTACCCGTCTGATCGGTGGCGCCGATGCACTCCATGGTCTGGTCGCGCTCGTACTCGAGATTGAAGGCGAGCGTGGTCACGTCGTAGCTGAGCTTCGCCAGGTGCTCCACCCGCTGATAGGCGAGCGCGTTCTGAACGGCGGTCGCGATGTAGGTGCCGCCGAGTACGACTGCGGTCAGCGTCGGGATGATGATCAGCAACATCAGCCGGGACCGGACACGCCAGTTCTTCAGTGAGCGCCAGCGCAGCCCGCTGCCCTGGGATTGCTGACCCGGCCCGGTGCTGTCGGCCGCAGCGCCGCCTGCGGGCGGTCCGCCGGCTGACGCGCCGCCTCCCACCGCCGGCCTGCCAGCTGAAGCAGCGCCGTCCTGGCGACTTTCAGAGCGGCTGGCAGCCGGAGCGGCGGGGCGGGCCTTTTTGTCTCGGGACGGCACAGTCTCTGAACCCCTCACCTGTCAGCCGTGGTACGGGGGCACGCCGATCGGCCACGGGACGCTACCGACACGGCGATCCTCCCAGATAGCGACTCATCATCGGGTGCAGTCACAGCCACGGCAACTCTAGCCGTTAACCGGGTTACGTGCGCCAATACACACACGAATCGGAAAAACCACTGTAACGTGATGTTTGACGGGCCTCCTGGCAGCAATAGGGTACTCTCTGCCCCAACGCCCGTGTTCAGGAAACTCTCCGGTTCACATCCCCGATGACCGGATGAGTGGCGATAAATCTCAGACCGCGCGAGGAGAGTCATGAGGCTTGACCCGGCCGGAGTCCCGCTGCTGAACCCGGGCCGCCGCGGTATCCGGGCCCGCCGGTCGATGGCGGCGCTGTCGGGGCTTGCTCTGCTGCTGGCCGCGGGCTGCAGCGCCTCGGCTAGCCCCGGCGGTGCGGTGTCCGGCACGGTCGTCATTGCCGCCGAACCTGGCGTCAGCAACGCCGCCATTTACCTGGCGCGAAAGGACGGCCTGTTCGCCGCCGAGGGCCTACCTCATGTGGAAATCCGGAGTTACGCAAACCAGGCCGCGGTGCTGGCCGCCTTGCAGAGCGGCCAGGCTGACATCGCCGCGGCCGACTATGGCGACATCTTTTACCAGCAGGCCCAGAGCCACACTCATGACCTGCGTATCCTCGCCGACGGCTATGACGCCACCGCGGGCGTGCTCGAGATCCTGACGCTGCCCAACTCATCCATCACGTCCCCGCTGGGCCTGGTGAAAGCGGGCGTCAAGGTTGGCTTGCCGGATGACGACCTGCTGAAGGTGCAACCGAACGCCGGAATCCCGCCAAGCCTGGACGCGGCCGCGGCGACTAGCGTGCTCACCGGCTACATGGTGCAGGCGCAGGCCGACACCGTGCAGTGGGACGCGATGTCCCAGCAGCAGGAGGTTCAGGACCTGCAGAACCACACACTTCAGGCGATCCTGGTCAGTGAGCCCTACATCTACCAGGCGGAAAGCGAGCTCGGCGCGGTCGAAGTGCTGGACGCATGCAGCGGCTCCACCGCCGGACTGCCGCTGCTCGGGTACGTCGCGATGAGTCCCTGGGTCAAGGATCAGCCCGGCGCCGTCGCCGACTTCCAGGCCGCCCTCGCAAAGGCGCAGGCCGACGCCTCACTCGAAGGCCAGGTTCAGGCCGTGCTGCCGAGCGCCACCGACATGACCGTGCAGGACGCTGACCTGATCACCGTTGGCTCCTACCCCACGGCTACCAGCAAGGACAGCCTGGAACAAGTGGTCACGCTCTTGACGGACTTCAACGTATTCAGCCAAGCCGACGCCCCGCCCGTCCCGCCGATGCTGGTCACGTCGAAGGGCTAACCGCGACAGATCAGCCGCGCTCGGCGCCCAGGCCGAGCTGCCGGGCAATCACCATCCGCTGCACCTCGGACGTTCCCTCGCCGATCTCGAGGACCTTGGCGTCGCGGTAGAACCTGGCTACGGGGAACTCGTTCATGAAGCCGTAGCCGCCGAATATCTGGGTTGCGTCACGGGCGTTGTCCATGGCCGCATTCGAGCAGGTCAGCTTCGCGATGGCGGCCTGCGATTTGAACGGCTCGCCGGCCACGAGCCGAGCCGCGGCGTCATACCAGGCAAGCCTGGCCACGTGCGCGCGCGCGGCCATATCCGCGATCTTGAACTGAGTCGCCTGGTAATGCCCGAGCTCGTGACCGAACGCTGTCCGCTCGGCGGCATAGCGCAGGCACTCGTCGACGCAGCCCTGGGCCAGGCCCGCCGATAGCGCGGCAATCGCGACCCGGCCCTCGTCCAGGGTCTGCAGGAACTGCGCGTAACCGCGGCCGCGTTCGCCAAGCAGGTTCCCGGCCGGCACCCGGCAGCCGGAGAACGCCAGTTCCCGTGTGTCCGAGCAGCGCCAGCCCACTTTGGAGTACTCCGGCCCGACGATGAAACCGGGCGTCCCGGACGGCACCATGATCGCGGAGATCTCCGGCTTGCCGTCGGTCCGGCCGGTGATCGCCAGGGCGGTCACTACCGAGGTGATCGAGGTACCCGAGTTCGTGATGAAGGCCTTCGAGCCGTTGATCACCCACTCGTCGCCGTCTGACCGCGCCGTCGTGCGCATCCCTCCCGGGATGTCGGAGCCGCCGCCCGGCTCGGTCAGTCCGAAAGCAGCCAGGCGCTCGCCCTGGCACAGCTCGGGCAGCCAGCGATCCTTCTGCGCCGCCGACCCGAACCGGAAGATCGGCATCGCGCCTAGCGAGACGCCGGCCTCCAGCGTGATGGCGACCGACGAATCGACCCTGGCCAGTTCGTGCAGAACCAGGCAGAACGCGAAGTAGTCGCCGTCCATACCGCCGTATTCCGCCGGGAACGGCAGACCGAACAGGCCCATCTTGCCCATCCGGGCGACGATCTCGTACGGGAACTCGCCGCGCTCGTAGTGGCGGCCGATGACCGGCGCGACTACCTCCCGGGCGAAGTCCTCCACAGTGCTGCGGAGCGCCTCTTGCTCCTCATTGAGCGTGAAGCCAACCATGCCTTGGATGCTACCGCCGGCCGTCTGGCCACCGCCGGCCCCGCAGGTCAAGGTCAAGTTTGCGGAGGGACCGCTTAGCCTGGCACCAACGCTTCAGTGCGGCACGTTAGTCTCTCGTGCGAGCACTGCCCGTGCGAACGCTGGCCGGGGCCGCCCCGTGACGAGTCCAGGAGGACGTGATGGCGACGCTAACTTGTCCGAACTGCGCGGCCGAAGTGAAGCCCGACGACCTGATCTGCTTCACTTGCGGCGCTAACCTGCCGCGCACCCGGGCGCGCGACGACGACGCACCGCCTGCGAACACCATCATGCAGGAATACCTCCGGCCGCACGAGCGGGCCAGCGCGATCTCGCCGACCGTGCTCCGGCTGTCCTTCCCGACCGGGAACGTGGAAGTGCCCGCTGGCACCACTTTGCTACTTGGCCGTGATCCGGCCGAGTCCCTGGTAGCGGCAGCTTTCGCGGAGTACGAGAACGTCTCCAGGAGGCACGCCACGGTGACCGTCGATGACGACGGACATGCCAGCATCCGGGACGAAAACTCGACAAACGGCACATTTGTTAACGGGGATCGCGTGCTCCCAGGGATTGCCGTGCGGCTCGCCGACGGTGACATTGTCCGGCTCGCCGCCGACGTCTCGGCCGAGGTGATGCTGCCCCGGCAGCAGCCCGACCCGGCCTGGTTCAGCCGCCCGGACCAGCGCTAGCGCGCCTAACCAACTGGCCCGTACGGGTCCGGGCCGTCCGCAAACCACGGATCGCCGACTCCGCCCGCGCTGAACCAGGGCCGGTACAGGTCATCGCCCGCTCCGGCTGGGCCTGCATGCGGTTTCCAGCCACCGTCCCGCTGTTCGTGACCGGACCGGGCCACGCCCGCTGCCCGGCGCGTGGTCTGGCCTCTGGCTACTCGCCCGCCACCACGGCCGGGCGCGACGTCGGCTTCGTCCGGGCCGCCAGGGTCAGCCGCATCACCCCACCCGGCAGTTCCACCGAGGTCGCCCGGGCCGTCGACATCGTCGATCTCGGCGAAGTCATCGTCATCAGCAGCATCGGTCGCCGACGGATCCGGGCCGCGCCACCAGGCGTCGGGCTCGCCGCGCCACCAGGCGTCGGGCTCGCCACCCCACCTGGCGTCCGCGCGCGCTGGACGGCCGTTTCCGGCACGGCTGGCAGTGGCCCAGGAAGCCGGATGAGCGTCCGCCAGGCGGGCCAGCCGGGCGGCGAGGTAATCAGAGCCATCGGGCAGACTTCGGCCGAAGCCGGGTTCATCGGACCGCCGCATGCAGATGATTGTGCCGCAATTCCGCGGCGCGCCGCGGCCGGCCAGCGACTCCGCCACCGCTGATTCGCACCGACGCGGCCCGGCAGCCGGTGACCTTCATCCGGACGTAACCTTATTTGCACTGTGAAAACTAACAAGTCCCCCGAAAGCATGCGCGCGTGATCAACCTCGAACTGAACTGGCGCGACGCCGCCGGGGCCGCAGCCGGCCTGGCCGTGACCGCTACCGCACTGCGGGCCGCCGGGAAGCCCCGGCTTGTTAAAGCAGCGGTAGCCACCCGGGAAATCGCGCTGGCGCTCGGCCTGTTCGCGCTCTGGCAGTACGCAGGCTCGTTCGCCGTCATGGGTCCGGGCGGCGCTCTTGCCAGAGCCCGCTGGATCTGGAACTTCGAGCGAACCATCCACTTGCCGAGCGAGACTGCGATCCAGCATCTCTTCCTGCACCATCCGCTGCTCATCGAGTTCTTCAACCTCTACTACGACACGTTGCACTTCCCGGTGCTTCTCGGCTGCATGGCGTGGCTGTTCGTCTGGCACCGTGACCGGTACGGCCGATGGCGAACGACGCTTGTTGCGTTCACCGGCGTCAGCCTGGCCGTGCAGCTCATCCCGGTAGCCCCGCCGCGGATGCTGGCGAGCACCGGGCTGGTCGACACTGCGGTGCGCTACCACGAATCGGTCTACTCGAGCGTCGGAGGCTTCGACCCGGATCAGCTGTCCGCCATGCCGTCCGTGCACGTCGGCTGGGCACTTCTGGTCGCTGTCGCCGTCATTACCACGGCCTCGGGCCGATGGCGCTGGCTGGCAGTGCTCTATCCGTGCCTCACGATCCTGGCAGTGATCGTCACTGCGAATCACTTCTGGCTGGACGGCATTGTCGCAGCAGCGATCCTGTCCGTGGTGCTCGCGGTCCAGGCGGTCGCGCGGGCGTTGCTGGGACAGCGACGCCAGCGGCGGCTGGCGGCTAGCGGATCAGACCGGGTCGTCGTCGATCTCGATGCCGAGCGCCTCGGCGAGCACCGGCGCCGCGATCGCAAGCTGGCCGGAGCTGATGATGGCGCCGCGCAGCGAGCCGACGTCGATGATCACGCCGAGCTCGGCAGTCCTCAAGTCAGTCTGCTCCATGGTGACCTTGCTGAGATCGGCACGCACCAGTTGCGTGCCGGGGAACGAGCACCGCGTCAGCGCAGCCCCGGCGAAGTCGACGTCGCGCAGGACGCAGTTGTCGAAGACCACGGCGGTGAGACGGGAGGCCCGGAAGTTAACGGAGTCCAGCTTGCAGCCGCTGAACACGACATTCCGCAGCTCAGCGCCGAAGACCTGAACTCCGGCCAGCGCTGAGCTCAGCATGATCACCTCATGCCAGTGGCTTTCGGCCAGGTTTGTGCCGGTCAGCCGCAAGTCACGAGCCCAGACGTCGCGCAGGCTCGAGCGCTGCAGAGTGCCGTCGCTGATCGATACTCGCCGGAACGCGCATTCAAGAAAGCGCGTATTCGCGGCACGCGGGCTGTCGAACTGAGCCTGCTCGAAGAGCACGGTGTCGAAATCGGATCCGTCGAGCTCACTGTCGTTAGGAGTGAGTGCGGCGGCGTACGGCATCTCGGCCAGGTCAGGCAACTTCATCGTGATCGCGGTCCTGCCTCGGGGCGACGGTGCTACCAGGGTCAACGGGGCCAGCAAGGAAGCGTTGCACATCTCTTGCCTCAGCGGCGAGCGCGGCCTCGGCATTGCCGGGAAGCTCGCCGAAACGATCCAGTGCCACCTGCCCGCCCGTCCACGCCCAGATGCCGGCGGCTTTCCCGCCGACCAGAGCGAGCGGCCGGAACAAGCCGTTGACCGTCACGACTCCCCGGTGATCGCCTAGCAACGGCTCGCGCGACGCCCAGCCGAGCAGTACCGGATCGAACGCACCGAGTAGCCGGGGCGGGGGCAGGCTCGCCTGCTCACGTGACGACGCGGCGAGCTCAGCGAGGTCACCGGCCCCCTCCCGGAGTTCAGGTGCGATGGCCGTCAGTCCGCGTCGCACCTGACTTAGCGGCAGGCCGGCCCATTTGGCCAGGTCGCGGTCGGAGGCGGGCCCGTGCCCGGCCAGGTAGCGCCGGGCAAGCTCGGCCAGGGCAACGTCAGGGTCGACCGCTCGCGGCGGCTTGCCCAGCCAGTCCGCCACGAGCACGTAGGCATGCTGGGCACCGATCATGGGCCCGCGCACCGCGATGCCCTGCATGCTCGCGAGGGCGATCAGGTGCAACGAAACGTTGTCCTGCGCCGACAGCCCTGCCGACGCGACGATAGCCCGCAGCTGCACCCGGGTAAGCGGTCCGTCCGCGGCAAGCGCAGCCCGGACGACAGCAACGCCCTTGTCCATCTCGGCATGTGACAGGCCGGCCGCAGCGAGGATCCGTCGCACGGCATTCTGCAGCTGCGGCCGGACCGTAAGTGCGTGCAGCCACCAGTAGTCCTCGCTCCGCACCAGGTGCAGCGTGCCGCGATTCAGCCAGGTGATGAGCAGCGTCCGGTCGTTGGTCAGGGCCCGGTCGACATCGGCCACGGTCAGCCCGGCCGTCCTGGCCCTGATGGCGAGCCTGGCGCCGCGGGCGTCCTGGCCCTGGATGGCAAGCAGCCTTCGGGCAACCTCGGCCGGGCTGCGGGCCGGTTCGCCTGCCAGCAGCTGCGCCGTGAACCGCTCCGCTTGAATGCGCTCGGCTTGAATGCGCTCCGCTTGAATGCACTCCGCCTGGACGCGTTCCCCGGCGAGCCCGTCAGCACCCATGTGACCCATCATCAACGATGCCACCGACATTCACGGGTGCCGGTTTGCTGGGTCAGGAGCCCGCTGACGGCACCCATACACAGCGATGACCTCGCCTAGACTGGTGATCAGGGCTCCGCGGGCGGGCCCGGAAGCACTGCAGCTGCGATTGGCGGGGACCATGGCAGGCGGTAGCAATCCAGGCTCGATGCGCGCGTCGGACGATGACCGGTGGCGTGTGCAGTCCGTGCTCAACGACGCGTACGCCGAAGGCCGGCTCACCCAGCAGGACTGGGACGAGCGAGTCAGCGCGCTCGCAGGCGCGGCCACCTATGGCGACCTGGACAAGCTGACGGCTGACTTGCCCGTCCCCTACGCCAGCCCGCAGCTTCCGGCCGGGCCGCCGCCGACCAACTCGCTGGCCATCGCCTCGCTCATCTGCGGTGTCGGGCAACTGGTCGCCGCGTTCCCCGCCGGGATCGCCGCGATCGTCCTGGGTCACATGGCACGCCGGCAGATCAAGCGGACTGGCGAGCAGGGTAACGGCATGGCGCTCGCCGGGCTGATCCTCGGATACGTCGGCACCATCGGGCTGGTACTTCTGGTCCTGGTCTTCTTCGCGCTGGTCAAGGCGACGATGGACCATCCTGTCGGGCCCTGAGCGCGCGAGCGGGCAGGCCGCTGTGCGACGGGACGGCCCGTTTCCTCGCAGTTAAGGTTTTTCGCTGTCCAGAGCAGCCATCTGGCCGGGGTCGTACCGGTCGCCCGCAACGTCCGAAGCCGGCACCGCCGCCTCGATGCCGGCGAGTTCGTCCGGGCTCAGCGCCACCTTCAGCGCGCCGAGCGCCTCGGCCAGCCGGTCCCGGCGCTTGGTGCCGATCAGCGGGATGATGTCGTTGCCCCGGGACGCCACCCAGGCGATCGCAAGCTGCGCGGCGGTCACGCCGTGGCGGGCCGCGATCTCCTCGAGCGCGGCGAGCAGGCTGAGGTTGCGCTGCAGGTTCTCGCCCCGGAACCGGGGAAAGCGGGACCGCGGGTCGTCCGGGCCGATCGCGCGGGCGCTGTCGGTGGACAGCAGCCCGCGGGACATGATGCCGTAGGCCGTCACGCCGATGCCAAGCTCCCGCACCGTCGGCAGGATCCGGTCCTCGATCCCGCGGCTCATCAGCGAGTACTCGATCTGCAACGCGGTCACCGGGTACGCCGCGTGCGCGCGGCGGATGGTGTCCGGGCCCATCTCGGAGAGCCCGAGGTACCGGACATAGCCGGCCTCGATCATCTCGGCGATCGCTCCGACCGTTTCTTCGATGGGAACGCGCGGGTCCAGCCTCGCGGGCTGGTACAAGTCGATGTAGTCGGTGCCGAGCCTGGTCAGCGAATAGGCCAGTGAGTTCTTCACCGCGACCGGGCTGGCGTCGTGCCCGATGAACGCGCCGCGCGGGTCGCGCTGGCCGCCGAACTTCACCTGAATGAAGACGGCGGACCGGTCCGCGCCGCGGAGCGCGTCACGCAGCAGCAGCTCGTTGTGGCCCATGCCGTAGAAGTCGCCGGTATCGAGCAGCGTGATCCCGGCGTCGAGAGCGGCTCGGATCGTGGCCTTGCTTTCGGCTTCGTCGGCCGGGCCGTAGATGCCGGACATGCCCATCAGGCCGAGCCCGACCCGGGAGACTTGCGGGCCGCCGCGGCCTAGCTCAGTCAGCTGCACTGGAACTCCGCCTCAGGATGTCGACATATAGACAGGATCGCCTTGGACGAAGGTCGCGAGCACGCCAGTGCTGCCGATCTCCGACGCCGGCCCGGCGAACGGGTCGCGGTCCAGGACGACCAAGTCAGCCAGCTTGCCCGGCTCGATCGTGCCGGTCTCGTCGTCCAGGTGATTCACGTATGCCGATCCGATCGTGTAAGCAGCCACCGCCTCGGCCAGGTCCAGGCTCTGGCCGGGCAGCAGCGGCTCGGCCTCCGCCCCGGTTGCCCCCTGGAGCGAGCGGTTGACAGCGACGTGGCATGCACGCAGCGGGTTCGCGCTGCTGACCGCCCAGTCGCTGCCGGCTGCCAGGCGCGCCCCGGATCGCAGCAAGTCGCCGAACAGGTACTGGCGGTCAGCCCGCTCCGGCCCGATGAACGGGATCGTCAGCTCGTCCATCTGCGGCTCGTGCGCCGCCCATAGCGCCTGCATGTTCGCGGTGACGCCGAGCTGAGCGAACCTCGGCACATCGTCAGGATGCACGACCTGCAGGTGCGCGATGTGATGCCGGTTGTCGCCGTGCTGGCCACCGGGCGTGCCGTTGGCCGTCCGGGCTGCGCCGATCGCGTCGAGCGCCTCGCGCACGGCACGGTCGCCGATGGCGTGCAGGTGAACCTGGAATCCGTGCGCGTCCAGCTGCGTGACGTAACCGAGCAGCGCGACCGGGTCGACGTAGGACAGCCCGCTGCCATGGGAGTGGCAGCCGGTCGGATCCAGGTACGGCTCGATCATCCCGGCGGTGAAGTTCTCCGCGACGCCGTCCTGCATGATCTTGACGGTGTTGGCCCTGAAGCGCGGCGCACGGCCCCGTTCCCGGCGGCCGAGCAGGTCCGGCAGCTGCTCGCCGCCGCGAGTGCGGTCCCACCACAGTGCGCCCTCAACTCGCGCGGTGAGCTGGCCGCTAGCGGCAGCGGCCAGGTATACCGGGAGCGGGTCAGGGCTGCCCAGGTAGTCGCCGACAATCGCATCCTGCCAGGCAGTGATGCCGCGCGCGTGCAGGTGGTGCTGCGCAAGCAGCAGCCCGGCGAGCCGTTCGTCGAAGGTCAGCTCGGGTACCAGGCAGCCGACCAGGTTCGCCGCACCCTCATGCAGCGTGCCTTGCGGGCTGCCGTCCGCTTCGCGCTCGATCCGGCCGTCCGCCGGGTCGGGCGTCAGCTCGTCCAGTCCGGCAATCTCCAGCGCACGGGTATTGACCCAGGCACCGTGGCCGTCCCTGTTGGACAGGTAGGCCGGGCGACCGCCGGTGACGCGGTCCAGCGTGTGCCGGTCCGGAGTGCCGGCCGGGAACCATTCCATCCGCCAGCCCGACCCGGCGATCCACTCCCGTTCCGGGTGCTCCTGACCGTACGCGGCGATGCGCGCCAGAGCTTCGTCCAGGCTGGCCGCCCCGATCAGGTTGCAGCCGATCATCGTCACGCCGGCGAAGGCCGGATGGACGTGAGCGTCCTGGAAACCGGGCAGCAGGGCGCGCCCGCGCAAGTCGATGACCTCGGTAACCGGGCCGATCAGTTCCTGGATCCGGGGATCGGCCGCGGCGCCGATCACCGCGATACGGCCGCCGACGACCGCGACCGAAGTAGCCGGACTGCCGTCCGCCGCTTGCGCCGGGACCATCCGGCGACGGCTCGCATCGGCCGTGTAGATCGCACCGCCGGCAAACACCAACTCCGCCTGCTGCCCCATGCGCCTCCGCTCCTCGCTTGTGCCACGACAACCCTAGCTAGCCGTCCTGCCAGCGCACCGCCCAGATGGGCGGCAGGCAGCAGACGATGATTCCGCTCACCAGTCCCCAGGCGGCTGCGAATGCGAGGACAGGCGTGGTCCCGAGGGCTTCGGCCGCCGGGCCGACTAGTGCCAGCCCGAAGGACCCGAGCGCGAACGACCCTGTCATGTTCAGCGACGTAATCCTGGACAGCATGCCGGGCGGGACCCGCCGCTGCATGGCTGTCGACCAGAATGTGCCGGACAACGTGATTCCCGCTCCCGCCGTGCAAGCCGCCGCGGCGACCGCGACCGCTGGCTCATGCAACGCGAGCATGAGGCACGGGAGCGGGACCGCGACGGTTCCCAGCACCGACACCAGAAGCGGCCGCGACGCGCGGCGCCCGATGAGCAGCAGGCCCATCAGGACGGCGCCGGCTGCCTGCACTCCGATCACGATGCCCCAGACGCGGGCACCGCCGAGGTACTGCCGTGCCAGCACCGGGCCTAGCAGGAGATAGGGAGCGTAGGTGAACAGGTTCAGCAGCGACCACTGCACTGTGGTCAGCCAGATCCAGTTATGTGCGCGGAATTGCTTCCAGCCGTCCGCCAGGTCGCGCCATGCTGTTCCGGTCGCCGGGCGGGCGGGCGGCATCTGCAACAGCACGAGCGCCACGACGCTGACGCCGTAGGTAGCGGCATCGACCGCGACCACCGCCGCCGGGCTTATCGCCACGATCAGAGTTCCGGCAAGTGCCGGGCCGATCACCATTGCCGCCGACTGCGCGACGCCGAGCAGAGCATTCGCATCCGGCAGCCGTCCTGGTGCGGCAATCTCAGCGCGCAGGCCGCCGAGGGCCGGGGTAAAGAACGCGTCTCCGGTTCCGCGCAGCGCCGCAAGCACGGCGAATACCCAGACTGGCGGCCACGCAGCGAACAGCAAGCTGGCCGTCGTAGCCATCACTGCCGCGCGGCCGACGTCGGTTGCCAGCATGACCGGGCGGCGACCCAGCCGGTCGGCTAGCACACCGCCGCCGATCATGAACAGCACCTGCGGCACCACTCCGGCAGCGAGGACCAGACCCAGCCCCGACGGAGTGACCCCGCGATCGAGCAGAGCGAAGTTGATAGCGATCGGCGACATCGCCGACCCCAGCAACGAGGTCGCGTAGCCGAAGTAGAAGACGCGGAAGTTCCGCTCGGCGAGCAAGCCGAGGCGGGCAGACCAGCCGGAAACACGTTTCCTGCCTGTCCTGCGCAGGAAATGGCGATCTGATTTACTGCGGGAGAAACCGGCCTCGCTAATGTCATTCCGCACGTATTTCAGATTGCCAGGGATCTCTTTGACGCGGCAATTTGTGGGCGCATAATGAGATGCAAAACACAAGGCCAGGGCTCCGCTGTCGCAGTAAATCGGTGTCCGGCGCATAAGGCAGCTGGTGCGCTACGATATTACGAAGCTGGCCAGATACATTTACCGCGGAAGAACCAGAGGACGGCTCCGATGAATACTGTGGCAACCGCCAGTATCGTGCCAGTTGAGTATGCGGTCGCGGTCGACCGTTTCCTGGATGAGGCTGGGCTGCAGCCCGCGTCCCGTCGGGTGTACCGGATCTCACTGGCCAGCTGGTCGTGGCCGCTGGTGGGCAAGTTGCCGCCGGCCGGCCTCAGCAGGCGCAGGGCCACACCTCCGGTGGTACCGCTGGCGCTGCTCGAGGACGAAGCCGCCGGACTCAGGCTCGCGAGCGCCGTCGCGCACCGGATCGAGTCCGCCGGCGCCCGCACCGTGAACCGGGAACTGTCCGCGCTGCGCAGCGCCATTACCTGGTGGCTGCGACGGGACTGGATCGCTGCCGACCCGACAGCTCTGCTACGCCAGGCCCGGCTCTCCCCCGCGGCCCTTCAGCAGCTCGGTGATGCGCAGCTCGCGGCGCTGTTCCGGACCCCGGCCGGGCTGCGCGAGCAGGCCCTCTGGCATCTGCTGCTGGACACTGGGGCAGCAGCCGAGACCCTCCTTGCGCTGGACGCCGGCGCGCTGGATCTGGCTGGCTGCAAGGTCAAGACCGGCCGTCCGGCTCAGCGCGTGCTGGAATGGGGCTCGCAGACTGGCGAGCTGCTGGGCTGGCTGCTGGCCGGACGGCGCAGCGGGCCAGTGTTCCTGACCGACCGCCGGGCGCCAGCGGGAACGGATCCAGCGGATGTGTGCCCGCTAACCAGTAAAGGCCGCCTGTCCTACCGGCGCGCAGCAGAGATCTTCACCGAGCACACCCGGCCGCTGGACCCTGACGGCCGCGGCTGGATGCTGCACCAGCTGCGTCGCCGCGCGGCGGCCTGAGCTTCTGAATCCGGCGGCAGCCCGGCCCGCCCGACGCAGCGCGGCGCTACAGGCCCGAGCCGGCCAGCAACTCGAAGACTGTGTACGGCCGCCGCGGACCGACTTCCTCGATGCTGACGGCGGAGCCAGCGGGGACTTCCGTCCGGATCCTCGCGGCGAACTCTTCGGCCTGGTCGGCATTGTTCGCTCCGACGACCAGGAACCGCCAGCGGCGCACCACCGAGTAGCCCTCGGATTCCAGGCGAACCCCCAGAGCCACCGCTTCCAGGTGCGAAGGCACCTGTATCCGGATCTCGAACAGTGCTACGCCCGCAGCCAGCGACTCGCTGGTCTCGTCGGCGTCGAGTTCGCGTCGCTCAGCCGCAACCTCGGCCGGGGTCTGCGGCAAGGGGGCGTCGGCGGCCTCCCATTCTTCGGCGACCGGGTGCCAGCGCTCGATCGTGAAATCTGCCTTCAGGCCGTGGCTGGCCAGCAAGTCGGCAACCGACTGCCGGGCAACGGCGGCTGCATCTTGCGTGCGGGTATAGAGGAACACCTCGTTGCCGCCGTCGGTACCGACTACCACCTTGCCGCCCAGGCGCTGGTGGACTTCGTCCTCGACCCGGTGAGCGCTCAGGTGCTCGACAGCCTGGCCGGCCTGGCTCGCCTCAGGCAGCCGTACCGTCACCCGCCAGTCGTTCTCGTCAGTCTCCGCAACGCCAGCTGCCGCGTCATTCTGCTCAGTCATTGTGGCACCGTACCGCACGTGGCTTACCGGTCACGGCGGGCGGCGGGCGCGGCACACTAGAGGGGTGGAGCTGATCCAGCGCGAGTATGTCGCAATGCCGGGCGGCGTGCTGAAGCGCGTCTACAGCGTCACGCAACCAGACGGCTCGATCCGGCTCTGTGACCACGAAGCGTGGCTGGCAAGTCGCGCAGCGCGCTGTGCTTGCGGCAAAGTCTGCCGGGGCAGCGGACGCACCTGCGGCGACCCGGAGTGCATCGCCGGGCTCGGCTCGGCCAGCTAGCACCGATCTGCCTTCCCTAGCCGTGAAAGCCGCATAAAGTTATCAGCACTTCCGAAACCAGACGAACGCTACGGGGTGGCCGCGTGGGTCTCCAGAACCCGTCATGACCGCTCGCCAACCTGCATGGCCGTGAGCGAACGGGCATGACCGGCAGCGACTCAGTCCAGCTAGGCCGCGCCGGTCTGATGATTGAGCTTGGCCGCTTCGCGGATGCTGCCAGGCTGCTCGCCGCCGTGCTAGCCGACGCGCCTGACAGCTCCCGCGGCTGGTGCCTGCTATCGCGCGCGCGCCTGGGTAGCGGGGATCCTGCCGAGGCGATCACGGCCGCACGCCGCGCTAGTGCCCTCGATCCGGCAAACGAATGGCCGTTCCGGCTCATGAGCACCGCCCTGATCAGCCTGAACCGCGGCACCGAGGCGGTAGGGGCAGCCGCAGAGGCCCGGCGCCTCGCGCCGCATTCCTGGCGGTCGCACGTGTGCCTAGCCCAGGCCGCCGCCGCCGCGGGCCAACTCGGCCTCGCCGCGGATGCCGCTAACGCTGCCCTTGCCATCGCCCCGGATCACGCCGACGTGCATGTCACGGCCGGGAGAGTGGCGCTCAGCCGCGGGGACGCTGGCGAGGCCCGCCGCAGGCAGGAGGCCGCCCTCGCGCTCGACCCGGCCCATAGCGGCGCCATCAACGAACTCGGCAGGATCAGCCTTCACATGCGCGACGCGACAGGCGCCGCCGAGCATTTCATCCGCGCCGCGCGAACCTCGCCTGGCAACGGGGTCTTCGGGCGCAACTCCGAACTCGCGCTCCGCTTCCTGGCGATCCGGCTGGCCAGGCCCGTCTTCCTGGCCGCGGCTCTGCTCGCGATCATCGGCGCGCTGGCGGCCTCCGGGCACTTGCTGCCAGGAGCGGCCCTGGCCCTGGCGGAGCCGCCGTTGCTGCTCTGGGCTGCCGCACGGTTCAGGGCCATCCCCCGCCAGAGCCGCCGGCATCTGCCGCTGGTCCTGGCCCGGCACGCACGGCTATCGGCTCGCGGTCATA
>Ga0335073_10004155_pt1 | contig 20252 bp, 15 predicted proteins | sample Lox_Sample_22_FD_207093 | JGI IMG/M metagenome (GOLD analysis project Ga0335073, IMG submission 207093) | Soil microbial communities from Loxahatchee National Wildlife Refuge, Florida, United States - Lox_Sample_2.2 | ecosystem: Environmental > Terrestrial > Soil > Wetlands | place: USA...
TGCCCCCGACCTCGACGTGGCGCTCAGTCTCGCCGCCGAGGGGTCGAAGCACTGCAACAGGAAGGTCGAGGTGCGGCCGTTCCTGTGAGCGTGGTCGGCGTTCAGGAGGCGGTCACCCGGGCCCACCATGAGGAATGGGCGCGGCTGGTCGCCTCCCTGACCAGCCGTTTCGGTGACCTCGACATCGCCGAGGAGGCGGCGGCCGAGGCGTTCGCGGTCGCCGTCGAGCGGTGGCCGGCCGACGGTGTACCCCCGAACCCGGGCGCCTGGCTGACCATTACCGCCAACCGCAAGGCCATCGACCGGATCCGGCGCGAGAACAAGCGCGATGACAAGCAGAAAGAGGCTCAGCTGTTGTACGACGACGACCCGCCCGGGCCTCGCGGCGCCATCGACGACGAGCGGCTCCGGCTGATTTTCACCTGCTGTCACCCGGCGCTCGCGATGGAGACCCGCGTGGCGCTGACGCTGCGCATGGTCGCCGGCCTGACCGTGCCCGAGATCGCCCGTGCCTTCCTGGTGCACGAGACCGCCGTGGGGCGGCGGATCACCCGGGCGAAGGCCAAGATCAAGGCGGCCCGCATCCCTTACCGGGTGCCGTCCGCTGGGGATCTCCGGAAACGCGTCTCCGGTGTACTCGCCGTCCTCTTCCTCGTATTCAACGAGGGCTACCTCGCGACTGGCCCCGGCACCGATCCCGTACGTCACGACCTGACCGCCGAGGCAATCCGGCTCACTCGCCTGATCCGTGCCCTCGCGCCCGGCGACGGTGAGGTGGCCGGGCTGCTGGCGCTGATGCTCCTCACCGAGGCCCGTCGCACCGCCCGGGTTTCGGCCAGCGGCGAACTTGTCAACCTCGCCGAGCAGGACCGCGGGACGTGGGACGCGGCGCTGATCGCGGAGGGACACAGGCTGGTGCGCGAGCGCCTGGCCGCCGGCGAGCCTCCGGGTCGCTACCAGATCCTCGCCGCGATCAGCGCCGTGCACACCTCCGCCCGCGACGTACGCGCCACCGACTGGTCGCAGATCGTCGCCCTCTACGACCAGCTCGTACACCTAGACCCCTCGCCCATCATCGCCCTCAACCGGGCCATCGCTGTCGCCGAGCTTGACGGCCCGGAGGTGGCGCTGGCGGCCGTGGACCGTCTCGAGCCCAGGCTGGCCGGCTATCACGCTTACCATGCGGCCCGCGCCGACTTGTTGCGCCGGCTTGGCCGCGGTCAGCAGTCGCGCGCGGCGTACGACAAAGCTATCGAGCTGGCAGGCAACACCGCCGAGACCGCCTACCTGACGCACCGCCGCGACCAGCTGGCTTAGGTCCGGTCCTCACGAAGGATCGTGCGGCTCTCAGTCGCTGGCGGACATCCAGGGCCGGCGGCGCATATTCGCTGCGGGCTTGGCTGCCTTCACGGTCGGCTCGCTGCTGTCTGGCATCGCCGGGTCGGGTATCGAGCTTGTCATCTTCCGCGCCTTGCAGGGCATCGGTGGTGCGATGGTGTTCTCCACCTCGCTGGCGCTGCTCGTGCAGACCTTCAAGGGGCGCGGGCTCGGGATGGCTCTCGGCGTCTGGAGCGCCGTCATCAACCTGGGCTTGGGCTGCGGTCCGGTGCTCGGCGGCCTGCTAACCGAGACGTCGTGGCGGTGGATCTTCTTCGTCAACATCCCGCTGGGCGTGGTGGCGGTTCTCATGACGCTCGTCGGCGTGCAAGAGGTGCGCCTGCCCGATGGGCCCAGGATCGACGTGCCCGGCGGCGGGGTGTTCACCGTTGGGCTCGTCGGACTCATCTACGGCCTCATCGATTCGGGCAACAGCGGCTGGAACTCAGCCGAGGTGATCGCCGCACTCGCGGTCGCCACCGTCGCACTGGTGCGTTTCCCGCTGGTCGAGCGGGCACGGCGGCAGCCGATGTTCGACCTGTTTCTGCTGCGCAAGCCGACGTTCGCCGGCGGCCTTGCGGCCGCGCTGGGTATGAACGGATCGCTGTACGCGGTTCTCCTCTACCTCGTGCTCTACCTGCAGAACGGCCTGCGTACGTCGGCGCTGGACACCGGGCTTGAACTGCTCGTCATCATGGTTACCGCGATGGCCACCGCGGTCCTCGCCGGGCGTCTGCAGCAGAACGTGCCAGTCCGCCTGATGATCGGCCTGGGCCTTGGCCTCATCGGCCTGGGCCTGCTGCTGATGCGTGGCCTGAGCGGCGAAAGCGACTGGAAGCACCTCATCGTCGGCATGGCGATCGCCGGTGCGGGCAGCGGCTTCGTCAACACGCCGCTGGCTTCGACCGCCGTGGGCGTCGTGAGGCCGGAGCGTGCAGGCATGGCGTCGGGAATCAACGCGACGTTCGGCCAGGTCAGCCGAGCACCGCCGTGGCGGTGCTCGGCTCGATTTTCGACTCCCGGATCGGCGGCGCCAGGGAGACGGCGGCAAGCCAATATGCCGGTGCACTGGACGCGGTGCTGCTCGTCACCGCCTGCATCGCCTTCGCCGCCGGCGCGCTGGCCCTCGTCCTTATCCGGCGCAAAGACTTCTTCGTCCCTCAGGCCACGGCGCCGCAGCCGGAGTCCGCAACGACCGGCCACCACTGAACCGAAGGTCCGGCTGAGTAGTCGGGCCAGATCACGGACCGGCCAGGTGCGAGACGGTTCCAGTTGATCTGGACCCTGACGGCCTATTCGGGCCCGGCGACGTAGGACGGCGGGGCGTAGGTGTGGCGTGGGCGCAGCCGGGCGATCAGCCGCTCCGCGCCGGGCTCAGGCGGCGGGGTGTCACCACCCATGTGCAGGTTGTACATCACCTGGTGAAATGAGCCTTGCGGGTCGTCGGTGAGCTCGACGGCGCCTGAGATGACCGCGTAGGTGATCTCGCCGGCGGTGCCGGGCAGGCTGTGCACCAGCAGGCTCACCCGGGGATCGCGCCGCATGTTCGCGGTCTTGCGACGGCCCTTGATCGTGCTGAAGAGGATGTCGTCGCCGTCGGGCTTGACGAAGATCACCGACGCCTGGGGCGAGCCGTCCGGGTTCGCGGTCGTGAGGACCGACAGGTGCGGTCCGGCGAGTATCCCGGCGACGACCTGCCGCGCGAGGTCACGCGGGCGCCCGTTCAGGTAGGGATCTAGGAACACTTGATTCGTCATGTCCGTACCGACTCGGCCGCGGGCACGGAAGAATCGCCGGAGAGTCCCGGAATGAATCGCGGCAAGTAACCGATTCCTTCTGGCAGGAGCGCGAGTCAGCATGCAACGTGACCGTACGTGAGATGAAGACCGGCGAGTTCGAGGCGGCGACCGGGCCCCACCGGAGGGAGCTGTTCGCCTACTGCTACCGGATGACCGGCTCGGTGAGCGACGCGGAAGATCTCGTGCAGGAGGTCTACCTGCGGGCGTGGCAGGCCTTCGACCGCTTTGAGAACCGGTCGTCGGTGCGCACCTGGATGTACCGGATCGCCACCAACGCCTGCCTCAGCGCGCTGCAGCGCAGCGGGCGGCGGCCGCTGCCGTCGGGCCTCGGACCGCCATCGAACGACCCGCACGGCGTGCCCGAGCCACCCCCGGCCGGAGTGCTCTGGCTCGACCCGGTCCCGGACCGCCTGGTCGTCGACGAGCGCGCCGACCCCGCTGAGGTGGTGGCCGCCCGGCACAGCGTCCGCCTAGCCCTGGTAGCGGCGCTGCAACTGCTGCCGGCCCGGCAGCGGGCGGCCCTGATCTTGTGCGAGGTGCTCGACCTGTCCGCGGCCGAGGCCGCCGGGCTCTTGGACATATCGGTGGCCGCGGTCAAGAGCCTCCTGCAGCGGGCCCGGGCCCGGATCCACCAAGCGGCCCTCAGCGACGCCGACATCGCCGAGCCCACCGACGAAGGAGCCCGCCGAGTCCTCGACCAGTACATCGCCGCGTTCGAACGGTCCGACCCGGCCGCGATCGAGCGGCTGCTCGCCGACGATGCCGTCCTCGAGATGACCGGCACCAGTACGTGGTTCTCGGGAAAGGCGACGTGTACGCCGTACATCGCGGAACAGGCCATCGGTCACCCGGGTGACTGGACGGCGGTGCCGTTGCGGGCCAACGGACAGCTTGCCGCAGCGGCCTATCATCGCGGGCCGGACAAGGCGTATCACGCCTTCGCGATCGTCGTGCTGGCGACCACCCGCAGACACCTGAGCCGCATCACCCTGTTCGGCGATCCCGGACTTTTCGGGCACTTCGGCCTGCCGCTGGTGCAGCCCGGCAGCCGGGAGTTACCGCGGCCGCTCCGGGCGCCGCTCCACCGAGTTAGTCCCGGGGCAGCGTGCGGGGAAAGCCGAAGCGGGCGAGCAGCCCGTGGTCGGCGAAGCGGGTGAGCGCGCAGACCCGGGTGCCGCGCAGTGTGAGGACCATGATGCTGCCCGCCCGCCAGATCGGCGCGCACGGGTCGGCGAGGTAGTAGACGAAGGCGGGCTGGTTGTTAGCCCGGGTGAGGACGACCTTGAGGTCCTGGCCCCAGAAGGGGAGCTCGCACAGGAATCCGGTGATCGCGGCAGGTCCGCGGAGCTCGACGGGCTCCGGCGGCATGGTGAGCCTGGCGTCCTCAGTCAGCAGGGCTACCAAGGTGTCTAGGTCGAAGCGCTCGAGCGCGTCGACGAAACGGCCGGCGACCGCGGCCTCGGCCGGGGATTTGGGTAGCGGGACGTCGCGGACGTCCCGGTCCGGGTGCAGGCCAGCCCGGGCGCGGATGAGCGCGCTGTTGACGGCCGTCGCCGTCGTGTCGAGGATGTCGGCGACCTCGGTTGCAGAGAACCCGAGCACGTCGCGGAGTACCAGGACCGCTCGCTGCTGGGGCGGCAGGTGCTGCAGGCCGGCCACGAAGGACAGTGCAATCGACTCCCGCGCGTCGTAGCGGGCTTCGGGGCCAGGGGCCGTGTCGTCGAGCAGTTCGTCAGGGAAGGGTTCGAGCCACCAGGGGCCGCCGGACTTCACCGCCCCCAGATCGGACAGGACGGCCGGCTGCGGTCGGCGGGATTGGCCCCGGAGGAAGTTGAGGCAGCGGTTGGTAGTGATGCGGTACAGCCAGGCCCGCAGCGAGCGCCCGTCGAACTGCCCAATCCCGCGCCATGCGGCCAGCAGAGCCTCCTGAAGCACATCCTCGGCGTCATGGAACGAGCCGAGAGTCCGGTAGCAGTGCGCGAGCAACTCGCCCCGGTACGGGGTGACGAGCTCACGGAAGGCCTCGCCGTCGCCCGCCTGGGCACGGGCGAGAGTCGCCTCGGTCATGACCGTCCTTTCGCCGGGTTCCTGCATAACGCCTCCTGACGATGGAACACCGGCGGCGGCGGAAATTCATCGGCGAGTCGCCGCCGCGGGCGGGGCTTCAACCGGTGAAGACCCGACCAAACAGATCGGAGGCATCTGTGACCCCACTCATGCGCGACGGTGAGACCGCGGTCCCGGCGGATGTGCGCCGCTGGCGCGCCTTCTCCCTGCTCGCTGTGACGTACTCCATGACGGCCGTCGACTTGACGATCGTCAACGTCGCCCTGCCGACCATCGGCGTTAAGCTCCACTTCCCCGAGTCCGACCTGCAATGGGTGGTGACTGCCTACGCCCTCACCTTCGGCGGGCTCCTGCTGCTCGGCGGCCGGGCGGCCGACCTGCTCGGCCGCAAGCGCCTGTTCATGACCGGGCTGGCGATCTTCACCGGGGCCTCGCTCGCCTGCGCGCTGGCCACCGGCGAGACGTTCCTGATCGTCATGCGCGGCATCCAGGGGGTGGGTGCCGCGGCGGTGCTCCCCGCCGCGCTGTCCATCGTGATGAATATGTTCAGCGAAGGCGCCGAACGCAACAAGGCGCTCGGCGTGTGGGGCGCGGTCGGCGCCACCGGCGCCACCGTCGGGCTGTTGGCGGGAGGTGCCCTCACCCGGTACGCGGGCTGGCAGTACATCTTCTACCTGAACGTCGTCATCGGCGCGGCCGCGTTGCTGCTAGCCGGCCGGGTCGTGCCGGAAAGCAGGCTGGACGGTGCGCGCCGCCGCTACGACCCGCTCGGCGCCGTCACGGCGACCGGAGGGCTTGTCCTGCTCGTCTATGCCATCTCGCAGGCTCCAGTCGCCGGGTGGACAGCGGCCAGGACCCTGGCGCTGCTGGCGGCGTCGGCGGTCATGCTGACGGGTTTCGCGGTTCTCGAGGCTCGGGCCGAGGCGCCGCTGCTGCCGCTGCGGCTGTTCCGGCTGAAGACCCTCGCTGGCTCGAACGCGGTCGGATTCCTGCTGGGGGCGAGCTTCTACAGCTACATCTTCATCGGCACCCTCTACATGCAGCAGGTGCTCGGCTACTCGGCCCTGAAGACAGGTCTGGCCTGGCTGGCGACGTCGCTTACCGGCGTCGCGCTCGCCGGGCCGGCGCAGCTCCTTGTCACCCGGGCGTCCGCCAAGCTGGTCATGGCGGCGGGGATGGCCCTGGTGGGGGCGGGGATCTTGTGGGCGGCCCGGATGCCCGCGGACGGCACGTTCTGGGCGAACCTGGCGGGGCCGTTCTTCCTGACCGGGGCGGTGACCTGGGCGTTCATCCCGGTGTCGATCGGAGCGCTGGCCGGCGTGACAGAGCGCGACGCCGGGGTCGCGGCCGGGCTGATCGACACGTCGCAACAGCTCGGCGGAGCGCTCGGCATCGCCGCCGTGTCGACCGTGGCAGCGGCGCACTCGCGGGTCCTGCTTGGTGCGGGCGACGCCGCGGGCATCGCGCTCACCGGCGGCTTCCGCTGGGCGCTATGGGTAAGCGCGTGCACCGCGCTGGCGGCCGTGCCTGTCGCGTTCCTGCTCATCCGGCGCACCGAACTCGCCCGGGGTGCTCGGGCGGGCACGCAGCGCGAAGCCACGGCGCCGGTCATCACCGGCTAGGAGTTTGCTGAATTAGCGACGCTCGGGCGAGAGGTCTCGCGGCTGACCAGGCACTACCCAGGGTGCAGTGCTCAAGAAACGGTCTGATTCAACGGACTCCTAGTTCTCCAAGGAGGCTCACATGTCCACTACCGATATCACCGGCGCCACCGCGCTGGTGACCGGCGCGAGCCGCGGGTTCGGCCGCGGGATCGCCGCATCGCTCAGCCAGGCCGGCGCGCGGGTCGTGGGGGTCGCCCGCGATCGCGACGAGCTGGCGCGGCTGCGCACCGAGCTCGGCGGCTCGTTCATCCCGGTGACAGCGGACGCGGCCGGGCCGGCGACGGCCGGGCAGTTGATCGACGCCTACCGGCCTGCGATTCTTGTCCTCAACGCCGGCGCGACCCCGCTGACCCGTCCGCTCCACTACCAGACCTGGCAGACCTTCAGCCAGAACTGGGACGTCGACGTCCAGCACGCGTTCCGCTGGATCCGGGAAGCGCTGCTAACCCCGCTCGCCCCCGGCAGCACCGTCATCACGGTTTCCAGCGGCGCCGCTCTGCGCGGATCGCCGTTGTCCGGCGGATACGCGGGCGCCAAGGCCGCCATCAGGTTTATGACCGCCTACGCCGCGGACGAGTCGTCGCGAGCGGGCCTGGGCATCGCGTTCCGCTGCGTGCTCCCGATGCTCACCCCGGCGACCAGGCTGGGATCGGCCGCCGTCGCCGCTTACGCCGCCCGGCAGGGCGTGGATGTCGCCAGCTACCTGGAGGCAGCCGGGCCGGCCCTGACGACCGGGCAGGCCGGGGCGGCGGTCACCAGCCTGATCACCGACCCTGCGTATGACCAGGACGCTTACCTGCTCACCGCGGGCGGGCTGGCTCCCGCGCCGTAACAGCCCACCGGCGCTCCCGCCCAGTGCCGTTACGGCTCACGCACTACACCACGCGAGGGCGGGCCGAATCCGCCGGCGTCGGCACCGGCCTGATACTCGCCAGACACCACGGCATGCGGTGTTGACGGCGGCCGGCCGGGCGGCAGCCCGAGCCGTCTGAGGCCGTTCGGGTCCCAGCCCTGGCCGTGGTCACGGTGTCGTACAGCGTGCGCGGAGGCTCATCGGCAGCCTCCTCGGTGAGTCGGTGGTGGTTGATCACTAGTGGGACTGCCGCGGTTGGGCATAATCGTCGCTCGTGCGCGAGGTCTTTCTGGGCAGTTCGCGGAGGCGCCAGCAGACGGCGCCGAGCAGGCGTGAACGCGGCCGCGGCGGAAGCGCGGGCAGGGTCGTAGGGGCGTGGACGTACGGCGCTTTGCTCGTCGGCGCGGGACTCGGCGCCAGCTACGGCGGGTTGAGCGGCTTGGTGCTCGCCGTCTATGTGGCTGGCCGATTCCTAGCTGCCCCGCTCGGCCTGGTGTATGGCTCTTTCGCGGGCGGGGTGATCGGCATGGTAGCGGGAATCCCCGTTGGCCTCTTTGCCGGACTGCTGGCGGCCTTCGTCGGTCCCGCCAGCGGGTCCGCCCGCGTCACCGCTGCGGCTGCCACAGAACTGGTCCTACTGCCAGCCCAGATCTGGCTGTATGCCGAAAGCCGCTCGGACGCCTCCTTCTACTTCTTTTACTACCAGGTTTTCGTCATTGTGCCCTCAGCCCTCGGCATCTGCGCGGCAGCCTTGTTCGGCGGCCGGCTGTCTCCCGGTGTCCCGCGGCCCTGACCTTCGACGGCGCCTGCTGCCATGGCATTTCCTCCGAGGGCGATGGTTGGCAGGAAGGCCTGTGCGGTCAACGCTAGGGAGGGGACCTGCCCGCAACATGGAGTCCTGCTGGTCAGGGCGTGCCGCGAGCATTTCGCAGGCAAAGGCCGGCACACGGGCCGCTCACGAGTGTCTCGCTCGCACGTGACGAGCGCTCCGGCCGAGCCAACAAGCGGTCGGCCGGAGCGTGGGACACGAATCCGTTTCTGGTGCTCCGGGGTTAGGCGCTCCGGACGGGGGCGAGCAGCGACTGCGCGAGGATGCCGTAGCGGCGCAGCAGCCACGGGGCGGTCAGCAGGCCCAGAGCGATGAACGTGATGCCGAGGGCTACCGAGAGCCAGGCGGTGCTGGCGGTGGTCACGTGGATGAAGGCGTACCAGTTGTTGCCGTGTGCGGTGACGATCGGGTGCCAGACGGCGGGCATGACCATGCCGAACACGCCCCAGGCGATCAGGCCGGCCGGGGCGAGGGTCAGCAGCCAGCCCACCAGGCTGTCCACCGTGATCCACGCCAGGTCCCGCCAGGTAGCCGGGTCGGCGACCAGGAAGCCGAACCGTGCCCAGAAGCTCGGTGGCTGTCCTTCGCGAAGGGCTGGCTCAGGCTGGTACGGGTCACCGATGGCGACACCGCACCAGTCGCCGGACAGCCGCCGGACCCTGGTCTCCAGCCGGCGGATGGCCCGCACCGTGACGGGGATGGCCGGCAGCCCGATGCCGAGCGGGGCAAGCGTGACCGCCGTCGCGAACGCTGCCCACAGCACGACGCCGGTCAGGGTTAGCCCGACCAGGGCGATGCCCCGCCCGGCGGCGACGGTGCCCCGGGTCGCCCAGTTCCCGCTGCGTTCGGGGCTGGCTGCCGACGCGGCCGGCCTGCTTTTCGTCGTGCCGGGGTCGGCGCTGGTGCGGCCGGGGAGCCAGGACAGCCAGCCGGGCAGGTACCAGCAGCGGTCGCCGAGCAGGGTCATGGCCGCGGGGAGGAGGACGCCGCGGACAATCGTGGCGTCCAGCAGGATGGCGGCGGCCAGGCCGACGCCGAGCATCTTCAACTCCATCTGGCCCATGCCGATGAAGATGGAGAAGACGGCGACCATGACGAGCGCCGCGCTGGAGACGACCCCGGCGCTGCTTGCGATGCCGTCCGTGACGGCGCCGGCCGTGGTCTCGCCGCGCCGGCGCAATTCCCGGATCCTGCTCAAGATGAAGACGTGGTAGTCCATCGAGATGCCGAACAGGAACGTGAACAGGAAGAGCGGTACCCAGGGGGTGATCGCGCCGGAACTGGCGTAGCCGAGCAGCCCCTGCAGCCTGCCGTCCTGGAAGATCACCGTGATCAGCCCGTAGGCGGCGGCGACGGACAGGAAGTTGAGCGCGATCGAGACCAGGGGCAGGACCAACGACCTGAAAGAGAGCAGCAGCAGGCAGAAGGCCACCGCGGCGACGACGCCGAGCACCAGCGGCGTACGCGCGCTCAGCTGGCTGGTGTTGTCATGATTGGCGGCGGTGTCTCCCGCCACCGCGTAACTAACCCCAGTTCCGCCGAACGTTTGCGGCAGAATGTGATCCCGCAGCGCCTCCAGCGCGGTGTAGGAGGCGCTGTCCCCGCCGTTGCCCGCTAGCGGGACGCTGACGATCAGCGCCCGGCCGTCCGCGACGGAGTTAGCGGTGACCGGCTCCCGGATCGGGCCGCCCTTCGCGGCCAGCGACTCCAGCTTGCTGATCGCGCTGGAGACCGCGGGGCCGGCGAGGTGCTGTCCGGTGACGACCACCTCGGCCGGCGCGGGGCTCTGCGGGAAGGCCGCCTGGATGGCCTCGATAGCGGACACCACGGGCAGGTCCGCCGGGGCGTCGATCGCCGGATAGGCGAGGCGGATGCCCAGCGCGGGCGCGGCGATCGCCAGCATCACGACCGTGGCCGCGCCGCCCCACAGCAGCGGGCGGCGGACCACCCGGCGCACCAGGGCGGACCACACCTTGGACGGGCGCGCCGCGGCGCGCCGGCGGCCGAGGAACGGGACGCGGCCCTTGTCGATCCGGTCCCCGAGCCAGGACAGCAGCGCGGGCAGCACGGTCAGCGACCCGGCGACCGCGATGCCGACCACCGCGATCGCCCCGATCGCCATCCCGGTGAACAGCGCGTACCCGGTCAGGAACAGCCCGGCAAGCGCCGTCATGACGGTCAGTCCGGACACCACGATCGCCCGGCCGGACGTGCGTGCCGCGCTGGCGATCGCCTGGTACGGCTCCGCACCGCGCGCCCGTTCTTCGCGCTGGCGGCGCAGGAAGAACAGCGAGTAGTCGATGCCGACCGCCATGCCGACGAGCAGCACCACGGTGGAGGTCTCCGAGCCGACCGGCAGCCAGCGGCCGGGGATGGCCAGCAGCCAGGTCGCGGTGAGCGCGGAGGTGAGGGCGAGCAGCACCGGGATGCCCGCGGCGACCAGCGTGCCGAACACGCCGGCCAGCAGGATCAGGGTGAGCGGCAGTGACGTCTCCGTTGCCTTGCCCAGGTCGCTGCTGATCTGGTTGTTTACCGCCTGCCCGAGGCTAGCGTCGCCGCCTTCTGTCACCAGCAGGTTAGGGTGGTCAGCCTGCACCTTGGCCACTGCGTCAAGTGCAGGCGTCACGGCGGTGTTCACGTCCGCGGCCGGCCCAGGGACCGTGAAGGTGACGAGCGCGCTGCGGCCGTTCGCCGAAACCAGCGCCTGGCCGCCGGGGCTCAGCGGCGACCTGATTCCGGTCGCCGCGCCCGGCACCCTGGCCAGCCCGGCCGTCACCTGGCTTACGGCCCGGCGCATCGCGGGATCGGTCGCGAACGTCTGCCCTGGAGCGCGTTCCTGGACGAGTACGGCCTCGGTCGTCGGGGTTGTCACGCCGAGGTGCTGCAGGGTCTGCTCGGCCTGCCCTGCCTGGCCGAGATCGTTCTGCGGCAGGACGGGGGAACCGAGCAGCTGCCCGATGAGGTAAGCCACGGCGACCAGCGCGAGCCAGCCGAAGACCGCGGTCTTGCGGTGCCGGGCGCTCCAGCCGGCAATGGATTCCACGGCCGGCGGGCGCACCCGGCGCGACGGCGGACTGACGTATGTTGGCGGCGCCTCGTACGGCGCCGTGCTCTGCGGCCAGCTCATGACGGACCTCCTCGGTGCGCTGCGGGGACTCCCGTGCCCCGCATGCGGTTCGAGTTTCCGTTGGCAGCAGCCGCGGGCGGCAGTGTCGCGGGCACCGGACCTGCGTGGGCCGCCCACCAGGTGAATGTGCAGAATGCACGTCAAAATCGTTCGCTTCGCAGGGGACTTCGGGCGGGGCCGCTAGTAACCTGACGGCGTGGTACGGCGGGCGACGGCGCTGGTCATCGTGATCATCTGCCTGGTCGCGGTCTCCGAAACGGGTTACGGCGCCACCAACGGCGGATTCGGCGAGGTGCCGCTGGTCGCGGCGCTCGCCGTGCTGCCGCTGCTGTACGTGATTCCGGTGACCAGGCCGCTGTGGCTGCGGCACCGCTACCTGCTGCTTGCCGTGCAGGCGGCGCTGACCTACGTGCCGTTCGCCTTGTTCGGCGCGAACTGGGCCCCCTCGGGGTGGCTGGCGGGGCTGGTTTTGCTGACGGTTCCGTCGCCGGCGTCGTGGTTCGCGGCGGCGATCCTGGCCGCGCTCGAGGAGGCGTTGTGGGCGGGCGTGCTCGGGCTGCCTTACCAGCCCGGGGCGCTGTGGGCCATGTTCGCTTTCGTCTTTGACGCGCTGGTCCTGTTCGGGCTGGCCCGACTCGCCGACCTGGTCACGGCGGTGCACGCGGCCAGGGACGAACTCGCCGAGAGGGCGGTTGCCGCCGAGCGGGTCAGGGCAGCCGACAGCCTGCGGGCGGCGATCGGCGACCGGCTGGCCGAGGCCGCCGGCCGGGTGGCGGCCGCGCTGCAGGTGATCGCCGGGAGCCCGGTGCTGGCCCGCGAGCACATTGCGGCGACGGAGGTAACCGCCCGCAGGGCACTCGGCGAGGTGCGGGAAGTGGCCGCCCGGTTCCGGGTCGCGCCATGGCCGGAGGTGGCCCGAGCCGAGTCGGGCGAACCAGCGGCTCCGCGGCTCGCGCTGGGCGTCCTCGTGGTGACCCTGTCCGGCCTTGCGGTCATGTACCCGCTCTTCGTCGCGGAGAACAACCTTGGTGTGCCGGGCGGTTACCGCACCCCGGTCGTTGCCTTGGCCGCCGCGGACGCGGTCGCTGTCGTCGTCCTGCAGCTGCGCCACTCGTGGCCGTCGCGTGGCACTGGTACTTACAGCACCAGCCGGCCGCGCGTGTGGCCTGCCACCCTCCTCCTGCAGGCCGTCCTCACGTACGCGCTGTTCCCGGCGACCGGCTGGCACCCGCTGATCATGTGCGGGTTCCTCGCCGGGTCGGCGCTCCTGCTCGTCCCCGCCGTGTTCGGCTGGGTCGCGTTCGCGGCCGTGATCGCCAGCATTCCCGTGCTGTGGGCGGTGAAGCCGGTGCCAGTGCTGACCACGACTGAGCGGCTGGGCGGGATGCTGTTCCTTACCCTGGAGAGCGCAGCGCTCGGCCTGCTGGTCTTCGGGCTGACCCGGCTGGCGCAGCTCGCCGTGCAACTGCAGAACCTTCGCGGTGAACTGGCCCGCCAGGCCGTGGCGGGCGAGCGGCTGCGCGTGGCGCGGGACACCCACGATCTCCTCGGCCTCGGCCTGTCCGCCATCGCGATGAAGGCCGACCTCATCGGCAAGCTCATCGGTCGCGACGATGACCGGGCGGGTGCGGAGATCGCCGAGCTGGCGCGGATCTGCGCCACTGCCAGGGCCGACATTCGCCTGATCACTGGCGAGGCCCGCGACCTGCCGCTGGATGCCGAGCTCGCGGCCGCCCGCGACGTCCTGGGGGCGGCCGGTATCGACGTCCGCGCCCGCGTCAGCGCGGACCTGTCGCCCTCGTCCGAGGCGGCCGCGGTCTTGGTTCCCGTGGTCCGTGAGGCGGTCACGAACATCCTCAAGCACAGCAGCGCCAGCTATTGCATGCTCGAGATGACCGCCGACGACCGCCTGGTTCAGCTGCTGATCAGCAACGACGGCAGCGGCGACGGGGAACGCGCGCCGCTCGCCACGGCCGGCCGCACCGGCAACGGCCTGCGCAACCTCACGGACCGGCTCGAAGCCGCGGGCGGCCGCCTGGTCGCCCGCCGGGAAGACGGGACGTTTAGCCTCGCCGTCGAGGTCCCGCTTGAGCCAAGCGGCTTCAGAGCCGGCCGGCTTTAGAGCCAGCCGGCCTTCGCGGCGAGCTGCACCGCGTCCATCCGGTTACGGCCGCCGAGCTTGGTCACCGCTGCGGCCAGGTAGTTACGTACGGTCCCGTAGGAGAGGAACAGCTCCGCCGCGATCTCCGGCAGGTCCGCGCCCGCCGCGAACCGCCGCAGGACCTCGGTCTCGCGCTCCGTCAGCGGGCTTTCCTTCATCTCAAGTGCAGCCAGGGCCAGCTTTTGATCGATCACCCGCTCGCCCGCCGCGACCCTGCGCAGCACGTCGATCAGCTGGTCCGACGGTGCGTCCTTGACCATGAAGCCAGAAACGTGAGCATCGAGGGCCTCGCGCAGCTGCCCGGGATGCCCGAGGACGGTCAAGATCACGACCCGGCACGCGGGCAGCCGCTCGTGCAGCTGCGCCGCGGCGCTGAGCCCGTCGAGCCCGGGCAGGTCAATGTCGAGCACCGCGAGGTCGGGACGCTCCGCCAGCGCCGCCGGCACGATGTCGGTGCCGGCCGCCACCTGGGCGACAACCTTGATGTCATCCTCCAGGTTCAGCACGGAGACCAGCGTGTCCCGCAGTATCCGCATGTCCTCCGCGACAAGGACCCGGATCATCACCCCTCCAGCCGTGCGAACTACCGCATATCCCAGAGCCTAGCCAGAACACCTCGCCGTCCTCCACTACCGGGCGATTCGTCCGGTTAAGCCCGGGGTGCCGGTCAGCCCGTCCAGCCAGGGGCGGACGAGGCGGGACTCGTAAGCGGTGAGCGACGACGGCGAACGGAGCCATCCGGTGGACGACCCCGGGGGCCGCGTTGCCGGGGGGCGGGCTCAGTATTCACCTTTGATCACGAAGAAGGAGCCGCGGATGACGCCGGCCAGCTTTGACTTCTGGCGCGCGAACTTGAAGCCTGCCGCGGCCAGCTCCCCGGGAACCTCCATGCCTTCCGACAGCTTGAACCCGACCGCGCGCTTGCCCTGGTCCTGGATGGTGTACATCACGTTGACGGACAAACCGGATTCGTAGAACACGTAAGCCATCCGGATACCGTCCACCTCGAAGGAAGTCACCTCGAGCGGGCGGGCGGAGATGACGAGGTGGCGCTCGTCGGCGAGTACGCGGTTCACCCAGTCGAGCGTCTCCGGTGCCTCGCTGGCGGGGGTGACGGTGAAGACGTGATCGTACTTGTTCTTGTAGTAGCGAGCCTCGTTGGCCCGCAGTCCAGCGAGAGCCTCCGCGACCGGGGACGATTCCAAACCGACCGTGGACACGTTCTCGAAGTCGACGACGTACGGCATGCGGCCTCCCGATAACGAGCTATCAAGGCAACGGTAGCGGCGGGTCTAAATCAGCTCTTGAGCGGTCCGGGAACGAAGACGGACGGGAGCGGCTGCTCGGGGAGGTTGCCCGAAGAGCATGGAGGGGCGCGCTTGAGGTGCGGGGCCCGGTAATCGCTCGACGCCGGCGTATACGATCGCCGCCTCAAGCTCGGCTTCCGTCTCCGCCTGCGCAGCCATAGACGCGGCCCGCTCAAGGCGGTGCCGCATGGCTGCCTGCGCCAAGTGGTACGCGCACACGGACGTGAGCGAGTCCGGGCAGGCGGCGCAGTCGTGGGTGGTGATAAGGGTGGTGAGCGCGGCGAGGTCGAGCAGGAGGCGGGTAACGCAGTCTTTCAGGTCCGCGAGCGCGGGGTGCTCGGCAACCGTGGCGGTCATGCCGCCCTCCTGGCTGCCGTGCTATGCCGCTCGGCGGTGGACAACTGCTCATGCCACTTGAAGAACTGCGCACCGCGTCTGCGTCCGCGCCCGGAATTGGCCGCGGCCTCGCCTGTCGTCCGTTCTTTTCCGAACGGATGCGACGGAGAGTAATTCATTGATCTCATAGCGCGACTATCGCACGGGTCGCGATGCTGGTCCGGCAGACGGCGAATCACCCTACGTCGCGCGGATTTATCGCGGAAAAGTGCCCCGTGTCATCCCATTCCCGGGCATCTGTTCCCGCAGGACGGCCAGCGCGCCCGGCCGAGCAAGCAGATCAAGAGGTCTTGCGAGAGCTGGCGGGGAAACTCGGCGTGGCGTCTGCCGCTCTGCGCCGGGCCTGCGGGCAGAAGCGCGCTCCCACCTGGACATCCGGTAATCGGGTCCCGCAGGGTCCGAGCCCGGCGCGCGGCGAGCGGCGGCACGACCATAGTATTATCCAACCATTGGATGTTTGGATGGTCGAGAGCGGCCGGAGGAGCAACGGTGCCACTTGCCGGAGTTGCCAAGTCCACCCTCGTCGAGGGCGTCATATCCCGCCTGGAGGAGCTCGTCACCTCGGGTGAGTGGCCAGTCGGGTTCCGGATTCCGCCGGAGCCGGAGCTGGTCAAGGCTCTGGGCGTGAGCAGGAACACTGTCCGCGAGGCCGTCCGGGCCCTGGTGCATGCCGGGCTTCTCGATCCGCGCCCGGGGGACGGGACCTACGTGCGCGCGGACACGGGCCTGGACGCCGCGCTGGAGCGGGCGGCGCGCCGGTGGGGGGCGATCGACGCCCTTGAGGTCCGGAACATGCTGGAGCGCGACGCGGCCCGCCTCGCGGCGCTCCGGCGCGACGACGCCGACATGGACGCCATCGAAGCGGCGCTGGCGCCGAGGCGCGCTGCGCAAGCCGAGGATGACCGCGCGTTCGTCGAGGCGGACGCGGCCTTCCACGAGGCGGTGGTGGCCGCGACCCATAACCAGGTGCTGATCGGGTTGTACGCTCACCTGGCCGCCCCCTTGCGCGAGTCGGTGGCCGAGGTGCTCCGGGTCGACAGCAACGCTCATGACTACGCCAGCCACCGGGCCCTGGCCCGGGCGATACGACGGGGTGACGCCGCCGCAGCCGAGCGCGCCGCGACAACTGTCCTGGCAGGCGCTCTGGCGACATTGGGCGGCGGCTCGCAAGCCGCCGCGGAGGAGTCCCGGTGACATCTGCGAAGGCAGCCCCGGCGCCGGCGATCTCAGCCGCCAATGCGCGCTCCGTGGGAGGTGCGGGCCTGGCGATCGCCCTGCTCGTCGCGGCTTTGAACCTGCGTATCGCCGTGGCCGCGCTGTCTCCCGTCCTCGACGACATCGAGCGGGACACGGGGGTATCGGCGACCATGGCCGGCCTGCTCAACACCGTGCCGGTGGTGTGTTACGGCCTTTTCGCGCTCGCGGCACCGCGACTGATCCGCCGGTTCGGCATGCGGCGCTTGCTGATGCTGACGATGACCGTGATTACCGCGGGCATCGCGTTGCGGCTCTTGCCGCCGCTGGTGGCGCTGTTCGCGGGAACAGCCGTCATCGGCTCGGGCATCGCGGTCGGCAACGTGGTGATACCCAGCCTCATCAAGCAGGATTTCTCCCGGCGAGCCGGGCTGATGACCGGACTGTACTCCGTGTCGCTGTTCCTGGGGGCCGCCATCTCCGCCGGCCTCACCGTTCCCCTTGAACACGCCACGGGTCTCAGCTGGCGTCCGGATATCGCCCTGTGGGGCGCCCCGGCGATCCTTGCCGTCGCCATGCTGGCTCCTTACGCGGCAGACAGGCCGGCCGCCGTCCGGACCGGTCCGCCCCCTTCCCGGCCCCGAGGCCTGTGGTGCGATCGGCTGGCCTGGATGGTGACCGGCTTTATGGGGCTGCAATCGCTCGGCTACTACTCGATGCTCGCGTGGATTCCCGCGCTGCTCGAGGCTCATCACATGTCCGCGGGCCAGGCCGGCTGGATGCTGTCGTACTCGAGCTTCCCAGCCCTGGCGGCAGCGCTTGGCACCCCGATCCTCATCCGCGGCCGCGTGCGCAGGGCGAGAATCCTGGTCGTCGCGGCTGTCGTGCTCTGCGCCTGCGGCTACCTCGGACTGGCCACGGCACCCGTCTCCCTTCCCTACTTGTGGCTGACCGCTTTCGGCCTCGGCCAGGGGATGTGCCTCGGCCTGGCACTGAGCTTCATCGTCGCCAGGGCCCGGAACGTCCACCACACCGCCTACCTGTCCACGATGGCGCAGAGCGCCGGTTACCTGATCGCCAGCGTGGGGCCGTTCGGTCTGGGCATCCTCCATGACCTGACCGGAGGGTGGACAGTTCCCATGCTGGCGCTCACCGCCGTGCTGGTACCGCTGCTCATGGCCGGGCTGGGCGCCAGTCGTGACCGCCACATCCTGTCCTCGGTGGCACCCAGTTCGCCGGACGCGGAGGATAGCGATATCCCGGACAGCCTGTCCGGCGAGGAACGCGTGTACCGCTCCAAACTGTCGCGAAGGCTCTGACCTGCTGTTTCAGGTAAGCCGTTTACGCGGCGCGGTAGTAGTTGCTGATCACCATCCTGCAAGACCAGGGCCTGGCCGCTGGCCCTTTCGGGGCGCGGTCATAACCGGGCCCCGAGTGCGGTTCCCCGTGCGCCGAAACCCGCAAACGCGGCGAACTCCGCGAGTGCGCGGCCGGTTTCCGGCAGGAAGCCGAACAGGATGAAGGAATGTACGCTGTCGGCGACCGGGCGGAACGTGACCGGGACGCCGGCGTCGCGCGCCCGGTCCGCGAGCCGCTGCGCGCTGGGGAACAGCGCCTCGGGCTCGGCTGCCTGGATGAGCAGCGGCGGCAGGCCGGACAGGTCGGCCCGCAGCGGTGACACCAGCGCCTGGCCGGGGTCGGTGGCGTGGATGTAGCAGGCGGCCAGCTGGGTCAGCGTGATGCGGTTGAACCACGGGTCCGTGGCCGCCGCTCGACTCAGCTGCTCCGCCGGGAGCTCCAGGTCGCAGAAGGGCGAGACGACATGGATCCCGGCGGGCATCCGGCCGGCCGGCCCGCCGGAGTCACGCAGTGCCAGGGCAAGGCTGAGGGCGAGGCCGCCGCCCGCGCACTCGCCGCTGACCAGGATCGGGGCCTGCGGGTACGCGCGGGCCAGCCAGCGGTAGGCGGCCAGGACGTCGTCCAGCGCCGCGGGGAACGGGTGCTCGGGCGCGAGCCGGTAGTCGGGGACGAGCGCCCAGCCGCCGGCCGCCGCCGCCAGCCGTGCGGCGAGCGGTACCGACAACTCCGCCGAACCCATCACATAGCCGCCGCCGTGCAGGTGCAGCACTACCGGGGCGTCGTCCGGGGATGGTTGCCCGACCCGCAGGGCAGGCGTCCCGTCACAGGAAAGCCCGTCACCGGAAAGCACCGGGGCCGGCCGGCTCCCGTCAGCCGGGTGCAGCTTGCCCCGGACGAACTCGGCGTAGCCCTCGCGCTCGCCAAGCCAGCCCGCTGCCCGGTGCTCGCCCGTCAGCGCCGTGCGCCACAGGTCGAAAGCCTGCCGCGACTCCGGTCGGCGCATGGGGTTGCCCGGCACGACCAGTTCCTGCTCGAACTCCGCTGCGGAGCGCCGGGCGGCGGCGACCGGGTCGTGCCCGAGCAGCCATTCCTGCATGGGCGGGCCGGCCGGGCTGAGCCGTCGCAGGCCGCGGACGTAGCCGTTGCGCGCCTGGACCTGGACCGGGTCGCTGGTCTGGCTGTTGCGCAGGTTAACCCGAGACGATTCGAGCATCCGCGTGGTCCGCGCCTGACGGCGGAACGTGTATTCCCGCAGGGCCGCCTGTTCGTTCCCGGCCCCGGCCCGCTCCAGGCAGGCCGCGAGCATGACGGCGTCTTCCAGCGCCATGCCGGCGCCCTGCCCCGCACTGGGCGGCGCGGGGTGCGCGGCGTCGCCCAGCAGGATGACGCGGTCCGACCCCCAGGTTTCCAAGGGGTCGCGGAAGTAGATCCCGGTGATCAGCGACGAGTCCATCAGAGCGAGAAGCTCGTGCATGGCCGGGCACGAGTCCGCCAGGGACGCGTGCAGGTCTGCCAGGTCGCCGGAAGCCGTCCACGACTCGCGGCGCACCTCGGTTGCGGGCACGAACGCGCTCAGGCTGTAGACGCTCTCCGGGTGCCGGCCGTGCCGGAGCGCGTACAGCAGGACGTGCCGGCGCGGCCCGTACCAGGACATGATCTTCCCGTCGTAGCGCTTGGGCACCTTCTCCCTGGGGATCAGCCCCCGCCAGACGACGACCCCGGTGAACCGGGCCTCCCGTTCGCCCACGAGCTGCTTGCGTGTCTGCGAGCGCAGCCCGTCGGCGCCGACGAGCAGGTCACCGCGGACCTCCTCGCCGTTGCCGAGCTCCACGCGCACGTCGTGCGGGGTCTCCTCGAAGGCGACGACGCGGCTGCCGGTGCGCACGCACTCCGGCGGCAGCGCCGCCAGCAGGCTGCTCAGCAGGTCCGCACGGTGCCCGCAGTAGTAGTGCTCACCGTACTTCGCTGCCTGGGGGTCAAGGGACGACGTAGAGATGAGCTCGTCGTCACCCAGGCCGCGCTGCTCGGCGACGTCGATGCGCGCCACGTTTTCCCGCCAGTAGGCGTCGGCCCCGAGGTAGGTGAGCGCCTTCATGGCGTTCGCGTAGAGCCCGAGGCC
>Ga0335073_10004156_pt1 | contig 20251 bp, 15 predicted proteins | sample Lox_Sample_22_FD_207093 | JGI IMG/M metagenome (GOLD analysis project Ga0335073, IMG submission 207093) | Soil microbial communities from Loxahatchee National Wildlife Refuge, Florida, United States - Lox_Sample_2.2 | ecosystem: Environmental > Terrestrial > Soil > Wetlands | place: USA...
AACTCACCGAATGCCGGACGAACATTGGGGCAGTGGTTCCAGGGGCAGCAGCCGCAGTAGAGCACCACGAAGGTATTCTTCGGCAGGGACTTGACGCGGGCGCGCAGAGACTGCATCCCCTGCGGTGTCGACGCCGCACCGACATACTCAGCCCCGGGAATGTGCGCCTGCATGTACAGAAGCGAAGGGCCGACGTTCAGGATGAGCGGTTTCTCTCCCGCAGGCGCTTGCAGCAGTTTAAGCAGCTCTTCTGGATTGATGAGTTGCGGACTGCCGGGCGGAAGCTCGGATTGCGCCACGGCCGAGGTTGCGGCGGCGAGGCAGATAATCGCGGCAAGTACGAACCTGCGGATCATCATAAGGTAGGCCCTCTTTGCAGGGCGCAGGCGAATCAACCTTGTTGCTTCTCGGTAAAGTGGAAGATCTCCTTCGACAGATACCGTTCGGCGGAATCGGGGATGATGGTTGCCACGCGCTTGCCCGAGCCGAGCCGCTGCGCGATCCCGACCGAGGCAAAGACGTTCGCGCCCGCGCTCGATCCTGCCAACACACCCTCCACCGCGGCTAGTTTCTTGACCATGTCGAATGCGTCGTGATCGCTGACGGCAATGATCTCGTCTGCCAGCGTGCCGTCGAAGGTTTTAGGAATGAAGCTGGCGCCGATGCCTTCCACTTCGTGCTCGCCCTTCTCGCCCCCGCCCAGCACCGAGCCCTGCGTCTCCACGGCAATCGCCAGGGTGCGCGGATCGCGCTCCTTCAGATAGCGCGCTACGCCGGTGAATGTGCCGCCGGTGCCGCAGCCGATCACGATGGCGTCGATCTCGCCGCCAAGCTGCTCATAGAACTCGCGGCCCGTGGTTTCGTAATGGAAGTCGGGATTGTCCTGATTTTCAAATTGACCGGCGATGAAGGAGTTCGGCGTGCGGGCGGCGCGTTGCTTGATGTAATCGATTGCCTCCTGCATTCCGCCGGCGTGAGATGTGCGAATCACCTCAGCACCCAGCGCCTCCATGAGCGTGACTTTTTCCTGCGAGAAACCTTCCGGAACAGCCAGCACCGTCTTGTAACCGCGGCCGCTGCCGATGAGCGCCAGCCCCACACCGGTATTGCCGGCGGTAGCTTCGAAGATGGTCGCGCCCGGCTGCAATCGGCCGTCGCGCTCTGCCTTGGTGATCATGCCCAGAGCGGCGCGGTCCTTGATGCTGCCGCCCGGATTCAGATATTCGAGCTTGGCATAAATGCCGGCCCCGCCCACGGGAGACAGCTTGCGCAAATGAAGAATAGGTGTGTCGCCGACCAGTTCCGTAATCTCTTCGGCGACGCGTCCGGGGTCCACAGCACGCCCGTAATTGGCGCGATGAGGTGAGGGAAAGGGGGCCATTTCAGCGGTCTTCATGAGGGCTCTACACAATGACTTTCAAGGGTACGTGATGGCTGTGCCACGGTCAAACAGGCAAACCGCAATTCGCCATTCGCCATTCGTTTTTCGCTCTTGGCCAGGAATGCTGAAGTGGTCCTCTGGCGAAGAGCGCGGGGCCTTGCTCATTCGCGGTTTTCGAATGACTGGAAACATCTCCGGCACAACCCACGCAGCCCGCGGCTACGTCTCATCTTGACAGGAGGCTAGAGAAATATGGCAACTGCACGAAAATCGAGTTCGAGTCATCGTAAATACGGCCCAAAGGCAAAGAAAAAGATGAGCAAGGTGATGCACGAGTACAAGCACGGGGAACTCAAGTCCCGGGGCCGCAGCAAGGTGAAGAGCCGCAAACAGGCGATTGCCATTGGACTGAGCGAGGCGCGCCGCTCCGGTGCCAAGGTCCCGCCGCGCAAGAAAGCGGCGTAGGAGCAGCGCTGGAGCAGGCCTTCAGGCATGTCGAATCGCTAACATTCCATTTTGTCATCCCGAGCGAAGCGCAGCGCAGTCGGGGGATCTGCGGTTTCGCGGTTCGTGTACGGTGTCCAGGCGAACCGCAGGTCCTTCGACTACGCGCCCGCCCGGCTCGCAAAGCGGCGAATCGGAAAAGCGCAAGGCGGGCGCTGCGCTCAGGATGACACCAAAATACGTAAGCCGAGTAATACCCCCCCCAAGCTTAAATTCCCTTACGCCTTCACCGCCTCCGGTTTGCTCTGCAACTGGCGCAGTACGTATTGCAGGATGCCGCCGTGCTTGTAGTACAGCACCTCCTGCGGAGTGTCGATGCGCACCGTAGCGTCGAAATCGATGACGGTGCCGTACGGCTTGGTCGCCCGCAGCTTCACCGTCTCGCCCGGCGCGAAGTTCTTCAGCACTTCAGGCAGTCCGATAATGTCGAAGGTTTCTTCGCCAGTCAGGCCATTCGATTCGGCGCTTTCTTCGCTGAGGAACTGCAGCGGCAGAATGCCCATGCCCACCAGGTTCGAACGATGGATGCGCTCGAAACTTTCGGCCAGCACGGCGCGCACTCCCAGCAGCCGCGGTCCCTTCGCCGCCCAGTCGCGCGAGGAGCCCGAACCATATTCCTTGCCCGCTAGCACGATCAGCGGTACTCCCGCAGCGCGGTATTTCTCCGACGCATCGAAGATCGACATCTCTTCGCCGTCCGGCAGGTGACGTGTGAAGGCGCCTTCGCGATGCGGCGTCAGCTTGTTGCGCAAACGAACGTTGGCAAACGTCCCACGCACCATCACTTCGTGATTGCCGCGCCGCGATCCATAGGAGTTGAAGTCGGCCGGTTTAACGCCGTGCGCGATCAGGTACTGTCCCGCCGCGCTGGTCGGCTTGATCGATCCCGCGGGTGAAATGTGATCGGTGGTCACGCTATTGCCGAGATAGCAAAGCACGCGCGCGCCGGAGATATCGTGCACGGGCGCGGGGTGCGCCGGCATGTTCTCGAAATATGGCGGATGCTTGACATAGGTTGACTGCTCATCCCACGCAAAGGTCTCGCCTTCGGGAACCTTCAGTCCGCGCCAGCGCGCGTCGCCTTTGAAGACATCGTCGTAGGTCTTCTGGAAAAGGTCGCCGGTGATGTACTTCTGCACCACCTCGTCCACTTCTTCCGAGGTCGGCCAAATGTCTTTCAAGTACACCGGGCCACGCTTGCCGTTGCGCCCGTAACCCAGCGGCTCGTTATAGAAATCGAGATCGATGCGGCCAGCCAACGCGTAAGCCACCACCAGCGGCGGCGACATCAGATAGTTCGCCCGCACCTCCGAGTTGATACGGCCTTCGAAATTGCGATTGCCGCTCAGCACCGAGGCCACCACCAGGTCCTTCTCGGTGACAATGTTGGAGACTTCCTGCGGCAGCGGGCCGGAGTTCCCAATGCAAGTGGTGCAGCCGTAGCCCACCACGTTGAACTTCAGCTTCTCCAGATACGGCAGCAATCCGGAGCGGGTGAGATATTCGGTGACCACCATCGATCCCGGCGCCAGCGAGGTCTTTACCCAGGCGGGAACGGTCAGTCCCTTCTCGACCGCTTTCTTCGCCAGCAATCCGGCCGCGACCAGCACCGACGGATTCGAAGTGTTAGTGCAGCTGGTGATTGCGGCGATGACCACGCTTCCGTGATTGAGCGCTTTATCCAGCTTGACGTGCTCTTCTACGACATCCCGCTGCGAGTCCATGCCGGCGGGATGTCCACCTTCACCCTCCCAGCGCGCCTCCTGCTTTGGAGGAACTTGCTGGCCGGGCTTCAACAGGCTGGGTAGCGCCTCGGCGAAGGACTTTGCGGCGCGCGACAGCGCCACCCGGTCCTGCGGACGCTTCGGGCCGGCGATGCTCGGCTCGACGGTTGAAAGATCGAGTTCCAGAACGTCGGTGTACTCGGCCTCGGGCGTGCCAGGCGCGAAGAAAAGTCCCTGCTCTTTGTAATACGCCTCGACCAGCGAGACCAGCTCCTCACTGCGCCCGCTGAGCCGCAGATAACGCAGCGTCTCCTCGTCAACCGGAAAGATGCCGCAGGTGGCGCCATACTCCGGGGCCATGTTGCTAATGGTCGCGCGATCGGCCAGCGGGAGATTGTGCAGCCCGGGGCCGAAGAACTCAACGAACTTGCCGACGACACCCTTCTTGCGCAGCATCTCAGTCACGGTGAGGACGAGATCGGTGGCCGTCGAGCCTTCGCGCAAATCGCCCTTCAGCCGGAAACCAACCACCTGCGGTATGAGCATCGAAATCGGCTGGCCCAGCATGGCCGCCTCAGCTTCGATTCCGCCGACGCCCCAGCCCAGCACACCCAGGCCGTTGATCATCGTGGTGTGGGAATCGGTGCCGACCAACGTGTCGGGATAGGCCAGCGGCTTGCCAGTATGGCCGTCCGCGCCGACGAACACCACGCGCGCCAGGTACTCAAGATTGATCTGGTGAACGATGCCGGTGTCGGGCGGCACAATCGCGAAGTTCTTGAATGCCGTCTGTCCCCAGCGCAAAAACGCGTAGCGCTCCTTGTTGCGCTGGAACTCGAGTTCGGCGTTGAGCTGCAGCGCCTGCGGCGTTCCGAACTCATCCACCTGCACCGAGTGATCGATCACCAGCTCGGCCGGCTGCAGCGGATTGATCAGCTTGGGATCGCCGCCCAGCGCCTTCATCGCGTCGCGCATAGCTGCCAGATCGACCACCGCGGGTACGCCGGTGAAGTCCTGCAACAGCACGCGGCTGGGCATGAACGCGATCTCCTCCGAGGGAACAGATTTCTTGCTCCAGGAGGCGAGGGCGCGAATGTCGTCGGCTGTTACCGCCTTGCCGTCTTCGCGACGCATCAGGTTTTCCAGCAAAATGCGCAAGGAGTACGGTAAGTGGCCGCCGCCACACCCGTGTTTTTCCAGCGCGTCGAGACGGTAAATTTCGTATTCGCGTTTGCCCACGCGAAGGACGGAACGACTACCGAAGCTATTCATGGAGGAGTCCCTTCTGCGAATGAGGATTTAAGAGAGGGCGCGCCACTACGTGTGAACCATCTATCTTAACTCGCCGCTATAGCAGGAGTGAACAAATCGGCACTCTATAGCCACACCGATCGCGTCAACTGCGGTGAGCGTTCCACTTGTCCGCGCTTAGCGCGTTTTTTTCTGCAATTCCGAACACAGATCGTGCAGCTTGGCGTCTTCGGTCAGGCCGTCGGCAATCACGCATTGGGCCAGCGCGGCCTTGGGATCGGAATCCTTCAGCAGGTAGGTGAGCATGATGTGGGGCGTGGGCCAGTCGGGCGCCAGCTTCGCCGCCGTGCGCAACTCGGCTATTGCCGAGGGAAAGTCCTTCTTTTTTCGATAGACGATGGAAAGGTTGTAACGAATTTTGGCGTCCCTCGGTTGCAGGCTGATCGCCTCCTTATATTCCGCGATGGCGTCATCCGACTTGCCGGCATCGTCCAGCACACTGCCCAGATTCATGTGGATTTCGGCGATGTTATTGCGGTCCTGATCGGTCAGCTTCGTTTTGGACAGAAGCGCTAGCGCCGAACGATAGTGCAGGATCGCTCCGGTGTAGTCGCGCTTCAGGTAAAGGATGTTGGCCAGATTGTTGTGTGCGCTCGCCAGGTTCGGGTTCAGGATGACCGCCTCCTGATACTGCGCCAGTGCGCCGCTCAGATCGCGGTTGTGCTTGAGCGCCAGGCCGAGATTGTTGTGCGCGTTAGCGTCCGCGGGTTTCAGGTTGACGGCGGTCTGGAACTCGGCAATGGCCTCGGTATAACCCTGCTGGTTCAGGTAAAGGCGGCCCAGGTTGTAGTGGGCCTCGAAGTAGTCGGGATATTCCTGGATGGCCGCTTTGTACTCCTCAATCGCGCTTTCGGCGTTTCCGTCCCGCTCAAAGAGCACAGCCTCATGAAAATGACGTTCAGCGCCCGCCGGAATGATCTTCTCCGGTTTTTGGGCCGCGGTCTGATTAGTCGCCGGCGCCTGCTTCGGGGTCGCGGGAGTCGGTGCGGTTTTCGGTTGCTGGTTGCTCAGCGTCGGCGGGGGTTGCGGTTGCGGGGTCGCAGGAGGTTGTGCAGCTTTCTGCTGCTGGCTGCTCAGCCCCGGTGCAGGCTGTGGCTGCGGCGCATCCTGCGAGAACCCACTGGCGCAGGCAAACCAAACAAGAAGCAAGAGAGCAGAAAAACGAGCGCTGGAAAAAGGCTTAGCCGTGTAGCTCATGACCACCAGACGCAGTATATCGCGCATACCGGCAAGTAGGTGAAAACGGACGCGAACCTGCCGCAGTTGGCGGCGGTCGTCTGCGGGGTTACCCATCGCCGGCGCAGAGCACGTGAACGATCAACCATCGCGCTTCGTCTAAAATGGCAAGTCTCGCGTCTCGAAGTGCAGCAGGTTTACGGTGGCAAACTCGTCCCACAACCTGGCCCGACGTTACAACCGCTGAAGACGATCCTCGGCGCCGGCCTGCTGGCCGGTTTCCTCGACGGCATGGATGCCGTTGTTGCCATCAGCATGATTGCTGGCGTACCGGCCATTCGCGTCTTTCAGTTCATTGCCAGCGGAGTGCTCGGATTGAAAGCATTCCAGGGCGGCGGCGCGACGGCAGCGCTGGGGGTTGTGCTGCATTTCACGATCGCAATCGGAGCGGCAGCGGTTTTCTATGTCTTGAGCCGGATGCTCCCGATGCTGCTGCGCAAGCCGCTGCTGTGGGGTCCGGTTTACGGGATCGTTGTGTTTATCTTCATGCACTACCTGGTGGTGCCGCTATCGGCCGCGCCCAGGCAGCCGCCGGCCGGCGCAATCGCGATTCTGAACCTCATTTTCTCTCACGTGTTCTTCGTGGGAATTCCGATCGCGCTGATTACCTCCCGGACCGCACCGAAACCGCGCTGAAATTCCTGTGTTCCTGCGCTCCTAAAATCACTGCCGAAGGCAAGCGCCTCGTGTACGATTTCTAGGCATCGCGGATCGCTTGTTCCATAAGCATGCGCTGATCGGGAAACACCTTGGCGACCACCCACTCCATCTCCGATCCCGCCCACCACTCCGAGCGCCTCTTCGAGGGCTTCGAGAACCTGATGCCGTTTCGCGTCAGCGACATCCTGCTGGTCTCCAGCCTCTACGACTCTTTCATCCTGCGCGAAGACGGGCGGCTGAACGAGCTGCTGATCGGCGAATCGCTGGAGCTGAACCTGCATCAGGTGCCCGGCATCACCCACGTTTCCACCGGCAAGGAGGCGGTGCGGCTGGCGCGGTCGCAGCCGCGTTTCAACCTGATCGTCACCAACCTGCAGGTCGCCGATATGGATGCCGCCGAACTGGCGCGCGAGATCAAAGCGGCGCGGCTCGATGTGCCGGTCATCGTCCTGGCTTACGACCACCGCGAGATCAAGAACTTTCTGGCCCGCAATCCGCAGACCGACATCGACCGCATCTTTCTGTGGGAAGGCAACGCTCGCATCCTGCTCTCCATCGTCAACTACATCGAGGACAAACGTAACGCCTTGCACGACACCCAGACGATGAGCGTTCCCGTGCTGCTGATGGTCGAGGACGACATCAACTATTACTCGCTCTTCCTGCCCGTTATCTACACCGAGATCATCGGCCAGTCGCGCCGTCTGCTGAGCGAGGCGCTGAACCTGGCGCACAAGCTGGTGCGCATGCGTGCCCGTCCCAAGATTCTCCTGTGCTCCAACTACGAAGATGCCGAGCGCGAGGTGCTGAAGTATCGTGACTACCTGCTGGGCGTGATTTCCGACGTGGAATTTCCGCGCGCCGGAGAGCTCACTCCCGAAGCCGGCTTCGAGCTGGCGCGGATGGTGCGCGACACCATTCCCGATGTTCCCATCGTGCTGCAATCCGGCCGCACCGAGTTCATGGACCGCGCCTACGCCGAAGGCTTCTCGTTCCTGCAGAAGCGCTCGCCGACCTTGTTGGGCGACTTGCGCCACATCCTGACCGAGGAGATGGGATTTGGCGATTTCGTCTTCCGTCTGCCCGACGGCGTAACCGAAGTCGCCCGCGCTGCCGACCTGAATGGGTTGGAGAATGCGCTGGCGACCGTGCCCGAAGCCAGTCTCGCCTATCACGCCGAGCGCAACCACTTTTCCCATTGGCTGATGGCGCGCACCGAATTCGCTCTGGCGCAGAAGCTGCGTCCCCGCAAAATCAGCGATTTCGGCACGCTGGAGAACCTGCGCCGCGACTTGATTGGCGCCATCGCGGAGTATCGCCGGGAGCAGAGTCAGGCATTGATCGGGGAATTCAATCCTGCCAGCTTTCAGCCCGGCGATGCGTTCTTCCTCCAGCTCGGCGGCGGCTCGCTGGGCGGCAAGGCGCGAGGCCTGGCGTTCATCCGCCACATACTGCGGCAGCGGGGAATCAACCGCGCGTTCCCGGGGATCCGCATCGCCGTGCCGCCGACGCTGGTGTTGACCACGGCCATCTTCGATCGCTTCCTCAGCGAGAACGGCTTGCTCGATCTCGCCCTGCACGGCGCCGATGACGCGGAGATCGTGCGGCGTTTTCTGGCGGCGCCGTTTCCCATCTCGCTGCTGGACAACTTGCTGGCTTTTCTGGAGCGGGTGCACTATCCGCTGGCGGTGCGCTCGTCGAGTTTGCTGGAGGACTCGCAATACCAGCCTTTCTCCGGCGTCTACGAGACCTTCATGCTGGCGAACTGCCATCCCGACATTCAGGTGCGATTGGAGCAGTTGCTGGAGGCGATCAAACTGGTCTACGCTTCCACCTTCAGCCAGCATGCCAAGACGTATGTGCGGGCGACGCCCTATCGCCTGGAAGAAGAGAAGATGGCGGTGGTGCTGCAGCAGGTGGTTGGCTCCGTCCACGACAATCGTTTCTATCCCGATTTTTCCGGCGTGGTACGCTCGCGCAATTTCTATCCCATGCCGCCGGTGAAGGTGGAGGACGGCTTCGCTGCGGTCGCCCTCGGCCTGGGACGCGCGGTAGTCAGCGGCGGAAAATGCTTGACCTTCAGCCCCCGTCATCCTCGCAATCTGGTGCAATTCTCGTCCGTAGAAGACATGCTGAACAATTCGCAAAGCGAGTTCTGGGCGCTCGAACTGGCGCATGGAGTCCCGGCTGGCGATCCGGCCGACAGTCTGCGCGAGGTAGCATACGATCTGGATGTCGCCGAGCGTGACGGGACGTTGCCGGCATTGGCGTCAACCTACTCCGCGGAGAACCATGCCGTTTATGACGGCGTCAGCCGCCAGGGTCCGCGGGTAGTCAGCTTCGCGCCCATCCTCAAGCACGGCATCTTTCCGTTGCCGCAGATTCTGGAGCGGCTGATGCGCATTGGCGAGCACGCGCTGGGACGGCCGGTGGAGATTGAATTTGCCGTGCGGCTTCCGCAGCAGCAGGACGGACCGGCTGAGTTCGGCTTTCTGCAGCTGCGGCCATTGGTGATGTCGCGTGACGGCGAAGACATCCGCATGGAAGCGGTAGCGGAGGACAAGCTGATCTGCCAGAGCTCGATGGTGTTAGGTCATGGCCGCATCGAGGACATTTGCGACATCGTCGTCGTGGATTCGCATCGTTTCGAGCGCTCGCGCAGCCGCGAGGTGGCGCACAGCGTCGCTCATCTGAACGCCAAGCTGAGCCAGGAGAATACGCCTTACCTGCTGATCGGCGTGGGCCGCTGGGGATCGACCGATCCCTGGCTGGGGATTCCCGTTGCCTGGGACCAGATCTGCGGCGCGCGTGTGATCGTCGAATCGGGGTTTCGCGATTTCCGCGTCGCGCCTTCGCAGGGCAGCCACTTCTTCCAGAACCTTACCGCATTTCAGATCGGCTATTTCACCGTGAATCCCGACGCCGGCGAGGGCTCCCTCGATTGGGCATGGCTGGCCGCCGAGAGCGCAGTGGAAGAAGATGGCTGCGTACGCCACTTGCGGTTCGATTCGCCAATTACGGTGTTGATGAATGGAAAGGCCAGCCAGGGCATGGTCCTCAAGCCGGAACCGGCAGCGAGCAAGTAGCCATAAGCGACGGGGAAGGATGGAATGAGGTCCGCCGATTGCCGTGGAGCTTCACTCGTAAACCACAGCTTTGCAACATCCGCTCGCGCGCCGGGCATCTTTACTTAAAGCAATCTGTTCTTGGTGGATCCGACGACGAGCTGCTTTTTGCAAATTCGCTTCTTATTTGGACGTTGGTTCGATTGTGGAATCGCTGACCCGTTACGCTGGTGGTACTGGCCATTTGAGGCTGCACCGATCGGCAACTCGGGATTATCATTAGGAAATCACTTTCACTGTCGTGCTATCACAAAGGGCTATGTATAGGAATCTTTCTTCCGTCGCAAAAATCGTTCTTTGTTTAGCGTTGGTCGCCGTAACCGCCGCCGCTTCGGATTGGCGGCTGATTGGGCCCGAGGGGGGAGACGTTCGCAGTCTCTCGTACGATCCCTCCAATCCCAGCCGGATCTTGCTCGGCACCAGTGCCGGACAACTGTTTGTTTCGCAAGATGGCGGCGCTTCCTGGTCGCTGTTCACCCACCTGGGACCGGGCGACGATTACGTGCTCGATCACGTTATCTTTGATCCGTCGCATCCTGCGACCGTCTACGTCGCGGCCTGGAGTCTGTTCAACAACGACGAAGGCGATGTCTTTCGCTCCGATGACGGCGGCCGCACCTGGCGCGCGCTACCCGGCGTGCATGGGAAGTCGATCCGCGCCATGGCGATGGCGCCCAGCGATCCTAAGACGCTGGTGATTGGCGCGCTGGACGGCGTCTTCCGCAGTCGCGACGGCGGCGAAACCTGGCAGCGCATCTCGCCCGAAAACCAGGCCGAGATCAAGAACATTGAGTCGCTGGCCATCGATCCGCAGAATCCGGACATCATCTACGCCGGCACCTGGCACCTGCCCTGGAAGACCGAGGACGGCGGCCTCACCTGGCACAGCATCAGCAAAGGCATTGCGTTCGACTCCGACATGTTCAGCATCATCGTCGATCCCAAGAATCCGCAGACGGTGTACGCCAGCGCCTGCTCGGGCATGTACAAGAGCGTGAACAAGGCGGAATATTTCCATCGCCTCTCGCTGACGTTGCCTCAGTGGGCGCACCGCACCCGCGTGCTGAAGCAGGATCCGCAGCGCTCCTCGATCGTGTATGCCGGGACGACCGGCGGCCTGTGGAAGACTCTGGATGGCGGTGACCATTGGAAGCTGGTGACGGACGACTCGGTGATCGTCAACGATGTGCTGATCAATCCCCGCGATCCCGACCACGTGCTGGTGGCCACCGATCGCGGCGGCGTGCTGGCCAGCAACGACGGCTTTGCCCATTATGAGACCTCGAACCGCGGCTTCGCGCACCGCGTGGTCGGAGGGGTGGTGGTCGATAACAAAGATCCGAACCGCATCTACGTGGGCGTGGTGAACGACAAGGACCTGGGAGGGGTCTTCGTTTCCGATGACAGCGGAGCGAGCTGGCGGCAATTGAATCGCGGCCTCGATGACCGCGACATACTAAGCCTGCAACAGGGCGACGATGGGGTGATCTTTGCCGGCACCAACCACGGCGTCTTTTATCTCACCTCGCTCGCGGGTGAGTGGCAGCCGGCGCCCATGATCTACGGCTCCTTGCCGCAAGCGGAAAAGAGCACAGCCTGGAAGCCGGAATGGCAGCCGGCGGGCTCGCATTCGCGAACACGCTCGGCGCATAGCAGCGCCCCGCATAAGGCCGCGGTGGTGGAACATGCGATTCCGTCGGACGACACACCACGCGTTCAAGCCTTCGATTTCAGCGGCGATGTCTGGTACGCCTGCACCAACCAAGGACTGTTCCTCAGCGCCGATCACGGGCGCAAGTGGTACGGGACCATGGTCGAGGGCGAGAACAACTTCATCGCCATGAACACCTTCCCCGACGGCACCCTCTCTCTCATAACCCCGAAACGCGCATTTCTGTCCTCGGACCTGGGCAAGTCGTGGACGGAGGTGATGTATCCGCAGTATGTGACCGGTCTCTACAATCTGACCAAAGTCGCCGACGGCTCGCTATGGCTGGCGACGCGCGAAGGCGCACTGCACTCGACCGACGGCGGCAAGAAATGGGAACACGTGCTGGCCGGCTTGCCTGCCCGCAACGTTTATATCGTGTACTCTGTGGCCGGATCGCAGCGTCTGCTGGCGACCGCGCGCTACGCTCACGGCGTCTTCGAGAGCAAGGATGGCGGACAAAGCTGGCACCGCTCTCCGGATACGGGAGTTTCCATACGCGCGGCCTTCAACTATCAAGGGCGTTTGCTGGCGGCATCTGCCTACAATGGCCTGCTCCTCGAGCGGGAAGACAGTTCGGCTTCGTCCGAGACGGCGAACGCCGCCGCAGTGCAATCCGGAGCCAACCGGCAATAGCGGAAGACGAGGCTTAGCAACTGCGCAGCTGTTGGGTGCTCTTGGTCGCAAGAGATGTCCTTGGCTGCGGTGAATCGCTTTGCCGGTTCCGGCTGGTTCTTTCCGTGGGTTGACCAAGAACTGGCGCGCGTGCCATTTCGGGATAATCGTCCTTCGCGGTTTCCTGGAACGGAACCGGGAACCTTCCCGTTTGACAAGCATTTGCGGCAACTGCCTTCCATAGCGGTTCCATTCTGAAATATTCCTAATGCAGCAACTGCGGCGAGAGAAGCCTCGCTTTCGCAGAACTTCCCTGAAATGAATAGTTACAGATGCCAAGAGAATTGGCGGATGACGTGCCTTCGATTCAGGTGTATTGCAACCGAGCACCGACAGCAGACTGCAAATGAAGACCAGGAGCGACGGCGGATTGAGGAGCGGAGCAGGACAGCCAGATGGCCTGTCGTCTAACAGGATCAACCCGCCAACGGAAGCGCCTCCGGATGTTTCTTGTGGCGACGCGGCGGTGCCGGCGGAGCTGCTTGCCGGGATTTCCAGCCCAACCTCGGGCCAGATTACGGAAGTGTGCCAAGCGATGGTCTCCTCCTGCGGTGACAGCGAGGGACGCGCCGGTCATGCGGCGTGTCCCTCGCAGCCTTGCGCGGCCTGCGCTGAACTCATACACGAGCTTTCCAATCTGATGACTGCGGTGTTGATGCACGCGCAGGTGCTCGAATGGAAGCTTCCTCCCTACAGCCACTTGAAACGCCCGGTACGGGAGGTTGAGCGCAACGCCCAGCGCGGCGGTGAGTTGTTAAAGCGGCTGATGCGGCGCTGTGCGGAGGTCGGCGAGGGGCCCCCACCGGGCGACGAATCGCGCACGGCGGATGCGGCGGCGGGAATCATGGATACTGTGGATGACGGGCCGGTAGGTGTTCCTGACCGATACCTGGTTGCAAATGGCAACGGTTGCGCTTCGCCGGAGTTCGCCCTCGACCTCACAAGCTCTTGTGATAGCGGTACTAGCGGGATTTTCCCAAAAAGGGATGATAGATCTGGGCGGCAGGAATCAGCCAACCGAGGCCGAAGTGCAGGGCTGCCCAAAAGGGGCGACTAACGTGATTGCCACAGAAACTGTTGCGGTAGGCGAGCCTACGTTCGAAACCAACCTGTTAAATCTGTTGATTGTGGAAGATGAACGAGCGGTGCGAGAGTGCTGCCGGGAAGTGGCGCGTTCGCTGGGGTTCAGTACCCAAGCGGCTGAAGGCCGCGAGGAAGCCTATCGCGCCCTGGAAGACGGCAATATCGATGTGGTTCTACTCGATCTGCGCCTGCCCGGAAACAATGGACTTGACGTGCTGCGCGAGATGAAACGGCGGCGTCCGGAGGCGGTGATCATCGTGATGACCGGTTTTGCCACGGTGCAGTCGGCAGTACAGGCGATGAAGCTGGGAGCCTATGACTACATCACCAAGCCATTCAACTTCGAAGAGTTGCGGCTCGAGCTGGAGCGGGTGACGTCGCACCTGAAACTTACTGCCGAGAACCGCCTGCTGCGCGAGCAACTCAAGTCAAAGCAGGGTTTCGGTCAATTGGTGGGGCATTCGCCGGAAATGGAGAAGCTGTATCGCATCATCGCCAAAGCCGCCCAGAGCAGCCATCCGGTGCTGATTCTGGGCGAGAGCGGCGCCGGCAAGGAGCTGGTGGCGCGCGCCATTCACTTTGCCGGCCCGCACAAGGACAAGCCGTTTATCCCGGTCGATTGTGGCGCTCTGGTGCCCACGCTGATTGAAAGCGAGCTCTTCGGCTATGTGCGCGGCGCCTTCACCGGGGCCATGCGGCCCAAAGAAGGCCTGCTGGCCGCCGCCGAGGGAGGCACGGTATTCCTGGATGAAGTCGGCGAACTGCCAACCGATCTGCAAGCCAAACTTCTGCGCGCCATTCAGGAACGGGAAATTCGCCCGGTAGGCGGCACACGCGCGACCCCGATCAACGTACGCATCCTGGCAGCCACTAACCGTGACCTGGATACGGCGGTCAGCCAGGGGACCTTCCGCCGCGATCTCTATTTCCGCCTCAATGTGCTCACGCTGCGGATTCCTCCGCTGCGCGAGCGCAAACAGGACATCCCGCTGCTGATCGGAAGCTTCCTGGAGAAGATCAACAGTGCAAGTCCCATGCAGAAGCACACGATCTCTGACGAGGCGCTGCGCTTGATGATGCAATATGACTGGCCGGGCAACGTTCGTGAACTGGAGAACTGTGTGCAGCGGGCCTGCACGACCTGCTCGTTGCCGACCATCCAGGTGGCCGACCTGCCCACACAGTTGCGCAATTGCGGGGCTGCGGCAAAACCTGCGGATGCGCCGCCGGATTCCGCGGTGATTACCCCGCTCGATCAACTGGAGAAGCAGGCGATCCTGCACGCCATCGAGGTGCTGGGCGGCGACAAGCTGGAGGCGGCCCGCCGGCTGGGCATCGGCAAAACCACTCTGTACCGCAAACTCAAAGAATACAGTCCGGCGGTGTGAGCTTCACGCGGCCCTAGGTACGGGCCGGCCGCCGAACCGGCTATAGCGATTGATAACTGCCGCTCAGCGGGCGAGAGGGTGAAGTGTGCCATGGTGGAGCGGCCGAAAGGGACGACGATGATTCTGCTGGTGACGACTTCTTCGCGGGCCAAAGACTACGCCGCGGCCTTGGAGCTCGGGACCGGACACAAGACGCAGGTTGCCGGCTCGGTGCCGCAGGCGATAACCAGGATGCAGGCGGCCGAGTACGACCTGCTGCTGACCGACCAGTCGCTGCTGGAGGCCGATTTCCGCGCCCTGGACACCCTGCTGAACCACTGTGGAACGGCGATACCGGTTTACGTCAACCTGGCGTTGCACAGCAGCGAGCGGATTGTGCGCGAGGTGCAAGTGGCATTGCGGCGTGCGCAGGATGAGAGGGCGGTGGCCGAGCGGGTGGCGGGGAAAATCCTCCGCAATGAGCTGCGCAGCGAGGTGACGGGTATCCTGCTGAATTCGGAGCTGGCGTTGCGGAACGGCGCCCTGTCTCCGGAGATCGCGGACAAAATCAAGTCGGTGCGCGAGCTGGCGGAGAAGATGCGTTCGCGACTGGAAATTCGCTGAGCGCCTGAATGGCGTTCCAGCCGGCCCGATTTCGAGCGCCGGCCGCGCATTGGTTTTCGTTTGCTGCGGCGCTCCGAGCGCAGAACCACGCGCCGGCAGCGGGCGTACAACTCCAGAGTAGGATCCGGTGTCCTATTTACGTGCCAGTTCTCTGGCCGGAGGTGACGGTTCCATGCTTTGGACCATCTTTGCCATTCTTCTGATTCTTTGGTTGCTGGGGTGGGGCTTTCACATCGCCGGAAGCTTGATTCACCTGTTGCTGGTGGTTGCGGTCATCATCCTGATTATCAACCTGGTGACGGGCCGCAGGACGGTGTAGCCATCGCCCTTCCGAATTCGCCGGATCGATTCATAGCTGCCAACTATCGGCGCGCGCCTCGATGGCTTTCACCAGCGCCTCCGTCGTCGGCACGGCGATTCCGTACTGCGCGCCGCCGCGCACAATCGGGCCGGCGATCGCATCCAGTTCAAGCCGTCTCCCCGCAATCAGGTCTTTGAACATGGAGCTGCGCATGCTCTCGGGAAGAGCATCAAAAATCTTTTCGATCTTGGCCGCCTCCACTTCGGCCCCAGAGGCCTTCGCCACTGCAGCCGCCTCGGCGACCGCGGAATAAAGTTTGGCCTTCCATTCCGGATCGGCGAAGATCTCGCCCCTGTTCTTGCCCGAGGCAGACGTAATCAGCGCGAAAGGAGCCAAGAAGCAAAGTTTGCTCCATAGCAGCGTCTGCTCATTCTCGACGAACTGGCAGGCAAAGCCGAGATCGTCCTGCAGCCGCGACAGGACAGTTCCCAGCACAGGCTGTCCGCTGGCGGCCACGGCGAGCCGCACCATGGTACGCTGCACGAACCTGCCGTCTGCCAGCCGCTCCGCTTCCACCGCAATGGTTGCCGGCAACACCCGATCATGGCCGAAGCGCGCCCGCAGCACGGCGACATGGTCCACGCCATTCAGCAGCGGAACCACCGCGCCCGGGGCGGTCTCGATGGTCTCCAACGCCGGCTCCAGGTGATAGGCCTTGGTCGCGATCCACAGAACATCCACCGGTTCCGTCAGTCGGGATACCGCATGGGCCGTGGCCGTGATGGTGGAGGCGGGCCGTTCCAGCGAGAGGAGTTGGGGATAGTTGGCCAGTTTTTCCTGCCGAACCACCAGCGTGACGTCTTCACCGATCGCGCCCAGGGCCGTCGCCATAAGTCCGCCGATCGCTCCTGCTCCCAAGATGGCATGCTTCATAAGGTCCTTTCCGGCGACGCGTGTCACGCGTCGCGATGCACAGTCTCCGGCGAGAAGGCGGGAACACATACTGCGATATACTCCGCCCCCTCTTCGCTCGGAGTCGAGTATTGCACCCACTCGCCGGCGTGGGAGACGACGGCCTCGCCGGCATGCACGTCGAGCTCGCCGGCGTGGGATTTTACACGCAGCAGGCCCTGCAGCACGAGGGTGAACTCATCAAATTCAGGGGTTTGGCCGGGCTCCGTCCAGCCCTCGGGACTGCGCATATGCGCGACGCTCACCCCCGCGTGCCGGGAGTTCACGCGACCGATGTATTCGTCGATCCGTTTGGGCTTGTTGCCGGCGGCGGTAATGCGAGTGGGCTTCGCTATCAGCGTAGGCGGCATCAGGGGAATATAGATGCGCCGACGGTGCCCTTCGGAGCAGCCAACTTGCGACGCCATTACGAACTTCTTATGCCGCACTTATCCCGGCTTTATGGAGGCTGACGTCCAATGGAACGGTGCGTGCCCGCGCACGATCTTATCCACGAGGAGACTATGTCTACGCAGGAAGTTTTCGTTCAGCAGTTCGCGCGCTTGTTGCGGCATTACCAGGAGGCCTTGTCGCCGTCGCCCGAGGCCGCCACCGAGCCGAAACCCCAAAGCTGGCGATCGGTCGCGGCCATTGATCGCAATCGCATGGTGGCGGCGGCACGGTTGGCGATTCTGGAGATGGAGACGACGGCACGACTGGAGGATGAGTCGCGCAAATACTTCGCCAAGCCAGGAGAAGCAGAGTGGGGATGCTGAGCGAATAAGCGAAGAGCGTCCCGCGGGGAGGGACGCTCTCTAGAATTGCCGATTCTCAGCGCGCAGTCGTGCCGGAACTGACCTCTCCTCCACTGCCAGCGGCGCCCTGCTGTTTTAGCCAGGCAGAGAGATTCTGCTGCTGCTGCTCGCGCAGTTGCACGCAGCCGTTGATCTCCTCCAGTGCCTCCTTCTGGTTGCGCTCCGTGCCCGGGAAGGGATGCTGCTCGAAGAACTGCTTCACTTCGTCAGCCTTTTCCGTGCTGCAGAATTCCATGGTGCCATACAGGAAGATTCCTACGCCGCCCAGGCCACCGCCGGTCTTAGCGGAGAGCTGGTCGAAGTTGGTGCGCATAAAGTTCCACGTGGCGTCCTGGCTGGCGGGATTGCCCAGCATCGGAATGAGCATGTACAGGTCCTGGCCACGGACTGCCGGCGTCAAGGTCGACTCCAGCGTCTCCTGGATCAACTTTGGCTCAGGAAATTCTCCCAGGGCGCGCATGTAGGTGTAGTACTGATGCGGCGATTGCGCTTTCTGCATCTGCGCCTTGAATTCGCTGTACAGCGCCGCGTCACCATGACGCGCTGCCACCGTGATGGCAGCATCGGCCAGCGAACCATCGACCGAGTCCGGGTCCTTCATGTACTGCTGGGTGATGGTCCTCGCCTCCTGAATCACTGCCGGATCGTTACCTATGATGCCTAAGCCCTCGACCAGCAGAGCGCGCTTCTGCCTCTCTTCGGGAGTGTCATTGGGATGCGCCGCGTATCCAAGCTGCTGAAGCAGAGGAGAGAACTCGGTGCGCACCCAGGCTTGAAATGCAGGGCGATCGGCGTTGGTCAGCAGGTAGTCGTGAATGACCTCCAGGTGCTGGCCGAAAGAGGACAGCAATACCGCGCCGGGTGTGTTCTTCAACTGCGCTCCCAGCGCCAGATAGTCGCCCACGCTGTGCTTGCCAATGCGCATCAGCGCCCACTCATTGCCGATGAGGGCGATGCGCTCGTCCGGCGTGAGCGCCGTCTCTACCCCTTTGCCCAATTGCTGCAGGCCGCTGGTGTCATAGTTGAAACGGTAGTAGCCGAGCGCGTTGGAGTCGGGGAAAACAAACGTGGAACAGCCCTTCAGCTTGAACTGCTGCTCGCGCTTGGTCAGCAGAAAACATTCCTGCGGTCCGGCCGAACTGCCGTTAATGCCCTTGGCGCAAACCGGGATTTGCCAGAGTTCGCTGCTCGGCTGACTGAATTCCGCAGGCGTATCGAAGTAACGCTTTTGCGAAAGCTCCAGCCGGGTGTTGCCGCCTTCGCAGGTTGTCTTGACATCGACATAAGGTGCGCCCGGCTGCGTCACAAACGTCGGCATAATCTCGTTCACCGGCTTCTTCGTCGCCGTCGTCACGGCGTTCCAGAAATCCTCTGCCGTCGCGTTGCCGTAGGCATGTTGCTTGAGATAGAGATTGACGCCGGAGCGGAAGGCTTCCGGCGTTAAGTACGACTCCAGCATGTGCAGCACGGCCGCCGATTTTCCATAAGCGATGCCATCGAAGAGCTGCTCGATCTGGGCCCGCGTCTCGGCCTCCTGATGGATGGGTCGCGTGTTCTGCACCGAGTCGCCCCTGAGCGCCCGATCCGTGTTCTCGGCGACGTCCTGGTTGACCATCCAGTCGGGCTTCCAGGCCGCGACCGGATGCGAACTCATCCAGGTAGCAAAGCCCTCGTTCAGCCAGATGTCATCCCACCACTGCATCGTGACCAGATCGCCGAACCACTGGTGCGCCATCTCGTGCGCAATCGTCTCGGCAACTTCCTGCTTCTGGCCGACGGACGCAGTCTTCTCGTCCACCAGCAGGGCGCTCTCGCGATAGACGATCGCGCCCCAGTTCTCCATCGCGCCTGCCTGGAAGTCGGGTACCGCGATGTTATCGAGCTTGGGAAGCGGATACTTGATGTTGAAGTAAGTGTCGTAGTAATGCAGGAACGACTTCACCGCCGCCAGCGGGAACTGGGTCAGATTTTCTTTTCCAGGTACGGTGCAGACGCTGATCTTCACTCCGTCGGTGTGATCGTAAACGCACTTCCAGTCGCCTACCGTCAGCGCCACCAGGTAGCTGGACATCTTCGGCGTGGTGGCAAACTTGATGGTGTGCTTGTCGCCGGGCCCGGCGCTATCGGAGACAACTTCTCCGTTGGAAATCGCCGTGTCACCTTTATCGACGATCGCGGTCAGGTCGAAGGTGGCCTTGTAAGCCGGTTCGTCGAAACAAGGGAAGGCCACGCGCGCGTCGGTCGATTCCATCTGCGACACTTCATACTTGCGTCCCTTGTAGGTACTCAGATAGAAGCCGCGGAGCTTGTCGTTCAGTTGGCCGGTGTACTTGATGTGTACCGTCGCCGCGCCGGCGGGAAGCTGATTGGGGACGGTGAAAGTCGCCATCTCGTTCTTCTCATCCGTCGATACCTTCGCGGTTTGCGTTTGTCCGCCCGCGGTGACGGTGACTTCGTGAAAATCGATCTCCAGCGCATTCAGCGTGATGGTATTGCTGGGTTGGGTGAGCTTGAGGTCGATGGTCTCATCGCCTTCGTAGCTGTTGGTGGGGAAGTTGATGTTGATGAGGAGGGAATAGTGGTCGGGAAAGGCGCCGCCGGGAAGGCGCTGCGCAACCGCTGTGCTACAGGCAAGAAGGCCGGCTGCAAGAACGAGCAAAAATTTTTTCATAGGTCACTCTCGAAGAAATGGAAGATGCCCAACTACGATAAAAGGGAATACGTGAGGAACCGCTGGATAGTTCACCAGCTATTACGTCAAGTTTAGACGAGTTGGGGCGGCCATG
>Ga0335073_10004159_pt1 | contig 20240 bp, 14 predicted proteins | sample Lox_Sample_22_FD_207093 | JGI IMG/M metagenome (GOLD analysis project Ga0335073, IMG submission 207093) | Soil microbial communities from Loxahatchee National Wildlife Refuge, Florida, United States - Lox_Sample_2.2 | ecosystem: Environmental > Terrestrial > Soil > Wetlands | place: USA...
TCTTGTGCAAGTTCCTGCGCGGCGTGTTCACCGACCCGTTCGCCGAGTGGGCGGCGCTGCTGTCCGGGGTGACCGGCTGGGACGTGACCGGCGCCGAACTGCACGAGACCGCCAGGAGGATCGTGCTGGCCAAGCGGGTCTACAACATCCGTGAGGGCTGGCAGCCCGCGGACGACTGGCTGCCTGAGCGGCTGCTGACCGAGCCGCTCACCCTGCCGTCGGGCCGGGTCGCCGCGCTCACCGCGGACCGCCTGCGGGCGATGATCGACGCCTACTACAAAAAGCGCGGTCTCGATCATGAGGGACGCCCAGATTCGGGGATTGTTGACGATCTGCACTTGGTGTTACGTCGCGCTCGGACGGATACTGCCACTATGGCTATCACTGCCCCGGAGAGCACGAGGACGGTAACGCTCACGATCGACGGTCGTGAGGTCACCGCCCCGGAGGGCTCGACGATCTGGCAGGCCGCCAAGGCCGCCGGCATCGACATCCCCGTGCTGTGCCACGACGAGCGATACGACCCGGTCGGCGTGTGCCGGATGTGCGTGGTCGACGTGGGCGCGCCCGCGTTCGCCGCTTCCTGCGTCCGGGCCTGCGAGAACGGCATGCAGGTCACGACCAGCACCCCCGAGGTGGAGCGCAGCCGCGCGATGCTGACCGAACTGCTGATCAGCGACCAGCCGCCGCGCGAGCGCGACCCGAAGCAGACCACGACAGGCGACAACGAGCTGCTCGCGCTGGCCGCGCGGTTCGGGCTGGCCGAGGACGGCACCGCCCTGCCGGTTGCCTCCGGCCGGGGGGTGGACCTGTCCAGCCCGGTGATCGCGGTCGACCACGACGCCTGCATCCTGTGCGACCGGTGCGTCCGGGCCTGCGACGACATCCAGGGCAACGACGTGATCGGGCGCAGCGGCAAGGGCTACAGCACGCACATCGCGTTCGACCTGAGCGACCCGATGGGCGCCTCGTCGTGCGTGTCCTGCGGCGAGTGCGTGGCCGCGTGCCCGACGGGGGCGCTGACGAACAAGCCGATCCACGACATCCCGATCCGGCCGCGCGCGGAACTCGACGCGGTGAACACCGTCTGCCCGTACTGCGGCGTGGGCTGCGCCCTCACCTACTACGTCGACCGGGACAAGGGCGCGATCGCGTACGCGGAAGGCAGGGAGCAGCCCGGCTCGCACTCGCGGCTCTGCGTGAAGGGCCGGTACGGCTGGGACTACGCCGCCTCGCCGCAGCGGCTGACCGTGCCGCTGATCCGCCGCGAGGACTCCTACCCCAAGGGCGCGCTGTCCACCGACGTCCGCGGCGACATGGCCGCGGCCGACGCCGGCGCCCCGAGCAACGACCACGGCATGACCAGCGACGGTGACCCGAAAGGCAAGCGCAAAGGCGGCAACCGCGGCCGCAAGCCAGGCGGCCTTGTCGACTACGCCGAGGTGCTGCCGCACTTCCGTGAGGCGACCTGGGAAGAGGCCCTGGACCTGGTCGCGCGGCGGCTGACCGAGATCTACGCCGAAGGCGGCCCGGCCGCCATCGCCGGGTTCGGCAGCGCGAAGTGCTCCAACGAGGAGGCCTACCTCTTCCAGAAGCTCATCCGCACCGGTTTCCACACCAACAACGTGGACCACTGCACCCGGCTGTGCCACGCCTCCAGCGTGGCGGCGCTGTTCGAGGGGATCGGCTCCGGCGCGGTCTCCACGACCTTCGGCGACGTGAAGAACGCCGGGGTCGCGATCGTGACGGGCAGCAACTCCACCGCGAACCACCCGGTCGCGTCCACCTTCTTCAAGCAGGCCCGCCGCAACGGCACGACGGTCATCTACGTGGACCCGCGAGCCGACAAGATGGCCGACCACGCGGACATCTACTGCCAGCTCAAGCCGGGCACGGACGTCGCGTTCTACAACGGCGTGATGCACGAGGTCATCCGGCTCGGGCTGACCGACGACGAGTTCATCGCCAACCGGACCTCCAACTACGAGGCGCTCAGGCGCACGGTCGCGGACTACCCGCCGGAGCGCGCCGAGCAGATCACCGGCGTGCCCGCGGACACCATCAGGCGGGTCGCCAGGGCCTGGGGCGAGGCCAAGGCCGGCATCATCTTCTGGGGCATGGGCATCTCCCAGCACACCACCGGCACCGACAACGCCCGCTGCCTGATCGCGATGTGCGCGATCACCGGGAACGTCGGCAAGCAAGGCTCCGGGCTGCACCCGCTGCGCGGGCAGAACAACGTGCAGGGCGCCTCCGACATGGGCCTGGTCCCGATGTACTACCCGAACTACCAGAAGGCCGACGACCCCGGCGTCAGGGCCAGGTTCGAAACCGCGTGGGGCACCGCCGACCTCGACCCGGAGAAGGGCCTGACGACCACCGAGATCATCGCCTCCGCCCTGGCGGGCGGCGTGCGCGGCATGTACATGCTCGGCGAGAACCCGTTCCTGTCCGACCCGAACATCAACAAGGTGCGCAAGGCGCTGGCCAAGCTGGACTTCCTCGTCGTGCAGGACATCTTCCTGACCGAGACGGCCGAGTTCGCCGACGTGATCCTGCCCGCCTCCTCCTACCTGGAGAAGGACGGCACGTACACCAACACCGACCGCCGCGTCCAGCTTGGCCGCAAGGTCCTCGACCCCCCCGGCCAGGCGCGCGTCGACTGGGAGGTCGTGCAGGACATCGCCCAGAGGATCGGCCTCGACTGGCGCTACGAGACGCCGCGGCAGGTCTTCGAGGAGATGGTCACGGTCATCGCGAGCTACAAGAACCTGAGCTACGACAACCTCGGCCTGACCGGCAAGCTATACCCGAACCCGGACCCGGAGCACAGCGACGGGACCGTGGTGATGTTCGGCGAGCGGTTCAACACGAACGACGGCCTCGCCCACCTGGTGCCCGCCGAATGGCTGCCCGCGAAGGAGCTGCCGGACGAGGAGTACCCCTTCGTGCTGAACACGGGCCGGATGCTGGAGCACTGGCACACGGGGTCGATGACCCGCAGGTCCTACGCGCTCGACGCGATCGCGCCCGTGGCCCAGGTGTTCATGAACCCGGCCGACGCCGCCCGGCTCGGCCTGGGCGACGGCGACATGGCCCGGGTCAGCTCCCGGCGCGGCACCATCGAGCTCGCGGTGAATGTCTCCCACCGGGAGGCGCCCGGCAACTGCTTCATCCCATTCCACTTCAGGGAAGCGGCGGCGAACTTGCTGACGACCGACGCGATGGACCCGATCGGGAAGATCCCCGAGTACAAGTTCTGTGCCGTGCGCATCGAGCCGGCCAGCGTCAGCGTGCGCGCCGATGGCTGAGGCCCAGGTCCGCGTGCCCGGCGTCGAGGCGCGGGCGGGCAAATTCCCCGGCCCGAGCCTGATCCCGGCGCTCAACGCGATCCAGGAGCGGGTCGGCTGGCTGCCCCGCGAGGAACTCGTCACGCTGTCCCGCGAGGTGCACCGGCCGCTGTACGAGATCGAGGGGCTGATCTCGTTCTACCCGCACTTCCGCACCGACCCGCCGAAACAGGTCCAGCTCCGGGTCTGCCACGACCTGTCCTGCTGGCTGCGCGGCGCGGACGAGCGGATCGCCCGGCTGAAGGAGCGATACGGCGCCGACGCAGGCGTCGAGTTCGTCGAGGGATCGTGCCTCGGGCGGTGCGACATCGCGCCGGCCTGCACGGTGAACGAGGCCCCAGTCGCGATGGACGGGGCGGACGCCGCGGTGACGGCGGCTAGCGAAGCGGCGCCGTCGAACGGGGCGCACCCGAACGGCCACCACCCGGCGAGGCCCGCTGCCGCGGACGCCGGCACCCGATGGCCCAACGACCCGTACCCGATGACCGAAGACCGCTACGGCGTCCTGCGCGCGGTGCTGGCCGGCGAACTGGACACCGGGCAGGTCATCACCGCGCTGAAGGACAGCGGGCTGCGCGGCATGGGCGGCGCCGGGTTCCCGGCCGGCCGCAAGTGGGACCTGGTCGCCGCGCAGGAGGTCACGCCCAAGTACGTGATCTGCAACGCCGACGAGTCCGAGCCAGGCACGTTCAAGGACAGGGAGATCCTCGCCACCCAGCCGCACCTGGTGCTCGAGGGCATGCTGCTCGGCATGCTCGCGGTCGGCGCCGGGGAAGGCTGGGTGTTCATCAGGCACGAGTACGGCCCGGAGGAGCAGGTCATCCGGCGCGAAATCGAGCACCTGCGCGGCGCCGGCCTGATCGGCCCCGACGCCGGCGGGTCGGGCAAGCGGCTGACCGTCGAGGTGTTCACCTCGCCGGGCGGCTACATCCTCGGCGAGGAGTCCGCGCTCATCGAGTGCATGGAAGGGCACCGCGGCGAGCCGCGGAACAAGCCGCCGTTCCCCGGCACCTACGGCCTGCACGGCAAGCCGACGCTGATGAACTCGGTCGAGACGTTCGCGCATGTCCCCGTCATCGCGCTGCGCGGCGCCGGGTGGTGGAAGGCGCAGGGGAAGCCGGGCAAGAACGGCGGCGAGCACGCCGGGCTGAAGTTCTTCGCGGTCTCCGGCCACGTGGAGCGCCCCGGGGTGTACTGCGTCCCGATGGGCACCACCGCCCGCGAACTGCTCGACCTGGCCGGCGGCGTGTCGGGCGGCCGTGCGCTCGGCGCCATCCAGCCGGGCGGCGCGTCCTCCAACTTCATCGGGCCCGGCGACCTGGACGTGGAACTCGATTTCGGCACGCTGCAGGCGGCCGGGTCCATGCTCGGCTCCGGCGCGATGGTCGTCATGGCGGCAGGCACCGACCTGCTCGCCGCCGCCGTCAACGTGCTGCGGTTCTTCCGCGACGAGTCCTGCGGCAAGTGCGTGCCGTGCCGGGTCGGCTCGGCCAAGGCGCACGTCATCCTCGGCGGGCTGGTTGGCGCGGGCGGCGGTCCCGGCGACGTGAACGGCGAGGTGCGTGACCTCGCCGAGGTGCTGCGCCGCACCTCGATCTGCGGCCTCGGCCAGGTCGCGCTCGGCCCGGTGATGAGCGTGCTCCGCCTCGGGGAACATGGCTGACGCCGCCGGGCGCGAGTTCTTCACCACCCGGACGGTCACCGAGGCCCTGGCCGGCTTCCGGCCACGCCGGCGCACCGGCACCGAGACCGTGCCGCTGCGCGACGCGCTGCGCCGGGTGCCAAGCGAGCCCGTCACCGCCCCGCACCCGCTGCCCGGGTTCGCCCGCTCCACCGTCGACGGCTACGCGGTCCGCGCCGCCGACACGTACGGCGTGTCCGAAGGACTGCCCGGCTACCTCACCGTCGCCGGCACCGTCGCCATGGGCGCCGAGCCGGACACGGCGGTCACCGCGGGCAGCGCCGTGATCATGCCCACCGGCGGCGCGCTGCCGCCCGGCGCGGACGCGGTGGTGATGGTCGAGTACACCGCCGAGGTGATGCCAGGCACGATCGAGGTGGTCCGGCCGGTCGCGCCTGGCGAGGGCGTGGTCCGCGCCGACGAGGACGCCAGGCCAGGCGATCCGATCACCGTCGCCGGACGGCCGCTGCGCCCGCAGGACCTCGGCATGCTCGCCGCGGCGGGCGTGACGTCCGTGACCGTGCACAAGAAGCCCGTGGTGACGATCTTCTCCACCGGCGACGAGGTGGTCCCGCCGGAGGTGGCGGAGCTGAAACCGGGGCAGGTGCGGGACGCGACGGCGCCCGCGCTCGCCGCCCTGGTCGCGGACGCGGGCGGCGAGCCCGCCTACGCCGGCATCGTGCCCGACGACCCGGGCGCGCTCGAGAAGGCCCTCCGTGGCGCGCTGCCGTCCAGCGACGTGCTGCTGATCTCCGCCGGGTCTTCGGTCGGCGTGCGGGACGAGACCGCGAACGCCGTCGGCCGCCTCGGCGAGCCCGGCATCTGGTGCCACGGGCTGGCCATCAAGCCAGGCAAGCCGACCCTGCTGGCCGAATGCGCCGGCGTGCCCGTCATCGGGCTGCCGGGCAACCCGCGTTCGGCGCTCGTCGTGTTCCGGCTGATCGGGATGCCGGTCGTCCGCCTGGTCGGCGGGTGCACGGCGCCGCCGCCCGAGCCCTCGACCCGGGCCACGCTGTCGCGCGACCTCGCGTCCGCGACCGGCCGGCTCGACGTCGTGCAGGTGACGGTGGGCGAAGACGGGGTGGCGACCCCTGTGTTCGGGCTGTCGGCGCTACTGTCGGTGCTGACAGCGGCGGACGGCTACATCGTGATTGCGGAAGAAGCGACGGGCCTCGACGCGGGCAGTGAGGTGGACGTGATCCTGTATGCCTGAGCGGGCGGCGAACGACGCGGCCAGCACGGCGGGCGTGAGCCGCCGTGTCTGACAGGCCGGCGAACAGCCCGTTCATCCGCGACGTCCCGGCCGCCCAGGCCCTGGACGCCTGGCGGGCCGCCCGCGAGGCCGCGGGCTGCCCGGACCGGCTGCCGGCCGTCACCGTGCCGGTCACCGAGGCCGCCGGGCTCGTCACCGCCGCGCCGGTGTGGGCCGTCCGGTCCTCCCCGCCATTCGACGCCGCGGGCATGGACGGCATCGCGGTCAGGTCCGCCGACACGCTGGGCGCGAGCGAGACCACGCCGGCCTGGCTGCCGCCTGACGGCTACGACGTGGTGGACACCGGGGACCCCATGCCCGGCGGCCGCGACGCGGTCGTCATGCGCGAGCACGTCCACTACGACGACGCCGGCCGCGCGGAACTGCGCGCCGCCGTTCCCCCCTACCAGCACGTCCGGTCGATCGGCGAGGACGTCAGCGCGGGCGAACTGCTGCTGCCCGAGGGACACCGGCTGCGGGCCGCCGACTTGGCGGCGGCGGCGAGCGCTGGGCAGACACGACTGTCCGTTCGGAAAAAAGCTGTGGTCCTCATCCTGCCGACCGGCGACGAAGTCCGGCCGATCGGCACCGAGACCGGGCCGGGCGAGATCCTGGACACGAACTCGCTGATGCTCGCCGAGCAGGCGCGGGAGGCCGGCTGCGAGGCGCGGTGCCTGCCGATCGAGCCGGACGACCCGGAGCGGATCGCCACGGTCGTCAGGGAGTCCGCCACCCAATGCGACCTGCTGATAGTGATCGCCGGGTCGAGCGCCGGGCGGGACGACTACACGGCGCGGGTGGTCGCGTCGGCGGGGACCCTGGCCGTGCACGGGGTGGCCGTCCGCCCCGGGCACCCCGTGGTGCTCGGCGTGGTGGGGCGGACGCCGGTGCTCGGCGCGCCGGGCTACCCGGTGTCGGCGGCGCTCACCTTCGACATCTTCGCGGCGCCGCTGCTCGCCGAGCTGTCCGGCGCCCCGCCCAGGCAGCGGCCGCGGACGGCGGCCCGGCTGGCGCGCAAGCTGGCGTCGCCGCTCGGCATGGACGACTGGGTACGGGTGCGGCTCGGCTCGGTCGGCGGAACGCTGGTGGCGACGCCGCTGCCGCGCGGCGCCGGCGTGCTGACGTCGCTGGTCCGCGCCGACGGGCTGCTCGTCGTGCCGGCCGGGGTGGAGGGTCACCACGCGGGCTCGTCCGTCCAGGTCGACCTGCTGCGCGGGCTCGACGAGATCGCGCGCACGATCGTGGCGATCGGGTCGCACGACATGGTGCTCGACCTGGCGTCCTCGTTCCTGCGCGCGGACGACCCGATGGTGACGCTCGCGTCGTCCAACGTCGGGTCGCTCGGCGGCCTGGTGGCGCTGCGCGACGGGCTGTGCCACATCGCGGGATCGCACCTGCTCGACCCGGAATCCGGGGAATACACGCTGCCGTACCTGGACCGGGTTTTCGGGGCGGCGGCGGGCGAGGTGGCCGTGGTGCGGCTGGTGGAGCGGTCGCAGGGGCTGATGGTCGCGACAGGGAACCCCCTGGGCATCGCCGGGCTGCCCGACGTGACCAGGCCGGGCGTCCGGTACGTGAACAGGCAGCGCGGCGCGGGCACGCGGGTGCTGCTCGACGTCATGCTCGGGCAGCTCGGCATCGCCCCGTCCGCGGTCGAGGGGTACGCGCGGGAGGAGCCCACGCACCTGGCGGTGGCGGCGGCGATCGCGGCGGGGCGGGCCGACGCGGGGATGGGCATCATGGCGGCGGCGCGGGCGTTCGGGCTGGACTTCGTGCAGCTTGCCACGGAGCCCTACGACCTCGTCGTCGCGCCGGGCGCGCTGGAGTCGCCGCAACTCGCGCCGCTGTGGGCGCTGCTGCGGTCGGACCGGTTCAAGGTCGCGGTGGAAGAACTCGGCGGCTACTCCGCCAAGGACATGGGTCTGCGGGTGCGGTGAAGGCGGGGCGGCAACGTGAAGGTCCTGATCGCCGGCGGCGCCGGTTACATCGGCAGCACGATCGCGTCGGCCTGTTCCGACGCGGGGATCGTGCCCGTGATCCTGGACAGCCTGGTGACGGGCAGGCGGGAGTTCACGGCGGGCCGGGCGTTCTACGCCGGCGACATCGCCGACGGGCCGCTGGTGGATCGCGTGTTCGCCGAGCACCCGGACATCGGCGCGGTCATCCACTGCGCGGGCATGATCGGGGTCCCGGACTCCGTGGCCGCCCCCGTGTGGTGTTACCGGGCGAACGTCACCAAGAGCCTGGAGTTCGCCGACCACCTGCTGCGCAACGGCTGCGAGCGGCTGATCTTCAGTTCCTCGGCCGCCATCTACCAGGCCAGCGAGGATCTGACCGTCGACGAGGACTCCCCGATCGGCCCGCAAAGCCCGTACGGGCGGAGCAAGGCGGTGTGCGAGGCGATGTTCGCGGACATCGCGGCCGCGACGCCGCTGCGCGTGCTGTCGCTGCGGTACTTCAATCCGATCGGCGCCGACCCCAAGATGCGGACCGGGCAGCAGCGGCGGCGGCCGACGCACGCCCTGGGCAAGATGATCCAGGCGCGGGACGAGAGCGTGCCGTTCGTGATCACCGGCACCGACTGGCCGACCAGGGACGGTTCGGCCATCAGGGACTACGTGCACGTCTACGATCTGGCCGCGGCGCACATCGCGGCGCTGACCCGGTTCGACGCCCTGCCCGGGCCGCTGACCGTCATCAACATCGGCGCGGGCACGGGCACCACCGTGCGCGAACTGCTCGGCGAGTTCAACCGGGTCGCGGACCGCCCGGTGGGGGCACGCGAGGCCGGACGGCGGCCCGGCGACACCGTCGGCGCCTACACCCGGATCGACCGGGCCGCGCGGCTGCTCGGCTGGCGCCCGCAGTACGGCCTCACGGACGGCATCAGGCACTCCCTGCAGTGGGCGGCCATCCGCGACGACATGCTGCCATAGCCCTGCTCATGATCGGCTCATGATCGAAATCGGTGTACGGCCTCATGGGGATGCCGAACATCGCCGTCGTGCCGGTCCGGCAACCCGCGCATGGCTGGAACGCCGAGGGAGTGTCGGTCACGGCGACGGTGTCGCGATGATGCTCGTGCTCGGGGCCGGGGTCCCACTCGTGGTCATCGCCGGTGTCGTGATGATGGTCGTCGTCGGCGCGGGCGTCGTCGTCGGGCCGGCCGTCGTGGTCGTGCTCGTGGTCGGCGCGGGCGTCGACGTCGGGCCGGCCGTCGTGGTCGTGGTCGACGTCGTGATCGGGCCGGACGTCGTGGTGGTGACCGGATGCGTCGTGGCCGGATGCGTGGTCGTGGTCGTCTCGTGGTGCGGCGGCTCGTGGTGCGGCGGCTCGTGGTGCGGGGGCGGGTGCGGCGGCTCATGGTGCCCGTGCCCCTCGTCATGCCGCTCCGACGCCGCGGCGGCGACCGCGGGCTCGAAGGTCGTGATCAGCGGCACCGCGAAGCCCAGGGCGGCCATGCGCTTGAGGAAGGCCCGGCGTGCGTCACCAGCGGGCGGATCGGTTACGGGTTCGTCACTCATGGGTCCCCCTGCCTTTGGTCGCCGGGTCGGCGGACTCGGCGGGTACGACGCGAATCTTCACCAGGTACTGCGGGCTGTCGGCCAGGACTCCGGCCCGCCGGAGCTCCGCCGCGCAGTCGGCGACCTCCGCGAGCGGGAGAGCCGCCAGCCCGAAAGCCTCGGCGAGCAGCCCGGCGATCTCGGCGATCGTGCGCTGCCCGTCACACAGGGACAGGATGGCGGACGCGGTGTTGTTGAGCTGGTGGACCCGTGGCGGGTCCGCCTGGCGGACGATGAGGCCCTCGGCCAGCTCGGCCACCTCGGTGCCCGCCGCCCGCCGCGGCTGCTGCGCGAGGGGGCCGGCGACGAAGGGCTGGATGGCGGTGAAGGTGCCGTCCGCGACCTTCCGCGCCAGATAGCGCTCCACGCTTCCCCAGGCGGCGAGGAATTCAGCCTGACCGGTGTCGTCGGCGGGCAGGTCCGCGAGCAGCCGCTTGTACGCGCGTTCATGCACGGCCACGGCCAGGCCCGCCAGCGTTCCGCCGCCGAGCGGGCCGGGCGCGGGAGCCGGTTCGCCGTCATCCGCGTCCCGCCCTGGGAGCAGGCACACGTCCCAGTCCCGCTCGGCCAGTGGGGGCACGATCACGCTGCCGGGCGCGGTGCCGGCGTCGAGGAGGAGCATGTGCTGATAACCACGGCGGGCCGCTCTGCTGAGCGCCTCGTGCCAGCCGGCGACGCGCTCGGTCCGCCAGGAGATGCCCGGCGGATGCGGGTGCGCGTCGCACGAACGGGAGTCGTCGGCCACGCAGAACACGCCGTCAAACGCGTTGAGCGGATGCCCGGCCTGCGCGCGGGCCTGCTCGAACATGGCGTCGACGTCCACGCCCGGCTCGAGCAGCTCGCGGAAGTGCGCCCGGATGGGCGCCAGGTCCCAGCCGATTTCCGACCAGGCGATGTGGTAGTTGCGAACGCGGTCCTCCCAGATGTTCGGGTACGACGTACCCGATGGCCGGGAGAACCGGTGCAGCCAGCCCAGCTTCGGGTGGCACAGGACCCGCCCGCCGCGCTGCCGGAACTTCTCGTGCAGATATCCTTCCTCGGCGCCGAACCCGCGCATGCGCGGGTTCAGGCCCGGCCACGCGTCCTTGCGGCAGGCGAACAGGCCGAGGCCCTGCATCGCGATCTCGAAGGGCGCGCAGTCCGGGTCGTCGACGCGGTGGTCATAGCCCCACTGGCCGTACATGCCCGCGCCCCACGTCGGCTCGAGGTGGGTGGCGCCCACCTCGAGGTTGTCGTAGAAGAGCGGGCCCTGCAGGAGGTCCCTGCTGTCCGGATGGGCGCTGAACCAGTCAAGCAGGTGCGTCAGGGAGCCCGGCCGCAGCAGGACGTGCGAGTCGAGACAGCAGACGATGTCCGCCTCCGCCTCGCGGAACACCATGTCCCTGACCGCCGTCCCGTTATATCCGTCAAAGGGCACGTACCGGTAATGCGGCAGCCATGCTCCCAGATCCCGCAACGCGGGCGCGGCCGGACCGTCAGGGTGGTTGTCAATGACCAGGAACGAAACGTCCCCGAGCACTTCCGGCTGGTACATCCCAATGGACTGGATGGTAAACCAGACACCGTCGAAATCGTCATAAGTGGCCATGCCGACACACAAGCGCCGGTGACCAGATCCCGCCCGCACGACGAAAAGCGTAGTGGCGCGAAGACACGCACGTCCAGCATTCGGCACCCGGTCTCAGCGAATCGTGTAGCGATCTCGCAGCGGCCCGTCGAGTTCGGGCCCCGCGGTGAGCTCGGCTTGCGTCGCCACCCGGGGATCCAGCACGTAAGCGCGGTAGTGCCCGTCCCGCACCCGCTGGGCCAGGAACTGGTCGATCGCCAGGTGGGCGGCTACCCACTCGTCGATGCCGTCCGCCGCGGGGATATCGGCGAGCAGCCGGTCATACGCCCGATGGCTGACCGCGAGCGCGTGGGTGCAGGTCATCGAGCGCGGGGACCGCAGCGCGCTGTGACCGGGGATCGCCTCCGTCGCCTCCCACGCGGCGCCGCCGAGGTAGAGCAGGTCCCAGTCCATTCCCGCGAGCTCCGATATGGCTTTGGAAACGACTTCGAGCGTGGTGTCGAGGAAAATCGCGTCATCCTCGATGCCGAGGAAATTGTCGAGCCCGCGGTCGCGCGCTTCGGCGACCATGAGCCGCCACGATATCGCGCAGCCGACGTGATGGTTACGGGGCGTTGAAATCGCGGGAAACCGCTCCACCCGGGCCGCGATATCGAGCATTGTGAATCGCTGCCGCGCGGCTATCCAGCGATCAGGTCGCTCGTCCAGGTTGAGGCAGTAAATGGCCGCGAAGAAAGCGAACGGGCCGCTGTCGTCCGCCGCGGCGCGCCCGGCCAGGACTCCGGCGGACCGCAGGTCCGCGACGCAGGTGGCCGTCTCGGCGAGCGGCGGGGCGCTCAGCGTGAACGCCCCGGTCAGCGCGGCGGCGATCCCGGCGACCGTCCGCTGCCCATCGCACAGCGCCAGGACCGCGGACGCGGTGTTGTTGAGCCGGCGCAGCCGCCCGCGCCGCGGCTCGCGGACCACGAGGCCGTCAGGGAGTTCCGTGATCTCGATGCCCGCCGCCGGCCGCGGCCGGTCCGCCGCGTCAGGCATGGCGGAGCGGGTTCGGGCGCGCCACCAGGAACGCGGTGACCGCCACCACGGCGAACAGGCCGAGGCCGACAAGCAGTTCCAGGTTGCCGGCCAGCAGCTGCAGGCCGTGCCAGTGGTATTCGGCGTAGGCGGGGTTGTCGCCGTGCGCGAAGGAGCTGGCCGGGGCGTAGTCGATCAGCCCGCCCTGCAGCAGCCCCGCCCCCCGGGACCAGAAGTCGGGCCAGGCCCCGAACGCCGCGAGCACGACCGCGGCGAGCCCGTACCACCCGGCGCGGCCCGCTGTCGTCGCGGCGCGGACGCCCGCGTCGATGATCACGGCGAGCCCGGGCGCGATCCACACCCAGTGGTGATCCCAGCTGATCGGCGACACGAGGAGCGCGGTCAGCGCGGCCGTCATCAGCCCGGCGAACGCCCGCCCCGAGTTGTGCAGCACGACCGCGGCCGCCAGCCCGAGCACCGCCGCGACCACCGCGACCGCCAGCCACGGCGCCATGCTGCCGTCCACGCTGCCGGCGAGCCTGGTCAGCAGGCCGCGCAGCGACTGGTTCTGCTGGTCGCCGACGAAACCGGTGCGGCCGGCCTGGAAGAAGTTGCCGTCGATCCACCAGTACGTCGACTCACCGGGCAGCACGGCGAACCCGATCACCACCGTCACCGCGAACGCCGCGGCGGCCACCGCCGCCTGCCGGAACCGCCGGACGAGGACCAGGTACACGATGAACAGCAGCGGCACGAGCTTGATGCCGGCCGCCAGGCCGGTCGCCGCGCCCTTCCATGGGCGCCGGTCCGGCTGGCACAGGTCCCACACGACGAGGGCCATGAGCACCAGCTCGATCTGGCCGAGGAACAGCGCGCGCTGCACCGGTTCGGTCCAGAACACCAGGCCGGTCAGCAGCAGCGTCGCCCCCATCCGGGCCGGCGTCCGCCAGCCCAGCTCGCGGAACGCGATCCAGACCGTCGCCGCCAGCGCCAGCGTGCTCACCAGCGCCACCGCGCCAAGCAGCGCGTGGAAGGGCAGCAGCGAGCCGACGGCGAACAGCAGCGCCGCGAACGGCGTGTAGGTGAACTGGATGCCGGGGTGGTTCTCGTAGTGCCAGCTATACAGGTCGCCGGGATGGTGCAGCGCCTGCTGCCCGCCGTCGAGGTAGACCTGCAGGTCGAAGCCCTTGAGCATGGCGGCCATCGGGTGCGTCGCCAGCGCCGCGAGGTAGGCGGCGGCGGCCACCGCGGCCACCGCGGCGCCGGCGATCAGCAGCGCGCGGCCGCCGGGCTGGTCCCGCTCGCCCACCGTGCGCCTGCTGACCAGGCCCGCCTGTGCTCTCACCGCTGGGTCTCCTCGTGAGTCCGGTCGTGGCGCCGGCTGCTTCCGGCAGCATAGTGCACGTACTCTTGACTGAACCTGATCCGCGGACGGAGGCGGCGGTGGCGGACCACCTGGAAATCGAGCAGAAGTTCGACGTCGGCGACGACTTCGAGCGCCCCGGCTTCGGCGCGCTGCCTGGCGGCGTGACGGCGGCCGAGCCGGTCACGTACCACCTGTCCGCCACCTACTACGACACCCAGGGGACGAAACTCGCGGCGAACAAGATCACGCTGCGCAGGCGCACCGGCGGCACGGACGAGGGCTGGCACCTGAAGCTCCCCGCGGGCGCCGACCGCCGGGAGCTGCAGGAGCCCCTCGGTGATCTGGGCGAGGAGGTGCCCGGGCGCCTCGCGTCGCGCGTGGCTGGGGTCACCGGCGGCCTCCCCCTCGCGCCGATCGCCCGCCTCGATACGGAACGTACCGTCGTGACCGTCCGCGGCCGCGACGGGCGCGTGGTGGCGGAGATCGCCGACGACGTGGTGACCGCGCGGCGGCTCGCGGGCGATCGCGACGGCGCCGCGGGCGAGCCGCTGCGCTGGCGGGAGGTCGAGGTCGAGGTGCCGGAGAAGTCGCCGGAACTGCAGCAGGCGGCGGCGGACCTGCTGCGCGCGGCGGGCGCGCGGCCGGCGGGCCACGGCTCGAAGCTCGCCCGGCTGCTTGGCAGCTGACGCGGAGTGCGCAAGCTCAGAGGAAATCCATACCTTATCCACATGCCATCCTGGCCCAGGACTTGCCATCCTTAGAGGGACAACTTCGCGGCCGGCTAGGTGGGTGAGAGACGAACATGCCTGAATACGGACACGGCACGACCATGAACGGCGGCGCGCAGCCCGCCGCGGGCAGCGTTCTCGGGGCGCCACCGGCGAGCGGGGCGGCGGCCCCGCTCGGGCGCGGCGCGGGCACCCAGCACGCCGACGGCACGCCGGTCCGGGTCCTGGTGGTCGATGACGAGCCGAGCCTGGCCGAGCTGCTGTCCAGCGTGCTGCGCTACGAAGGCTGGAGCGTGCGCACCGCGGGCGACGGCGCGGAGGCGGTCCGCACCGGGCGCGAGTTCCGCCCGGACGCGGTCGTGCTCGACATCATGCTGCCCGACTTCGACGGCATCGAGGTCATGCGCCGGCTGCGCGCCGAGCTGCCCGACGTCTGCGTGCTGTTCCTGACCGCGCGCGACGCGGTGGAGGACCGGGTCGCCGGGCTGACCGCGGGCGGGGACGACTACGTGACGAAGCCGTTCAGCCTGGAAGAGGTCCTCGCCCGGCTGCGCGGGCTGCTTCGCCGCGCCAACCTGGCCAGGGCCAGCAGTGAGGGCTCACTCACGGTCGGCGACCTGACCATGGACGAGGACGCCCGCGAGGTGCGCCGGGCCGGCGACCTCGTCGACCTGACCGCGACCGAGTTCGAGCTGCTCCGCTTCCTCATGCGCAACCCGCGGCGGGTGCTGTCCAAGGCGCAGATCCTCGACCGGGTGTGGAACTACGACTTCGGCGGTCAGGCGCACGTGGTCGAGCTGTACATCAGCTACCTGCGGAAGAAGATCGACTCCGGCCGCGAGCCGCTCATCCACACCGTCCGCGGCGTCGGGTACGTGCTGAAGCCGGCGGGGTGATGAAGGCCCGCCGTTCCTGGGCACGGCCCCGGCGATGGCGCCCCGTCCGTACGCTGAGCGGCCGGCTCATCGCCGGACTCGTGGCCCTGCTCGCCATCGGCGCCGCGCTGGTCGGCGTGGTGACGTACGTCGCCATCCAGCGCGCGCTGATGAACGAGCTCGGCAACCAGCTCCAGGCGGCGACCAGCGTCGCGAACAACTGCTGGGACCACTATTTCGACGGCGACGGCGGCAACGATGGCGGCCAGCCGGGCCAGCCCGCGGCAGGCGGCGACGCCAACCCGCTCGACAGCCAGTACTGCGAGGGGCTCGGCACCGGCACGCTCGTCGCGTACATCCGGCACGGCCAGTGGGGCGCGTACGTCGTGCCCAGCACGATCAGGCTCTCGGCCGCGGACAAGGCCACCCTGGCGGCCATCCCGCCGACTCCGCCCCCCGAGGCGGGCGGCCCGACGGCGCCGCCGCCGTGCACCAAGACCCTCGACTCGGCCGGCGGTACCTATCTGCTCACCGTGGTCCAGGATCCGAACGGGACCTATATCACCGGCCTGTCGCTGAGCGGCACCCGGGATCTGCTCAAGGACGTCGCGCTGGCCGAGGCCGGGGTCTTCGGCGCGGTGCTGCTGCTGGCGGGGGTGGCCGGCACCGCGTGGGTGCGGCTGTCGCTGCGCCCGCTGCGCCGGGTGGCCGCCACCGCGTCGCGGGTGGCCGAGCTGCCGCTCGAGTCCGGCGAGGTCGAGCTGCCCAGGGGCGTCCGCGTCACCGACCCCGCCACCGAGACCGGCCAGCTCGGGCTGGCGTTCAACAGCATGCTCGGGCACGTGGAGTCGGCGCTGCGGCGGCGCGCGGCGAGCGAGGCGCGGCTGCGCCGGTTCGCCGCCGACGCGAGCCATGAGCTGCGCACCCCGCTCGCCGCCATCCGCGGCTACGCCGAACTCGGCCTGCTGCACCCCGGCGACTCGCCGGAAACGGTCACCCACGCGCTGGGCCGGGTGCTGTCGGAGTCCACCCGGATGAGCGTGCTCGTCGACGACCTGCTGCTGCTCGCCCGGCTCGACGCGGGGCGGCCGCTGAACCGGGACCCGGTCGACATGACCCGGCTGGCGATCGAGGCGACGAGCGACGCCCAGGTCGCCCGCCCCGACCACCGCTGGGTGCTCGAGCTGCCCGATGACCCGGTGCAGGTCAGCGGCGACGAGCACCGGCTGCACCAGGTGCTCGCCAACCTGCTGAGCAACGCCAGCAGGCACACCCCTGAAGGCACCACGGTCACCGTCGCGGTCAGCGGCGAGCTGCCCGCCGGCGAGCCCGCCGTCGGCGGTGAATCCGCCTGGCGCGGTGACGTCCCGGCCGCGCCGCTGATGGTGCTGACCGTGACCGACGACGGACCCGGCATCCCGCCGGACCTGCTGCCCGACCTCTTCGAGAGGTTCACCCGCGCGGACACGGCCCGTTCGCACGCCGCGAACGCGGCGTCAACCGGCCTCGGGCTGGCGATCGTCGACGCGGTGGTCGCCGCCCACGGCGGCGCCGTCCTGGTGACCAGCCGCCCGGGGATGACCCGCTTCACGGTCGCGCTGTCCCGGCTCGCCGAGCCCGCCGCGGGGAACGGGAAGCCCCCGGGGCGCCCCGCCCGCAAGGTGCTGCACCGGGCTAATCCGGCGAACTAGCGGCCGCGCTCGTCTCGGTCACCGCCTCGGTCGCCGGCGCCCCGCCGACGGGGGCCGAGCCCTGGAGCGGGCCGCGGCGCATCAGCGCGCCGCAGACGACCGCGCCGACGGCGAAGAGGCCCGCGCACCACCAGAACACCGTGGTGTAGCCGTGCACGAGGCCGGCGGCCGACACCTCGCGCACCGTCGCGGCGGTTGGCCTCGTGTGCAGGGCCGCCAGGTGGCTGGTGATGTAGGCCGTCGTCGCGCTGGCCGCGATCGTGTTGAACAGCGAGGTGCCGATCGACCCGCCGAGCTGCTGCCCGGTGTTGACCGACGCCGACGCGACGCCGGCGTCGCGCGGGGACACCCCGTACGTGCCGGTGTTGATCGCCGTCGAGAACATGAAGCCCATGCCCACGCCGGTGACCAGGAGCGGGCCGAGGATGTCGCGCACGTAGTCTCCCCGCACCCCGATCCCGGTGAGCCAAACCTGCCCGGCCACCAGCAGCAGCATGGCGACGACGACGATCGGTTTCGGGCCGATCCGCGGCAGCAGCACGATGTTGGACAGGTTCGCGGCCGCCGCGATGCACACGACCATCGGCAGGAAGGCCAGCCCGCTGATCACCGCCGAGTAGCCCAGGCTCACCTGCATGTAGTAGGTGAGGAACAGGAAGATGCCGAACATGCCGGCGCCGACGATGAGGATGGCCAGGTAGGCCGCGCCGCGGTTGCGGTCAAGCGCCACCCGGGGCGGCAGCAGCGGATGGCTGGCGCGGCCCTGCCAGAGCGCGAACGCGGTGAGCAGCACGACTCCGGCGGCCAGGAAACCATAGGTGGACGGCGTGGCCCAGCTGTGGTTCGCGGCGTTGGAGAACCCGTAGACCAGGCAGAACACCCCGCCGGAGACCAGCACGACACCCGGTATGTCCAGCTGGCCGCCCGGCGCCCGCTCCGCCCGGCGCAGCAGCAGCGCCCCGCCCACGATCGCGGCCCCGGCGAAGATCAGGTTGATGAACAGGCACCAGCGCCACGACAGGTACGTCGTCAGCACGCCGCCGAGCAGCAGCCCGACCGCGGCGCCCGCGCCGGCGATGGCGCCGTAGACGCCGAAGGCCTTGCCCCGCTCCTTCGGGTCGCTGAACGTCGTGGTCAGCAGCGACAGCGCGGCGGGCGCCAGCATCGCGGCGAACACGCCCTGGCAGGCGCGCGCGGTGACCAGCATCTCGAAGTTGACCGACGCGCCGCCGACCGCGGAGGCCGCTGCGAAGCCGGCCAGCCCGGTGAGGAACATCACCTTGCGCCCGATGAGGTCGGCCAGCCGGCCGCAGAACAGCAGCAGGCTGCCGAAGGACAGCGCGTACGCCGTCACGATCCACTGCCTGTCCACGTTGCTGAAGCCCAGCGCGTGCTGCGCCGACGGCAGCGCGAGGTTCATCACGGTCAGGTCCAGCACGATCATCAGCTGGGCGATCGCGATCACGACGAGGATGAGCCAGCGGCGCGAGTCGGGTGCGCCCTCTGCTTCGGACATGTCGACCCCCTATCTGGAGGATGTCTCTCCGCTTTCGGATCAGCATAACACGGAAACGGAGACATCACCTCCGCTGTGTGTACTCTATAAGACGTGGCAACCGGCGGCGATGTGACACCCACCCGTTGCGCGGGCGAACGGCCATTGCGCCGGGACGCCGAGCGCAACCGGCGGCGCATCCTGCGGGCCGCCGCCGACGTGTTCACGCACCGCGGCCTCGACGCCACCCTGGACGACGTCGCCCGCGAGGCGGGAGTCGGGGTCGGCACTGTGTACCGCCGCTTCCCCGACAAGGAGTCACTGGTCGCCGAGCTGTTCGCGGACCGCATCGACACGATGGTCGCGGTCGCGGAACGGGCCTGCGCCGCGCCCGACCCGTGGCAGGGCCTGGTCTCCTACCTCGAGTACGCGGCACAGGTCCTCGCCACCGACCAGGGCCTGCGGCAGCTGATGATGTTCGCCACCTACGGGCGGGACCGGGTCGCCTACGCTCGCGAGCAGATGCGGCCCGTGATCAGCAAGCTCGTCAAGCGCGCCCAGGAGGCGGGCGAGCTGCGCGCCGACTTCAGCGCCACCGACGTGCCGATCATCGCGTTCATGCTCGCCGCGGCCGCCGAGTACACGACCCCCGTGCAGCCGGACCTGTGGCGGCGCTACCTCGTCCTGATCATCGACGCGCTGCGCGCCGCCAGGGACGGCGCGGCCGAACTGCCCACGCCCGCGCTTACCCCGCTGGAGATGGAGCAGGCCATGCGCGCGGGCGGACAGCGCGCCGCCCGCCGCTGACCCGGGGCCCGTTTGCCGCACCGTTATACGCCGAAACAGCGGCGATTCGCGCGGATCTTGAGACCTTGTGCACGTGCATACGCACTTTCCTATACAAGTGCATTACGGACGTGCATTTGCAATGAGCGGATGAAATTCGCGCAAACGATCGCAGCCGTCACAACCACTCTGACCTGCGTGTACGCTAGGCATGGCAGTGCCGATATATGCGTGCGCCACCGCCGGAGCGGGCGGCTCGGCGGATTCGCGAATATCGCGTATATCACTCGCATCGCGCATGACAAGTCTGTTAAATGGCAGTACGATAAGTCGAGAACGGCACCGATGGAGTTGTCAGCCATCGGGTCCCCAACCTCTCTGGAGTCCTAGTCCATGATTTCCGGCAACGGCGTGCCGACCGCAAGCGACCGCGACGAAGGTGCCCCAGTGCCCGACGACCGTCAGCTGCGCGCCATTCAGGACCTCATCGCCAGGCTCGAGTCTGTCAACAGGCAGCTCTCGCTCCCGGTGCGGACGATGCCGGCCCCAAGGACGCCGGTACCCGCCGACGCCTCCGGGAAGGAAGGCTTGGGTATCGCGGACCGCGACTGAACCTAACAGGCTCCGGCGACTGGCCGGCGCCCGGGGCCGCAACCGGGCGCCGGCCAGTCGCCGTAACGCGGCCGTGGGCGGCGGCATGGAGCCGTGGGCGGCGACGGGGAACCGTGGGCGGCGGCATGAAGCCTTGGGCGGCGGCATGAAGCCTTGGGCCGCGACGGGGAACCGTGGGCGGCGACGGGGAACCGTGGGCGGCGACATGGATTTGCCCGCGCCGCCAGCCATGGATGCGCCGACCTCATCGGTCACCGTGG
>Ga0335073_10004160_pt1 | contig 20237 bp, 20 predicted proteins | sample Lox_Sample_22_FD_207093 | JGI IMG/M metagenome (GOLD analysis project Ga0335073, IMG submission 207093) | Soil microbial communities from Loxahatchee National Wildlife Refuge, Florida, United States - Lox_Sample_2.2 | ecosystem: Environmental > Terrestrial > Soil > Wetlands | place: USA...
GTGCAGGTCCGCGCGACTAACCTCGTCAAAGCTTCTCATCGTCATTCCCTGACCGTTCATATCAGTCAGATTCACCTGCAAAGGCAGGGTTTTTGTGACCAGGCAGAAATGATCGTGTGAAGTGACTGTGAAGATTCTCATGCGCGTTCCCGACTAGGCACGCTCTAAGCTCTCGCACCGATGCCCGCCCTCCTGCTCGCGCCGCTCGCTTCGGCGATCAGCTACTTCCAGGCGATCGTGCTCGGCGTGCTGCAGGGCATCACCGAGCTGTTTCCGATCTCGAGCCTCGGCCACACGGTGCTGTTCCCGACGCTGTTCGGCTGGAACGACCTCGTCCATGCGCAGTCGCAGAAAGAGTCCTTCTGGTTGGCGTTCGTCGTGATGCTGCACGTCGGCAGCGCGATTGGCCTGCTGATCTACTACCGGCGCGACTGGGTCGAAATCATCGCGGCGTTCTTTCGCACGCTCGGCAAGCGGCGCGCCGAGACAAGCACCGAGCGCTTGGCCTGGCTGATAATCGTCGCCAGCATCCCCGCTGGCGTGATCGGGCTGATCTTCGAGAAAGAGCTGCGCACGCTGACCGCGAAGCCCGAGGTTGCCGCGATCGCGCTGATGGCCAACGGTTTGTTGCTGTTTGGCTTTGAGCGCTTTCGCAAACGCGCCGTGGTGCGCGAACTGGCCGAGCGCGAGGGGGTCAAGGCCGACGGGGCGCGGCGTCTGGACACGCTCGAGTATCGCGAGGCGCTGCTCGTCGGCTTCGCGCAATCGACCGCACTCGTTGCGGGGATCAGCCGCGACGGGGTGACGATGGGCACGGGGCTCGCACGCGGCCTGGACCACAGCGACTCCGCGCGCTTCGCGTTCCTGCTCGCGACGCCGATCATCCTCGCGGCGGGGATCTTCAAGCTCCCCGACCTGCTTGGTCACCTCGGCGACGGGATCCGCGGTCAGGCCGTCGTCGCGATGGTCGTCGCGGCGATCACTGCCGTCTTCACGGTCGCCTTCCTGGTCAAATGGTTCAAGACCCGCACGCTCGTGCCGTTTGGGGTGTACTGCGTGCTCTTTGGCTTGGCCATGCTGATCTACACGGTCAGCTAGCCAGCCTCGCCCGCCCGTCCAGTCGCGCTGGGAAGGACGATTCAGGCCACGCTTAGGTGGTAGTCCATCATGGACCGGATGCCTGTCCCGCGAACGCCAGCGAAGATGTTCGAGACGCGCAGCCAGGCCTGGCGCGAAGCCGGCCTGCTGCGGCAGATAAGCCCCCGCGTCGTCAAGCGCGCGCGCTTGGAGGTGCTCGTGCTGCTGCCGCTGTTCGTTGCGGTCGTCGTTCTCTACGACCACCGGGTGGACCTGTTCGGCCGCGAGACGCACACCTACCGCGACTCGCACGGCGTGCTCCACGTGGCGCACAAATACCTCGAACCCGCGCTCGAAACCCCGATCACGGTGATCACCGTGATCGTGCTCGTGATCCTCGGCTGGGCGATCGCGCGCGACATCGGTCGCAGTCTCGGGCCGCCGCTGTTCCGCCGCCTGGACCCCGCGACCGCGGGCACGGTCGGCTTCCTGATCCGCCTGCTCACCGTGGTCTTCGCCCTGCTCGTGGCGTTCCGTGTCGCGGGCATCCAGGCACGCACGCTCGCGCTGGGCGGCGCGTTCACCGCGGTGATATTCGGTCTCGCCGCCCAGCAGACGCTCGGCAACGTAATCGCGGGCACCGTGCTGCTCAGCGCGCGCCCATTCCGCGTGGGTGAGCGCGTGCGCCTGCAGGGCGGCCCGCTCGCGGGTCAGCTCGAGGGCACGGTTTCCTCGCTCGGCCTGCTCTACACGACCTTCGCGAAAGGCGAAGACTCGATCATGGTGCCGAACAGCGTGGTGCTCAACAGCGCCGTGATCCCGCTGCGTGAACCCGAGGGGGTTAACCTGCGCGCGCGCCTGCGCCCCGGAATGACTCCCGCGGACCTGCAGGAGATCCTCGAGGCCCAGCTTCAGACGCCGCTGCGCGATGCGCCGCGGATAACGCTGGAGGAGCTCGACGGCGAGGAGGTGGTCGTGCGCATCTCCGCGACCCCGCGGATCGCCGCTGAAGGTCGCCAGCTCGCGAGCGAGCTATTGGCGATCGTCTCGCGCGAGACGCGCGCCGGGGCTCAGTCGCGTACCGACGGCGAGGGAGCCGCACGTACGCCATAGCGCAGGAACAGGTGCGAGTCGTTCTCCAGCGCGCCAATTAGCTCCAGCTCGGCCGGCTCGGCGAAGGCGACTCCCGCGAGGATCCGCAGCGCCTCGCCGGTCGCGTCCTCGCCTCCCGCGAGCTTCGGCGCGAGCGAGAGGAACAGCTCATCGACGAGCCCCGCGAGTAGCAGCTGGGTGTTCAAATGCGGGCCGCCCTCGCACACGAGCGTCTGCACTCCGAAGCGGGCGCGCAGCTCGCGCATCGCACTCGCCAGGTCCAGCTCCCCGTCTTTCCCGGCGCGCACGTAGTCGATCTGTGCGCCGGTCTCGGGCAGGCTCGCCGCGGAAGGGGTCAGGACCACGACGCGCGCCTCGGGCTCGCACAGCAGTGGTGTGTCATGCGGCAGCGCCAGACGTCCTGAGACGATCCCGGCGATCGGCTCGGCGCTCAACCCTCGTTGCACTCGCTCGCGGCGCGTTTGCTCCGAAGAGACGATCCGTCCGTAGCGCTCGACTCGTACCGTGCCAGCACCCGCCATCACCGCGTCGACCCGGGCACGCAGCGCGTGGAAGAGCTCGCGGTCCGCGCGGTTGCCGATCGGGCCCGAGCGCCCGCCGATGCTCGCACGTCCGTCGACCGTGCTGATCATGTTCAAGAGCAGGTAGGGGCGCTCGCGAGCGTCATCCGCCCGGGCCTGCGCGCGCGCGGCGAAGTCGAGGCCCGCGGCGATCTCTCGAGCGTCGGCCGGCGGCCCTGCGGGCAACAGGCGCGTGAACTCGACGGCTCGCTGCCGCTGCTCGGCGGCTTCTCGCTCGCCTCCGACGGGCTCGCCCGATGCGCTCACGAGCTCACCCTATCCCCGTACGCGCTGCAGATCGGGACGCACCGCATGCACACCTGAAACACCGGCTCCGAGCTGCGCAGAAACCGATCGTTCGATCTTAAAAATTTGACAACACGTGCATCCTGGGACGTGCTACGGTCGTGCTGAATGGCCGGCGCGAAAGACCGGCGAAAGCAGTGCAAGCGCTCGCAGTCGAAGCTTCAAGAAGCATCCTCCGCGTGCAGCACGCACAACACCGTGGAGGAGTTACCCACATGCCAACTGGCACCGTAAAGTGGTTCAGCGACGACAAGGGGTTCGGTTTCATCACCCCTGACGACGGCGACAAGGACCTGTTCGTTCATCACACCGGGATCAACGGCGAGGGCTACCGCTCGCTGCAGGAGGGCTCCAAGGTCTCCTACGACCCTGAGCAGGGCGACAAGGGCCCGAAGGCCGTCAACGTCAGCACGATCTAGTCGCGGTCGTTGAACCGGCCGCGGCTTCGCTGCGGCCACGGCACTCGCGATGGCTGTGGCACTGCACGCCGCCGTCGCGGTCTAACCTTCTGAGGGCTCGCTTCGGCGAGCCCTCTTTTTATGTCGAGCGACGCGAGCACACTCTCCCTGCGCGACGCCGAGGTCGGGAGCCCCCCAGGCGGCAGGCGTAGGCTGCTGCGTCCTCGCGCCGGTGCGCTCGCGAAGACTGGCGAAGCGACCTGGCCCGGAGCGGTGTGCCTGATCGTGATCGTGCTCTGCAGCCTCGCGATCGTGGTGATGGCCGCGAACCGGCCCAGCGTGCTCTCGGCAACCTCACACGCGGGCTACTTTCCGCACTGGATGACCGGACCGCTCGGCGGCTTGATCCCCTGGTTCGCGCGCAACACCATCACGCTCAAGTACGCCTTCTCGGGCGCGATCGTCGCGATGTACCTCGCCTATCTCGCGGGCCTTCGTTACGTGCCGCGACTGCGTCCGCGATGGGCGATCGCCGCGGTGCTCGCGGTTCACTTCGTTTTCTTCCTCTCGCCCCCGCTGGCGCTCACCGACATCTTCAACTACGTCAACTATGGGCGGATGGAGATCGTCCACCACCTCAACCCCTACACGACGATCCCGATCCTCGAGCCGCACAACGACCCGAGCTACGACCTCAGCAACTGGCATCAGCTACTCAGCCCCTACGGACCCCTGTTCACCATGCTCACGTTCCTCGTCGTGCCGCTCGGCGTGCCACTCACCTTCTGGGTGCTGAAGGCCGCGCTCGCCGCCGCGAGCCTCGGGACGTTGCTGCTCGTCTGGAAGTGTGCGCGGATGCTCGGGCGCGACCCCGTCAAAGCGGTGCTGCTCGTCGGCTTGAACCCCGTCGTGCTCGTCTGGGGGCTCGGCGGAGATCACAACGACTTCCTGATGGTGTTCCTGATCGTGCTCGGTTTCTACCTACTGCTGAAGGCGCGCGAGCGGATGTCCGCGGCGCTGCCGGAGGCGACCGAGCCTGGTTCCGCCGGGTCCGCAGAGGCCGCTACTGCTGCCGGATCGGCTCAGGCGCCTACCGCTGCCGGGTCCGCCCAGGCGCCCGCCGCCGCCGAGCCGGAGTCTGCGCGAGCGGTGCCCCCCCTGCGCGAGCGCCTGCGCGAATGGCTGCTGCCAGTCTCCTGGCTTGAGCTGGGCGCAGGCGCGACGATCGTGACCGCGACCGCGGTGAAGGCGTCGGGCGGCGTGTTGATTCCGGTCGTGCTCGCGGCGATGCTGCCGAGCCCGCGCCGCTTCGCTCAGGTACTGCTTGGGATGGCGCTCGCGGCGGTGGTCATCGCGATCGCGTCGCTCGCCGCGTTCGGGCTGCACTTCCCGGACTTGAGCACGCAGAGCAGGCTCGTGACGAGCGTCAGCGTGCCAAACCTAATCGGGCTCGCGCTCGGTCAGGGAGGGGAGACCGAAACGCTGCACAAATTGCTGACCGCGGCGCTGATCGTTTCGGTACTGCTCTGCTGCCTGCAGGCCTACCGGCGCCGCGGGCCGATTACCGCCGCGGGCTGGTCGAGTATCGCGCTACTCGCGACGCTCAGCTGGGTGCTGCCTTGGTACGTGCTCTGGGTGTTGCCGATGGCCGCACTTTCAAGCTCTGTGCGCTTGCGGCGGACTGCCTTGATCTGGGGTGTCTATCTGATCGTCGCCTGGGCCCCTGCCTCGGGGCAGCTGTGGAACGCGATTGGCTTTCACCCCGAGAAGACCTCGCTCGGGCGGCTGCATCAGCGCTACGTGAAGGAGCTGTTGAACTAGTAGCAGTAGCTGCCGTTGCCCTCGGGTGGGGCGGGAGGGGAGGCTGTTGTTGCCTATTGATAGCCATAGCTATCAATAGCCCGACTTTCAATGTCCCTCTCCGTCCTCGGGCCGCCGCCGCTCGCGCTTGCGCTGCGCGCCGCGCCGCTTGGCCGCGAGGCGCCGCTCGCGAGAGGCGGCGGTGGGTTTGGTGGCCGTCCGCCGCTTAGGCACGACGAGTGCCTTGGCGATTCGCTCGGCAAGGCGCTCCAACGCAAGCTGACGATTGCGCGTCTGCGAGCGCTCGTCTTGCGCGACGGCAACGATCCGTTCACCGCCACGGGCAAGGAGTCGGCGGCGCTGGGCCTCACCGAGCGCCTGCGAGGCGCGCACGTCGAAGCTGGCTTCCACGCGCGAGGCGGTCACGTTCGCGTGCTGTCCGCCCGGCCCCGAGGAGCGGCTCGTGCGGACGGCGATCTCGCTCAGCGGTATCGCGAGCTGCCGATTGACGCGAAGCGATCGGGCCTCGGGCTGCTGCTCGGGCTCCGCGTCCATCGCCGTCCCCGCGCCGGCGGGACGCTAGGCGGACCCGTCAGCGAGGTCGTGCAGCGCGCGCACACGCTGCTCCTCGCCCTCGGGCACGCGCCCGTCGCGCCCGACATAGCCGTCCTTACCGCCGGCGCAGACGTAGATCGCGTCGACGTCGCCGACGTTGCGGATCTTGCGCACGGTGGCTGCGTCCACACGTGCGAGTCCGCCCTCGCCGAGCCGATGCACCGTGCCGTCGCCGAACTCCATCTCGATCGCGCCGCGGTGGACGAAGTACAGCTCCTCTTGGGTGTCGTGGTAATGAAAGCCACTCTCGATTCCGGGCGGCATCACGATGGCATTGACGCCGAATGCCGTCACGCCGAGCCCCTTGCGGACCTTGCGGAAGCCCGGCGCCTCGCCGAGGGCGTCGAGGCTGCCGACGGCATAGCCCTCGCCGACCTTCACGCCCGGGTACTCGCTCGATGCCTCCATCTCGATGCCTCCTGTTCGATGCTTGTCAGTGATCGGCCACGTGGCCGTCCTCAGGGTTCAGCGGGTGCTGCTCGGCGACCCACCGCACGAGACCACCATCGAGCGAGTATGCCTCGTAGCCGGAGGCACGGAGCGCCTGCGCGGCCATTGTCGAGCGCGAGCCAACCCGGCAGTAGAACACGACGGGCCGCGAGGAGTCGAGGCTCGCGGCCTGCTGACTGAGCTTGGTCAGCTCGATATGCCGCGTCTGGGCGATGTGTCCAGCTTCGCGCTCATAGGGCTCACGCACGTCGACCACCTGCAAGGCGGGGTCGTCCTGGAGCCACTGCGCCAGGCGCTCGGGTGCGATGCCGATCTCGGTCGCAGCGCTCATCGGGCTCAAGCTATCAACGTGCTGCCGCGCCGCCGAGGGCCCGCAGGCACTAGGATCAGCGGGCGATGGAGGCAGCGCTCGGCGATACCTACACGATCCCTCAGGAGAACCTTGACTTCTGCGAGACGATCGGCCAGATCTCACGCGAGCGGATCGCGCCGCGCTCAGCGGAGATCGACGAGCAGGCCGAGTACCCCTGGGACGTGCGCAAGCTGCTCTCCGAGCAGGACGTGCTGGGGCTGCCGTTCCCGGTGGAGTATGGCGGTACGGGGACGGGAACGCTGATGCTGAACATGGCGGTCGAGGAGATCGCAAAGGTCGACGCGGCGTGTGCGCTGATCCTGATGGTCCAGGAGCTGGGTACGCTGCCGATCCAGCTGTTCGGGAGCGACGAGCTGAAGGAGCGCTTCCTGCCGAAGTGCGCTACGGGCGAATGGTCGCCGGCGTTTGCGCTATCGGAGCCCGAAGCGGGCTCGGATCCCGCGGGGATGATCACCACCGCTACGAAAGACGGCCCGGAGTGGGTGATCAACGGGACGAAGAACTGGATCTCGAACCTCGGGATCGCCGACTTCTATGTGGTCTTCGCGGTCAGCGACAAAGAGACACGCCGGCTGACGGCGTTCGTGGTCGAGGCTGATCGCCCGGGCTTTAGCGTGGGCAAGCTGGAGCACAAGCTGGGCATCCGTGCCTCGCCCACGGGGCAGCCGATCTTTGACGAAGTGCGGGTGCCGGAGGCGAACGTGATCGGCGAGGTGGGCAAGGGCCTTTCGGTCGCGCTGGCAACGCTTGAGAAAACGCGCCTGGGCGCGGCGGCGCAGGCGGTTGGGATCGCCCAGGGGGCTACCGACTACGCGGTGGCCTATGCGCGCGAGCGCAGGCAGTTCGGCAAGCCGATCAACGAGTTTCAGGGAATCCAGTTCAAGCTGGCGGACATGGAAACACACACGGCCGCGGCTCGCGAGTTGCTTTACAAGGCGTGTGCGATGGCCGATCAGCATCACCCGCAGCGCGCGAAGTATTCCTCGATGGCGAAGGTCTTCTGCTCAGACACCGCGATGGCGGTGACGATCGACGCGGTGCAGGTGCTGGGCGGCTACGGTTATGTCAAGGAGTACCCCGTGGAGCGCATGATGAGAGACGCGAAGATCACCCAGATCTACGAGGGCACGAACGAGATTCAACGGCTCGTGATCGGCCGTACGCTGAAATAGGTCAAATGCGCTCCTCGCGGCCTCCAGCGAGTGCTTCTCATCTCCGCCGGGTGGGGCTGGCGGCGCTGATCGCGCTTTCGCTGGGGCTCGTGACGATCGTCGTGGGGCAGGGCTTCAGCTCGATCGGGGTGGTGCGAGCGCTGGAGGACATCGCGCTGGGCGTGATCGTCGCGGCGGTGCTGATGGGTGGGGCTGCGTTCGTGGCGGTGCGCATGGCCGACTGGCGCAACCCGGAGTCCGAGAGCGACTTCGACGAGATCGTGCGTCAGTCCGAGGAGCTGGCGCGCGAAGGGCTCGCGGTCGATCCCGAAGAAAGCGCGTTCATGGAGCTGGACCCGCTGGACGACGAAGACTTCGAGGAGCTGGTCCGCGACGCGCTGGACGACCTGCCCGACCTGCTGCGCAACGCGCTGGAGCACGTGGCGGTTGTGATCTCCGACGGCGGTCGCCGCGCGGGGGCCTATGGCCTCTACCAGGGCGACGGCGCCACGCGCGACGACGCCCACGACCGGATCGTGGTCTTCCGCGACACGCTGCGCCGCGACTTCGGCCACGATCCGGAGTTGCTGCGCGACCAGGTCACGCGCACGGTGCGTCACGAGCTCGCGCATCACGTGGGCTTCGACGAGCTGGGCGTGAGCCGCCTGGATCTGTAGACGGGGGCGAGCTTGGCGGACGGTGGGGCAGAGGCGCGGGGGGGCGCCGCGACGGGGGAGCAGGACAGGCGCGCAGCGGCGAGCGGCGGGCGCGTGCCGGACTTTTTCATCGTGGGTCACCCGAAGTCGGGGACGACCTCGCTGTTTAGGATGCTCGGCCGCCATCCTCAGCTGTTCATGCCGATGAAGGAGACGCGCTACTTCGCGCCGCAGCGCCGCTCGGGCATGGAGCGCTTTGGCCCGGACCAAGCGCCGCGCGATCAAGACGCCTACCACGCGTTGTTCGCGGGGGCACGCGCGGACCAGAAGATCGGCGAAGCCTCGCCCACCTACCTGCGCTCGGCGAGCGCGGCGGGCGCGATCGCGAGCGCGCAGCCAGGCGCGCGGATCATCGCGATCCTGCGCGAGCCCGCTGATTTCCTACGCTCGCTTCACCTGCAGTTCGTGCACAACTACTCAGAGACACAGAAGGACTTCCGCAAGGCGATCGAACTGGAGCCCGCGCGGCGCGAAGGCAAGCGAATCCCGCGCCTGACGCGTAACGCGAAAGGGCTGCTCTACTCCGACCACGTCCGCTACGTCGAGCAGCTGAGGCGCTTCTACGACGTGTTCCCACCCGAGCAGGTGCTCGTGCTGATCTACGACGACTTCCGCGCAGACAACGAGGGCACGGTGCGCAGAGTGCTGCGCTTCCTGGAGGTGGACGACGCCGAGATCCCGGTGCAGGCCGAGGACTCGGGCACGCTGCCGGGCGTGCGCTTCTTGACGCTGCACCAGCTGACACGGGTGGTGACGGTCGCGCGGCGCAACCCGAACGCGCGCAGCCCGCTGCTGCGCGCGACGAACCTGCTGCTGCCGCCGCGCCTGCACAGCGAGCGCTTCCAGCGGCTGTGGCGGCGACTGGTCTACACCGAGGCCAAGCGTCCGGACGAGCAGTTCATGGCGGAGCTGCGCCGTCGTTTCAAGCCCGAGGTCGAGGCCGCGAGCGAGTACTTGGGGCGCGACCTCGTGACGCTTTGGGGCTATGACCGCATAAGCTGAGCGACGCAACCGCCCGCCCGCATTCCCAGCGGGGCCGACCGACAAGGAGCGATTTCAGATGCCAGATGCAGTAATCGTCGATGCAGTCCGCACGCCCATCGGAAGGGCGGTGAAGGGCTCGCTGAAATCGGTCCGCGCTGATGACCTGGCGGCCGTCCCGCTGAAGGCGCTGCTCGAGCGCAACCCGCAGCTTGACTCCTCCTCGGTCGTGGACGTGATGATGGGCTGCGGCTTCGCGGAGGGTGAGTCGGGCTACAACATCGGCCGCAACGCGACGCTGCTCGCGGGGATCGACCACCACGTCCCGGGCACGACCGTGAACCGCTTCTGCGCCTCCTCGCTGCAGACGACGCGGATGGCCTTCCACGCGATCAAGGCGGGCGAGGGCGACACGTACATCGCCGCGGGGGTCGAGGCGGTCTCGCGCGCGGGCAAAGGGGCGGACTTCGAATTCCACCCGCAGCTCGACGGCTCGGAGAACTCGCTTTACAACGTCTACATCCCGATGGGCCTGACCGCGGAGAACGTCGCCGAGCGCTGCAAGGTCAGCCGCGAGTCCCAGGATGAGTGGGCCGCGATCTCCCAGGCCCGCGCGGTGCAGTCACAGGAATCGGGCCACTTCGACAAAGAGATCGTCCCGGTCACGGCGCCGGCTCACACGACGATGGACAAGGAAGGCAATGAGGTCCAGGTGCCGGAGCAGGTCGTGAGCAAGGACGACGGGCCGCGCCCGGGGACGACGGTGGAGAAGCTCTCGCAGCTGCCGCCCGCGTTCAAGCCGGACGGCACGGTCACGGCGGGCAACGCCTGTCCGCTGAACGACGGTGCGGCGGCGCTGCTCGTCACCTCGGAGGAGCGCGCGAAGGAGCTGGGGCTCACGCCGAAGGTAAAGATCCTCGCCTCGACGGTCGCGGCGATCCGCCCGGAGATCATGGGTCTCGGACCGATCCCGGCGATCCAGAAACTGCTCGCGGAGACGGGCATGAAGATGGACGACATCGATGTGGTCGAGATCAACGAGGCGTTCGCGGCACAGATCGTGCCCTGCAAGGAAGACCTCGGGATCGACGAGGAGAAGCTGAATCCGTTCGGCGGGGCGATCGCGCTCGGCCACCCGTTCGGGATGACGGGCGCGCGGATCATGACCACCCTGATCAACGACCTCGAGACACTCGACGGGACCTACGGGATCGAGTCGATGTGCGTCGCGGGCGGGATGGGCATGGCGATGCTGGTCCAGCGGCTGAACTAGCCACCGTGCACCGGGCGGCGCGCGCGCCGACAGCGCTCGCCGCCCGGATGTCGGTCGAGGACCCTCCGGATCGCATTTTTTCGCGCTGGCGGCTAAGCTCCCGCGAGAAATTCCATTTCTTGGAGTCGTGGCGGGGCGATTCTGGACGGCCGGGGGGCTGGATGAGTCAGGGGACTCACAGAGGCGGGCACGATGCCTGACAGCGGCAAAGCGGCCGCTGCGCCGCTCGCGAGCTCCGAAGGCCTGCTTGGCCGCCTGAGTGAACTGGCCTGGAAGGCGCTACCGGCGATCGGCAGCGCGATCGGCTTCGTTGGCTTCGTGGCGATCATTGGCGGAGCGATCGAGTGGATCCGCTTTGACGCCGCCAACCTGCCCGCGACGCAAGCCGTGCTCGCGGTGCCCAAGCAGGAACTGGTGGTCATCGGCGCGCTCGCGCTCGGCGCATATGTCCTCGGAGCCGTGCTCGCCGTGCTCGTCGTCTACCTGATCAACAGCGAGGGGAACGCCACGCCACAGACCGCCTACGGATTGATCGCCGTGGGCGTTGCCGAGATGGGCGTGACGCTGTTCTTCATAGGTGGCCACAGTCCGCTGAAATACCTCTGGGTCGGACTTTGGCTTATCTGGACCCTGATCGTCGCGAGTTACGTCGTTGGTCTCGTGATGCGGGACTTCCGCCACCGCGCGAAGGTCAAGCAGGCACGAGACCGTGCGCTCCGGGCGCAGCAGAAGATGTTCACGGCCTCGGGCTCCGAGGCCGCCAAGGCGCGCGAGCAGTTCCGGCGGGCGATCAAGGAATGGACGTTCGCCGCAGAACGGGTTCTCGACATTCAACAACGTTCGACACGCCAAAGTGCGCGCGAGGATATTCGCAACCGGCTGGAGCGGGTGGAAGCGCTTGTAGCGGAGAACCCCGGGATCGTTGAAGTCGAGGCGGCAATGGACGAAGCCGAACGTAGGCTCGGGCGCGCATACCGTGCTGCGGCCAGTCAGGCGGCCGATCAGCTCGCGGGACCCCCGTGCGCCGATGACGACTCCGACCTACCGGAAGTCCGGACCGTCTCGGTCGCGCTCGGCTATGCGCTCGTGATAGTGGGCGTCGGCTTCTATTTCTTCGTCGAAGAGGTGGCATGGGCGGCAGTCCTGTTCGTCGCCGTCGCGCTTCTTGCGGCGATGAATGTGCTGGTCGCACGCGCGACCGACAAGTTCGTGCTGTACGGCGTCTCGGTCTTCTTCTCCGTACTGCTGTTCGGCGCCGCGCTCACGATTGCGCGAACGCTGCACGAACCTAAGGTGCAGCCCGTCGCCCTGCTGCGCAAGGGGAGTGAAGTCGGGATGTGCGGCGTCTACATCACGCAGACGAAAGACCGGGTGTACGTAGGACGGCTCAATCTCCCCAAATACCGCCGGCCTGGGCTCATCTTCTGGATCCCGACGAGTGAAGTGGAACTTGTCAGCGTCGGCCAGCCGGAGAGCATTGTCGTCCCGAAGAAATCGCGCGATTCGGCTTTCGCAGGTGCGGCCGAGCATGTGCTCGCCCGGCTGTACAAAGAGCGCGCCGAAGAAACGGCTCCCACGCTGAAGAACGAGACGATCTCCGAAGTGGGCAAGAAACCTGCCTCACAGAAGCAGGCGAAGAAGATTCACGGTCTGCACGTCGTCACGAACACCGAAACCCGCGAAGCTCGGCCCGACAAGCTGCGCCCGAAGCCTCATCCCCCGGTGCGCATCGACGGCAGGATCTGCACCGCGACGCAGGAAGTCGTGGAAAGCAAATAGCCCGCGCGTCTTAGCGCGGAGGCATCCGCAGCGCGCCGTCCAGCCGGATCGTCTCACCGTTGAGCATCGTGTTCTCGACGATCTGGCAAGCGAGCTGTGCGTACTCGGCGGGCAGCCCGAGGCGCTGGGGGAAGGGAATGCCGGCGCCGAGTGCCTGACGCGCCTCCTCGGGCAGGGCAGCAAGTAGCGGGGTGTCGAACAGTCCCGGGGCGATTGTGTTCACGCGGATTCCGTACTGCGCGAGGTCGCGCGCGGTGGGCAGCGTCATACCGACGACGCCGCCCTTCGAGGCCGAGTAGGCGACCTGACCGACCTGGCCGTCGAACGCAGCGATCGAAGCGGTGTTGATGCAAACGCCGCGTTCGCCGTCCTCGCCCGGCTCGGTGGCGATCATCGCGCTCGCGGCGAAGCGCAGCGCATTGAAGGTGCCAATCAGGTTGATCTGGATGATCGTCTCGAAGGGCATCAGCGGGTGCGGGCCCTTGGAGCCCGCGACCTTCTGCGCCCAGCCGGTGCCCGCGCAGCAGACCGAGATGCGCAGGCCGCCGTCGGCCTCTGCGGCCTTCGCGACCGCTGCCTGCACCTGCGACTCCTCGCGCACGTCACAGGACACGAACTGAAGCCCGAGCTCGCCCGCCAAGGCTTCGCCCTTCTCGGCGTTGACGTCGGCGATCGTGACGACCGCGCCGCGCTCGTACAGCGCGCGCACGGTGGCCTCGCCGAGTCCCGAGGCGCCACCCACGACGAGCGCCGACTTGCCCGCGATCTCCATGGGCGCGGACTCTACCCGAAGCCCGCCCACGGCCCACGGCTAGACTCCCGGCCCATGGAGGGAGCAGCAAACCGAGCCGGACGCATGCCGGACTTCTTCATTGCGGGCCACCAGAAGTGCGGCACGACCGCGCTGTACATGATGCTCCAGGAGCACCCGCAGATCTTCATGCCGCGGGCCAAGGAGCCGCGCTACTTCGCGCCCGAGCTGCGCCCGCCCTCACAGCCCGAAACCCCGAGCTGGCCAGGCCGGCTCGACCGCTATATGGAGCTGTTCTCCGGTGCGCTCCCAGACCAGCTGGCGGGCGAGGCATCGCCCCAGTACATCCGCTCGCCGACCGCGGCCGAGCGCATCGCCGAGCTGAATCCCCAGGCGCGAATGATCGTCATCCTGCGCGAGCCCGCGGCTTTCCTGCGCTCGTTTCACCAGCAGATGGTTGCCACCCACGAGGAGGGGGAGAAAGAGTTCCGCACCGCGATCGAACTGGAGCCGACGCGGCGCGCGCAGGCGGGCGATGGCTTTTTGCCACCACAGTTGCTCTACTCCGAGCACGTTCGCTACGCCGAGCAGCTGCGCCGCCTATACGCCTCGTTCCCCAAGGAGCAGGTGCTCGTGCTGATCTACGACGACTTCCGCGCCGACAACGAGGGGGCCGTCCGCGAAGTCCAGCGTTTCCTTGGTGTTGACGACACGCTGCCGTTGCAGCAGGTAGAGACCAAGCCGCTGAACACCGTGCGCTCGATGCCAATGCATCGGCTGCGTCGCGCGGTCCGCCACGCGGACTTCAATCCCGAGCAGGCGGGGCCGTTCTCGCGAGCGCTAGCCACACTGGTACCGAAAAACGTGCGACGCGGCGCACTGTCGAAGGCTTACCGGCGGATCGCCTACGCGCCGCCGCAGCCGCCCGACGAAGCCGATAAAGGCTTCATGCGCGAGCTACGCGTCCGCCATCGCGACCAGGTCGTCGCGATCAGTGAGTACCTGGACCGCGACCTCGTCGCGCTCTGGGGCTACGACAAGCTGTCCTGAGCGCGGCGCGCAAGCGTCAGCGCGAACAGCCCATCGGGGTCAGTGAATAGCCGGACCAGCTCCAGCCCCGCGGCCGCGAGGTCGCCCTCGATCCGCTCGGAGGTGAACTTCGCGCTGATCTCTGTGCGCATCTCCTCTCCCTCCTCGAAGTGGACCGGCAGGTCGAGCTCGCGCACGAGCGTGGTGTGCTCGCGCCGCGCGCGAAGGCGCATCTCGATCCACTCGTGCTCGGGATCGAACAGCGCGACGTGATCGAAGTCCTCGGGCTCGAAGTCGGCGTCGAGCTCGCGGTTGAGCACGCGCAGGACATTGCGGTTGAACTCCGCCGTGACTCCCTGGGCGTCGTCGTAGGCGGCCTGCAGCACCGCTGGGTCCTTGACGAGGTCGGTTCCCAATAGCAAGTGGTCCTCGCGGTCGAGCAGCTTGGAAATCTGGCGCAGCACGCGCCGGCGGCTGCCGGGCGGGAAGTTGCCGATCGTGCCGCCGAGAAAGGCCACGATTCGCGGCCCGGCAGAAGCGGGGACCTCGCCGAGGTGACGCTCAAAGTCGCCGATCACACCGTGGACCTGAAGGCCCGGGTACTCCTCGGTCAGCTGGGCCGCGCATTCGCGCACCATCTGCTCGGTGACGTCGACGGGTATGTAGCGCCTCAGGGTGCCGGCCTGTTGCAGCGCGTCGAGCAGGACGCGGGTCTTGCTCGCGGTGCCTGAGCCCAGCTCGACCAGCTCGGCCGCCCCGGTCAGCGCCGCCAGCTCCTCCGCGGTCTGCTCGAGGATCGAGCGCTCCGCGCGCGTCGGGTAGTACTCGGGTAGCTCGCAGATCTGATCGAACAGCTCGGCGCCGCGCGCGTCGTAGAAGTGCTTGGGAGGGAGTTCCTTGAATGGGCGCGTGAGGCCGTCGAGCACGTCATCCGCCAGCGACCGCTCGTGCGCGCCGTCGAGATGGGAGTCGATGCGGATTGCCGTCTCCACGAGCGGCTCCGGTGGGGTTTGCGACGCCATCAGCAGGTCCCGAGGAGCCGAACGCTATCGCAGATCGTCGTGCCGCCGCGCCTCATCCGCTCCTCCTCGGCTTTCGTCTCGCACCAGTCGCACGCCCGCGAAGATCTGGCGTCGTTGGGGCAGGTCCCAGTTGCGAAAACGGGCGTTTGCCACACGTGGGTCGGTCGCCCAAGAGCCCCCGCGCAGCACGCGGTAGTCCTCTCCGAAGAACACCTCCGAGTACTCGCGGTAGGGATGGGCTACAAAGCCCGGGTAGCCATGGAACGTGCTCTGCGTCCACTCCCACACCCTTCCGACGCCCTGAAGGCCGGATCCTTGCAGCGTGGCGGCCTTCTCCCACTCCGCCTCATTAGGAAGCCGCGCCTCGTTCGCGCGCGCGAACGCTTCGGCCTCAAACCAGCTGAGGTGGCAAGCCGGCGCTTGTGGGTCCCCGGCTGCGATCGCGGGGTGCTGCTCGTGCTCCTGCTTGGACAGCCAGTCCCAACCCGCGTCTGACCACAACTCACGCCGCCGATACCCGCCGCGTTCGGCGAAGTCCACCAGCTCGGCGTTCCTCGCGGGGTGGCGGGCGATTCGGTAGCTCTCGGTGTGGGCTTCGTGGAGCGGGCGCTCGTTGTCGTACGCGAAACCATCGACCTCCGCGCCCATCGAGAAGGGGCCGGCGGGGATCGTCAGCCAGGCATCCGCGGTTGGTGCCTCGGCGCTCAGCGGACGATCGCGCGCAGTGGCCTCGGCCTCGCCGAGCAGCCCCGCGATCGTCATCGCCTGGCGCATCGTCTCGCCGTGCTGCAGCTCGTGGCGGATCACCATCTCGCAGACTGTGCCGTCGCCCGTGCCCTCGGCAGCGAGTGCTTGCGCGCAGCGGGCGCGGACCTCGGCCATGTAATCGCGCGCCTCGTCCGGGCCGAGCGTCTCGATCTCGCCGCGTACTGCGCGCGGCGTCTCGAACGCGTCATACAGCGCCGCGAGGTCGGGCCGCAGGAGCGGCTGCCCGCCGAGGCGGTGTGCGATCCACAGGTCCTCGTAGGCCGCGATGTGACCGAGATCCCAGACGAGTGGGCTCATGATCGGCGAGTAGACCCGCTCGAGCTGCTCGTCTTGCAGGTGGGCGACGAGGGCGAACGTGCGCGCGCGGGCGTACTCCAGCCCATCGAGGACCTGCGCCACCCCGGCGGAGGCGCGACTGCTGTCGAGTGCGTCGGTGGCCATCGCTCGCGCGCTCCTACTCTAGGAGGTCGGCGATGCGTTCACGGTGGCCCGCTCGCTCGGCGTCTAGGTGCGGGGCGGCTCGGGCGAGGCGGCGTCGTCAACGACCACGCTCAGTCGTTCGCGCAGCAGCAGGCTCGCGGGCACATGTCGGCTCGGCTCGCCAAGCATCGCGTCGACTGCGTCGGCCTTGCCGGCACCCGTCGCGAGCAGCACGCAGCGCCGCGCGGCGCGCAGCACCGGCAGGCTCAGCGTGATCCGCTCGGGCGGGGGCTTCGGCGAGTCATGCACGCCCAGACACAGCGCGTCCTCGACCTCGAGCGTCGGCGCGCCCGGGAACAGTGAGGCGACGTGCCCGTCCGGCCCGATCCCCAGCACGATCACATCGAGCACCGCGACCGCTTCCTCGATCGGCGCGTGCGCTTGCAGCGCCTGCGCGTAATGCTCGGCGCCCTGCTCGGGGCCGAGCTCGCCTTCCATGCGGTGCACGCGAGCCCCATCCAGCCCGCTCGCAGTATCGAGCAGCGTTTCACGCGCTAGGCGATAGTTGCTTTCTGGATCCTCGGGTCCCACGCAGCGCTCGTCCGCGAACCACACCTCGATCTTGCTCCAGTCCGCAACCTCGCCCGCGAGCAATTCGTAGGTGCGCGACGGGGTAGTGCCGCCGCTTAGCGCGAGGTGTGCCACCTCGCGCTCGCGGATCGCGCTTTGCAAGCGGCGCGAGATCTCCGTGGCGGCGCGCTGCGCTGTGGCCTCCGCGTCGGCGCAAGTCGTCAAGCTCGTCATGACACGAGCGCCTGTCCGTCGGGCAGCATCTCCTGCGCAGCGGCGAGTGCCGGGCCGTAGGTGGGGTCGCGCAGCAACGCCTGGCGAATGCCCTCGCCGAGGATCCCGGCCTCCCCGCGTGAGGCCCCAAGCACGGTCCACTCGCGCTCGTGGCCCGAGCCGTCGTCGCGGTAGGCATGTAGGCCACCCGGGCCACGATCCAGGCGCAGCGACAGACCCGAGGCGCTGTGCAGCTCGACCCCCGCAAGACCCGGCACGTCGAGGCTCGCGTCCGCGCGCAGCTGGAGCTTGACCTCGTGGTCGTTCGTGTGCGCCCGACCGCCGAGCACGCCCCCGTGACGGTCGCTGGAGACGATCTCCGCGTGGGCGAGCTTCCAGTGAAGGCGCGAGGCCAGCCACCCGAGCAACAGCATCGCCGCGACGGTCGAGTCCGGATGGTGTCGCACGGTCACTGCGTTCAGCGTGTGTAGCTCGGGGCGCATCGTCGGCGGGTCAAACGCGGCCGCGACGCGCTCGCGCCAGGGCGTCGAGCGCAGCCAGGCAAGGTCCACAACGTAAAGCTGCTCGGAGAGCCGGCAGGCACGATCGAGTGCATCTCTCCAGACCGGCTCGTCGATCGAATCGATCAGCGCGGCCTGCGCGAGGCTGAGCAGCTCGTCGACCGCCTCGGGATGGCCATGCGGCGACCACAGGAGCGTCGGCAGGTCGGTCACCACAAGCGGGTCCGCGATCGTCAGCAGGTCGTCAAGATGACGTTCGCCGACGCGCACGATTACCGTCTCGCGCAGTACCGCCAGCTGGCCGGGCTCGGGGTTCTGCTCGGAGGCGACGCTCACGCGCGCGTCGATCTGCCGACGCTTGGGGTCATAGGAGAGCACGATCAGGCGCGAGGCCGCGTACCGGCCCACGCCGCGCAGACGATTCGCGATTTCGCCGCTCCATTCATCCTCGACGAACGCGATCATGTTCAGCACGCGCGCCGGCAGGAAGCTCTCGCTTTCAGCGTGGCGCTCGGCGAGCAGCTTGCGCAGCGCCGCTTCGATCTTGTCCGGCGTCGTGTTCTGTTCGCTCCAGACCGCGTCGCTTGTGCTCATCAGATCGCGCGCCAGCGGTGGTCGTCCAGCAGCAACTTGTCCGCCTCTGACGGTCCTTGCGAGCCGGCTTCATATTGGTGCAGCGGGCCGGGCGTGTCCTCCCAGGTACCGACGATCGGGTCGCAGATCTGCCACTGCGCCTCGACCTCGTCGTTACGCGTGAACAGCGTGGCATCGCCGCGCATCGCGTCGGTGATCAGCCGCTCATACGCCTCGGGCGATTGGGAGAGGAACGAGGTGCCGTAGAGGAACTCCATGTTCACGGGCCGGATCTTCATTCTGGTACCCGGGATCTTGGCTCCCAGGCGCAGCGAGACGCCCTCGTTGGGCTGCACCGTGAGCACGAGCTGGTTGGGCTGTACGCCAAGCGAGCCGCCTTCGGAAAAGGCGAGGTGGGGGACCGGCTTGAGCGTCACGGCGATCTCGGTGATCTTGCGCGCGAGGCGCTTGCCTGTCCGGATGTAGAAGGGCACGCCCGCCCAACGCCAGTTGTCCACTTCTAGGCGTATCGCCGCGTAGGTCTCGGTCGTCGAGGCCTTCGCGACGCCTTTCTCTTCCAAGTAGCCGACCACGTCCTCGCCGCCCGCGTGCCCCGGCCCGTACTGCGCCCGCACCGCCAGCTCGTCCACGTTTTGCGGCTTTGGCTGCGGAATCGAGTGCAGCACCTTGACCTTCTCGTTGCGGACCTCTTCGGCAGTGAAGCTGACCGGAGGCTCCATCGCCACGTGGCAGAGTAGCTGCAGCATGTGGTTCTGGATCAGGTCGCGCAGGGCGCCTGCGTGGTCGTAGTAGCCGGCGCGTGTGCCGATGCCGAGGTCCTCGGCCGCGGTGATCTGCACGTAGTCGATGTAGTTGCGGTTCCACAGCGGCTCGAACATCCCGTTCGCAAAGCGGAACGCGAGCAGGTTCTGCACGGTCTCCTTGCCGAGGTAGTGGTCGATGCGGAAGATCTGCTGCTCCTCGAAGATCGCGAGCACGCGGCGGTTCAGCTCGCGTGCCTCCTCCAGGCTCGTGCCGAACGGCTTCTCGATGATCAGACGAACTTCCGCGCTCTCGTGCTCGTTGAGCTTGGAGTCGCCCAGCTTCTCGACGATCACGGGGAAGAACTCGGGCGCGGTCGAGAGGTAGAACGCGCGGTTCAGCGGGTCTGAACCGGAGTCTTCGAATCCGTCGAGCACCTTCGCCAGCTCGCTGTACACCGAGTCGTCATCGAACACGCCCGGGACGTATTTGACCTCGTCGAGCAGGCGTTTCAGGACGTTCTCGTCTGGCGTGCGCCGCGAGAACGTGCGGATCGCTTCCTCGCACTCCGCGCGGTAGTCCTCGTGCGCTTTTTCTTGACGCGAGACGCCGACGAGGTGAAAGCGCTCGGGCAACGCGCCGTCGTGGGCGAGGTTGTAGAGCGCGGGGAGCAGTTTGCGCCGGGCGAGGTCGCCGGTAGCGCCGAAGATCACGAGCGTCGTCGGCGCGACCGGCATGCGCTCCAGGCCCGCCGTGAGTGGGTTCTCCGGCTGCGGCTCGGCTGTCGGCTGACCGGGCTGGGCGGCCACGCTCAGCGTGCTCCGCGTTGCTTGCCCGTGCTCCCGGATTTGCCGCCGGTCCCCGCCTTCGCGCTCGGCGCTGCCTTGACGGCGTGGCCGCCGAACTGGTTGCGCAGCGCGGCCAGCACCTTGTCGGCGAAGTCGCCATTGCCACGCGAGCGAAAGCGGGAGTAGAGCGCCGCGGTGATCACGGGCGTGGGCACGTCGTGGTCGGTC
>Ga0335073_10004162_pt1 | contig 20236 bp, 17 predicted proteins | sample Lox_Sample_22_FD_207093 | JGI IMG/M metagenome (GOLD analysis project Ga0335073, IMG submission 207093) | Soil microbial communities from Loxahatchee National Wildlife Refuge, Florida, United States - Lox_Sample_2.2 | ecosystem: Environmental > Terrestrial > Soil > Wetlands | place: USA...
AGCCCCGAGATCCGCTCCTTCTTGAAGACCCTCTAATTGCGCAATCTTGCTATCATGTCTCTATGACGACGGTAGAAGTCCTCTATCGCTACGCCACGCCGCCCACCGAGCAGGTAGCCCTGGCATTGGCCCGCACCCGCGACGTCTACGGCATTCGCCGCCTCACTCTCGATCGCGACGCGCACACTCTTCTCGTCGAGTTTGACGCCACGCGCCTCAACGTGGCGACCGTGACAAAGCTCATCTCTCTCGCAGGTTTCCGCATCGCCGAGGAGCTCCCGCTCATCCCCCCGCCTGAGCCAGAGCCCGCACCCGCCCCCTCGGCGTCGTAGCCGCGTTTGCGCCACCGTGCGAACCCTGTTAATCTGTCTTTAGTTCTGCCAGGAACCGATGCAGAGATGCGCCCGTAGCTCAGCTGGATAGAGCGACTGACTACGAATCAGTAGGCCGGAGGTTCGAATCCTTCCGGGCGCACCATTAAAGCCCTAATATTCCAAGAATTACGGATAGACCGAGAATCGGCATCGATGATCCGCGTTTCCGTCTCAACACCGTATCAGAAGTGGCGGCTTTTTTATCTGCACACTTCCTGCAGGAAAACGCTATAAAGTCCACTGACCTCAGAACACATATTCATGTCCCACCTTGTTGGCCAACCTCTCTGAACGCCTCTCCAGCCGTGATCGGCGGTCCTCTGAGTCAAGTACTTTTCCACTTGTAGATTCTCCTTTTGTTCGCCTATGCTCTGGACATGTTCGGCTTACCCGATTCCCGGCTCTGCGACTACACGATCTGCTGCAAGAGTTGTCACGAGAATATCCCGGCGCCAGTTCGAACGATGCCCGACACCTAGATCGTCGCGAGGTGTCCGCTTTGTGGCTCCGAGCACCGCTACCTACCGGCTGACGTCTTTCGCGGGCGACTCTCGCACCATCTGTCGATTTACCTTCTAACGCGGAGGGCGAGCTAAGCGGAGGCCATCAGCGATTTGAGGCTTTGCGATACGTGCGCTAAGAGCACGTCCGGGGGAACCGGCTTCTGAAGAAAGATGAAATGATTTCCCGCCGAAAGTGCCGCTGCCAAGAGGCCTTCACTTTGCGGCTTGCCAGACGACAAGATCACCTTGCAGTCTGGGAAAATGCGCCTAATCGTGATTCCCAATTCAATACCATTCATGCCGGGCAGCATGATGTCAGAGATGACCAGTTCGGGCGGCCTCAGTAGTGCCGCTTGAATAGCATCCTCCCCGTCGTACGCAGTTACCACGTCGTATCCGCTTTTGTGCAAGATTTTTGCCAATGTCCCGGCAATGACGGCTACATCGTCGACGACCAATATAGTCGGACGGTATCCAGAATTGGCCATGGCTCTCCCCCCGCTTGCCTATCCATGGAGCTGCGAAGCTAATCCAATTCAGATGCGATGGCACAGGATTTTGGTTGCCGCAGTCACAGAAGTGTCACACTGGAGCCCGACACACGCAGAGCCGTCGAACAGCAGGCATCCTGAAAAAGAGTCTTGGATCGCTCGCATATCGAATAGCGAGTAGTTCATAAATACGGTTAGCCGTTGATATCTGATCAGGAGCGTCAGTGATTGTGCCGAACGTGATCTTGGGCGTTGCAGCCGCAACTACAACCGTAACAGTGATGGACCCGGCAACGGCCTCCGTAGAACAAGTCAAAATTGCTGAGCAACAGCGGGTGCTCAAGGTTTTTCCAAACTTCTACTCGAGTTTCGACTGGAATGCACCACCTATGTTGCCGAAACAGAAGTATCGCCTGACAACCCGCACTCTCATTGATCCAGTCACGTTTATTACCACCGGAGCAGTCGCGGGAGCGGAACAATATGAGAACATTTTTCCCAGTTTTGGCGGCGGGTTGGAAGGCTACGGAAAGCGTTACGGTGCTGCTTACGCCACTCATGCTTCGGGAGAGTTGCTGACGCGGGCGATCTTTCCGTCGGTATTTCATACCGATCCGCGTTACTTCATCATGGGCCACGGTAGCACCAAAGCACGGGCAGAACACGCGATTGCGTCGACCTTCGTGACACGGGGCGACAACGGCGCGCGAAAGTTGAATTTTCCGGAGATTCTCGGCGTGTTTTCTGCCGCTGCACTTTCCAATACGTATTTTCCGGCGAAGGAGCGTGGCGCCAGCCTTGTGCTGGTCAATGGCTTCGGCGACCTGGGAGGCGGTATGTTAGACAACCTCATCCGGGAGTTTGTGCTGAACCACCTCACCACCCGGGCGAAGCGCTGATTCCTCTTCGCTCCGAGAGTGTGTAACGACCACATCTGATCGGGTACCGGTTGCCAACAATAAGCGCGATCGGCGGAACAGAGCCGGTGAACGACTTCGCACTTGCGGGGTCGCTGCCAGGACGGATGATTCGAACACAAAGCGTCTCCGAGTCCGGTGCAAATCTTTAGCTGAACTCCTTCAGCTGGCGCTATCGGATACTGCCTAGCAACTCCGGAGTTGCGGAACTTTGTGAGTTCCCGAGGTTAGACGGCTCTCGAAAGCGCAACAACACTTCGGGAGGAGCCGGTAGAGCGCCCAGCAGAGCCAATGTCGCTTCGTGTCGCGCTTCACCGAGCCGCTCTACTGGGAGATCCTCGACGATTGTTCCTGCGTGAAGAACGGCAATTCGATCGCAGAGATGCAAGACCGAAACCAGATCATGTGACACGTAAAGCAACGTCGTACCATGGGTACGATTGAGCCGCCGCAGTAGAGCGACAATCTGTGTCTGTGTCACAGGATCCAGAGCGCTCGTGGGTTCATCGGCAATGATGAGCGCGGGCCGGTGGAGCAGAGCCAAAGCGATGAGCACGCGCTGGGCCTGGCCGACGCTGATCTGCGCGGGGCGGCGGCGCAGGAACTCCGCGTCCTTAGGCAACTGCACCTCTTCGAGTAGCTCTCGTATGCGAGCAGCGAGTTCTTCCGATGGATATTTCCTGTGCGCACGCCAGGCTTCGTTGAAGTGGCGCTGCAGACTGATTGCCGGGTTCAATGCCGACATTGCACTCTGTGGAATCAAAGCGATTCGGCTGCCACGCAGGGCGCGCAGTTTGCGTTCGGAAAGTGTCAGCAGGTTTTCGCCCTCGAGCGTGACCTCGCCCGTAAGACGCCCGCCGCGCCATGGCAGCAAGCCGAGTAGCGAAAGAACCAGCGTGCTTTTGCCCGCTCCACTGCCACCCACAAGTCCAAGCACCTCGCCTCGCGCCAGCTCGAGATGAAGGTTGCGCAGAACGGGCTTGCCGCCATAAGCAGCATCCAGTTGCACCCGCAGCAGAGGTTCGCTTGTCATCGCGCGCCTTCCAGATAGAGGTTCTCGACATTCCAAACCAGCGAGGGGTCCAGCACAGCCGGCTGCACGCCCTTCAGCCGCGGCGAAACTGCGACCAGCGCGTTCGGATAGACGAGATAGATAAACGGCTCTTGGTCCGCAACGATTTGCTGCACGCGGTCGATGGCCTGCTTCCGCTCCGCATCGCTGGAACTCGAAGCCTGCCGGTTCATGGCGCGGTCGATCTCCGCCTCCCACTCCGTCGCGGGCGTCTTCTCCGAGGGATTCCATTGGTGGTTGGGTGAATTACTGAGCCAGATATTCATCATTGCGTTCGGGTCGGGATCGACGTTCTCCAGGCCGAGCAGGCAGGCTTCGTAGTTCTGCGTGTGCATCAACCGCTCGATCAGCGCCGGGAAATCGAGCGGCACAACCGTGATCTGCATTCCGAGCGCAGAGAGGTCCTGCTGAATGAGAGTTGCCATTTTGAGGCGCGCATCGTTGCCCGCATTGGTGAGGATGGAGAACTTCACCGGATGCCCAGAGGCGTCTTGGAGCACACCACCGCTTAGATGAAAACCGGCGCTGGCAAGCCCCGCTTTGGCGGCGGCAACGTCTGTATGGGGCGCGCTCAGTTTTCTGTCATACCATGCGCTGTTCGCCGGTGAGATGAAGCTGTAGGCAGGCGTCGCATGTCCGAGGTAAGCAATGCGGGCCAGATCAGCGCGATGGATGGCCTGTGAGACCGCTACGCGAAACGCGCGGTTCTGAAACCAGGACTTTTCCCATGCGGGAATCGGCGCCTGCGGAGACTGATTGAACCATATCTGCTCTGTGTTGAGCGATGGACCAAGGTCGCGAACCGAGGATGGAGTCCTCTTTTTGAGAAGCTCGAAATAGTCTGGCGGAAGACTGTCGATCAGGTCATATTCACCGCGCTCGAAGAGCCTGATCTCCTGCTCATGATTTTCGAGCACGTCGAGCCGAATACCGGCAGCATAGGGAAGCATTTTGCCCGAAGCATCGCGGTTTGCGTAGTGCGGATTGGGCCGCAGGCGCACGAATTGCGACCGGCGGTAGTCGGCCACTACAAACGGGCCGGAGGTAACGCGCCCCTCGCTGGGACGATCCGCAGGCTCAATGGCGATCTCATCGAAAACTTTGCCAATGCCGAGAACGCGCTGTGGCAGATGGACTACGATGGTCCGCGGGTCGGGTGTAACCACAGTGACGCCGGCGGGTGAAAGAAACTCTTCAGCAACGGGCGCCTTGGTAGCTTCCAGCAAGACACGCCGGATGGACCAGGCCGCGTCCTTCGCTGTCAGGCTGCTGCCGTCAGAGAACTGCAGCCCCGAACGCAGCTTGAAGGTGACGGTCTTGCCGTCGGGAGAAAGGTTCCAGCTCTCAGCCAGCTGCGGCTCGACCTTCTGTGTGAAGCGGTTGAAGCGCAGCAGGACGCCCGCTGTGAGATAGCGCACCAGTTCGGATTCCTGATCGTCCACCTTCGCCGGATCGAAGGTCTTGGGATCGTAGCCGATAGTCCACGCCAGTTCACCGGGCATTCGCGGCGCTGCCTGTGCGGCGCAAACTGGTGCGAGTGCGGCAATGAAGAGTGCCGCGATCGAGATCTGTGCAGTAACCAGTCGGCGCATTCCTTATGCCTCCCCTGCCGCGGCTTCCAGCAGCAGCAGAACAGTAACAAGCAGCGCTACGGGAAAGTAGACCCACCGCGTCTCGAAGAGCATGGCGGAGTTGTCAAGCTCGAGCAGCATACCGCCCCACGACGGTAGCGGCTCGCCGATGCCCAGCCCCAGCGCGCCCAGATTGGCTTCAGCCATGACGAAGGCCGGAATGGAGATGAGAAATTGCGGCAGAAGCAGGGTAACCAGATTCGGAAGCACAGTGCGCACGACTTGCACGCCGCGCAAACCGCCCGCGCGTGCATAGAGCATCCACTCCGTGCCTTTAAAGCTGAGTGCTCCCCGGTACACGGCGCGCGCACAGGCAGGCCAGCCCAGCGCAGCGAGAACCATGAAGGTTATGGCTGCGGAGTTGGCCGGAGATGTGGTGAGCGGCAAAGCGGAGCGGACCATCATGAGCAGGAACAGCCACGGCAGAGCGAGAAAGACGTCACACAGCAGCATGGCGGTCCAGCCGACACTCGCTGGACCGAAAGCCGCAAGCGCGCCGATCCCCGCTGCTGCCGCTGTGGTTATGGCGGAGGCCACAATCGAACCCGCAAGACTAAGCAGCAGAGCCGCCGAAACTCGTACCAGCCGATCGCGGCCGAGCGCATCGGTGCCGGCCGGATGCTGCCTCGATGCCGCCGCAAGCGTAGATTCGCGATCCTGACGGGCATAGCTGGCACCGGGCGCGACGACGATTACGGCAGCGGCGAGGACCAGCACGGCGAGCGCGGACGCTGCTACGAGCTTGAGCTTCATGCATTCCTCCAGCCGCCCGCGCGGTCTGAGGCCATGCCCGCAACCGTAACAGCGAAAGCCATGATGACGGTCGCGGCCAGCAGCACGGGAAGATCACGGTTCATCGCCGCATTCCACGCCAATTGCCCGAGGCCCGGAACATTGAAGATGACTTCCACCGGGACCAGCGCGCTCAGCGCAGTAACAATGGAGAGCGAAACCAGAGCTGCAAGTTGTGGCGCGGCGGCCGGCAGAATATGCGCGAGCAGAAGCCGCGGCAGGCGGATTCCCTGAGCCCTTGCCTGCAACAGATGCGGATCGAGCCAGGCCTTACGCAGCGTGCTATGCAGAAACTTGAAATCCCGCGCCGCGAGTAGAATTGCCATCACGAGAATAGGGCCGCCGTAATCTGCAAGCAGGCAGAGCGTTGCCATGGCCGCTGTTGGAACGGCCAGCAGGAGCGTCGCCGGGCTTTGCCACAGCAGCGACGGCTTGCGTCGGGCGCTTGAAAGCAGTGCCGCGCATACGGCAAGTGACCAGGCCAGGATGAGAGCCCGCAGCAACAGGCGTCCTGTAACCGCCAGCCGCGGCCGAATCAGCTCAGCTACGGGAATTCCATATTGCCGCGAGGTACCGGCATCGCCGCGCAGCCATGCACTGACCTCTGTGGAGAGCAGATGTCTCAGCGAACCGCTGCGCGCCGCCTCGGCAGAGAGCTCTTCACGCGCCGCGTCGCCGTAGCGCGAGTCCATCTCGCGCGCATCGCTCAAATAACCAGGCGCGTAACGTACGAGAAGTGTTGAGCCAATGATGACGAGAAGCACAATGGCAAACGCCCGCGTGAGCCACTTCGCCACCGCAATCGCGGGCTTCATCGGTGGAACGTGCCTACCAGAACGGGCTGCGGCTCGCCTCTGTGATGTTCGCGGTAATAGCTTCGCTTGCTCAAGTACATCTCCCGGTCCGCTTTCCCCAGCAACTCTTCGGCGCTTTCACCGTCGTCCGGATAGTAGGCCAGGCCTATGCTCGAAGAGATGTCGACTTCGATGCGAAGGCCCCTGCATGCGCGCTGCACCGCCGCGTCGAGCTTCTCCAGTTGGGACCACGTCGAAGAACCATCCATTGCAGGAAACAGAAACGCAAACTCATCGCCGCCCATCCGGGCAATAGTGTCCGATGGACCCGAGCAGGCCCGAAAGCCTTCTGCAATGGCACGCAGCAAGTCATTGCCAACCAGGTGCCCATGCCGGTCGTTTACGGCCTTGAAAGAGTTCAGGTCACACACACCCACGGCAAAGCGGCTTCCCGACTCGCGCGCTTTTTCCACCTGCGCGTCGATCTGCTGCAGGAAGTACCTCATGTTCACGAGCTGCGTAAGATGGTCGATGCGCGCGTCCTTTTCCGCATTGCGGAAACGCAGCGCATTCTGCAGCGAGAGCGAGAACTTGGATTGGATCGCCTGCAGGATGCGGAGATGGTCTTTGGAAAACGCCGCATGTTTCGCCGCGTAGACCGAAAGCACGCCAAACAGAACTCCACTCGGGTCGAGCAACGGAATCGAAAGCGCAGAGCTGTTTTCGGTGAACGCGCCACTCTCAGGCACAAAATTCGGCTCGACCGTAGGGTTGCCGTTGATGATCGGCCGCTCGTTCTGCGCAACCCATCCGGAGAGCCCTTCTCCCAGAGGAATGTGCTGTGGTGAAAACGCGTGGGCCAGCGGGCCGTCAATGTACTGCGCCATGACGGACTCTTCCGATTTGAGATAAACCGAGAAGCAGTCGAACGGGATAAGGGACTGCAGCCGGCGGGACATCATTGCGCTGGTTTCACGCGCGCTGAGCGACGTTCCCAGCGCCTGGCTCATTTCGAAAACCGCCTTGGCTTCCTGGCTGGCAGCCGCAATCAGGCTGAGCGATTTTGCCGCCAACGCATCGGCATTTTCGCTGCGCGCTGAGGCAGAAGCGTGGCTTTCCTGCTCCGGCGCAAACCCGGCGCCCGGCGCAGCGCCGCGCTCGATGAACAGATCTGTCTTGAGCGGCTCCATCTCCTGGATCTGCTGACGGGCCATCGCCTCGAGTTGCAGATAACGTTCCTCCAGCAGCTGCACTACGGCAGGATCAAATTGCGTTCCCGCTTTGCTTTTCACAAACGCCATGGCTTCTTCAATCGGCATGGCCCTGCGATACGGACGCTCAGAGGCGAGTGCATCAAAACAGTCGACGGCGGTGAGGATGCGTGCGCCGATCGGAATGTCTTCTCCCTTTAATCCGTCGGGATACCCACTCCCGTCCCACGCTTCGTGGTGCGACCGCACAATCGGCACGACTGGATACGGAAAGTGAACGCGCTCGAGAATGTCCGCTCCCACGATGGGATGGATCTTCATCTTCTCGAACTCTTCCGGCGTGAGCTTGCCGGGTTTGTTGATGATGTGCTCCGGGACTGCCAGCTTGCCGATGTCGTGCAGGAACGAAGCGGTCGTGAGCGCCTGCATCAACGGCTTGTCCAGGCCCATCGCCTTCCCAAGCTCCGAAACGTACACGCGCACGCGCATCAGGTGGCGGTGCGTGTTCTGATCCTTCGCTTCGACGGCCATGGCCAGACCCTCGATCGTGCGAAGGTGCAGCGCTTCCGTCTCAATCACGTGCCGCTCGCGATCGCGCACAATCTCCATCTGCGCGCAATACGCGCGGTAGACGGTGTAAACCATCGGGATCAGGAGCAGCGAGGTCATCCAGCCGAACAGGATGCCGATGTAATTTGCAGCGGCAGCCAGCATGGCGCCGACAACATAAAAAGGCAGATACCAGAGAAACTCGCTGCGCCACTGCCTGAAGGGCGCAGTCTGCGATTCCCACGCGATCACCAATGCGAGAGGAAGCGTATTCGCCAGAAAATATACGGTGGCTGCCAGCGCTAGAGCCGGAGCGACTTCATTGCTTAACAATCTGAGCGATGCGGTGTAGGTATGCCAGGCGAGCACCGTCGCCGTGATCACATTCGCGACGTTGAAGACGATCTGGATCAGCGAGAAGGATTTTGTGACGCGGAACCGGCACAACGCGATGACGCTCGCAGCAGCCAGTACTACGGCCTGTAGCGGTGACAGCTCCAGAATGCCCAGCAGGATGAAGGGAAAGTTAACCGACATCGTCCCTTCGGATTTGGGCATCGCGATTTTCATGCCCGAGCTGAGCAGGATGGCGATGAGATAGACGGAGAAGTGTAGCCATTCCTTTGTGGGATGACCGGAGGTCGAGATCAGGCTCGCGATTGCGCCAGCCACGACCGAGCACACAAGAGCCTTCACTCGCAACGTCATCGCACAACTCTCAAAGTCTTCCGGACGCAGGAACGCCGTACTTTGATGTCATCCTTGCCGGTCGGCTCAAATTGGAAGAATAACTAGATATTGAACCCTTTGGAGTATGCTAGCGGTGCACAAGCCAAAGCCCAATGCTTCTTTAGTTGCAATCGGATGGCGCTCCTCGGCACATTCCCACTTGAGTAACGGCTTCTGCATTACTTTTCGCACCACGTGCCACAAAAGCTGCAGCCGCGAAAGGCTCTGCGACGCCTCTGGCAATTCGTAACCCCTTCCACCCACAGACTGCTGCCGGAGTGGAACCGCGCGCATCAATATAAAGATGTGGCCATGGTGTCACGACTTTTCCTTCTTCATTCCGATTCGAGGAACAGATGCTCGCAGCGCGGTTCGATCGATTTAGCGAAGACTTCAGTTCGCTCTCCTGCCGGAAGCTACCGGATCCATCTCTCAACGCGGGCGAGGTGCTCGTAAAGGTGCAGGCAGCGTCCATCAGCCCAAGCGATGCGAAGAATGTGCAGGGCCGCATGGAAGGCACCACCCTGCCGCGAATTCCGGGGAGAGACTTTGCAGGCGTGGTCGTAGCCGGAGAACCCTCCTTGATCGGAGCGGAGGTTTGGGGTACGGGCGGAGACATTGGCTTCACACGAGACGGCTCGCACGCCCAATTCTTGCGGCTGCCTGCGAACGGCGTTGCCCGACGGCCAAAGAAGCTGAGCGCAGAAAAAGCCGCGGCGAGCGGAGTCAACCTTGTCACCGCATGCAGCGGTCTGAAGGCAGCCGGCCTGCGTGCGGATGATGTCGTTCTTGTCATCGGCGCCACCGGCGGCGTGGGAAGCGCGGTGGTGCAGTTCGCGTTGTGGAAAGGCGCCCGGGTGATCGGCGTCTCCCGTTCTCCTCGCGATTTACCGGAGGGGGTCACGGGAATCATTTCCGGCACCGTCGAAGAGACCGTGTCCGCAATTCGCCATGCAGCTCCGGCTATGGGAGTGTCGCTCGTCTTTGACACGGTTGGCGGCGAGCTCTTCGAAGTGGGCCTTAAGGCTCTCGCGCACAACGGCAGGCAGGTGAATATTACGTCTACCGGGTCGCGCCGCGTCAGCTTTGACTTGGTCGATTTCTATCATCGCGAAGCTCGGTTGATCGGCGTAGACAGCCGAGTGCTGGACACGGCGGCTTCCGCCGCGATCCTTGAAGAACTGCGAGAGCCGATTGAGCAAGGACTCGTCTCAACTCCGGCAGTTGGCCAAAAGTTTCCACTCGACCAGGTGGCGAATGCGTATAAGGCCGTGGCAGGCGGCCACGCGCGAGGAAAGGTCATTCTCGACATGCCGTGATGAGCGGCAGAGCCGCCGGCCTTCAATGTCAGTTTGATCGGATAAGAAGCTGCCCACGCGAGCCGAAAGGCAAATCCATACGATGGAAGAAGATGCAGGATGATGTTGCAAGTGCCGGAATGCTGACTCGATTTACATCTTCTTTCTATTGAATGGCTTACAACTCCTTCCCACCAATCAGGCCAGTACCCTGCCCCCGATTGATTGCCCCATCTCCGCAAACGCCCCATCGTTCGATCTCTCACTGTCACCCTGCCACCTCACACAGGTCCCAAGTTGTTTGCGCCATAAATAACCCCGAATCATCAAAGCATTAGGCGACGTCTTCCAAATTGAAAGAGCTGCGGTAAGGCGCTATACTTGGAAGAGTAATATACGACTGAAATAGTCGTATATTTATGCATCGCGTGAGGCTGGTCAAGGGAGCGGTTGCGGGCGCAACCACTCAGACGTTGCGATCAGGCCTCGTTGGGAGTCTGCATGGGATCGAGCGTTGACACAATTCGTGACCTGGCCCTCCAGGAATACAAATGGGGATTCGTCACCGAGATCGAGAGCGAGAAGGTTCCTCGCGGCTTGAATGAGGACACGGTCCGCCTGATTTCGGCGAAGAAGCATGAGCCCGAGTTCATGCTGGAGTGGAGGCTGAAGGCCTATCGCCATTGGGCGGCCCTTGAGAAGTCGCAAGCCGAGCCCCGCTGGGCCAACATCCGCTACAGCCCGATCGACTATCAGGACATCATCTATTACTCCGCTCCTAAAAAGAAGCCGAGCCTGAAGAGTCTGGACGAGATCGATCCGGAGATCCTGCGCACTTATGAGAAGCTCGGTATCCCGCTTGCGGAGCAGCAACTGCTGGCCGGAGTCGCCGTCGATGCTGTCTTTGACAGCGTTTCAGTTGCGACTACCTTCAAGGAGAAGCTCGCTGAATTGGGCGTGCTGTTCTGCTCCTTCTCTGAAGCGGTCGAAAAGTATCCGGACCTCGTGCAGAAATACCTCGGCTCAGTTGTTCCGCACACAGACAACTTCTTCGCAGCCTTGAATGCCGCTGTTTTCAGCGACGGATCTTTCGTTTATGTGCCCAAGGGCGTGCGGTGCCCCATGGAACTGTCCACCTACTTCCGGATCAACGCGGCCGAGACCGGGCAGTTCGAGCGCACGCTGATCATCGCCGACGAAGGCGCATCCGTAAGTTATCTAGAGGGCTGCACTGCGCCGATTCGCGATGAGAACCAGCTCCATGCAGCAGTGGTCGAGCTCATCGCGCTGGATAACGCGCAGATCAAGTATTCGACCGTGCAAAACTGGTATCCCGGCGACAAACAAGGCCGCGGCGGAATCTACAACTTCGTCACCAAGCGCGGCAAGTGCGCTGGGGTGAACTCGAAGATCTCGTGGACGCAGGTGGAAACGGGATCAGCGATCACGTGGAAGTATCCAAGCTGCATCCTGCAGGGTGATAACTCAGTGGGCGAGTTTTATTCGGTGGCGCTAACCAACAACTACCAGCAGGCCGATACAGGCACCAAGATGATCCACATCGGCAAGAATACGCGCAGCACCATCGTATCGAAGGGCATCTCTGCCGGGCACGGTCAAAACACGTATCGCGGCATGGTGAAGATCCAGAAAGGCGCCACGGGTGCGCGCAACTACACGCAATGCGATTCGCTGTTGATCGGCGATCAGTGCGGGGCTCACACGTTTCCTTACATCGAGGTCAAAAACTCGACGGCGCATATGGAACACGAGGCTTCGACGTCGAAAATTGGCGAGGATCAGATCTTTTATCTGCAGCAGCGCGGACTCAAAGCCGAAGATGCCGTGTCGATGATCGTCAACGGCTTCTGCAAGCAGGTATTCCGCGAACTACCCATGGAGTTTGCCGTCGAGGCGCAAAAGCTGCTGGGCATCAGCCTGGAAGGCAGCGTCGGCTAAGAGCCGACAGCTGAAGCGCACGACGAATGAGGTGAGAAGAAATGAGTTTGCTCCAGATTCACAATCTGCATGTCAAGATCGGCGGCCATGAAATTCTCAAAGGCCTCGATCTGACCATCAATGCCGGCGAAGTGCACTCGATCATGGGCCCCAATGGTTCGGGAAAAAGCACCTTGGCCCAGGTTCTCTCGCGGCGCGAATCGTACGAGGTGACGGAAGGCGAAATCCTCTTCGACGGTAAAGACCTGCTGGCGATGAAGCCCGAAGAGGCCGCGTGCGAAGGCGTCTTCATGGCCTTTCAATATCCAGTTGAGATTCCGGGTATCGGCAATGCCTACTTTCTGCGCAGCGCGCTCAATGCAATCCGCAAATATCGGGGTCTCGACGAACTGGATGCGATGGATTTTCTTCCACTCTTCCGCGAGAGGCTCAAGCTGCTGGAGATGGACGAAAAGCTGCTGAATCGCTCTGTTAATGAAGGTTTCTCGGGCGGTGAAAAGAAGCGCAATGAGATTCTGCAGATGGCTATGCTGGAACCAAAGCTCGCCATTCTCGATGAGACCGATTCCGGGCTCGACATTGACGCGCTTCGCATCGTCGCACAGGGCGTAAACGCATTGCGCGATCCTGATCGCGCAATGATCGTAGTTACGCACTATCAGCGCCTGCTCAACTACATCGTTCCCGACTTCGTGCACGTGCTGGTGGATGGGCGCATCGTTCGCTCCGGCGGTCCGGAGCTTGCGCTGGAACTGGAATCGAAGGGCTACGGCTGGGTTGAAGATGAAGCGCGGCAGGTGGCGCCCGCCTCTGCTTGAAGGAGATTATGAATGGCCGTTGAGACAGCCCAACTCGAAAGCTACCTTGAAGATTTCACCGAATTCGTAAAGCAGACGGAGAAGGACACGCCGCAGTGGCTCCGCGATCTGCGCGACGCCGCGTTCGCGCGCTTTTGCGAGGTTGGTTTCCCGACGCCGCGCGATGAAGACTGGCGATTTACCAGTCTCGCTGCGCTGCGGCGCACGCCGTTCCGCGCGGCTCGCGGTAACGCGGCACGGCTTTCCAAAAATGATGTTGCAGCATGGCACATGGAGGACGCGGCCGCACGGCTGATATTTGTGGATGGACGCTTCGCTCCGGAACTGTCGGCCCTGGATGGAGTGCCCGAAGGGGTAACGGTCAACGGGCTGCAAAGGGAACTCGCAGGTGAGGCGTCTGCAGTAACAGAGCACCTGGGACGCTACCTGAATATCGAGCGCGATCCGTTCTGCGCGCTGAACACAGCCTTCGCGGAAGACGGAGCGTATGTTCACGTCAAGCGGGGTGTAGTGGTGGAGCAGCCGATCCATCTGCTCTTCATCTCCACTTCCGCCGCAACGCCAACCGTTACCCACCCGCGCAACCTGATCGTCGTGGAAGATGAGAGCCAGGCATCGGTCGTAGAAGACTACGTCTCTTTGGGCGCGGAGACGCCGGCGTTTTCCAACGCCGTAACCGAACTGGTGGCCCGCGGCAGTGCTTCCGTTTCGCACATCCTCATTGAGCGTGAGCATCTGCAGAGCTACAACTTCTCCACATTGCGCATTGAGCAGGCCCGAAGCGCGAATGTGGCCTCACACTCGCTACTTTTAGGTGGAGCGCTGGTGCGCAACAACGTTCATCCCGTGTTGGCAGGCGAAGGCGGTGAGTGCCTCATCAACGGTCTGTTTATCGGCAGTGGGCGCCAGCATCTGGACAACTACATGCTGGTGGAGCACGCGAGCCCGCATTGCGCCAGCCGGCAGTTCTACAACGGCATTCTCGACGAGCAGGCCCACGGCGTCTTTCATGGCCGCATCATCGTGCATAAGGACGCGCAGAAGACTGACGCAAAGCAGACCAACCGCAACCTGCTGCTGAACGACGATGCGCAGATCGACACCAAGCCGCAATTGGAGATCTACGCCGACGACGTAAAGTGCACGCACGGCGCGACCATCGGCCAAATCGAGGATAACGCGCTCTTCTATCTGCGCTCGCGTGGCATCAGCGCTGTGGAGGCGCGCCGGCTTTTGCTTGAAGCCTTTGCAGGTGAGTGCCTTGATCGCATCAAGGAAAAGCCAGCGCGCGAGTACGCGCGTGTCATCGTTGACCGTTATCTGTCGGCGCTCGCAATCGCTGCTCCCGCAAGCGCTGTTCCCTTCGTCCGGAGCGGCGCGGAGAATGACCACCAGACGAGTTGAGAGGAGATCCAATGAGCACGCCTGCCTTAGCGCCGCGTAGTGAAGGCCGGAGGTCGATCAGAACCGGATTCGATGTCGAAAAGATCAGGTCCGACTTCCCGATACTCGGCGAGCGTGTTCACGGCCGGCCCCTCGTGTATCTCGATAACGCAGCGACCTCGCAAAAGCCGCAGGTCGTGATCGAGGCGATCGCCCATTACTACCGGCACGACAACGCCAACATCCACCGCGGCGTTCATTTGCTCTCGCAACGTGCAACCGACGAGTTCGAAGCCGTGCGCGTCGCCGTGCAGTCGTTTCTCAATGCAAGGGAACACCGCGAGATCGTCTTTGTCCGGGGCGCGACCGAAGGGATCAATCTGGTTGCTCAGACTTACGGCCGTCAGCATGTCGACGAGGGCGATGAAGTGCTGATCTCAGCCATGGAGCACCACTCGAATATCGTGCCCTGGCAGATGCTCTGCGCGGAAAAACACGCGACCCTGCGCGTGGCCCCGATCAACGATGCCGGCGAGTTGCAAATGGAGGAATTCGAGAGCCTGCTCTCGCCGCGCACCAAGGTCGTCGCCATTACGCATATGTCGAACGCGCTCGGCTCCATCAATCCAATCCACCAGATCGTCCGCATGGCGCACGCCAGGAATATACCCGTGCTCGTCGACGGAGCACAAGCCGTGCCGCATCTACCCGTTGACGTTCAGGAGATGGATTGCGATTTCTACGTCTTCTCCGGCCACAAGGTCTATGGACCCACAGGCATTGGAGTGCTATATGGTAAGGTGGGTCTGCTCGAGGAGATGCCGCCCTATCAGGGTGGCGGCGATATGATCAGCTCCGTCACCTTTGAAAAGACGATCTACAACAAGGTGCCACACAAATTTGAAGCCGGCACACCGGATATTGCGGGTGTCATCGGACTGGGCGCGGCCGTCGCTTATGTCGGGAGTCTCGGTTTGAGCACAATCAGCACTCACGAGCACGATCTGCTCACCTATGCCACAGAAAGAGTCGGCGCGATTCCGGGCGTGCAACTGGTAGGAACGGCTAAGCAAAAAGCAGGTGTTCTGTCGTTCGTTCTGGATGGCATTCATCCGCACGACGTCGGCACAATTCTAGACCTGGAGGGGATTGCCGTTCGCACCGGTCATCACTGCGCGCAGCCGGTGATGGACCGGTTCTGCATTCCAGCCACCGTGCGCGCGTCTTTTGCGGTGTACAACACGACTCAGGAAATCGATGCCCTTGCGAGAGGGCTCGACAAGGTGAAGGAGATTCTCGGCTGATGGCAGACCTGAGGGATATGTATCAGGAAGTAATTCTTGAGCACGCGAAGTCTCCGCGCAACTATCGCGCTTTGGGAACTCCTGCGGTCAAGGCAGAGGGCTATAATCCGCTGTGCGGCGATCGTTGCACCATTTACCTCACCATCCGGGGCGATGTCATTGAGGACATCGCGTTTGAAGGCTCCGGATGCGCCATCTCCCGCGCCTCGGCGTCGATGATGACGCAGAGCCTGAAGGGGAAGACAACCGGGGAAGCCGAAGGACTGTTCAAGAGCTTTCATGGCATGGTCACCGGACAGAACAGCAACGGTGATCGTCCGCAACTCGGAAAACTGGAGGCATTCGCGGGTGTCTCCGAGTTTCCTGCGCGCGTGAAGTGCGCCACCCTGGCCTGGCACACGCTGGAAGCGGCGCTTCACGGAGAGCATGAACCGGTCACGACCGAGTAGGAAGGCATCTGATGGAAACCGTCGAACTCAAACGCGATTGCGAAGCGGTTGCAATCCCCAGCGGCCTGCGCCAGACCCTCCCGCAGGGTACGTCCGTGCGGATTGTGCAGGCGCGCGGCGGCAGCTACACGGTTTCTACCAAGATCACTGCGATGTACCGTATCGACGGAAAGGACGCGGATGCGCTGGGCTTCGATACAACCGGAGCGGCAGACCAGCCAAAGCAGCAAGGCTCATTCCGCGAACAACTCGTGTGGGACGCTTTGAAGACGGTGTACGATCCTGAATTGCCCGTCAACATTGTCGATCTTGGCCTGGTCTACAGCTGCTCTTTCGCGTCCAATCCGCAGGGTGGAAGAACAGTCATCGTTCAAATGGCCGTGACCTCTCCCGGTTGTGGCATGAGCAATGTGCTGAAATCCGATGTAGAAAGTAAGCTGCTTCGATTGCCTGAAGTCTCCGAAGCGCGCGTCGAAGTGGTATTCGATCCTCCGTGGAATCCAAGCCGGATGTCCGAGGCCGCTCGATTGCAGTTGGGCATGGATATTGAAGGCACACCGAGTCTTGTCCAGATCTCTCCCAATCGTTGATTGTCCTGCAAGATTTGGACGAAACGAAAGGAGGGCGCCATGATCTACCAGGACCGTAGAGATGCGGGCCGCGCGCTTGCGCGGACCGTCGCAGTCCTTCCAAACATCAAGGAAGCAATTGTTCTCGCCTTACCGCGAGGCGGGGTGCCCGTGGCGTTCGAGGTCGCGCGGGAACACAACCTGCCTCTGGACATTCTTGTCGTGCGCAAGCTGGGCGTCCCAGGAGAAGAGGAATTAGCGATGGGCGCCATCACCAGCGATGGAACCGCTGTGTTCAACTCCGACATCATTCAGGCATGCGGTATCTCGGATGAGATACTGCGCGCGACGATCAATCGGGAACAGTTGGAAGTCGAGCGCGAGGAACGCGAATATCGCAGCGGCAATCCTGCCTTGGCAATTGTGGACCGCACCGTTCTGTTGGTCGATGACGGGCTCGCAACCGGAGCGACCATGCGGGCAGCCGCTCGATCCGTGCGATCGAGCGCCAGGCAGATCGTCATCTCAGTTCCCGTCGCTGCAGCGTCCACCTGCAGGCAACTCCGCTGCGAAGCGGACCTGGTGGTCTGCCCGGTTACGCCAGAGCCATTTGGCGCCGTCGGCAGGTTCTATGACGATTTTCGGCCGACGAGCGACGACGAAGTCCGCGCGCTCCTTACGCAGGCTCGCAATGGCTGGGCAATACGTCCGGCTGCGTAGAAGATGGCGATTGGGCTCCCCGGCAAAGCGCCGTGTATCACTCGGCACGAGAGTTAACCCGCCTGATTCTTTCTTATTTGTTTGCAGCTCTGAAACAACTTATTTACCTTACCTTCACTGTGATTGCGTTACTGTCTGAATGATACGATTCGGGAATTTCGACCAACCGCACGACGGGAACGAGAAACGGTGGATCGATGCGAATCTCCGAATGGATTCAGGCAGGATTTGCCGTCATCCTTGCGGTCGCAGCGTGGGTCTCCCCTCTTTCAGCACGCCGTCGATACACAACAACCTGGCTTGCCGCATTCGTCATCTTTGCGATTGTGCTGGCTCGCCTTTCCGAATATGTCCTCACGCCGGTGCAGGCTTCGATTCTCCGCGATTGGCTGCCGGTGCCTTTGACTCTCGTCCCCTATTGGCAGACGGGCCAGTTCTTCAACGGACCGAACGAGAAGATTCAAGCGTGGCTGGTTGAATCCGACCGGTGGTTGCTGAATCTTGGGTCACGAACCGGTTTGACCTTCAGCCGATTCGCGCGCGTCTCCATGGAATGGGCCTACATGCTTTGCTACCCGCTCGTACCCTTGGGCCTGGCAACGCTCTATGCGGCAGGACTACGGCAGCATGCGAGCGCATATTGGTTCTTTGTTCTTGTGCCGACATATTTTTGTTATGCGGTCACGCCCTTTTTTCCCGCACTGCCGCCGCGCAGCGTGGGAACAGACCGCATGAGTACTCCGTCGAACAAAAGCCGCATCTTCAACCTGTGGATTCTGAAGCTCGGAAGTATTCAAGCGATCTCCTTCCCAAGTGGTCACGTCGCTGCCTCCCTGGCCATCGCGCTTGTGCTTCTGCAATATCTTCCCGTCACCGGCGCAATCTTCCTGGTGATCACTTTCTGGATTGCCATCGCAGCGGTCGTGGGGCGCTATCACTACACACTCGACGTTCTGCTGGGTGCGCTGGTGACATTAGTTGTGTACGTCGCGTGGCGCGCTCACTTGATCCCAAGCACTCTCTTGAACGCGCCTGCCACGATCTTCGCTGCGCCATTCTGAGGCTTGCCATTCTCCGGCGGAAGAAAGAGCGACGATAGAAGCTTCACGCCCGCGGGAAGCTTAGCAGGTACGCCCGGCGCCTCCGGCGGGAAGAACTTCGTCAACGCGTGGCGCGGATCCTCGCGCATCAGGTCGATCATTGCCACGCGATGCACGCAGGAGACCGTACAGAAGGGAGCGCAAGCCTTCCTGGTCCAGTACTCGCGCTCCAGGTCTTCGCCTGTGTACTTCTCCAGCGGGATGGCGGGATAACCTCGCTGTTGCGAACAGTAGTGAACAAGCCCGTCTTCGCAGATGTACAGATAACGGCTGCCCGCGCGGCACTGCCAGTCATTCGGTCGCCCCGCGGCAAGGTTCTTCTGGAAGATATTGTCGTAAGCAAAGGCCCAGAAGCCCGGCTTGCGTTCCCTTTGTATCTGCTCGTAAACGGCCCTGTCCGCATCGCGCAGTGGCTGCAACTGGCCCTTGTGGTCGTGGATCGTGCCAACGGTGGTATCGAAACCCAGTTCCAGAGCGCGCCGCGTGATGATGAGTGCATCTTCGGGTTGCTTTACTCCGGCACCGACGACTGAATTGATACTAACGTCGAATGCAGCGTGCTCGGCCAGCCATTCGAGCTTCTTATCCAGTACCTTGAGGCTCTTCTTCGACACGTCGTCGGGCTGCACGTTATCGATGCTGATCTGCAGGTGCTCCAGGCCGGCGCGATTCAGCTCCCGGATGCGCTCAGGGCTCAGCAGGTATCCGTTGGTGATGAGGGTGGCAATGCGGCCATGCTTGCGAATGCGCCGGATCAGTTCGTCGAGTTCGGGATGCAGCAGCGGTTCACCGCCGCTGAAGGTAATGATCTCCGTTCCCATAGCAGCGAGAAGATCGATGCGGCGCGCCATCTCAGCGGTGGAAACCGGACTCGAGACCTTGTCGTACTCGTTGCAATAAGCACAGGAGAGATTGCAGCGGCGGATTGGAATGATGTGCGCCAGAATTGGATGGCCACGCGATTTCAATGCGCGGGCGATCATGCGCGCCTGGCGAAAGCGGCGCGGCAGCGAACGCATCTTTCTCCATGCCCGCGCAAATCCCATCTCGATCTCACACGCAGAATCAGGATTGAGACCAGCCGACGCCAGCCTACACGCGCCTCATGACACGCCGATGAAATTGCAAATCGCCCGCAACCAGTACAAAGGTAACGGAATCTATCTGGTTACAGGGAAGGACGAAACTCAATCCCGCTGTAACCTCACCTTGACGCAACCGTTCTAGTTTTTCGTCATCATACCCACATGATTGCGCGCCGTACGCTGCTCCCAAGACAGATACTCTCCTGCTGGAACTGGAAGTGTGCTCTTCTGAGTGCGACCGCCCGTTCGCTGATCTATCTGGCAGCGATGGCCCGCACCGGCTTGCGCGGCAGCCTGGCCGTGGTCGCGGTGGAGATTGCGTACGTCACACTCACCGCCGGGATCTATGCCGGCATTCAGCAAAGGGCTCTTGGGATTCCTTCGCGGTTGCTCGGCAATTTTGTTGTCGCTCTCGGCGTGCCCGGCGCGGCCCAATCTCTGGACTGGCTCGCGCATCGGATCACCGGCGCGGCCGCGACAGGAAGAGC
>Ga0335073_10004163_pt1 | contig 20236 bp, 10 predicted proteins | sample Lox_Sample_22_FD_207093 | JGI IMG/M metagenome (GOLD analysis project Ga0335073, IMG submission 207093) | Soil microbial communities from Loxahatchee National Wildlife Refuge, Florida, United States - Lox_Sample_2.2 | ecosystem: Environmental > Terrestrial > Soil > Wetlands | place: USA...
TTGCTTCGTTAGCTTGCGTCTACAGCTTTGCCTTTGCCGTATCTGTCGCCGATCCAAGCGCTTTTAGACGGCGCTGTGCCAGAAGATAGCTTGAGCTTGGAATGGCGATTGACTGTTTAGGCCTCTTGACTTTTTTGTAGTCTGCGATGGCGATGTCGCGCTCGCCGTCCTGCTCAGCAATTCGGCCAAAGGCGTACCAGTAATCATCGTCAGGTTCCACAAGGTTGAGCTCATCCATGCCGCGCAACAGCAGGTCGTGCGCATCGGTGGTTTGGCCCACCTCCGCATAGAGACAGGCGAGCGTATGCAGGATTGCTGCGTTATCCTTCGACATCTGGGTTGCTTTGATTGCGGTGGTGATGTCTGTCTGCGTCACCTTGCCTGTAAAAAGTGAGAACCATGCCATTGAGTTCAGCACGTCGGCTCCACCCTGGCCTTGATCGGCAAGCTTCTGCGCCCAGCCACGTGCAGCCTCATAGTTGCCGCGTGCCACCTCGATCCGCATCTTTGCCATCAACGCATCGGTATCGTTCTCAAGCAGGTTGAGGCGCTGGTCTGCAAGAGCCACTGCCTCGTCAAAGCGTCCGAGGGCGACGAGGGCTCCCACGGTGCTCTGAAAGGCACTCTTCGACTCAGGAATATCTTTCAGCAGAGCTGAAGAAACTTCATAGAGCCCGCGGTAGTTTTCTTCCTGTTCGTAGCCTGTGGCTAATGCGAGTTCGATGTTCGTCTTCTCGCGTTCCGAGATTGCGGCCTTTCGCGCTGCCAGCAGCATCTGAATGCCTTCGGGTGCAGTCGGCTTCGTTCCCGCGAGGATGGCCGCGGCCGCAAGTTTCATCCTTTCCGCATTGGCGGCTTCACCTTTGATCCAGAAGCGGGGAAACACGGGTCCGCCCAGAGGATCATCGCCGCCCTCAAGATGCTGGTCCTCGCGCAGCCAGTTGAGCAGAACCTTGGCACCCTGCAGATCACCTGTTCTGATGCGGTCAAGCATCTCAAGCGCAATCGAATTTGGCTTTTGACCCGTGTCGAGCAGTTTGTACTGGCCGTCCTCTTTTACAACGAAGAAGGTTGAAGTCGATTCTCCGGGAATCTGCACTTTCACGCGATAGGCGGTGGCGTCGCTGCCATCCACCTTGGGATCGAACGCCTGCAGGAGGATGTCGAGTGTGACATCCAGCGAACTTCCGTTTCGGGCGAGCTGCATATTCATTTTCTCGCCTGTCTCGAGCGCCTTCTTCAGTTCGTCGGGTTCCTCTTTCTTCATAACGGCGATGGCATTTCGACTTTCGAGCTGCATCATCTTATCGAGAGTCAGGTTAGGATCGAGCGAGAGTAGAAAGACATGCTTAACCAGATCTTGCGGCGTGTTATCAAAATGTATGTCTTCATGCCGCCGCGCCGTGCGCAGCAGGTTGGCAAGCCCCATGGTTTGCGCGGCGTTGTCGCCAGAAGCTCCTGCCGAAAGGAAGTCTGAAGCCATTTGGTATTGGCGGATGTTCATCAGCATCTCGCCGGCAACCCGCGCGGTTTCGCGGTAGCTGCTGTCGTCGGTGGCGCTCTTATTGGCTTCGGCAAGACCCGCTTTACTTCCGTCGATCATGGCTACGCTTGCGGCAATCAGCGCCCTCGGTTCCGGGTTGAGGTCGCGTGCCGCTTTCAGAGCTTCGGCGAATTCGCCACCGTAGAAGAGCGCAAAGGCCAGGTTGTTGGCGAGGCCCAGCTCGGCCAGTTTTTGTTGACCGAGGCTCTGATACTCGGCGATCGCATCTTTCAGCTTTGCCTGGCTGCTGTAGCGGCGTCCTACTGAGTCGTACTCATACAGAATGGCGAGGTCGCCCTGTGTGCCGTGATCGTCAGGATCCAGCTTGATGGCCGCGCGGTAGGCTTCAGCCGCACCCTCCAGATCGCTACCAGCGCGCATGCTGCGGCCGACAAGGTCCTGCTTGAGTATCTGCGCGAGGGTCTTCTCGGCGAGCGCGGAGTTCGGTTCGAGCTTTACGGCGAGTCGCGCTTCAGAGCGCGCTGCCTCTCCCATGCCTGCATCCAAAAGGACCTGGGCTACCTGCAGATGATGAACTGCTTCATTCGGATGAAGCGCGATGAGGCTGCGATAACTTGCCAGCGCGCCCTTCACATCGCCGGCACGCAGCAGGACTTCTGCTTTAGGTTCGAAGTTGATCAGGATGGCCGGACCGTTGGCTATTTCGGCAACCTTATTGCGCAAGGCTGTTGCCTCTGCGACGGTGTAGCGCCGCTTCACCGTGTCAAAGGTAAGATGTGCCAGGACGGCTCCATCCTTGTCCAGTTTGAATTGCTCGGTGAGTTGTGCGGGTCCAAGAGCGATCTTCGCATCGGGTGGCAGAGGTTTTGCAACGAAGCCCTGCGGCGGAATTACGCGGTAGTTCCACTCAGCGGTGAAGGGCTCAGCAAGCTCCCAGTCGGCCGTGCGCGGTGTTTTGGGCTTGCCGTTGTCGTCTTTGTTTTTGTCGTCTGAGTCGTCGCGACGCTGCAATTCTCCCGGCAGATTCTGAAAGAGCGACTCGACGCGAATTGCAGCGACCGCGCTGTTAAGGTCGGTATAACCGCGTTTTGCCTTGTCGCATGCAAGCGTCAATGCAAAGGGTTTCGAGAGATCGGCAGGATCTGTGCGATCTACGGTTGTCAACTTGTCAGACAGATACTGCGACTTGATGTATGCCGAGAGCCCCTCGCGCGTATCGGTGTCAGGCTTATCGGCATAGAAGTCTCTGTATTCACCCTCAAACACGCCTTCGGGCTGGGTGATCTCTTTGACCGTTGCCGGCCCGTTTTCGGCCAGGGTGAGCTCGCGCGTCTCGAGCAAAACGTTGTCCTTGGAGGCAGACTCGTAAGTCCGTACGAGAGCTGTAGTCTCGGGCCGCGCGATGAGAGCCTGACGCCCCTGGTCAGCATCCGGCAGCTGGCCGAGGCGTGCCCATGGGTCGGTAGCGTCGATCCATGGTTCCTGTGCGCCGGGCACATAAACAATCGCATGGTCAAACAGGCCCATGCCAGGCAGGTCGGTCGGCACGTCCAGTCTCGAACCGGCATTCAGCAGGGCTACGTACGCGGGAATTCCCGCCGCGCGAAGCATCGTGACGAGCAGCGTAGCCTTATCTTTGCAGTCGCCATATTTGTGCGCGAGGATCTCTGTCAGGTCATGGGGGATGATTGCCGCCTCGTCGAACTCGATGCCGGTGTAGCGGATTTCGCGATCGATGTAATTCAGGATTGCGGCTTCCTTGTCGGCCGTTGAAACCTTGCCCTCAACGAGCTTGTCAACGATGGGCTGCACGACAGCCAAATTGGCACGCTGATCCACAATCTTGCCGTACTCGGCTGCGATTGCTTGCCACGAAACGCCCGTTGAGAACTCCACGATCGGATAGCGCGACACTTCCGGGGGTAAGTTTGGTTCCGGAGGGGCTAATCCGTCGATTCGTGCTTTTTCGAAGACCAGCTTCACCCGCCCGTCTGCGTCGGTGCGTTGGGGCTTAAGATCATCCAGCAACACAGTATCTGTTTTCAAGGGGAGGGAAGCTGGCGCATCGAGTTCAGCGATGCTGTGTGCCACCGGCACGGCTTCGCGGCCAAAGTAAATGCGGCCAACGCGGCCCTGCGCAAAGAAAGGAGCCGTTTCGCGCGTGATGAACTCTTCTTCGACCACGGCGCCGGGAGCAATCGACGGGAAAGGCGCCCGCAGCATCTTGCCGTCGCTGTACATCTTGTACTCGCCGCTTCGCGCCGGCTCTTCTGTGATCTGGCTGGGATCGAGCCAGTGCACCGACAGGTCCCGGTTGATCACGCGCACCTTAATGCTGGGGCGCTCCTGGTGCCAAGGTTCCCAGTCGACCGAGACCGAATCCCATCCTTCGGCGCCTTTCTGCGTGAGGATCTTGTAGATGACATACTCCGTGTGAACACTGCGGCCATCGGCGTCGAAGCTGTAGCTCTCATCGTCCTCGAGGATCGCAACATTGGCGGTCTCGGGTTGGGCGACGATGGAAGCGGTCTGATACAGAGTTTTGGCATCGATGCTGAAGTGGGGCATGGCCCACGGTTCAACCTTGTCCTGGCCAAACGTTGTGACAGCGAAGACCAATGGCAAGAAAAAAGACACACAATTGCGGCGCAGCGGAAGGATGGGCACGGGGCTCCTGAGCTGATCTGAATTGAGAAAACGGTAAACCCCCGCACGAGGTTGTGCAAGTGACGGCCGGGAGCCGCGCGCCTGCGCGGATTCGCCGGGCAGGAAGCAGACTGGCCGCGGGCGGTCGCTAGGCGCTTATGCGCACTTTGGCAGCGATTTTGCGTAGTTCGGGGAGTATGCGCCCCATTGCGGCGGCGTTCGCGTTGCGGGTTCCCAGGGAAAAGTAAAGATCGCGATAGAGCGGATACAGCGCTTCGTAGATGGCGACCGATTGGGGATCCGGCTGAACCGCACGCAATGGCAGGCATACTGCGTCCTGCGCTTCTTCAATCGTCTTGTACGCGCCCGCAGCCAGCAGCGCGAAGATGCCTGAACCGAGACTTGTGGGTACGCCCGCAGGCACCATGACGGGTTTGTTGAGCACGTTGGCGTAGACGCGATTGAGGACTTCGTTCCTTTGCGGAATGCCACCGGCGTTGATGACGCGATCAACGCGGACCCCATGCTTCGCCATTCGCTCGAGGATGATGCGGGTGTGGAAGGCCGTGCCCTCAATCGCAGCAAAGAGCTCATCCTGTGCCGTGTGAATCAAATTCCAGCCGAGTGTTACACCACCCAGATCAGGATTGACAAGCACTGTGCGGTCGCCGTTATCCCAGCTCAGGCGCAGAAGGCCGGTCTGGCCAGCTTTAAAGGCGTCAAGTCCTTCCGACAATGCGGCCACGGTCGTCTGTGCGCGGCGCGCAATGGCATCGAAGATGTCGCCCGTTGCGGACAGACCTGCTTCGATGCCCGTGTAAGCCGGATGCACGCTGCCCGGTACAACGCCGCATACGCCAGGAACCAGTTGTGCCTCGCTTGCCATCGCAATGATGCAGGTTGACGTACCAACAACGTTGACGACGTCGCCTTCACGGCAGTGCGAACCGATCGCGTCCCAATGCGCATCGAAGGCGCCGACGGGAATCGGAATGCCCGCGCGCAGGCTCAGCTTCGCAGCCCATTCTGGCGCGAGCCCGCCGGCGATGTGATCGCTGGTTTGATACTGGCCACCGATCTTTGCGCGCACACCGGCAAAGAGGGGGTCGACGGCAACAAGGAAGTCCTCCGGCGGCAAACCACCCCACCTGGGGTTCCACATCCACTTGTGTCCCATTGCGCAGACGCTGCGCTTCAGGTCAGCCGCGTCATGCACTCCGCACAGCGTTGCGGCCACCATGTCGCAGTGTTCGAGAGCAGTTAGAAGTCGATCGCGCTTGCCAGGGTTGTGCCGCAGCCAGTGCAGCAGCTTGGCGAAGCCCCACTCGTGCGAGTAAACGCCGCCGCACCACTCAATGCCCTCGAAGCCGAGCGCGTGGGCTTTAGATGTGATCTCCTCGGCTTCGGTATGCGCACGGTGATCGCACCACAGGTAGTAGTCGTCGAGAGGTTCAAGGCCTTTGCCGACCGGCACTACGCTTGAGCCAGTGGTATCCAGCGCGATGGCCGCAACGGTGTCGCCAGCCACACCGGTCGAGCGCAACACCTCTTGTGTTGCGGCTGTGAGGGCGCTCATCTGGTCGGCGTGAGACTGAGTGGCGAAGTCCGGATCCTCGCGACGGCGGTGGAGGGGGTAGGGGGCGGAGGCAGTGCCCACAGGCCCACTCTTGCTGTCCACCAAGGTTACGCGAACACTCAAAGTGCCAAAGTCCACGCCGGCTACGACGGTCATAGGATGCTCCAGTAAACGCTTACTCGTTTGCCCACAAGAGTACACTATCGAGCCCACGGCGATCTCCACAGTGGCTGCGCATTAAGGCTTCTTCGCGGGAAAGAGGCCTATTAATTGGCCAACGGCCCGTGTCCGGTGGGCCTTGCAGGTGGTTCTACCGGTGAGGTGGTCTTCATTCCAGCACTTGCGGAATCACTGTATGCACGGTGGGAAGCCGAGACTTCGTTCGATCCGGCAGAAGTGTTGGCGGCAGCAGCGGGCGGGCTGGCCGGGTTAACCGCTGTGCCAGCAGGTAAATTTGCCGGAGGCGCCTCCAGGTTCTTTACGAGAATGGAGATGCGCCGGTTGGAGGGATCGTAAGGGTCGTTTTTTACGCGGAGCAACTGATCGGCATACCCGCGGACCTGTGTCACCTGGTCTTTGCGTACGCCATCAGCCTGCAGCAGGCGCCGCGCTGAATTTGCCCGATCAGCCGACAGTTCCCAATTGGTGTAGTCGGCGCCTTCACTGTAGGGCGCCGCATCGGTGTGGCCCTCAATCAAGAGATGGTTGGGAAGCGTCTTCAATTCTTGCGCAAGCAGCGCAAGCAATTCCTGTCCTTTATCGCTGAGGCGCGCGCTGCCGCTCTCGTAAAAGGTTCCGTTTTTGTCTTCGAGCAGTTCGATGCGCAGTCCTTCGGGTGTAATCGTGATCTCGATCTGCTTCAGGAGCTTTTGCAGGTCTTTCCTGGCTTTGATCTCCTGCTCAAGCTTCTCCTTGAGCTTCTGCAGGTTCTCGTTTGGCGCCGTGGTGACTGTTTCGCCGGTTCCTGTCATGGTAGTGCCCATCAGGCTGGCCGTGCCCTTCGGGTCATTGAAATAGCCCGCTACAGCCTGCTTGATCTTCTCGCTCGAGTTCATTAGCCACAGAACGATAAAGAGAGACATCATGGCGGTAACGAAGTCGGCATAGGCCACCTTCCAGGCGCCACCGTGGTGGCCGCCATGAGCGCCTTTCTTTTTGATGACGACGATCGGATGCGACTTGCCTGCGCTCATGTCTGATGACCTGTCATCCGCTTAAGCTGCCGCTGCTTCCTTCGAACTGGCGGCCTGGTTCTTGCAACTTTTCTCCATCGCATCAAAGCTAGGCCGCACGTGCGCAGGGATCGCGCGGCGTCCCATCTCGATGGCAATCATAGGCGGAGAGCCTTTAAGAAACGCGACCAGCAGGACCCGCAACACATGCAGGTAGCTGTTGTGGTCCTCGGCCGTCTTCGCCATGTTCGAACTGAGGGGTCCCGCCACCCCGTAGCAGAGCAGAATGCCGAGGAAGGTTCCCACCAGTGCCGCGGCCACTTTGTGTCCGATGGCTTCAGGAGGTCCACCCAGTGCACCCATTGTGATGACCACACCCAACACGGCCGCTACGATACCCAATCCCGGCAAGGCATCGGCCATGGTCGAGAGCGCGCTGATAGGTTGCGTCGCTTCGTGGTGGTGCACCTCCATGTCGAGTTCCATCATCTGGTCCATGTCGAAGGGCTCCACGCCGCCGGTGATCGCCATGCGCAGCGTGTCGCACACAAAGTCGCGCGCGTGGTGATCGCTGAGGAACTCGGGAAAGTTCTTGAAGAGCGGACTTTCCCTGGGTTTCTCGACATCCATCTCGACGCTCAAGAGCCCTTCTTTTCTCACCTTGTTCAGGAATTGGTACATCATCTTGAGGGTGCTGAGATAGCGCGCTTCGTTGAACTTCGATCCGCCCAGCACACCCTTCAGTCCTCCGACGATCCCCTTAAGGATGTGAATTGGATTTGCTACGAGCAAAGTGCCGATGGCTGCGCCGACAATGATCAGCAACTCCGCTGGCTGCAGAAGAACCTCGATGTGCCCCTTTTCCATCAGGAAGCCGCCGAGCACTGCTCCAAAGACCAGAAGAATGCCTATGATGGCGAACAAGTGTGCCTCCCCGGCGCCAGCGTGATGTGGTTTCCGCCGGCATGGATACTGGCGATCATGGCCGCCTGTGCGCGTTCAAGCAATTGGGGCAACGCTTCGCCCGGTTCGGCTTGCGCCGCTCCGACACTCACTGTCAGTGATATTCGATCGCCCCACCAGCGAAAATCGGATGTGCGCGCCAGTCCGGCAAGCACCTGGGCGTGCGCCGCCAGTCTTTCTGCCCCGGGCTCATGCGACAGGACGAGAAACTCATCGTCGCCCCACCGGCCGATCTCTTCATCGGATCGCAGTCCGTGAGCGATGGTGCGCTCCATGCGGTCAACGATTGACTCACAGGCACGCAAACCGTGAGTCTTGCGAAGCGTGTGCGCCTGATCGATCGCAATCCACATCAGTCCGAACTCCGCGCCAACCTTCTGGAATTCAGCAAATGCTTCCTCCACCCTTTGCTCCACTTCGAGCAGCGCATCCTCTGTGGAGTCTGAGTGTTCCACTGCGCCGTGGGGCAGCATGCCGGCGCTTTCTGACGGGTGAAAGACAAGGGCGTTGCCAATGCGTTCGCCAAGGCCGTTGCGCAACACCAGTGATCGTGCAACTAACGGCAGATCGTGACCTTGCCGGTGCTGCATATGCAGGCATGCCCCATGCGAAAGATTAGGCGGTGCGGATAAGATTTGAGCGCTGTCCCCGGCGAGGAGGGTTTCCAGCTCCCAGGGCACGGGGCGAGCGACCACCTCGATGCCCGGAAAGCCGGTCATCTTTTCAGCCGCCCGATTCCAGAGCAAGACATGGCCGTCCTCACCGACGAGCGCGATACCCTCCGGGTGACTGTCGAGCGCGGCTTCCATGAGCTCGATGCGATCACTCATAGCAATGCGATCCCTCCACCGATTTATCGGCAAAGGCTAGAGCATCTTGACGAAAGTTGGCTTTTTTGGGGAAACCTGGGATCAGGACCAGGGCGCTACTTCATTGCGCGGAAGAAGGGCCGGTCTTGGCGTTGCGGTCTTCCAGCGGCAGCCGGACGGTGAAGGTCGTGTTGCCTGGGACCGATTCGATGTCGATTCTGCCGCCGAAACGCTGGGTTACGATCCGGTGCACAATTTCCAGACCCAACCCCGTCCCCGATCCCTGTGGCTTGGTTGTAAAGAAGGGTTCGAAGATTCTGGGCAACACATCTGCCGGAATCCCTGAGCCGTGATCGGTAATGCTCACCGCCAGCCAGTCTGCCTCATTCCAGGTGGCCACCTCGATATGGCTGCCAGGCTCCGAGGCATCCGCTGCGTTGTCGATCAGGTTGGTCCAGACCTGGCTTAAGGCCGACCCACGCGTGAAGATCGTGGCGTTTGTGGCAGCAAACTTCTTTTCAACCTTGATTTGCTTCATGCGCAGCTTGTGTCCAAGAATCGTCAGCGTGCTCTGCAGGCTGTCGTGGACGTCGAGGTTCTTCGCGGGGGACTTCTCATCGTATGCGAACTTCTTAACCGCCATCGCCAGGTCGGAGATGCGGGCAATACTCTCTTCGATGGCGCAGACCAATGTCACGCTCGATACCAGCGCGCCAAGCCAGTTCAACGCATCAGAGAACGACGGAGTGTCGAAATACTCGCGCGCGCAGTCGAGTTCCTTCTGATCAAAGCCCATGCCGACGAGGACAGGCGCAATCTGGTATGCGTTTTCTACTCCGGCCGACGAGAGCCACTCACCCATCTCTTCTTCCGCGTCAGCCTGCTCCACGCTGCTCATCGCAGCCAGCTTGCAACTGCTCATGCTGTGTTCCAGCAGGCCCTTCATGCACTCCAGCTGTTCGGGGGTTTTTTGTTGGCCACCATGGCGCAGGCTTAGTTGCTGCAGCCGCATCAGGTTCTCGCGCAGCTGCGAGGCCGATCGCTTGGCCGCGGTGCCCGGATTATGCAACTCATGCATCAAGCCGGCCGCGAGCGTGCCCAGAGAGATCAGCTTCTCGCGATGCAGCGCCTCGACCTGGTGGCTTTGCAGCCGTTGCGCCATGTCCACAAGAATCACTTTGCGCGCTTCTGGACAGAGCGCCATCACCTTCCAGAATTGTTCAGGGCTGAAGCGAATGAGGGTCGAGTTCTCAAGTGCCGTGATGAGATAAAGCATGCGAGGCTTGCCGGTCAACAGAGGCGCCTCGCCGAAGCTGTCGCCTCTGCGCACCATGCCCACGGGCGCCTTTGTGCCATCGGCCTCCACCCGCTCCGCCCGAATCTCGCCGTTCAACACGACCCAGTAATACAGTGAGAGATCGCCGGGCTGCGCAATGACTGCACCGGCAGGCACAATCAGCCGCTCCACCCTCTCGGAAAGCAGGGATGAGTGCAGTTCTTCGTTTGCGAACGGGCGGGTCGCGCGCAGTGCCTGCGAGACTTGTTCTAATTCGATATGCTCAGTCACTACGCCTTGTTCAACTTCGCTCATCTCTCCGGTTTTACTCCCACCTAGAATCCCGCCAGGTATTGATGCGCGAACTGTACGGCGATAGAGCCTTCTCCTACCGCCGAAGCTACGCGCTTGATCGAACCGTGGCGAACATCGCCTGCAACAAAAACTCCCGGGATGCTCGTTTCCAACAGGAACGGCTCCCGCGGTTCCCGCCATCCATAGGGGTTCTTGCTATCCCTGGGGAGGTCAGGCCCTGCCAAAACAAAGCCCATCTCGTCACGAAGCACCGAGGGAGGCAGCCAGCCTGCGACCGGCTCAGCTCCAATGAAGACGAACAGCGAACTGGCGGAGACGCACGCCTCGCCTTTGGGACTGGACAGGCGCAGCGACTCCAAATGCTCTTCGCCCCTGGCTTCCACGACCTGGGTCTTGGTTTCCACCAGAATATTGGATGTTCGCTCAATCTCATCGATTAAGTATTTCGACATAGTGACGGAAAGGCCATTTCCTCTTACCAACATGGTTACCTTATGGGCATATTTGGCAAAATGAAGCGCTGCCTGCCCTGCCGAGTTGGCCCCGCCGACGACATAGACCTCTTCGTCCTTGCAGGAGGCAGCTTCCACCAGGGCGGCGCCATAGTAGATGCCCCGGCCCGTCAGGCGATCCGCACCCGGGATGTCGAGCTTCCGGTACTGGACCCCCGGCGCCAGAAGCACTACGTGGCTGGCCACTTCGCGGCCATCGGCCAGCTGGATAAACCGGTATTGCCCATCGATGCGGAGGCCGGTGGCCCTTTGTGTCAGGAATTCGGCGCCGAACCGGGAAGCCTGTATATGTGCCCGGCGTCCCAGATCCGCGCCTGTGATGCCCGTTGGAAAGCCCAGGTAATTCTCGATGCGCGAAGACGATCCGGCCTGCCCCCCTGGCGCATCCGGTTCGATGATCAGCGTTTTCAGTCCCTCGCTCGCTCCGTAGACAGCCGCAGCCAGTCCCGCTGGACCCGCCCCTACCACGGCCATGTCGTAAAACTCCTGGGTGGCCTGCGTACTCAGCCCCACCCTCGCCGCCAGAACCTCGGGGTTTGCCTGGGCCAGAACCGCACCGTCGGGAAAGAGAACCGCCGGCAATTGGTCGGACTTGATTTGCCGCTCTTCGAGCAGTTTCAAAGCTTCTTCGTTGGCGGCGATATCGAGCCAGCGGTAGGGAATGTGATTGCGGGAGAGAAAGTTCCGCAACTGGTGATCCTGCAGCGACCACCTGCTGCCGACCACGCGTAGTCCTTCAAATGGAGCGCGGTAGCCCGCCTTCCAGTCATCAAGCAGGTCGCTCAGAACCGGATAAAGCTTTTCTTCCGGTGGATCCCAGGGCTTGTTCAGGTAGTAGTGGATTCGGGCCGAATTGATCGCCTGAATCGCTGCCTCGGTGTCGGCGTACGCAGTCAGCAATACGCGGCGCGACTCGGGGTAGATCTCCCGAGAACGCTCGAGGAAGTCAACGCCGGTCATTCCCGGCATGCGTTGATCGCTTACGATCAACGCCACTGGCTCCTGGCGCACCTTTACCTGAGCCAGCGTATCCAGAGCGGCCTGCCCGCTGGCGGCCCTCAAGATCCGATAGTCGGCTCCGTACTGGCGGCGCAGATCCTGCACCACGGCTTCCAGCACGCTCACATCGTCGTCAACCGCAAGAACAATTGGCCTCGCCATATATTTCCTAGTTTAGGGCCTGACGATTCGACACAGGAGTTTACCCCAGGAACCTTACGCGCCAGACTCCGCCTGAGGCCAGGTCCGCGGGGTCGGCGGCGCCATCCGCCCGAGCCAAAGACCGCTGTGTCAGCTGCGAAACAGCCCAAAGCCCACGCTATCAAACAAATATGAGCCTAGACAGTAAATATGCGGGCGTTGACGGCGTGGGTTTCTGATGACGGAAATGACTTTGGGCTGTAAGCTTGTTAAAGGGATTTGCGCCTAAGGATATGGCCGTTGCGGGCTTGCGCTGAGAGTGAAGCCTGCTTCCCCATGTTGTTGCGGGAACGGACAGTCCCACGGAAAGCGTTCCACTGCCGATGACTGAATGTGCGGCAGATTCGCGATTGGGTTCTTTGCTGGGCTACTGGTGAGACCGAGTGAAGCAAGTTCCATTCGGCCTGAAAGTTGGATTCCCCCCGAAGGATGGGAAGCGACACATGAATAAGGTCATCCTTGCCGACTCACAAGCAATTTTCCGCGCCGGCACCGCCAAGGTGCTCGCAATGGACGAAGACCTGCGCATTATCGCTCAGTGCACCGACCTTGACCGCATGATGCATGCGATCGCGACTTTTCCGGGTTCCATTGTGGTGATGGCTGCGTCTCTGCGTCCGGATATGGCGCGCCTGCGGGCCCTGCTCGAGTCGACCAACTCTCGCGGCATTGTCATCGCTGAAAACAATGAAACGGCGAGCGCCTTTCTGCAGCAAGGGTTTCGCGGGGTAGTCTTCCGCAATGTGACGGGGCCTGCTCTGGTTGAATGCGTGCGCCGTGTCGCGGCGGGCGATGTGTGGACGCCGCCCCAGCTCATGATGCCTGAGTCGCCGGAAGATGATCTTGTGGGCGCCCGCGTACGCGATCGGCTTACGCCGAAGGAGATGCGGATTGTGGCCCTGATCGTTCAGGGATGCAAGAATCGTGAGATCGCGCTGCGCCTGAAGACGACCGAGCAGGTAATCAAGAATTATCTACGTTCCATCTATGACAAGACAGGCGTGAGCGATCGTCTCGAACTCGCCCTCTTCACGATCCATCACCGTCAGCTGGCTCAGGCCGCCGCGGAGATGGGCAACAAACTCGAACAGGAGGAGCAGGCCGCCGCACCCCCGGCAGTGGCCTGATCCTGGAACATCCTAAAGTTTTTCGGCAACACTTTTGGCCTGAGTAAAGAGCAGCAGGTAATCGGGCCCGCCCGCCTTTGAATCCGTTCCGCTCATATTGAATCCGCCGAAGGGGTGCGCCCCTACCATTGCCCCCGTGCACTTGCGGTTCAAATAGAGATTCCCAACATGGAATTCTTTTCGGGCTACATCCAGCCTCCCGCGGTCTGCCGTGTACAGTGCGCCGGTGAGGCCGTATTCGGTGTTGTTGGCCACTTGCAGGCCCTCTTCAAAGCTGTTGACCTTGATCACTGCCAGCACCGGTCCAAAGATTTCTTCCTGTGCGATTACGGCGTCGGGCGCCACATCCGCAAACACCGTCGGCTCGATGAAATAGCCGCCCTCCGGAGTCACCTTTGCGTTGCCGCCGGCGATCAACCGACCTTCTTTCCTGCCCTTCTCGATGTAGCCGAGAATCGTGTCCATCGCGGACTTATTGATCACCGGGCCCATGCTGTGATTTTCGGCCGGATCGCCCACGGTCAGCTTTGCCACCCGTTCGCGCAGCCGCTCCACAAACACGTCGTAGATGGGAGCTTCAATGATCGCGCGCGAGCAAGCCGAGCACTTCTCGCCGCTGAATCCGAAGGCGGCGGCTGCTACCCCTTCTACTGCCGTGTCTACATCAGCGTCGGCGCAGACGAGGATCGAGTCCTTGCCGCCCATCTCCAGAATCGTGCGCTTGATCCAGATCTGCCCAGGCTGGGTCTTCGCTGCACGCTCGTGAATCTCCAGTCCCACCGACTTCGATCCGGTAAAAGCAATGAAGCGTGTCTTCGGATGTTCGACGATGGCATTACCGAAGGTCGCACCCGACCCGGGACAAAAGTTGACCACGCCGCCGGGCATGCCCGCTTCTTCGAGTACTTCAATGAACTTGGCGGCAATGGTCGGCGAGTCACTCGATGGCTTCAAAATTACCGTGTTCCCCGTGACGATGGACGCCACGGTCATTCCCGCCATGATGGCAAAGGGGAAGTTCCACGGAGGTATCACTGCGCCGACACCGAGCGGAATATACATCAGCTGGTTGCGTTCGCCAGGCCACTGGATCGGTGTCTCGGCCTTGGCCAGCCGGAGCGCCTCACGCGAATAGAACTCCATGAAGTCAATTGTTTCGCCGACGTCTGCATCGGCCTCGGCCCAGTTTTTACCGACCTCGCAGGTGAGCCAGGCGCAGAACTCGAACTTGCGATTGCGAATGATCTCGGCCGCCCCGAGCAGCAGCGAGGCTCGCACCTCAACGGGTGTGCGGCTCCACGTTTCGTAGGCACTTAACGCCGCCTGCATGGCCTGCCCGGCGTGTTCAGCCCCGGCCTTCTGGTGAACGCCCACCACTTCTGCCGGTTTTGCAGGGTTGAGCGAGCGGATCTTTCCCTCGGTTCTGATGCGGTGACCGCCAATGATCAGGTCGTACTCCCGGCCGAGTTGGCCGCGGACCAAGTCCAATGCGGACCGCATCTTGCGGGCATTTTCGGGCGCCTTGAAATCAGTGAAAGGCTCGTTGGCGAACCCGCCCTCCGGGGAACGGGGTTGAATCTCAGTGGCAAGCGTAAGGGTAGCCATAGCCCATACAGTGTAAGCCCCTTTGGCGTTGGGCGGCTATGCCCGCAGGTCTGCGAAAAACTATCCCGTCAACTTACGAAACTATACAAACGGACCGGGGTTCCCAAGTGAGTACCTTCCCTGACCGCTGGCCCTTCATGCTCTGGCGCGGGACCGGGTGATCAGTAGTCCGCAGGACCGCGAGCGCGTCGCGCTCACGGCGGCTACAACATCTGCTTCGCCAGTGGCGTGCAGAGGGTAGTCAAGAGAGGGTCGATGGAATCCAGATCGTGTTTGCGCCTAGCGCATCTTGTTTGCTTACCGGGTCTGCCAAATCAAATTTCTGTTCCAGGGTATGCGACGGCATCCTTGGCCGGAAGGCGTCGCATGTTGGCTGCGCTTGCCGCAATCGCGATCGTCATTTCGGGACCGCTTGCGGTTTTGGCCCAGGAGCCAATCCAGAACTGGCCGCCAGACGACAACTCGGTTGGGCCCTATGCATCGGAGCCGCAACAATACGGGCAGGTCGTCCCCAGGTCGCAGCCGAACGGCAGTATCGAGCCACAGCAGGATAGCTACGCCCAGCCGGGTTATCAGCCAAATGAGCCCTACGGCCAACAACCTTACCCGTCCACCCCGCAAGTCTATGGCCAGTCAGGCCTTGGCCAACAATCGGCGCAGATGCAGCCGCTGAATCCTGACCAGCTCACGCAACTCGTGGCGCCGATCGCGCTGTATCCTGATGCGCTGATTGCGCAAATTCTTTCCGCAGCGACCTACCCAGCCCAGGTTTCAGTTGCCGACCAGTGGCGCCGCTCCGTGGGCAATGCGCCGCCTGAGCAGATTGCAGCCGGCGCCGACGCACAGTCCAGTTGGGACCCCAGCGTCAAAGCGCTCACGGCGTTTCCGCAGGTGCTGGCCATGATGGACCAGAACCTGCAATGGACCACTGAGTTGGGGAATGCCTACTACAACCAGCCGCAGGATGTGCTGCAAACCATCCAGGTGATGCGCCAGCGCGCCGAGCAAGCGGGCAGCCTGCAGAGCACACCTCAGGAGCAGGTCACAGACGACCAGGGGACCATTGGGATAGCGCCGATGAATCCCGATGAAGTCTATCTGCCTCAGTACGACCCCTGGCAGGTTTACGGCGAACCTGTAACCCCGTATCCCGGTTTTTCGCTGCTGGGCGAGATCGGCTCATTCGTCGGCAATGCTTTTGTGAGTTATGGTCCGGGCATTGCGATGAACGCATTCCTGACCACGCCCTGGGGTTGGCTCGGCTGGGGGCTTGACTGGCTGGCTCACGCGATCCTCTTTGACCATGCCGGCTACTGGACCCACAGCACCTCGGTGCGGGACTGGGGCTTTCCCTATGGCGGCCCTCGCTATCATGGTGGGCGCTACTGGGACCACGACCGGGTCTGGGGCCGCGACTGGGGGCACGGTGGCCGCCGCGATGGCTGGGGCCGCGATGGTTACGGCCGAGGATACAGGAGCGGCGGTATAGGCCGACCGGTCGGCGGGCCGATTCGCGGATACGGTGATGCGCGCACGATCGAGGGCTTCAATCGTGGATTTCCTTCAAGGAATTCAGGCTACGGCAATTCATGGAACCCGGGCCGCGAAGCCAACAATCGGTATCCCCAAGCCTACGGCAGGCCACAGCAGTTTGCGGGCGGGCGCCAATCCTACGCTTCAGAGCCGGGGAACCGTGGCGGTCGCAATGGCGCTTACGGCAGAGAGGGCTACGGTAACTCCGATCCAACCAATGGACGTTTCGCCGGTCGCCCGGGCATGGCTTTCACCAGCCCCTCGCCGGGTTCACGGGGTGGAAATGCCTGGGCCAGTGCAGGCGGAAGAAACTATGGCGGCAGGAGTTACGGCGGCTACTCGAATGGTTTCAGCAGCTCGCAGCGATCCGGTGGATCTCGCTGGTTTGGTGGCGGCCACAGTTCCAACTCTTACAAAGCGCCCAAGAGCTACAGCTTCGGCAGTGGTCATTCGAACTGGGGCGGTGGCGGTTGGAAGGCTCCCAAACAAAGTCGTTCCTTTGGTGGAGGACATTCCGGTTGGAGCGGCGGAGGCCACTCCTCTGGTGGCCATTCTGGCGGCGGTCACTGGGGTGGCGGCGGCCATTCCGGCGGCGGTGGCCATGGTCATCACCGCTGATGCACGGCGAGTGTATACGCTCATATGGGCGCACCGGAGGTGTTTGGCTTTCACCCTGTCGATCCTGTCCATTCTGGTGCAAGCCTCTCGGCCGAACCTGGAATGCCTCTGATGACACTCGTCGCCGACTTATCGGGATGCGACTCGATTGGATGCATCCCGACGGAGTTGCAAGCTCAACGCGTTTCAGTGAGCGCTTCGGTGGCCTTACTCATCTTGGCGGTGCGCTCCAGTTTGTCCCAGTTGAAAGGCTTGCCGTCGATAGCGCGCTTCAGCGTCTTGAAAAGCACGATCGAAAACACCTGGCGATAGGCGAAGCGCTGCAACCAGATGTGAAACAGCAGCCAGCCATCACCTTTGTTGGCTGGATGGCGGCGCTCGAGGCTGAATGCGATCGTTGAGGTCACGAAGTCGATCAGCAGGAACGCGCCGAAGTATGCCACCAGTTTCATGAAGCTCGCAGCCGATGCAGCTTCCGGGTGGTAGTGCCGGTCAATGAAGTAATGGACGATGCCCGCCACGAACATCAAATCAATGAACGGCGAGACCAGCGGCAGGAACATCTGGAAGATGAGAATGTTGGGCAGGGCAAACAGGCCCATTGCCTTGTTGCGGATGAACGCAGCCTTGTGTTTCCAAACCGATTGCAGGATGCCAAAGGACCAGCGGAAGCGTTGCCGCATCAGGTCGCGCGCATCGATTGGGGCTTCAGTAAACGCCAGGGCGCGGTCTTCGTAGACTACTTTGTACTGCTGCTCGAGCAGATTCATGGTGAGGTCGGCGTCTTCTGCGACCGTGTTCAATGGGTACCCGCCTGCGGCCTTGGCAGCCGCAGTGCGCCAAGCGCCAATGGCGCCGGGAACCACTGTGACCACGTTAAAAAGGTCGAGTGCGCGACGCTCGAAGTTCTGGCTGGTGATGTATTCAAGCGCCTGCCAACGCGTCCATAGATTGACGCGATTGCCCACCTTGGCATTGCCTGCCACGGCGCCCACCGCGTGATCTTCAAAGTGCGGAATGAGCTTGGCAATGGCGTCAGCAGCGATCACCGTATCCGCATCGATCCCAACATAGAACTCTTCGTCCACGCGTTCCAGCGCGAAGTTGAGAGCCGCGGCTTTGCCGCCGTTGACCTTCGTCAGGACTTCAACTCGACCCGCGGCGATCTCGCGTTTGTAGGCCTCCCGCGCAACCTCGAAGGTGTTGTCACTGGAGCCGTCGTCGATCACAATCACGCGCAGGTTCTCGTAATCGGAGTGCAACACCGACCGGACCGTGCGTACGATGACTTTCTCTTCGTTGTATGCGGGAATCAGCACCGCAATGCGCGGATTGAAACCTGGCGATGCCTGGCGATGCGGCCGGCGCAGGCGATCAATCACCGCAAACAACCCGACCAGGATGAGGCGTGCGCTCATGAGTACATCGCCGACAAAGAAGACAAACACGATGAAGTTGCCGATGATGGCCAGCGTGGAAAACGCAATTGAATCGGGAATGGATCGTACGCGTTGCCAAAAGGTCAATCGCGGCATGACCTCTGCAGTCGTTTTCCCCATCAGCGCTGAGACCGGCACAAAGGTGTAGCCACGGGCGCGCAGTGTATCAATGAGCATTGGCAATGCGGCTACAGTCGCCGACCGGTCGCCTCCGCCATCGTGCATGAGGATGATGGAGCCGCGAAACTGCGGTTTGGTCTTCATCCGATCCAGCTGATCCACGACCGACTGGGTGATCTCCTGCGGCGTCTTGTGAACTCGTTCGTCCCAGTCATTGGTGTCGATCTTGTTGCCGACAATGATGTAGCCGTCCTGTTGGATGGCCACTACCGGCGCCGCCTGGTCGTCGGTATCGGGTTCTTCGTCCACATCGTACGGAGGGCGGAAGTAGAGAGGTTGCACGCCAAGTTTGCTGGCGAAGAGACGCTCGGTGAGCTTCACCTCGAGATCGAGTTGACGCGCCGAGATTTCGCTGATGTCCGGGTGCGTATAGGTATGGTTGCCGATCTCGTCGCCGTCGTGCAGTTCGCGCTTCATTAAGCCGATGTTCTGCAAGCCCTCTTCGCCGATGATCAGGAAGGTGCCCTTCACGTCCTTCTTTTCCAGGATGTTCAGGATTCGCGGTGTCCACTTGGCATCGGGTCCATCATCAAAGGACAACGCCACTTCGTTCGGGTGGTAGCCGTAGTACTGCACTGTATAGGTCTGCGGATACACATCCATATGCTCATCGATGATGAGTTTCTTGCGCGGATCAGGCTCATCTGTGTCAATCTGCACTATACGTTTGCCCGGCAAGTGCTGGCCGGTCACGCGCATGATGTCGCCCTCGCCCTGGGTGTCGACCTCATGGCCGGGGGGGACCGAGCCCAGCGCCTGGAGCGACGCTGGATTCATTGGTTTGTCCCACACATTCCAGAGAGAACTGTCTTCCGTTCCCAGCCGCCACAGGGCAAACGTCTCAAGGCCCATCTCGCGCGCGGCGCGCATTTCGTTGAGCAGCGTCACGCCATCGAGGAACCAGACCACATGGCGCTGGTTGTCGTCTTCGTCAATGTACTCAAAGTGCGGGTTCAGGGAATTGTAGTCGAGATCAAGGTCCGCGTCGGCATCCGATGCGCGCTGCCATGCATCGGACACAGGAAGATCCTCGGTGTTGACTACCTGAGGCTTTTGCGGCTTGTGACCGCGCTTGGGCGGCGGAGGAATCGTCATTGCCCAGTCGTAGGCATAGTTGCCCAGGGCACAGATGATCTTCTGCTTGGGCACCGCTTTCAGCACGCGCGCCAGGTTGGCGACAAACCAGGTCTGACTGGCGATCGGTCCGGGATCGCTCGTGGCCTCGTGCTCGTCGTAATTCATCAGAACAATGCCATCGGAGTTGGCGGCAATGGTTTTCAGGACCGCGGAGTCTGTGCTCGCCGCGGTTGTCACATAGAGCCGCAGATCGCGTGCGTGCAAGTCGCCATAGAGTTCCCGGATGAAGGTTGTGTAGGCGCCGTTGGCGCTGTCGGGCAAGCTTTCGAAGTCGAGTGAAAGACCTCGGTACGATGGAAAGGCCGTGAGGAACTGAACAATCTGGCGGCGCAGCGTATCGCGATTGCTGTCGTCGGAGAGCAGCTGGCCGACCCCCGCATCCCAGCTCTGCGTGGCCGAATCGTAATTGTTCAGATGCGGGAAGATTTCCGTATCTTCCCTGGCAAGTTGAATCTCGCGCTTGATGCGGTTCAGGTCGTCCGGGTCCCGTACCGTGCTTCCCTGGATAACCGGATACGAACGATGGCTTTCCTGGTCCACAGCCAACAGCGTTGGTGAGGACGAGTCCACGTGCAGCCACTCGGGAAAGAGCATGTCGAGCTGGTGCACATGCTGTTTGAAGGA
>Ga0335073_10004164_pt1 | contig 20235 bp, 16 predicted proteins | sample Lox_Sample_22_FD_207093 | JGI IMG/M metagenome (GOLD analysis project Ga0335073, IMG submission 207093) | Soil microbial communities from Loxahatchee National Wildlife Refuge, Florida, United States - Lox_Sample_2.2 | ecosystem: Environmental > Terrestrial > Soil > Wetlands | place: USA...
GAATCGACAATATCAACGGCGTTCCGGCGGTCGGCCACCGGAGAACGCAAATCATTCCCGCCGGGCAAATCGGCAACAACCGCGATATCCATGTCGTCTATGAGAGCTGGTATTCCGACGACCTGCAGATGCTGGTGAAGAGTGTGAACTCCGATCCGCGTTACGGTGTGACGACGTACGAGCTCACCAATATCAGCCGCGAAAATCCCGATCCGTCGCTCTTCCAGATACCGCCCGGATACTCCGTCACCGAAGGCGGACGCGGCGGACGCGGTGTTGGGGGCGGTGGAGTGCCGGGAGTCGTGGTGCCCGTTCCCGCCAAGAAAAACCAGTAGTCTCGAACGGCTGACTTCAGTCCGCGCGGGGCTTTAGCCCCGCTGCTCAGATCATCTCGTTCAGCAATTCCGGACGGGGATGCGGAATCACCACCTTGTTCACCAGCATCCCCTTCTGCCCCACGATCTGCGCGCCCGCGTCGATGGCCGCCTGCACCGCCGCCACATCGCCGGTCAGCGTGACGAATGCTTTGCCGCCCAGCGCCATCGCCAGCCGGATCTCGATCAACTGCACATTGGCGGCCTTCACCGCCGCGTCCGCGCCTTCGATCAGCGAGGCTACTGAGAACGATTCCAGCACCCCTAGCGCTTCCAGCGTTTCCACTTTGGCGCCGCCGCTGATCGCCGGGAACACGCTTTCATGCAGGTTGGGAATCACGAACGAATCGATGACCGAGAACCGCGTCTCCCGCACACCCGCCGATACCGACGCCTCCACCGCGCCCACCTCGCCGCGCACCATCACCATGTATTTGCCGGAGCAGATGGATCGCGAAAGCAGCAGGTCCACGTCCGCCGCCTTCAGCATGGTGTCGCATACCTGAAAGCCCGAGGCGATACTGGTCAATTCGATCAGTCCTATTGAATTCTTCGCCATGATTCTACCAATGGCCTACGCCACTATCTCCACGAATTCCGCCGTCACCGCGCGCACCTTGCCATCGATCGAGGCGTGCACGTGCGCGCCCAGTTTCCCGTCTTCCACGCGGCCCACTACCTGGCCCTTTTTCACCTTCTTGCCTGCTTCCACGCTGGGGATCGCGGCCTGTCCGGCATGCTGTCGCATCTTCACACGCACCGCGGCCGGCCGCACAGGGGCATCGTGAAACGGAGTCGATTTCTCGTACTCTTCCACCTGCAGCCGCTTGCGCAGCATCGCCAGCGGCACACGCCGGTACTCCTTCATCGGATGCACTTCCACCGGCTTCTGCTGCACGAACTTCAGACCGGCGGCGCGCTGCGTGCGCTTGCCGTCGTCGCACGCCTCTTTGGGATAGAGATCCTCCGGGCAGGCGTACAGGGTGCACAATCCGCAGGCACAGCAGAGCTCCGACCACTGGTTCCAGATGTTCTCGCCGGTCAGCGTGAAGCCCAGACTGCGCATCACCTTGTGCGGCATTACTTCATATCCCAGCAAATATCGCGGACAGAATTCGGTGCAGTAGCTGCACTGGTCGCAGGCCGATTTGCCGATGTGGTTCATTTCGGCTTGCGATCGTGTCTTTCGCGTCATCAGGTAATGATCGCGCGGCAGCACGATCAGCGCTCCGGTGGTTTTGGTTACCACATCGTCCTGGTCGAAGGTCAGCGACCCCATCATCAATCCGCTGATGAAAATGCCGTAGTCGCTCACCGTGGGTCCGCCGGCCGCCGCCAGCAGGTCGCGAAACGGCGTACCCACGGGCGCCCACAGCGATTTTGGTTCGTTCACAGCGCCGCAGACGGAAAGAAACTTCTGCGTCACCGGCCGGTCCTGCGCCGCCAGGTCGACGTTGTACAGGGTCTCCACATTGTTCACCACGCAGCCCACCTGCAATGGAATGCCGGCCGGCGGAATCAGCCGCCCCGTCGCCGAGTATACTAACTCGTACTCGTCGCCCGAAGGGTAAAAATCGCCCAGCATGACGAATTCGATTCGCGGATCGCGGAGCGCTCCCTGCAAGGCGTGCAGGGCATCCTGGTTCTTAGTCTTGATGCCGAACTTGCCGGATTTGGCGCCGACGGCGTCGATCATACGGGTCATGCCCGAGAGAATTTCTCCCGGAAAATGCTTCATCATCTCCGCGTCTTTATGAATCAGCGGCTCGCATTCGGCGCCGTTGGCGATCATGAACTCGACGTGAGATTGCGCTTTCACGTAGGTCGGAAATCCGGCGCCGCCGGCCCCCACCACACCGCATTCCCGCAATTTCTCGCTGAGCATAAGAGACTAGGATAACAGCCGGAAGGATGCGATAAGCCGGGTTCCGGACGGGCTCGAAAACATGCTCGACGCAAAATGCGTCGGGCCACTTGCACAAACCCTTTCGATTCAGCATCCAAAATCCTTCGCCGACGCATCGTGCGCCGGAGACCTTGCGGAAACGTCATCATTAAGGTATGCCCGAGCCGATCAAAATCAGCGTTCTTGCCGATGGCAGCCTGCTGCTGCACGACCAGCCGGCGCCGCTGGCGCAGATCACCGAAGCCGTCGCCGCCGCGCCGGACGACGCCGTCGTCTGGTATTACCGCGAGGCTGCGACCGGCGAGCCGCCGCCGGATGCCCTCGCGGTGATCAAGGCAATCACCGACCGGCGACTGCCTCTGCGCCTGTCATCGAAACCCGATTTCTCCGAGTTCGTCGTGCCGGCGACGGCAGGTATGGAAAAGCTGTTCGCCCCTATCCGCGAGAAGGCGGCGAAGGGCAACCTGGTGATCCTGCGGCCCAACGGGCAGTACCTGCTGCTGCCAGCCGTCCCGCGCGAGAATGCCAGGCCGGAAGCGCTTGAAGCCGTCGAACGGATCCTCTCCTCCACGGTGGCACGCAATGTCGCGGTGGTGACCGATACCGGTTGGACCATGGACGCGGCCCCCAATCTTCAGCGCGCCAGCCAGGCGATTCCCTTTTTCGGCCTGCTGATGGGATTGTCCAGCATCGGCCACGCGGTGTGGATCGTCGATGCTCCCACCGATCTCGCCGGAGCTTGCCGTGAGGCGGACGTTCTGATCGTCGATAGCGCGCGGGCCGGAGCACTCCCGGCCGGTTGGACGCAGCGCGCCCGCGGCGTCATGCGCGGCACGCAGGTTTTGATTCATGACCGGGCAACCTACCGGCTGCTCGCGGTGAAGTAAATCCTACACGCCCGCGGACACTATATGTCCCGCCATGGGCGCCGGACGCTGCTCCAGCCGGGCGCGGAATTTCAGGTGACGTCGCCGCGTTGCCTCCACCAGCGGCCGCCAGACCGCGTGCACGAGATCGTATTGGATCAGCAGATGCCACAAGCGATTCGATCGCTTGTACAGGTACGACATGGCTAGGTAAGGCGCTACGGCGCGCCAATCCGCAGGGCGGCGCCGCCAGATGGACGCATGTGAAAACAGGCGCGCATAGATCCACGCATAGCCTTCTTCGAGTTCTTCGGGCATCATATGCTTCGGCCGGAACACGGCGTGGGCCGTATCGTAGAGGCTCCAATCGCGATGCAGCAGGCGCCCCTGCGATTCCATTTGCCGGAACAGCGGCGTGGCCGGATAGGGCGTGAGGATGTGGAACGTGGAGCACTCGATGCGGTTCTCTTCCACCCATTCCGCGGTCCGCTGGAAGACATCGCGCCGATCGTGATCGAAGCCCAGTACGAACGAGCTGTTCACCTGTATGCCGTGATCGTGGAGGATGCGGACACGGCGCGCATAGTCGGCGGTCTTGGGCGTCTTCTTTCGCGCGTCGGCGAGATTCTCATCGGCCAGCGATTCAAAGCCGACGAATACGCCGGTGCAGCCGGCCAGCGCCATCTCGCGGATCACGCTGACGTCGTCGGTGACGTCGATGGAGACGGCCGCGCTCCAGATTTTCTCGATGGGACGCAATGCCCGGCATAGCGCGCGCAGATACTCGCGTTTCGAGCCGAGATTGTTATCCACGAAGACGGCATAGGGCTGATCGTCCGCGGCAAATTCAGCGGCGATCTGCGCGGGGTCGCGCATGCGGTAGGGCATCTGCAGACCTTCGGTCGCCAGGTAGCAGAAGCCGCAGCGATTGTGGCATCCGCGGGTGGCGATGAGGCTGGTCGTCGTGAGAAAGCTGCGGCGCGGCAGCAGCGAGCGGCGCGGCGCCGGATCGTCGCGGTAGTCGTTCTCGTAGGTGGCGGCATAGCGCGGCGCCAGGCGTCCGGCTTCCACGTCGGCCAGGATTCGCGGCCAAAGCTGGACACCGTCGCCCAAGGCCAGGGCGTCGGCATGAGGCGCGCATTCCTCGGGACACGAAAGCACGTGCAGCCCGCCCAAAATCACCTTCGAGCCGCGGCTGCGATACCAGCGCGCCAGTTCGAACGCGCGGCGGGCGAAGGTGAGGTGCACGGAAATGCCGACCAGTTCCGGCAAGGGATCGGATGGCGGGCGGCCGTGCAGAAGATTCTCGTCCCAGTACTGGATTCGCCAGTGGGATGGGGTGGTGGCGGCGAAGCTGGTGAGAGCCAGTGTCGGTGTGAGGACGTGCTTTCCGAAGCTGGCGTTGGGGTCCTTGGGGTAGAAGGGATTGAGGAGAAGCGCGTAGCGCGGCTCGATGGCGCTCCCTGTAGCTTTAGGGAGTGCGGGAGGATACAGCATCCCGGCGGGAATCCAGCGTCGGCTCATGCTTACTTTATATTATAAAGTTCTTGCCGATGCAAGTTATTTTGCGAGCTGAGGGGCCCGGGTCCACACTTCGGCCGTCACTTCGCGAATCGTGAGAGAAGCCGCCCCGCGGCCGAAATTGTTGTTATTGGCGATCGCCAGCCCGAACGGCTGCTCCTGCTCAAGGCGCGCGGTTACGGAGATCGTGTCGCCGGGCTGGCGGGCGACGCCCGACGTGTCGAGCGCAATCCAGTTGTAGGTCCGCGGGGTGAACAGCCCGAAAGCGAATTGTCCGGAGCCCGGCTCGTACTTCAGGGTGAAGCGGTAAAGACCCGCGGAATGCGCGGTGAATGGCGAGGAAACAACCGCGAAGTAGTATGGATCCGCGGAAGTCCGCAGCTTCCATCCGACGGTGGAGCGTTTCAAATTGGCGCCGCGCACCGGGTTCCATTGATCGAATGGCGCCGCCGGCAGCGCCCGCCACAGCGTGGGATCCGGCCCGGCGAAGAAGAGCGTCACCGAGTACGCTTGCGCCACGCCCGGCACGGCATCCTGCAACACCACCTGGGGGATCAGCCCGGCTTGACGCCAGCAATCCGAAATGATGCGCCGCGCCAGGTCCGGTGCATCCGGGCGGGTCGACAATACCACAATCCCGGTATCCGGAACCGGATTCGACTCGCAAGAAATCCTGGGGAAGGCCGTGTTCAGGAAGCTCCAGTTCATCAGATACGTCGATATCAGGGAGGTATACGCCGGGAACTCCGGGTCCTGTTCATCGAACCAGAAACGCACCCGCCTTCCCCGACGGACGGATTCCAATCGCTGCCGCTCCTGCATGATCTGCTGGAAGCTGTGGTGGGCGGTGTGCGGCGCGTTTTCTGGAGGACGACTCTCAACGGCAATCAAAAAGAATCCGCCGATCGCGAGCAAGGTTGCGAAGGAAGGGCCGCGCAGGTACTGCGACATCAGCAACAATGCCGCTGCGGCAATGACCGCGGCGAGGCGCCAGGACGCCGCCGGCCAGCCGGGTGCGCCTGCGCACACATACGCGAATGAGCCGATGGCGGCCGCGCAGATCAGCAAATACGCGCGATAGCTCAAACTGGCGACGCCGTTCCATGACACCGCTCCGGCGGTGAGAAAGGCAAACGGGATCAGCGCGCTGGTGTAATACCGGTATGACAGAGCGTGAATTTCGGTCCGTTGCATCCAACTCAGCAGCGCCAAGGCGGCACCAAGCAGCGCGGTGAACAGCACCGGCGGAATCACGTTTTTTGTCTCTCGTTTCCGTGCACGAACCAGAAACAACGAGGAAACGCACAAGGCCGCTACCGGGAACCACAGTGCCGGATTCAGCCCCTGGGCGCCCCAGACGCCTGACGCCCAGTGAATCGGAGTGGCGGCCAGCATTTGTCCCTGCCGGATCGACGGCAGGAAAAACCAGAAATTGCCGTCCAGCCGGTAGTTCACAACGCCCAGCCCGGCAGTCAGAAGGACGGCGGCGGCGCCACTCCAGACCACCGCATCGACGACCGATCGCAGAATCGGCCGGTGGTGCCAGAGATAGGCCATGGCGGCATAGGTTAAGAGCGCGAACGGCGCCAGCCCCGCCCAGAAAAGATTGCTGTGGATGGCGGCCGCACCCGCCATCCCCGCAAGGAAGAGAAAACCCAGCCGGGGCGGGGCCAGGGCGGCGTGGACAGACAGCGCGGTCGCCAACAGAAAGTATGCGAGCGCCGCGCCATCCGGATAGTCCCAACCGGTAGCCGCCCAGAGCCACGGATGCATCCCGAACAGGATCGCCGTCAAAAACGCTCCGCGATCTCCCACGATCCAGCGGAGCGTGAAGAACAGCGAAAGTGTCGCGACGGCCCAGACGATCCAATGCAAAACGACGGCCGCGGCCACCGGCGGGAGCAGGGAATGAACCGCGGCATTCGGCAGGATCCAGGCCAACCGGCTCCCGTAATAGGTGTCACGAAACAAGTAGCGCTTGAATTCCAGCAGGTTCGTCGCGAAGCCGGTGTAAAACCAAGGATCCGTCCATCCCAGCGGCGTGAACAGGACGTCGTCCCGCAACCCTACCACAACCAGCGGCAACAGCAGGATCGCGATACTGTGCGCCCGCAAACTCCGTTTCGAGTTGCGCGCCTCCGCAGGCTCTCCCATTGACAACAAACTATAACAACACGTTCGATTCCGCACATCTTGCCGGTAGGATAATGGTGGGGCCATGGACGTCAAGACATTTCAGGCCGCTCTGGAACGGATGCCGGGCCGCCTGGGCTGGACCATCTGCCGGATTCCGTTCAACGTCGCCAAAGTGTGGGGCTCGCGCGGACAGGTCCGGGTCCGCGGCGAAATCAACGGTTTCGCCTTCCGCACCTCGCTGTTCCCAAGCAAGACCGGGACGCATTTTCTGTTGGTCAACAAGCGGATGCAAACCGCGGCCAAGACCGCGGCGGGCGGAACAGCCCGGCTCCGGCTGGAACCGGACACGGAAGGACGCAAGATCACGATGCCGGCGGAGCTGTTACGGCTGCTATCCGGAGAGCGCGCGCTGCTCCGTTGGTTCGGGAAGCTGAATTATTCCACCCAGCACGATTGCTGCCGGTGGATTTCCGAGCCCAAGGGCCCGGCTTCCCGCGAGCGCCGCGCCGAACAGCTCGCGGAAAGGCTGATGTCGGTAATGGAAGCGGAAAAGGATCTGCCGCCCGCCATTCGCACGGCGCTCTCGATCGACCCACGGTCGATGGAAGGCTGGAAGTTGATGTCGGAAGCGCGGCGGCGCTCCTATTTGATGGCGATTTTCTATTATCGCGAACCGAAGGCCCAGGCGCGGCGGATCGCGAAGGTTGTCCAGGACGCGTTCCAGTTCGCGGAAAGAGCCGCGAAAAAGCGCCATCCGGTACCATAGTCGAGGTGGAGCAGCAGTTCGATTTGGACTTCGAGTTTCTTCCCGCGCGTCGCGTCCTGACGGTAAGCGAGTTGAATGCCGCCATTCGGGAAACGCTCGACGCCGAATTCCACGACGTCTGGGTGAGCGGCGAGATTTCGGGGCTGAAGCTCGCGGCCAGCGGCCACTATTATTTCACCTTGAAGGAAAAGGACGCGCAGGTACGCTGCGTGGCGTTTCGCTCGGCGCACCGCTACTGGAAGTTCAAACCGCAGGACGGCACGGAAGTGGTCGCGCGCGGCCGCATCGACGTCTACGAGGTCCGCGGAGAATACCAATTGCTGGTGGAGTTGCTGGAGCCGCAGGGGCTGGGCGCGCTGCAACTGGCCTTCGAACAGCTCAAGAAAAAATTGGCCGCCGAAGGATTGTTCGCGCCGGAACGAAAACGGCCCCTGCCGCGATTCCCGCAAAGAATCGGCATTGTCACCTCGCTGCGCGGCGCCGCTATAGCCGATATGGTGCACATCCTGTCGCGACGGTCGCCGGGAATCTCCATCCGCCTGTTTCCGGCGCTGGTGCAGGGGGAAGGCTCGGTGGAGGACATTTGCCGCGGCATCCGCTATTTCAGCAAATCGGGCTGGGCCGACCTGGTGATTGCCGGCCGCGGCGGCGGATCCCTGGAAGACCTCTGGACTTTCAACGAAGAAGCCGTGGCGCGCGCCATCGTGGAATGTTCCGTGCCGGTGGTCTCCGCGGTCGGGCATGAAACCGACGTGACCATCGCCGATTTCGTGGCCGACCTGCGCGCGCCCACGCCATCGGCTGCCGCCGAACTGGTGGTCCCGGACCGGAAGGATCTCCTAGAGCGCATCGCCAACAACCGCGGAAAATGCGCGCAGGCCGTGCGCTATCGCCTGGCCATGCTGGAACGGCAGTTACGCCGGCAAGGTATCGAGCGGGCGCTCAATCTGCTGCACCGCCGGGTCGGGCGGGGCTTGCAGCAGATCGACGAGATGGAGTACCGCCTGCGCGAACGGATGCGCGCGGCGATCGATACACGCGGGCGCTCGCAGCGGGCCCTCGACTCGCGGTTGCGGCGTTTCGACGTCCGGCCGCGGCTGGCAGCCGGCGGGCGGCGGCTGGAAGCTTCGGAATTGAAACTTGCGCAGACGCTGCGGCTGAGCCTGGCGCGCCGCAGGGGCCGCCTGGAGCAGCTCAGCGCGAGGCTTTCGCAATTGAGTCCGCTCTTGATTCTGCAGCGTGGCTACGCGATCGTGTCCAGTCAGCGGGGAATCGTGAAAGATGCGCTGCCGCCGGGCGAGCGGATTCACGTCCGCGTGGCCGATGGCGAATTCGACGCCACGGTGGAGTGAGGTGGCTCGCCGGCCAGGCGATCCGACCGTGGGCACGAGCACCCAGCAGGACTATCGGTCCGCCGCGGGCTGGCAGCCTGCCCTACATCGCAGATAAACGATGCACATGGGCCGCCGAGGCAGTGGCGAGGCCATCGAGACTATAGCCGCCTTCGAGCACCGACACGATCCGGCCGCCCGCGGTTTCATCGGCAATCTGCATCAAGTCTGCGGTGAGATCGGCGAAATCGTCATCGTTGAGCGTGAACTGGCCGAGCAGATCGCCGACGCGGGAATCGAACCCGGCGCTGATCAGCACCAGCTCGGGTCGAAACTCCTTCATTGCCGGCATGAGCGACTGCTCCACCGCTCCCAGGATCTCCCTTCGCCCGGAACCGGCGGGGAACGGGAAATTCATGGTGGTCCCGTATCCATCGCCCTCGCCGCTTTCGTTGGCGCGGCCGGTTCCCGGGTATAGCGGCCATTGATGGGTGCTGAAAAAAAACACGCTGGGATCGGAGTAAAAGATGTCCTGCGTGCCGTTTCCGTGATGGACGTCCCAGTCGCAGATCAGAATCCGTGCGACACCGTGCTTTTTTTGCGCATACCGCGCCGCAAGGGCGACATTATTGAAAACGCAGAATCCCATGCCGCGCGATGCGTTGGCATGATGGCCGGGCGGCCGCACCACGCAGAACGCGTTCCGCGCTTGGCCCGTGTGGACGGTATCCACCGCATTCAAAACACCACCCGCGGCTCGCGACGCCACCCCCCACGAGTTCGGCGTGATATCGGTATCTCCGGTGCTCAGGAAGGGACTGCCGGATTCCACATCGCGCCGCGCCGTACGCAGGTAGGCCGGCGTGTGGCAAAGCAGCAATTCCTCTTCGGTAATCTCGCGCGATGCGATGGGTGTCAGCTTGTTCAGAATTCCGGCGCGGCGCAGTCCGCCGATGACCGCGTCGTACCGCTCCGGCCGTTCGGGATGCTGCCGGCCCATGAGATGGTCGCGGCAGATTTCGTCCGCCAGGAGCGCGGTGCTCACGAATTCCGCCCGTAGACGCTCAGAGCCAGAAGCGGGAAGTAATTGCGGTACATGTGATAGCTCAGATAGAAGACTCCGGGGAAGCCGGTGCCGGTGGCGAGCGGCTCGTTCCACGTTCCGTCCGCCTTTTGGGTGTCGAGCAGAAACTCAAGGCCGCGCAGCGCCACGGCGAGATCGCGTTTGCCGGCCGCGGCCAGGCCCAGCAAGGCCCAGGCCGTCTGACTCGGCGTCGATGGCGCGGACACGAAGCGCTTCTGGTTGTAGCTCAGGCAACTCTCGCCCCAGCCGCCATCGCGATTGGCCACCGACTTGAGGAATTCGGTGGCGCGCTCGATGGCTGCGTGATCGGCGAATATGCCGGCCGCGCGCAAACCGCGCATCGCCAGGAATGTCCCGTAGATGTAATTGACGCCCCAGCGCCCGAACCACGACCCGTCGCGCTCCTGCGATTGGAGCAGAAAGCGCACGCCGCGCACAATGGCGTCGTGCGTGGGCGGCAGGCCGCTGCGGATCAGCGCCTCCATTACGCGCCCGGTGATGTCCGGGCAGGTGGGGTCGAGCATGGCGTTGTGGTCGGCGAAGGGAACCTTGGTGAGCAGCCGCCAGTTGTTGTCCACGTCGAAAGCCGCCCAACCGCCATCGCCCGATTGCATTCCAAGAAGCCAGGCCACAGCGCGGCGTTCGGCGTTCGCCTGGCGTTCCGGCGAAGAGGCGCGCGCATGACGGAGCGCGAGCAGGACCATGGCCGTATCGTCGATATCGGGGTACGATTCGTTGGCGAACTCGAAGGCCCATCCGCCGGGCTCGAGATCGGGCCGCTTGATGGACCAGTCGCCTTTGCGCCGCACCTCTTTTTGCAGCAGCCAGTCGGCGGCGCGCGACAGCCCTGCCGATGCCCCCGTCTGCGACGAGCCGTTGCCCTCGCCCATGGCAAACATGCAGATGGCCGTGTCCCACACGGGCGAGAAGCAGGGTTGGAACTGGAAGCGATCCGCGGCGGGCAGGATCAGATTCTCAAATTTGGCCACCGCGTCCACCAGGTCGGGATGATCCGGCGCGTAGTTGAGCGAATCGAGCGCCATGATGAGGTACATCATGGATGGATAAATGGCCCCCAGGCCGTCGGAATAGCGGGTCCGTTCCAGCATCCAGCGCTCGGCTTCGCGAATGGCGCGGGCGCGTATGTTGCGCAGGCCGAGCTTTTCCCAGACCTTGACGGCGCGGTCCACCTGGTTGAACAGCAGACTGACGGCGTCGCGCTTGGGCAGAGAGAGGCGTTTGCCGGGAACGAACAATTCGTCCACGGTGACTCCGCCCGGCGTGGGACGGCGCTGTCCGATGGCCTGCACGATGGACAGCGGCACGATGATGGCGCGCGTCCAGGAGGACATCTCGTACAAAAGGTCGCCGGGCACGAGGACCAGTTCCGGAGGCACCGACGGAACATACTTGCGCGGATACAGCCCGAACAGCGAAAAATTGATCTTGGTATAGCTATTGCACGCCTGCAGTCCGCCGAGGGCGAGAATGCGCTGCCGGGCGCGGACCATGTATTCGGCGGCGGGATTGTGGCCGGCGATTTTCAGCCCGGTATAGGCGCGAACGGTGGCATCGATTTCGGAAGCGCCGCCGGGGAAGATATTCCATCCGCCGTCGGAGAGCTGGCGATCGAGGATGAACCGGCAGGCGCGATCGATGGCGTCGCGCGAGGGCGGATTCCAGGCGGCGGTATCGGTAGACGCCTTGTGGATCCAGAGTTGCAGCAGGATGTAGTCGGATTCGAGGGTGGAATCGGCGGTCAGTTCGCCGCACCAGTAGCCGTCGGGATGTTGCTGGCGCCAGAGCGCGGCCGCGCACTTCTCGACCGCTGCGGCCAGCCGCCGTGACTGGGATTGGCGATGCTCGGTGGCCTGGGAGAGCGCCGGCCGGCGTGAATCGGGCGAGACCCACTCAGTACTCATGCTTCTCTTGAGTATAGCGGCGGAGGCCGGCGGCCGTAGTGTAGAATGAAACCGTCAGCCGTGGCGAAGTGGCGGAACTGGCAGACGCACCAGACTCAAAATCTGGCGCACTTCACTGTGCGTGTGGGTTCGACCCCCACCTTCGCCACCAGGACCTGCCCCCGGAATGGGCCGGATCGGTCCGATTTCTGTCGCTCACTGAATCACGCCTGACGCGTCCAATCCACACGAATGAGGGCCCGAGGCTCATATGGATTGGTGTTGGTGTTCATACTGGCCTGGACTGCTTGGACGACATCGACCGATGAGACTTCCTGGGTGGAACGGTACCCGAAAGAGGCTGCCGCGGCCAAACAGGCGTGCGACGCCAATCAGTTCGACTCGTGCCGGGAACACCTGACTCTCCTGCTCGATCTGCTGAACGGGCGGGTGGATATTGTGTATCGCCTCGCGAAACTGGAAGCATCGTCGGGAAATTCCACCGCGGCGGTCGAGTGGCTTTCGCGGTTCTCGAGGATGGGAGTGCCGCTGGCCGATCCGGAAAAGGACCCGAGTTTTGCCGGTATTCGTTCGAATCCGGAATACGCCGCGGCAATTTCCCGGCTCAAAGCGGCGCGGCAGCCGGTTTCCGCCAGCCGGGTGTTTCTCGCGATTCCGGAGAAGGATATCGTCGCCGAAGATATCGCTTACGACCCGGCAGACAACCGATTCCTCGTCAGCAGCGTGCGGCATCACAAGATACTCGCAGTCTCGCAGGACGGCAAGGTCAGCGACTTCCTCGCAGAGGGCGCCGCGGACATCTGGGGCGTGCAGTCATTGGGAGTCGACTCCAGGCGCGGCTATCTGTGGGCCACCACCACGGCGATGCCGGAAGCGGCGAGCCTCCCGGCCGACCGGGGACGATCGGCCGTGCTGAAATACTCCCTGAAGACGGGCGTGCTGATCAAAAGGTACGACCTGCCGCGCGACGCCGAGCACGCGCTCGGCGACATGACGCTGAGCCCCGGCGGAGATGTGTTCGTCTCCGACGGACATGGTCCGGTCTACTGGATCGAACAGGGCGCCGATGACCTGCGGGTCCTGGTGCCGTCCGGTGTCTTCCGGTCGCCGCAAACACCTGCTCTGAGCGCGGATGGCCGCACGCTGCTGATCCCGGACTATTCGCGCGGCATCAGCCTGGTGGATCTGAAGACGCGGCAAACCAGGCTCATGCCTCATCCGAAGGATTTGACGCTCGCGGGAATCGACGGGCTTTATCGAATCGGCCACCGTCTGATCGGCATCCAGAACGGGACGTCGCCGGCGCGGGTGATCCGTATGAATTTGAACGATTCCGATTCGGAGATCGTGTCGTGGGAGACACTGGAGGCGAACTGGGACGGTCTCGGCGTTCCGACGCACGGCGTGATGGCCGGCGGTCACTTCTACTTCATCGCCAATTCCGGATGGGACCGGCTGGCCGACGACGGTTCGCTGAAACCGGGCGTGGTCTTTGAGTCGCCGGTGATCCGCGAGCTGAAATAAACCGTCCGGGCGCTGGTTGACAAACGTTAGCTTCGGCGCGTTTGCGGGCGTTTGTTAGAATGAACGCTTGTGCAAGCGGGCAGCGGTTTGTACTTCGTTTTTCTCCTTTGCGTCTTTTTCCTATATTGGATTTGCGCGCCGTCGAGGATCGCCCGCCTCACTGTCATCCTGATCGCCAACTTCCTGTTCTGCGCCCGTTACGGACTCTTTTACATCGTCCTGATTCCCGCCTGCGCGTTCGTGGACTACCTGATCGGGCTCGGATTGGCGCGGTTTCGTGCGGCCCTGCTCCGGCGTCTGCTGGTCACCATCAGCATCGCTGTGAATCTCGCGCTGCTCATCGGCTCGCGCCACATGGGCTGGTTTCTCAGCCAGGGTTGGATTCCACAGCATCGGGCGGGAGATTGGGACTGGGTGTTTCCGCTGGGGCTGTCCTTCTACACGTTCCAGGCGCTCACCTACACCATCGATCTCTACCGCGGCGATGCTCCCGCGACGCCCAGCATGCTGGCGCATCTCTGCTCGGTCTCGTTTTTCCCGACGCTGCAAGCCGGGCCGATCACACGGGTCGCCGATCTTCTGAAGCAGTTCGCCAAACCGCCGGCGCTGAGCCGTGAGAGTGGCGGGCGCGCTTTTTTTCTGATCGCCACCGGAGTTCTCAAGAAGGCGCTGATTGCCGATTTCCTGGCGGAAAACCTGGTAAATCGCGTCTTCGATACGCCTAATCTGTATAGCGGCGGGCAGGCCCTGCTCGCCGTCTACGCGTATTCGCTGCAACTCTACTTCGACTTCTCCGGCTACACCGATATTGCGCGCGGCGCGGGCCTGCTGCTTGGTATCGAACTGCCGCGCAATTTCGACCGGCCATATCTCTCGGCCAACATCGCCGAGTTCTGGCGCCGCTGGCACATCAGCTTTTCCAACTGGCTGCGCGATTATCTGTACTACTCGATTCCAGGGAAGCGCACGCGCATCATGCCGTATCTCGGCCTGGTGATCACCATGCTGCTCGGCGGCCTGTGGCATGGCGTAAGCTGGACTTTCGCCATCTGGGGCTTCTTGCATGGCGCGGGTCTGGCGGTGGTGCGCTGGTGGCAGCAGCGGCGGGGACGGAACCGGCCGCAGCCCTCCTGGTGGGCTCGCGCAATCGCCATCTTCGTCACCTATCAGTTTGTTTGCTTTACCTGGATCTTCTTCCGCGCCTCGAGTCTCGGCGAAGCGGTGCAGATTCTGCAGCGTATCGGTTCGCTGACCTTTGGATTGGAGAGCGTGACGCCGCTGCTGGGCGGCGTGCTCCTTCTCGCCGCAGCCACCATATTCACGCCGAAGAGCTGGTACACGCGGACCATGGAAGCGTTCGCCTCCTGCCCCTTCTACGTGCACGCGGCGGCTCTGCTGGCGGTGGTTCTGGCGGTGCAATTTCTCGGCGGACGCGGCAGCGTGGCCTTCGTCTACTCGCGGTTCTGATCATGAAGAAGCTTCCCATTCAAACCGCGCTCACGTTGCTGACGCTGATCGTTCTGCTGGTGCTCAGCCGGATGGCTTTGCCCGCCGTGCAACTGCCCGCGCTGCAACTGCCCACAGTAGCCGAAATCGCGAACATCGTCGAATTTCCGCCGGAGCACACGCTGCTATCGCCGCTGGTGCACCATGCCGACCCGACTCCGCCGATGCCGGTGATCGTGTCCGGTTCGCGCAATGTGCACGCTCTTCTCGACGACGAGTCACCGGTGCTCGATCATTTCTATGCCGCGCTCTGGCGCAGCGAGAAGAAGATGCCGGGCGCCGTCACGCGCATCCTGCATTATGGCGACTCGCCGACCACGGCCGACCTGATCACCGGAGACGTCCGCAGTCTGCTGCAAGCGCGCTACGGCGACGCCGGCCACGGATTCGTGCTCATCGGGAAGCCGTGGGCTTGGTACCAGCACAGCGGGCTCCAGTTGTCGGCCTCCGGCTGGAACATGAGCCGCGCCAGCAATTCCGAATCCCACGATGGATTGTATGGGCTGGGCGGCGTCTCGTTCGTGGCCGGCGAGGCGGCCAACAGCCGTATTGTGTATTCGACGCCGGGCCATCGCCATTTCGAAATCTGGTACCTGAAACAGCCGGGCGGCGGATCGCTGAGCGTCACGGCCGACGGAGCGCCGCTTGGCGAAGTGGACACCGACGCGGAAAAGAAGGCCGCCGCAGTCACGTCGTTCATGGCGGGGCAATCGGTGCACGCTTTGGAATTGAACGTCTCGAAACCTCCGGTACGGATTTTCGGAGTGGTGGCGGAGAAGAACGTGCCGGGAGTGGTCTACGATACGCTCGGGCTCAATGGCGCATCGATTACGGTGCTTTCCAGCATCATGAACGGTGATTTCTGGCGCGACGAACTGCGCCGGCGGCATCCCGATCTGGTCATCGTGAATTACGGCACCAACGAAGCCGACTTTGGCTCCTTCATCGACCACGGCTATGAAAAGGAACTGCGCGAGGCGATCCGGCGCATTCGCACGGCCTTGCCGGAGACGTCGATTCTGCTCATGAGCCCCATGGACCGCGGCCATCATGCCGGCGAGGGAATCGAGACGATGCCGACGATTCCCAAGCTCGCCGACATTCAGCGCCGCGTCGCGCGCGACACCGGCTGCGGTTTCTTCGACACGTTCCACGCCATGGGCGGCGATGGCACCATGGCCCGCTGGTACGAAGGCCAGCCGCGCCTGGTCTCCGCCGACCTGATTCATCCGACGCCGCAGGGCGGAAAGATGATCGCGGTGGTTTTCGCCCGCGAATTGACGGCGGGACTCAACCGCTACAAGCTGCGCCAGATCACTTCCACTAAATAGGTCAGCGAGACCAATCTCTAGGAATATGCTAGTCTTTTCCTAGGAGATTCCAATGCCTACTCTCTATGTCGAGAATGTTCCCGAAGCCTTATACGAAGCCTTGCGTGAACGGGCTCGGGCGCGTGGAAATTCGATATCCGCCGAGGTCATCCAACTCTTGACAGAAAATGTTCCTACGCCCGAAGAGTTGGCAAGACGCCGCCGGGTACTGCGGCTGTCAACAAAACTGAACCGCCGGCGTCCCAGTTCACCAGGGCCGTTCCCATCGGCGGAAGAACTGTTGCGCGAGGACCGCGCCCGGTGACTGCATATGTGCTCGACGCCAGCGTCGCCGCCAAGTGGTTTCTGCCTTCATCAGGTGAGCCGTTCTCGTCGGAGGCTCGGCTTATTCTCATCGAGCACACCGCTGCTCGCTGCCGTCTCCTTGTTCCCGACCTGTTCTGGCCCGAAGTGGGCAACATTTTCTGGAAAGCCGTCCGGCAGGGCCGGGTACAGCAGCCCATATCTGAAAAAGCGATCCTCGCATTAGAGCAAAGTGGACTCACAACCGTCGCCTGCCTGCCTCTGCTCAAGGACGCCATGAGCATCGCGCGAGCTTTTAATCGCTCCGTCTATGACGCCATCTATGTCAGCTTAGCCATTGCGGCCAAAGCTCCGTTCATCACCGCCGATGAGCGGCTGGCAAATGCGCTTGCTGCCCGCTTTCCCATTCGCTGGCTGGGAACCTTCCCGGCTTACTTCTGACCGCCGCCCGCTACCTTCACATCCGTCACCCAATAGGTCGGATCCTGCACCACCACGGTCGCCTGGATGTGATCGCCTACGTGTAACTTAGCGAACTCGCTGTCGGGTTTGACGGTGTATTCCATCGTCATCGCGTCCATCCAACCCTCGATCTTGCCGTGCTTGATGCGGGCGTTCTTCGTCGCCGCGTCCAGGGACACCACGTCGCCTTCCATGGGGTAGCGCTTGACGCCTCCGGAACCACAGCCCGCCAGCGCCAGCACAAGGGCAAGTGCCGCGCAAATTGTGAATTTGGTTCGTCCGGCCATCGTCTCCAACTATAATCAAATTAATGTCCAAAAACACATTCGGAGCAGCGGGAAAGCTGCGTGTCGCCGATCGGGAATACGACTACTTCCGGCTGTCAACCCTGGAAGAGCAAGGTCTCGGCGCGGTTTCCAAGCTTCCGGTCTCCACGCGCATTCTCCTGGAGAACCTGTTGCGCTCGGAAGACGGCAAACGGGTCTCGGCCGATGACATTCGAACCGTGGCCGCGGGCAAAGGCGCGGGCGAAAAGGAAATCAGCTTCATGCCGGCGCGCGTGCTGCTGCAGGACTTCACCGGCGTGCCGTGCGTCGTCGACCTCGCCGCGATGCGCGACGCCCTCTCCACCATGGGCAAAGACCCCGCGCTCGCCAACCCATTGATGCCCGCTGACCTGGTGATCGACCACTCCGTCCAGGTCGACCAGTTCGGCTCGAAAGATGCGTTCAATATCAACGCGCTGCTGGAATTTCAGCGCAATCGCGAGCGGTACATGCTGCTGCGCTGGGGGCAGACGGCCTTCCGCAACTTCCGCGTGGTCCCGCCCGATACCGGAATTGTGCACCAGGTGAATCTGGAATACCTCGCACCGGTGGCTTTCACTGCCGATGGAACCGCCTATCCCGACACGGTAGTCGGCACCGATTCGCACACCACCATGATCAACGGTCTGGGCGTGCTGGGCTGGGGCGTCGGTGGAATCGAAGCTGAAGCCTGTATGCTGGGCCAGCCGATCTCCATGCTCCTGCCGCCCGTGATCGGTTTCAAACTGCATGGCAAGCTACCTGAAGGCTGCACCGCCACCGACCTGGTCCTCACGATTACCCAGATGCTCCGCAAGAAGGGTGTGGTCGGAAAGTTCGTGGAGTATTACGGACCAGGATTGAGCGCGCTGAGTCTCGCCGATCGCGCTACCGTCGCCAACATGTCGCCGGAGTACGGCGCCACCATGGGATTTTTCCCGGTCGACGATGAGACGCTGGCCTATCTGAAATTCACCAATCGTCCGGCGGAACTGATCGCGCTGGTCGAGGCATATTACAAAGCCCAAGGCCTATTCCGCACCGACGCGACGCCCGACTCCGTTTACAGCGACACGCTCGAACTCGACCTGGCTGCCGTGGTCCCGTCGATGGCCGGACCGAAGCGTCCGCAGGATCGCGTGGAACTGCCCAACGTCCGCAAAAACTTTGCCGATGCCTTCCCGCAGGCTCCCGCAGGCTCGAACGGCCATGTGCAAAATGGCTCCGTAGTGATTGCGGCGATCACGAGTTGCACCAACACGTCCAACCCGTCGGTGATGCTCGCGGCCGGGCTGCTGGCCAAAAAGGCTGTTGAGCGCGGATTACAGGTGAAGCCCTGGGTGAAGACCAGTCTCGCGCCCGGATCGAAAGTGGTGATGGACTACTACCGTCAGGCCGGCCTCACGGAATACCTCGAGAAACTGAAGTTTCACCTGGTCGGATTCGGCTGCACCACTTGTATCGGCAACAGCGGTCCGCTGCCGGATGATGTCACGGCCGCGGTGCAGAAGGAGAACCTGGTGGTGGCCGCGGTCTTGAGCGGCAATCGCAATTTCGAGGGACGCGTCAACGCGCTCGTCAAGGCCAACTATCTGGCGTCGCCGCCGCTGGTGGTTGCCTATGCGCTGGCCGGCACGGTATCCATCGATCTGGCCAACGATCCGATCGGGCAGGACACCAAGGGCCAGCCGGTCTATCTGCGCGACATCTGGCCGTCCAACGAAGAAGTACAAGCCACCGTCCGCGACGCCATCAATCGCGGAATGTTCGAACACCAGTACGGCCATGCCTTCGATGGCGACGCCAACTGGCAGGGGCTGCCGGTGCCCCCCGGAACCACCTTCGCCTGGGATGCCAACTCCACATACATCAAAAAACCGCCGTACTTCGACAACATGGTGGACCCCAAACAGCCCGTCAGCGACCTGCGCGACATGCGCGTGCTGGCGCTGCTGGGCGACTCCGTCACCACCGACCATATCTCGCCCGCCGGATCGATTCCCAAGGAAACCCCGGCCGGCCAGTATCTGATCGCGCAGGGCGTGCAGCCGAAGGACTTCAACAGTTACGGCGCGCGCCGCGGCAATCACGAAGTGATGGTGCGCGGAACGCTTGCCAATATCCGGCTGCGCAATCAGCTCGCGCCCGGAACCGAAGGCGGATGGACGCAGCACTTGCCCGACGGCAAACAAATGTACATTTATGACGCTTCGGTGCAGTATCAGCAGGAGCACGTGCCGCTGGCGATCCTCGCGGGTAAGGAGTACGGCACCGGCTCGTCGCGCGATTGGGCGGCGAAAGGCGTGTTGCTGCTCGGCGTGAAGGCCGTGATTGCCGAGAGCTTCGAGCGCATTCATCGCACCAACCTGGTCGGCATGGGTGTGCTGCCGCTGCAATTCCCCGATGGCGAGAATGCCCAGAGCCTGGGATTGACCGGTCGCGAGACGTTTCACATCGAAGGTGTTCGCGCCGCGCTGGAGGGCGCCTCGAAGAAGGCCGTGGTACGCGCTGTCTCCGACGATGGCAAAGAGACACGCTTCATCGCCATAGTCCGCGTCGATACGCCGCAGGAAGTGGAATACTACCGCAACGGCGGCATTTTGCCGTACGTACTGCGGCAATTGGCCAACTAACCATCAAGTGGAATAGTGTCCGCGCGACTTATCGTTGCAAAACACGACATGTGTCCGGATAACCAAAGTAGTAGATAAAAAGGACTCTTTCTCACTTACACTCAAAACTACCGGGCACGAGTGACACGCCTGCCAGCACGTTCCGGCAATGCCCGGCAACGGAGACTTCATGCCATTCGATGCCAAACAGCAGTTTCAGAAACTCTGCGTTAATGCCGCCGATCAGGTTCGTACCGACCAGGCCGCCACCAAAACCAAGGTGCTG
>Ga0335073_10004165_pt1 | contig 20234 bp, 20 predicted proteins | sample Lox_Sample_22_FD_207093 | JGI IMG/M metagenome (GOLD analysis project Ga0335073, IMG submission 207093) | Soil microbial communities from Loxahatchee National Wildlife Refuge, Florida, United States - Lox_Sample_2.2 | ecosystem: Environmental > Terrestrial > Soil > Wetlands | place: USA...
CTGCGCATGGCGTGTCCCTTCTGTCCGTAGATGCTGGTGTGCCTGGTGGTTAGCCCCAGTCGCTGCGCATGGTCCGTCCTCTCTGTCTGGGTGGGTGGGTGTCGGTCGGTGGTTAGCCCCAGTCGCTGCGCATGGTCCGTCCTCTCTGTCTGGGTGGGTGGGTGGATGTCGGTCGGTGGTCAGCCCCAGTCGCTGCACACGGCGTGTGTCCTTTCTCTCGGTGGTTATGCCGGGTGGGTGTGCGGTGGCGATCAGCCCCAGTCGCTGTGCACGGCGTGTCTCCTCTCTTCCTTTGCGTGGCGGGATTGTGGGTGTGCGCGGGGGTCAGCCCCAGTCGCTGCGCATGACGCCTCCTCCTCTGTTTTCTTCTTGCTCCGGGCGGATCGTGACATGCGGCACAGAGCCAGCCACCTTGACAGCGGGGCTAGCTCTCTGTGACCATGTGACATCTATTACTTACCGCCCGTAACACGTTGAAAGTTGTCGCTCACCTCCAATCCGGCTGGGGGAGTCCGTGCCTGCACTCCGCCCGCTTAGTCAAGTATCGAGCGGATTGCCACGTGCGGTGTGGAGTATCCGCAGGTGGCAACTCTGGACGCTCCGTCCTCCTCTGCGTGGCTTTGTAATAGGAATCGACGTACTTGCTGTATGTAGCTCTGTGGCAGCTATTTGTCACACTCGTGCGATCAGTTCGGACTTGTTCCTGGGCCTAGCTCTGCTGGTTTGCGGCATCGTCGCGATCGAGTCGACACGCTCCGTGAAGGAGGCTCACGGAGAGGTCGTCAGGGACCTGCAGTCTGTGTGGCTGCTCGCCATAGCGGTCGCGCTACCGCCCGCGTTCGCCTTCCTGGCCCCAATTCCGCTCACGGCGTACAAGCTGCTGCGTCTGCCGGGGCTTGTCCCGTACCGGCGGGTGTTCAGCGCCGCGACGGTGAGCCTCGCCTATGGCGGGGCATCGGTGATCTTCCACCTCATCCCGGCATCGCTGGCCGGTTCTTTCCCTCGGAGCGGGGGGCACGCTCTCACCTGGACCGCCAGCGTCGCGTTGTGCGGCCTGTTCGGATGGATTGTCAATCACGGGCTGCTAGTCGTGGCGATCAAGGTGTCCGATCCCGCGACGCGCATTCGCCAGCTGATCGGAAGCCGGGAATCGATCACATCCGATCTGCTTGAACTCAGCCTGGCTGTCTCACTTACCCTTGTCGTGAGGATTAATCCGGTCCTCATGGCCCTCGCTCTGCCGTCCGTGGTGCTCTGCAAACGCTCAATTATGCGCTCTCAGCTCGTGTCGCATGCACGCATCGACTCCAAGACCGGATTGCTCAACGCCGGCACGTGGCAAAGGGAAGCCGAAGCCGAGTTCTTCCGGGCATTGCGTGATGGGCAGCCTTTGGCGCTGGCCATGGTCGATATTGACCACTTCTCCGATGTTAGTGATGTAGCAGGGCAATCTGTGCGCGATCAGCTTATTCGTGATATAGCGACCATATTGCGGGATCAGCTGCCGGGTCACGACTTGATTGGACGATTTGGGAGTGAGGAGTTCGCGATCCTGCTCCCGCGCACAGGCCGAAACGAAGCGCAGCGCATCAGCGAGCGGCTGCGCGACCGCATTGCCGGTGAGCCGATTGCCATTGAATCGGGCGTCCAGGAAGGCTTCATATTCCGCCTGACCGTGTCCATCGGTGTCGCCATCCTGAACGAATCGCGGCGCCAGCTGGGTGAGCTGATCGGCGCTGCTGATGCGGCCCTTGACCAGGCCAGGAGCACAGGATGGAGCAAGGTGTACGTGCTTCCTGAGGGCATGAGCGATGCGGAGTCGCCCAACTGAGGCGGCCGGCGGCCGCGTTCGGTGGTGAGACAATCGCGGTGACCCTGAGTCGAGGAGTCCGGAGGCGTTCCCGCGATGAGAGCTGCGCTCTATGACCGGCACGGAGCGGCCCGTGAGGTGCTGCGGGTCGAGCAGGTGGACCGGCCGGAGCCCGGGCCCGGGGAGGTCCGGGTCAAACTGCAGGTCTCGGGCGTCAATCCAACCGACTGGAAGTCGCGGAGCGGGGCTACGCCGCGGCCGATCGATGGCTTCCAGATTCCGCACCACGACGGCGCCGGAGTGATCGACGCGGTCGGCGAGGGCGTGGATCAGGCCCGCATCGGCCAGCGAGTATGGCTGTGGATGGCGGCGGCCGGCCGCCAGTGGGGGACCGCCGCCGAGTGGGCCGTGGTCCCGGAACGGCTGGCGGTCCTGCTGCCCCACGGCGCCTCGGCCGAGCTCGGCGCCAGCCTGGGTGTCCCCGCGATGACCGCGCACCGGTGCCTGTTTGCCGACGGGCCGATCGCAGGAAAGACGGTCCTGGTCGCCGGGGGAGCCGGTGCCGTCGGCCACTTCGCCATCGAGCTGGCCAAGCACGCGGGAGCCCGGGTAATCACCACCGTCAGCGGGCCGCAAAAGGCCGAACTGGCCGCCAGGGCCGGCGCGGACCTCGTCGTCAACTACCGGGAGCCGGACGCGGCCGATCAGATCAGCTCGTTCGCGGGTCCCGGTGGCGTCGACCACGTGGTGGAGCTGGCCCTGGGCGCGAACCTCGAGCTCGACCTGGCCGTGGTGGCCCGGCCAGACGCGCGAATTGTCTGCTACGCCGCCGAGGCGGCCGATCCGGCGGTACCGGTCCGGGCCTGCATGAATGCGAACGTCATCCTCAGGTTCGTGCTGCTCTACGGGGTGGCGGAAGATGCTCTCGAACGGGCTGCCGGGGACATCTCGGCAGCGCTCGCCGTCGGCGCCCTGACCGAGCTGCCCGCCACCAGGTTCCCGCTGGACGAGGTCGCAGCCGCGCACGAGGCGGTCGAGGCCGGGGCATTGGGCAAGGTCTTCGTGATTCCTGGCTGACGGCCGGACGCCGCGCCCGCATCAAGATTGTGCCGGTCCGTCACGGGAAGCACCTACCGTGGCCGCCGCAGCGAGCGCAGCGCAAGATGAGGTGAAATCATGAAGATTGTCGTGTTCGGCGCGTCGGGTGCCATCGGCAGGGCAATCATCGCGGAGCTGCTGGCACGGGGGCATACCGTGACGGCGGCTACCAGAAGCGGCGCGCCGATCGAGGGCCTGGTCGTGCAGGTCGTCACCGGCGACGCCAGCGATCCCCGTTCGGTGGCCCGGCTCGCAGCCGGCCGGGACGCGGTCGTATCGGCGACCGGTCCGCGGCGCGGTGCCGATGCCGAGGATCCCGAGGACAGCCTGCTCGGCACCGCCCGCGGCCTGGCCGAGGGGCTGCGCCTCGCCGGGGTACGGCGCCTGGTCGTTGTCGGCGGTGCCGGCAGCCTCGAGGTGGCGCCCGGCCAGCGTCTCCTTGACACCTCGGAGTTCCCCCCGGCCTGGAAGCCCACCGCCCTCGCCCACGCCAGGACCCTCGAGGAGGTGTACCGCGAGATAGACGACCTGGACTGGACCTACGTCAGCCCGCCGGGCGTGATTGGCCCGGGGGACCGGACCGGCGAATTCCGGGTCGGCGGAGACCAGCTGCTCGTGGGTGATGACGGCCAGAGCCGGATCAGCATCCCCGACTACGCGATCGCTTTGGTCGACGAGCTAGAGGACGGCGAGGCGTTCCGGCGCCGGATCACCGTGGCTTACTGATCTGCAGGGGAGGGCGGGAACGGACCTCTACGGGCTGAGGCGGTGCAGGTCGCGGGGGAACAGCGTGACCTGCCGTATGTTGGCCGCGCCGGTCAGCCGGGCTGTCCAGCGTTCCAGCCCGATGGCGAATCCGCCGTGCGGCGGCATCCCGTGCTCGAAGACCTGCAGGTATCCGGCGTAGGGAGCGGGGTCCTCGCCGCGCTGCGCCAGCGCGGTCAGGTAGTCCGCGTACCGGTGCAGCCGCTGCCCGCCGGTGACCAGCTCGAGGCCGCGGAATATCAGGTCGAAGCTGTTGGAGAAGCCGGGCCTGGCCGGGTCGGGATGGGTGTAGAACGGCCGCTTGGCCATCGGGTACCCGATCACGAACAGGAACTCAGATCCGTGCTCGCGCAGAGCCCAGTCACCGAGCCAGCGTTCGTCCTCGGGCGCGAGGTCCGGCTCACCCCGCGGGTCGCGGTCGGTGTGCGTGGCGATCAGCTCCTGGGCGTCGGCGAAGTGGATCTCGGGGATCTGCGCCGGGACCGCGGGCGCGGTCAGACCCAGCAGGTCCAGCGCGGCCCCGGCGCGCTCGGCCGCCCCGGCCGCCATCCCGGCCACCACGTCGCCGAGCACCGCCATGACGTCGTGATGGTCGTCGATGAAGCCGAACTCGGCGTCCAGGCTGGTGTACTCGGCCAGATGCCGGGCCGTGTCGTGCGGCTCCGCCCGGAACACGGGCCCCACCTCGAAGACCCGCTCGAACACGCCAACCAGCGCCTGCTTGTAGAACTGCGGCGACTGGGCCAGATACGCGGGCTGGCCGAAGTAGTCGATGCCGAACACGTTCGCGCCCGACTCGGTGGCCGACCCGACGATCTTCGGCGTGTGCACCTCGGTGAAGCACAGCCTGTCCAGGGCCGCGCGGAAGCCCGCGACGCTAGCCGCTGCGATCTCGAACCCGGCCCGCAGCGCCGGATGGCGCAGTGTGGTCGGCGCGTGGTCGAGGATCGTTGGCAGGCCAGCGGTGATCGCGGGCCGGTACAGGTCGAACGGCGGCGCAGCCGCCGGCCCGGACAGCGGCGTGATCACCGGCCCGGTCAGCTCGGCGCCGCCGGGTGCCTGGGCGTTCGCCGTGACCAGCCCGGCGACCTCGATGACCGTTTCCTCGGGAAGGCCATGGCCGGCGGCCGGGCCGGTCTCGCCCGGGGCCCCGGCAACCACCTGGGCCAGGCCCGAGCGGTCCCTGACGATCAGAAAGGTGACCGACTTGAGCTCACGCCGGCGGTGCAGCCAGCCGGCGATCCTGACCTGCTCGCCGACATGCCTGGGCAGGTCGGCAGCCAGAACACGAGAGATCATCGCACTCCTCCAGGGTGTGCTCGACGACCCCTTGGGAGTGCGGGCGAGAAGGGAACTCGCGGTGCCACCGCACCTTCGCGGCGCCAGATGATGGCGACGCCTCGTTCAGGCCCGTTGACGGGGGCCGGCCGGCGGGGCATAGGGCGCATCGCTGGCTTGTGACAGCCGTTCCTCCCCGCGCTCGGGAGGGTCTTCGCATCGGGGGCGCGAGGCCGCCTTCTCAGCTGCCGGCTGCTCTCTTCACTCGCGTGACCCCGCGCTACTCGTCTCCGTCAGCGCGTTGGGACCAAGAATAGCCGCGTTCGCGGGCACATAGCCTGGTGACATGTACGTGCCCCGCCACTTTGCCGTCACCGACCTGACCGAGATCGCCGCGTTCGTCGACGCCGCCGATGCGGCCGACCTCGTGACGTTCGACGGCAGCAGGCCGGTATCCACCCTGCTCCCGGTGATCTGGGAGCGGCCGCCGGACTTCCCCGATCGCGAGGGGGAGCATGGGCGGCTGCTCGGTCATATCGCGCTGGCCAACCCGCAGTGGCAGACGGCGCAGGCCGGCTCGCTCGCCCTGGCCATCGTGCACGGGCCGCAGGCCTACGTATCGCCATCCTGGTACGAGAGCAAGGCCAGGCACGGCCGCGTGGTCCCCACCTGGAACTACCGGACGGTCCATCTCACCGGGAGCGTTACCTTCCACCGGGATGCCGAGTGGCTGCGCGACCTGGTGACCCGGCTGACCCGGCGCCATGAGGCGGCGAACCCGCGGCCGTGGGCCGTGACCGACGCTCCGCCGGAGTACATCAACGGCCAGCTGAAAGCGATCGTGGGCGTCGAGATGATGATCACGGACGTCGAGGCCAAGGACAAGCTGAGCCAGAACCGGAGCACGCTCGACCAGGCTGGCGTGATCACCGGGCTGCGAGACGTGCCGGGTCCCGGCCCGGCCGCGATCGCAGACAAGATGGCCGCCAACCTCGAGGCCGCGGGCCAGCCCGACTAGCTGGCGTCAGCTCACGGTTCGCTTCCGCAGCCCCCGCAGCCCTCGGACCCTTCGGGGAGCGGCTCGGCGTTCGCGACGATCGCCTCGCTGATCTCGCGCAGCTGCTGCACCTGCGCGGGGGTGAGCCGGTCGATCAGGGAGCGCCTGACCTGCTCGGCGTGGCCAGGGGCGGCCGCTGCCAGCGCGGCGAAGCCCTCGTCGGTGAGCTGCGCTATCTGCCCGCGCCGGTCCGTGGCGCAGTCGAGGCGCTTGACCCAGCCGCGTTCCTCCAGCCGCGCCACCGCGTGTGAGAGCCTGCTCTTGCTCGACGTGGATGCCTCGGCGAGCTGGGTCATCCGCAGCGCCCGGCCTGGCGTCTCGGACAGCCGGACGAGGATTTCGTAGTACCCGTGCGGGATGTCGGAATCGCGCAGCAGCTGCCCCTCGACAGCGGGGAACAGCGTGTTGCAGGCGGCCAGGAAGGTCCGCCAGGCAAGCTGCTCCTCCGCGGTCAGCCACCGGGTCTGTGAACTGGGCACGTTACCAGCATACTCGTTGGATGGTTGAGCGTTTGACAATCGCGAACGGGCCTGATATTACTTGAGTATTCAACCAACAAGCATGGGAGTGACGATGACCGTCCCAACCACGGCGACCAGCATTCCGGGCTACGTCGCCGGAAAATGGACCATCGACCCGGTGCACTCCGAGGTTGGCTTCTCGGTGCGGCACATGATGGTCAGCAAGGTCCGCGGCAAGTTCGACACGTTCACCGGTGAGCTCGTCACCGGCGACGACCCGCTCGGCTCCTCGGTGACCGCCGAGATCGAGCTGTCCTCCATCAACACCGGCAACGAGCAGCGCGACGCGCACATCCGGTCGGCTGATTTCTTCGAGGTCGAGAAGCACCAGAAGATGACCTACCGCTCGACCGGCGTCCGGGCCGTCGACGGCGAGTACGTGCTCGACGGCGAGCTCACGCTCAAGGACGTAACCAGGAGCGTTCCGCTGAAGCTGGAGCTCAACGGCTTCGGCCCCGACCCCTACGGCGGCACGAGGGCCGGGTTCACCGCCACCGGCGAGATCAACCGGAGCGACTTCGGCGTCAACTTCGGCCTGGGCGAGGGCGGCGGCGTGGTCGTGTCCGACAAGGTCACGCTGCAGCTCGAGATCGAGGCCGTGCTGGCCTCCTGACCATGTCGGGCGCCGGTCTGCGGCGCAGGGCAACCGCAACGGGACTTTGATGCCGGCGGCCGGCATCGAGTCCCGTTGCTGCGTCGTGGCGTGGTTCCCTTCACTTGCGCTCGGTAACGTGAAAATGTGCGAGAGTGAGTAGCGGTGACGCTTTCTGTCACAGCGCGAATCCGTATAGTGGTTCCCGGCCTAGGTTCCAAGTGTTACTACTGCCCGCAAATACGTCTATTTCACTGACGTCAGCCGCGACGGCGCGGGCACGACGGCAGAGGTGCGCTGGTTGAGCGATGACGAGACCGCCCGGTACCGGGCAGTCTTCAGAGATCCCACCGCATGGCGCATCTGGACCGCCGCCACCATCTCGTACTTCGGGGACTTCGTCGGTCTGGGCGCCCTGCTGCTGGCCGGCTACGCCCGTTCCGGCGGGCATCCGCTCGGATCGGCGGCGGTCTTCGGGATCCAGGCGGTGCCCGCGTTTGTGATCTCGGCGGTCATCGGGCCGTGGCTGGACCGCATCCCGCGTCGTGGCGGCCTGATCACCCTGAGCCTGACGGGCGGCGTGGCGGTCGCGCTGCCGATCGTCTTTTCCGGGTTGTGGGCGGTGCTCGTGGCTGCGGCCGCCATCGGCGGGATCAGGACCGCCTTCAACTCGATAAGGACCGGAGCGATCGCCGACGGCGTGCCGCGGACCGTCCGGGGGCGGCTCGTCGCCCTTCTCTCAACGTCCAACCAGGTGTCCGAAGTCATTGGCTACGTCGCCGGGTCGTCGGTGGCGATCGCGATCGGCACCGGGACCGCGCTTGCCGCCGACGCCGCCACGTTCGTCATCGCTGCTGCGCTGCTCGCCGGGCTCAGGCTGCCGACGCCAGAAAGGTCCCTGCCCCCCGCGTCGATGACGACGGGGATTCGCACGATCTTCGCCGACCGGACGCTGGCGCTGCTGGTGCCCGTGGCGTGGATCGGGCTGGCACTCGGGGCGGTGCCGCAGTCCCTGGCGGCCGCGGCCCTGAAGACCGACCACGGCTGGGTCCCTGCTGCCTTGGCGGCCATGGCGGCGGGCGCTGCTATCTCCGCCACCGTTGTCGGCCGGACTGCGCTGAGCGAGCGGATCCTCGGCCAGTTCGGCTGCATGACGGCGAGTGGCGCCGCGTTCATGCTCACCGCCGCCGGGATGCGCATGGATCCCCGGCTCGTTGTGGCCGGAAACTTCCTGGTCGGCCTCAGCTTCGGCTGGACCGTGGCCGCGCAGACGACCTTCATACACGTCATACCTGTTGAGCGGATGGCGCACGTCACGAGCACGATGATCGGGAGCCTGATCGTGCTTGAAGGCGCGGGGGCGGTCGCCGCGGGTGCGATAGCCGGGGCATTCGGGGTGCCGGCCGCTTACCTGCTCGGCGGCGCGCTGCTGACGGTGGCGGCCCTTGCCGCGATCGGCTACGGGCGGACCCACACCCGGGCCCTTGACATCCGCCGACCGCATGTCGAAGCGCCGTCGATGGGGGCCTTCGAGCCGCCGGCCAGCGAACTCTGAGCCCGCCGTCTCGCGCCCGCAGCGGAAGCGCGGGCGGGCCGCGGCCTTGTCTGAGTGGCCGGTCCGGCGCAGCCGCAACGCCAATCGGCCAGGCCGCGACCTGAGTAGCCCGTGTGGCTGAGATACAGTGCCAATCAAATGCTATTGCAACTGAGTTGCAGTAGTTCCTAGAATGATCACGAGCCGAGCCAGGGAGGGAGCCCCGATGGTCGACCCGCGGGCCCGCATGGCGAAGATCCGCGATGGACTGACCCCGCGCGAGTGGGCCAGGACCGGGGGAATGATCCTCACGATCATCGGGCTGAACGTGCTCGGCTGGGGGATGCTGGCCGCGGCGACCGGCGGGCACTACCACATCAACAAGACCGAGGTCTTCGGCGCGGGCACCGGGATACTCGCCTACACGCTCGGCATGCGGCACGCGTTCGACGCCGACCACATCGCCGCGATCGACAACACCACCCGGAAGCTGGTGAACGATGGCAAGCGGCCGTTGTCGGTCGGGTTCTTCTTCTCCCTCGGCCATTCCAGCGTCGTGTTCGTGCTGGCGGTGCTGCTGAACTTCGGCATCCGCGGCCTGGACGATCAGGTGAAGAACTCCAGCTCGCACCTGCAGTACACGACCAACATCATCGGCACGCTGGTGTCCGGCGTGTTCCTGTTCCTGATCGCCGCGCTGAACGTCGTGATCCTGGCCAGCATCATCAAGGTGTTCCGGGAAATGCGCGCGGGCGCCTACAACGACCGCGAGCTGGAGGAACAGCTGGCCAAACGCGGTCTGATGAACCGGTTTCTCGGGCGGTTTTACCGCAACGTTGACGCCCCGTGGAAGATGTATCCGGTTGGGTTCCTCTTTGGTCTCGGCTTTGACACCGCGACCGAGGTAGCTCTGCTGGTCCTGGCCGGCACGGCCGTCGTGGGCGGGCTGCCGTTCTACGCGGTGCTGTCGCTGCCGATTTTGTTCGCCGCCGGGATGAGCTTGTTCGACACCGCCGACGGCTGCTTCATGAACTTCGCCTACGACTGGGCCTTCGCCCGCCCGATCCGCAAGGTCTACTACAACCTCACGATCACCGGTCTGTCGGTGTTCGTCGCGGTGTTCATCGGCGCGGTCGAGGTGCTCGGCCTGCTCGCCCAGGACGGCAACCTCAGCGGATCTGGGTGGGCCTGGCTGGAGAACTTCAACATCAACACCGCAGGCTTTGTGATCGTCGGCGTGTTCGTCCTCACGTGGATCGTGGCCCTGTCGGTCTGGCGCTTCGCCAAGATCGAGCAGAAGTGGGACGCTGCGAACGCGGCGGCCCCGGAGTAGCCGAAGGGAGAAGACGTGACCGGCAGCGTCTCCGAGGAGATCCAGCAGTTCTGGGACGAGGATGCCGCGGTCTACGACGACTCGCCAGAGCATCATCCGCGGCGGCCGCACGAGCGGGCCGCCTGGAGCGCGACGCTGCGGCGGCTGCTGCCCGATCCGCCCGCGCGGGTCCTGGACGCCGGGGCGGGCACCGGATTCCTCTCGCTGCTGCTGGCCGCGCAGGGGTACCAGGTCACCGCGATGGACCTGTCGCCGGGCATGCTCGGGAAGCTGCGGGTCAAGGCCGAGCGCCAGGGACAGGGTGTGGAGATCGTGCAGGCCGATGCGGCCAGTCCGCCCGACGGCCCGTTCGACGCGGTGGTGGAGCGGCACCTGCTCTGGACCCTGCCCGATCCCGGCGCTGCGCTGGCCGCCTGGCGTCAGGCGGTTCCTACCGGCCGCCTGGTGCTGATCGAGGGGACCTGGGGCGAGACCAGCGGGATACCCGCGGTGCAGGCCGAGGCCAGGAGGCTGGCCAGGCGCATACGTGGCCACGAGCCTGGCCACCACGGTCACTACACGGACCGGGTGGTCAGCGCGCTGCCGCACGCGAACGGCATCACCCCAGCCGAGATGGTCTCCCTGGTCGAGGCCAGCCCGTGGGGCCGGGCCAGGCTCGAGCGGCTGCGTGACGTGGAGTGGGCCACGCTCGAGGGCCGCAGCCTGCTCGACCAGCTCCTCGGAACCAACCCGCGATGGGCCGTGACCGCCGGTTCCTGACCGTCTGACACCCGAGCGTTACGATGGATGGCGTGACCCCGATTGTCATAAATGTCGTCGGCATGACCTGCGAGCATTGCGCTAAGGCCGTGCGGACCGAGATCAGTGGCCTGCCGGGCGTGACCGATGTTGACGTTGACGTCGCCTCCGGAAGGGTGACAGTCGTCGCGGATCCGGTGCCGGACGACGCGGCGTTTGAGGCCGCGGTCGACGCCGCCGGCTACGAGCTGGCACGGTAGGAGCTCGCGTTACAGCATCGTGATCAGCATGTAGCCCATCGTCAGGCCCATTGCGATCTCGCAGCACGCCGCGAGGCGCGGCGACAGCGGTGGCCCGGCGTGCCGTCGTGGCTCAGCGCGCTCGCCCATGAAGGACTGCTATTGCAGGACGGCGTCGAGCAGCCAAATCCCGCCCAGCACGAGCTGCAGGCGCCTCCGCTGATCGGGCGCTGCCGACAGCTCGGCCACGGTAGCGCTGCTGCGCCAGGCCGCCCCGTCGCCGGGCGCGACGCTCTCCGTCATCCGCAGGCATTCCCTTCAAGCGATGGCGTGAGGCTAATGTTCGTTTGCGCGACTGTTCGTTTGCGCGACTGCACAAGGAGTTCCGGTTATTGTGGCCAACGCTTTATTTCGACCGATACCCCATTGGGGTAAGGCAAGAGCCTTAAGCCGCATGCCTTAAACCTGCGTCGGCAGCTACGAGTAGCCTGAGGGACATAGCCGTGCTGACGGCATTGCGACGCGAGTACGATGCTGCCGTCGCGTTGATCGCGGTCGGCGTCCAACCAGACGGTCAGGAGCTCTAGTGAGTCCCCCCGTTAAGCTGTGTGCTTTCGGGCTGCTGCTCGTCGCGATCTTCCTGACGGCACGGGCCGTCGGCTCCTCGTTCGGGCCGGTCACCACGACCTACAGCCGCAGCGGCGGGACTTCGGTGCACACCGGTCCGGGCATGCCCGGGATGAACATGTTCCCAAGCAGCCCGGGCTCCGGCGGTACCCGGCCCTCTCCCGCCTCCGCGACACCATCGGGGGAGAAGAAGCCGCGATGACGGGCACGTCCACCGCGGTCGGCGCCCCGGTCGAGCTGGCAATCGGGGGGATGAGCTGTGCCGCGTGCGCGGCGAGGATTGAGAAGCGGCTGAACCTGCTCGACGGGGTGACGGCGAGCGTCAACTACGCGACCGAGCGGGCGTACATCACCGCGACGGGGGGCCGGGACGTCTCCGAGCTCGTGACGGCGATCGAGGCCACGGGTTACACGGCGGCGCTCCCCAGCCAGGACGGGACCGATGAGCCGGTGGCCGGGTCTCGGGCGCGCGCGCTCGGCTGGCGGCTGGCTGCCTGTGTGCCGCTGTCTGTCGCCGTTGTGATGCTGGCGATGGTCCCGGCCCTGCAGTTTCGTGGCTGGCAGTGGGCCAGCCTGGCCCTGGCGCTCCCGGTTGCCTCGTGGGGTGCGCGGCCGCTGCACCAGGCGGCGTGGGCCAGCTTGCGGCACGCCACTGCGACCATGGACACACTGGTCAGCCTCGGCATCGCGGCATCGTTTATCTGGTCGCTCTACGCGCTGTTCTTCGGCGGCGCGGGCATGCTCGGTATGAGGATGCCGTTCCCGCTGACGTTTACCCCGGCCGGCCAGCAGGCCCTCTACCTCGACGTGGCCGCGGGGGTCACGGTGTCCGTGCTCACCGGCCGCTTCCTTGAGGCGCGGGCCAAGGACCGGGCCGGTTCCGCGCTCGCCACTCTGGCGCAGCTTGGCGCGAAGACCGTTGCGGTGCTGCGGGACGGGGCCGAGGTCCGGATAAGCGCGGGTGTGCTTCAGGCAGGGGACCTGTTCGTCGTCCGGCCCGGCGAGAAGATTGCCACGGATGGGGTCGTGGTCGAAGGTGACTCCACGATCGACGCGTCGCTGCTCACCGGCGAGTCGGTGCCCGCGGAGGTCGGCGCCGGCGACGGCGTGACCGGCGCGACCGTGAACATGAGCGGCCGGCTTGTGGTGCGTGCCACTCGTGTGGGCGCCGAGACGATGCTGGCGCGGCTGGTTGGCCTCGTGAACGAGGCTCAGACCAGCAAGACGGCGGCTCAGCGCCTCGCCGACCGGCTGGCTGCCGTGTTCGTGCCCTGCGTGATCACCATGGCGGTGGTCACGCTCGGGTTCTGGATTGGGGCGGGCCTGCCGTCCCAGGACGCCTGGAGCGCCGCGTTCGCGGTTCTGGTGGTGGCCTGCCCCTGCGCGCTCGGGCTTGCCACCGCCACCGCGCTGCTGGCCGGCGTCGGCCGCGGTGCTGAGCTGGGGATTCTGGTGCGTGGTACGCAGGCGCTCGAGTCCGCCCGACGAATCGACGTTGTGGTGCTCGACAAGACCGGCACGCTCACCAGCGGGACCATGGGCCTGGACGAGGTCATCGCGGGGCCTGGGTCGGACGAGCGGGAGTGCCTGCTGGTGGCGGGGGCGGTCGAAGACGCCTCGGAGCATCCGGTTGGCCAGGCCATCGCCCGGGCTGCGAGGGCGCGGCTCGGCGCCCTGCCCGCCGTGTCCGGGTTCGCCAGCCTGCCCGGCGCTGGCGTCACGGGTACCGCGGCGGGGCGCGAGGCTACGCTCGGCAACCTCCGGCGCATCGATGAGCTGGGGCTGGCCGTGCCCGCTGAGCTGCGCGACGCCGCCACGCGCGTGGAAGATTCCGGCCGGACGGCGGTCCTCATTGCCTGGGACGGCGCGGCACGCGCTGTGCTCGCGGTCGCCGACACCATCAAGCCGGGCGGCGCCGACGCGGTAAGCCGGATCCGGCGTCTTGGCGTGCGGCCGGTGCTGGTCACCGGGGACAATGAGCGAACGGCGCGGGCGGTCGCCGCCGAGCTCGGCATCCCCGACGCGGACGTCTTCGCTGGCGTGCGGCCCGACGGCAAGGTCGGCGTGGTGCGGGAACTCCAGAAGGTGGGCCTGCGGGTGGCCATGGTCGGCGACGGAGTGAACGACGCGGCGGCCCTGGCCCAGGCCGACCTGGGCATGGCCATCGGCAGCGGGTCCGACGTCGCGATCGGCGCCGCGGACCTCACGCTGGTCAACGACGACCCGGCGGGGATCGCCGACGCAGTGCTGCTGTCACGGGCCACGCTGCGGACGATCCAGGCGAACCTTACCTGGGCGTTCGGGTACAACGTGATCGCGATTCCACTCGCGGCGCTTGGTTACCTTAACCCGCTGTTCGCCGGGCTGGCGATGGCCGGAAGTTCGCTCGTGGTCGTCTCCAACAGCCTTCGGCTGCGCCGGTTCCGGGCCAGCGGCCCTGGGGCGAGGGCTGGTGCCCGCCCGGCGGCGCAGGCTCAGGCGAGCGTGGTCGGGTCGGCGCCGTGACGGCGCATCAGGCGGCCGAGGCACCCGCGGCCCCGGCCCAGCCCTCTGGCTCTGGCCGGCCGCGTGGGAGCGGTGCCGCCCTGGTCCGGGCCGGCCTGGCCCCGGTGATCTGTGCCGCCGCCCTGATCGGGCTGCTGTCGGGGTGGGTGGCTTCGGGCGGTGCCGGGACCGTCTCCCGGGTCACGATCCGGATCGGGCAGGCCGCGGTCACGCTGCCGTCGTCGGCCGCGCCAGGCCAGGCGGCCACGTACCTGACGATTACGAACCTTGGCGGCCCGGACACGCTGGTCTCGGTGCGCTCGTCGACGGCCAGCAGGGTGACGTTCGTCAGGCACGCCGGCAGCGCCGCAAGCCCAGGAATCGTGCTGCCCCGGATGGCGATCCCTGGCCACAGGACGCTGTCGCTGAACCCGTTCGGCCTCGACATCGTGTTGCAGGATCCCCGCTCGCTCAGCGTCGGCGGCAGCGTGCTGCTGGTTCTGACGTTCCGGCACGCAGGCCGCGTGACCGTCGACGCCACCATCACCCCGCCCGGTACCCCCTGAGCCTCTCAGCCGGGCGTGCCCCGGTCCACGGCACCGGATACCGACAGCGCGTACCACAAGCCCATGTCGTCGGCCTGGCCCGTGGCCTGGCCTGGACTCTCATCGCCGATCCACAGGTAGAGCGGCCAGCCACCGTAGGTCTCTTGCAGTTCTCCGTTGGCGCGGCGCACCGTCCCAAGCAGGGATGCTCGGACCCCAGGGCCCGCCCGGGGGCGGGTAACACCGTGCGGCAGGACCAGCGGCGGCCACTGCTGCGCGCAAAACCCGCTGCATTGCGAGAGTCCTCGGTGATCGGGCGCGTACATGTACAGGGTGAACCCCTTGCCGTCGGTAATGATCTTGCCCAGACCAGGAACGTCGCGCGCGAGCACTACATACTGCGGCGAGCCGGCGTCCGCGGCGTGGCCGCACGCCGCAGCGGTCGCGGTGATGAGGGCCGCTGCGGTCAGCAGCCCGATCCGGCGTGCTGCCGCCGTCCCTGGAGGTCGCTGCCTGGCCCGCAATGCTTTCCCGTAAGTCAACCTGTTATCCCGTCCGTCTCAGGTTGCGAGGCAGGTTCTGGTGCCCGGTATGCGAAGCCTGGACCAGCCGGTGCTAGATCATGATGATAAGCATGAAGGCCATGGTCACGCCCATCGCGATGCGGCAGCCAGCGGCAACTTGAGGGCTAAGCAGCAAGCCGCGGGCCGGCCGGCTTGCGCTGGCTGGCCGGTCCCCGCCAGCGGACATGGGGGTGCCGCCGTTGGCGGGCTGCTCCGGCGCGACGGCCACGCGGGCGCTGGTTCCGGCGGGGGCAGCTGAGGCGGCAGCCAGGCTCACGGATCTAGTGCCGGCCGTGGCGCCGGCCAGCGCCGGGGCGGCGAAGTAACTGCCGCGCGTATGTCCCGGGCCGGACAGGCAGTCCAGGTCCAGGACGACGTAGACGGACAGCCATAGCGCAAAGATGAACGCCACCACCGGCACACTCAGCGTCGACATCGCCATTCCGGAGCCGCCGCCCATGCCGCTCATTCCGCCCCCGCTGCTCGCGGCAGGCGCATTCAGGGCGGCAAACATGTACAGCATCGCGGCGCTATGGACCAGGTGCGGCATGCGGTGGCCGTCGGCCAGTACCCGGACGCCCTCCCTCCGAGATTCGCGGTAGACCCGCCAGCCGAACCACGCCGTCAGCACGGCGAAGATCGCGTCCCACACTCCGTTCGGCAACGTGGTCAAGCCGGCGACCAGCATGCCCGCCATCGCGATACCCATCAGCAGGTGCGCGACGTCGATATCCGCCTCCCCGGCGGGCCCAGCCCACGCGCGAGCAGCTACCAGCCGGCCCGCGCTGATCGCCGCGACCAGCAGCATGAGCCCGGCCAGAATGTCCAGAATCCAGGATGGTGTCATCACGCCCTCGCCCCTTCCGTGCCAACCGGCTGGGTCGCCGCTGGCGCCGTGACCACGGTCCGCACCGGCCAGTAAGCCGCCGCGAGCAAGATCAGCAGCAGGCCGGAGTTGGGGTCGGTCGCCCCGCCGGCCAGGATGGCTCCGAAGGCCTCCCCGAAGACCCAGATGACCGCGGCCACCACGATGGCCAGTACCACCGTGGCCCGGGCGGCCGGCCGGGGCAGGTAGACACCGACCGCGATCACGACGAGCGCGACGGCCAGCACGACGGATGCGGCCAGCCCTTGATTCGCCACCAGCGAGGCCGCGTGATTTTCCAGGGCGGCCAGCCAGCCGGGCTCGCCACTGGCCATGCCCGCGATCATGTCGTGCAGCGCCTGAGGCGCACGGTTATCCGGCATCAGGGCGAAGTAGGCCAAGCTGCCCCACAGCACCAGCCACAGCGCCCGGGCCACCGGCGCGCCCACGGCGCGGGCGGCCGCGAACGGGGCCGTGGCCGCGTGCCGGTCGGAGGGCCACAGCAGCACGGCGAGCAGAGCATAAATGATCACCGCGCCGGGGGCCCCGTTGACCGGGCTCGCCGCGCTGTTCAGCACCTCCCCCAATCCCTCGCCGAACCACCACACGCCCAGTGCCCACGCGACCGAGGCAGCCAGGGCGATCCGGAGCGTTGGCCGCCAGGCGATGCCGAGTGCCAGCAGCAGTTGGATCGTGGCGAAGATCGTATTGAGCAGGACCGCGTGGTGCTCGACCAGATTCGCATCCCACGTGATCGGGCTGGCGACCACCCCAGGGTTACCGGACGCGGTCCCTGCGAGCATCTGCCCGAACCCCTTGGTGAACATGAACGACTGGTACTGCAGCACCCCATCGAGCAGCCATATCGCCGCCAGGGACAGTTGCAGAACCCGCTTCGCGTCTGGCGGCCGCCAGCTGTCCACGGCCGCGGTGCGTGCGTTCCCCCGCCTCGCGGCTTCTCCGTCCGCGACGGCGATGTCACTCATACCGATTTCTCCTCGGCTCTTGCGCCCAGGGCCGTCGCAGCAGCCGAGGCTCCGTGCGCTTGCTCTCTGTGTCTCGATGTCGGCGACCGCCGAGCTTTTCGGCGGTCGCGTCCAGCAACTGAGCACACCCAGGCAACCTGGGTTCTCCCAACGACTACCGGGCGTCGTAATGAAACATTAGACGGCAGTTTACTGGCTCAGCAAGAGGGCTGGCCAGAAAGCGCGCACCGAGCCTAGCGAGTGACATATATCCGCAGGTAGAAGAGGGCTTAGTGGATCACGAAATAATTATTCGGGTCCGTGCGATAAACCCTCTCCCGGTATGTGCTAATACCTGGATAGGGTATCGCCGATACCGCTACAGGGTATTCATCTGGCCAATACAATGACGCAGCTGCCTTCGGCGTTGACCACGGTGGCGGAGGCTCTCAAGAGCCGAGCGACGTTGACGCGGGGTGAGCGCGACCGAGGACGAGGCCGGATACGAGTCCGGGTGAGAGGCTGGCTGGCCCCCTGCGGCTAGCAGATGAGCACGATCGTGCGCCCGGCAGGGAAGGGTGACCGGTGCCGGAGCATGTCCTCTGGGCAGTCGTCGCGGATCTTCACCGAGCCGGGCACGTGCCCAGCCCGGTAGGCCATCCCGCCCCGGGTGTCGACGCTGATCGAGCCCGGCTCGCCGAGCCGCGTCGCCAGGTCGGCGGGTGAGATCTCGGGGCCGGTGGACACCTCGGCGTCGGTCAGGTCCGCCGGCATGGGGGGCGGATCCGGCCGAACAGGTCGGGGCGGCGCTGACGCCGATGGTGTGCAGCCCGCGGGTGTGCCGCTGGTCCTTACGTTCCGGCACGGAGGCCGGGTCACGGTGTACGCGACTGTTACCCCACCCGGCACCCCCTGACGCTCGGCATGTGCAGGGCACGCCCGTTGTGCGCTAGCATTTGGGGGTCCGAGAGGACAACGGGACGTGGCCCAGCTTGGTTAAGGCGCTACACTGGGGGTGTAGAGAGCCCGGGTTCAAATCCCGGCGTCCCGACACAGCGTTTGTCGGGCAGGCGGCGGCTAAGGTATTTTGTCAGACCCTGCCGTTAGCCTGTCTATATGGCAGAAAAATCTCTCGACAAACGCACCTGGTCTGATCCTCAGTTAGTTTCCGCCGTGGCAGCGTCTAGGTCGTGGCGCGGCGTCATGCGCGAACTCGGTCTATGCCCGACCTCTGCAGGATCCATTCGAATCGTTAAGCGACACGTCAGCCGCCTCGGCCTGGACACCTCGCACTTCAGCGGCCAGCGGCACTGGTCGGACGCGCAACTCAGGCGCGCAGTCGCTAGCGCGTATTCCTGGCCCGAGGTGCTGTCAGAGCTAGGCCTCACCGGCAACGCGGATGATCGAACTCGGATCAAGGCGCACTCTGCTCGCTTAGGCCTGGATCTCAGTCGACTCGATCCGCCGCATAAAGGCGTACCTGTCCAACTGGAGTTCAAGCCGGATATCAAGCATCTGCGGGACGCCGGGACATCCATCGCGGCAATGTGGTTTTTGCTCTGCGGATACAACACGTCGCTACCGATGGAGCCGACGATTTATGATCTGCTGGTTTCGATGCCGGGCGGAATCAGGCGAGTACAGGTCAAGACGACGACGTACAACAATGACGGGCGGGTGGTGCAGGTCGGCAGGCGCCCATACTCGGTGGGGAACCGCGCCAGGCTGGTGCCCTACGATCCCGACGAGGTCGACTTCTTCTTCATCGTGGACGGCGACCTGACCATGTACCTGATCCCGAGTCGAGTGATCGCCGGACGCGTAGGAATCGTGCCCGGCAACTACTCGGAGTTCAGCGTGGGAAGTGCCGCGTTCTTCATACAGAAGTCAATTCCCGCCGCGTGAGAGACGATTCGCGCCTAGTTGAGTGGGCGGGGGATCTGGCGGCCGATGTCGGAGAGCTCGGCGATCCACTCCTCGTCGGGGTCGCCGTCGGTCGGCTCGGACCGCCTGCTGGCCACGAGCTGCAGGTTCCCGCCGCCCCTGTTGAGCGCGGGCTGCTGCTTGGTCGGCTTGGGAGGCGGCGGGGCGGGGGGCGCGTCGACCAGCCGCAGCGCCAGCGCCGGGCACATCTGGACCGCCTGCTGCGCCTGGCTGAGCAGCCATGGCGGCACGGGCATGTCCAGGAACACCGGGTACCCCTGGCCGTCGAGCTGCGCGATTTCTGGCACCAGGTGGGCGCAGAGCCCGTGACCGCGGCACCGCGTCCAGTCCACCTGCATGCGCATCTCGCCGTCCTTGCCCGGCAGGGGCAGGACGCCAGCCACCCGGCGCCCGCAGGTGCCGCGGAACAGGTGCGCGGTCAGATCGTCGGTGAACACGTCGATCGCGGATACCACGAACCGGAACACGCCGTCGGGATGGGCGCAGGCGCCGCGGCCCTTGACCGCTGCGGCGCCGCGGCGCGCCGTGTCCAGGGCCTCGGTGCCGCCCGAGCCGTCGGCCAGCGCGTTCATGGCGCGGGCGATGGCGGGCAGGCCTAGCTTGCACGGGCCGCACTGGCCGGATGACTCCTTCGCGAGGTAGCTGACGACCCGGGCTACCTCACCGAGCGGGCAGGTGCCCGCGCCGAGCGGCAGCACGATGCCGGCGCCGAGCGTCGCGCCGACCGCGCTCAGCCCCGCTCGGCTGACCGGAACGTTATACGCGACGTCGGTGGGCAGCCACATGCCGTGGTAGCCACCGACCAGGACACCGTCCCCTGGCGACGCCGAGCAGAGGTCGAGGACCTCGCCGAGCGGGAGGCCGAAAGGAACCTCCACGACCCCGGGATTGGCAGCGGAGCCGCCGACCGTGAGCAGGGTCGTTCCCGGTTCATCGGGCGTGCCGGCCGAGGCGTAGCCTTCGGGGCCGAGCATCGCGAGGACGGCGACCTGTGCGTACGTCTCCGCATTGGACAGCAGGGTCGGGAGGTCGTGGATCCCGTAGTCGCTGGGCAGGACCTTTTTGCCTGGCGGCACTGGGGCCTTGCCGTTCAGCGCGTTCACCAGCGCGCCGCCCTCGCCGACGACGAACCGTTCCGGCACCTGCACAACACGCACCAGGCGCTTGAGGTCCGGCTCGGCCGCGGCCGCCGAACTGATCGACCGGGCCATGTCGGTGCGCGTCACGCCGATGACGATCTCTCTGGCCTGCAGCGCCCACGCGGCGACGAGCGCGC
>Ga0335073_10004166_pt1 | contig 20232 bp, 15 predicted proteins | sample Lox_Sample_22_FD_207093 | JGI IMG/M metagenome (GOLD analysis project Ga0335073, IMG submission 207093) | Soil microbial communities from Loxahatchee National Wildlife Refuge, Florida, United States - Lox_Sample_2.2 | ecosystem: Environmental > Terrestrial > Soil > Wetlands | place: USA...
TCGAGATAACCACGGTGGCACCCGCGACCGCACCGGCGAGCGACGCGCGGTCGTTCAGATCACCCATAACGATCTCGGTGCCGAGGTTCCTCAACGACTCAACCTTTGCGGGATCCGACGTAGCGCGAACGATCGCACGCACGGAGGCGTCGCGCTCCGCGAGAAGCCGGCAGATTTCGCCTCCGAGGATTCCCGTCGCGCCCACAACTAGGTTCACGATGCGGCCCAATCTAAGCGGCCTGCGCTCGCAGGTCAAACGGGCCGCGCCATGGAGACGAATGACCGTAACAAGTGCGTAATCGCCGCCTCTTAGGGTCCGGACCACATCGCGTCCTGCTCAGACCCGGTGACTTCGGCACGACCATTGTCATATCGAGGGCCGTTCGCATCGATCACCGTGTGCGGAAACGGAATACGAGGCGATCTGAAATGGGGATCACGGATCTCGGGACTTTGCGAATCGATCGAATCGCCGTGTCGATGGCTCGAGCTGAGCCGAGCGCTTGATGAGCTACGCGGCGCAGTGCCGGGAGAGCTCGATCCCTGGCCATGAGCGTGCGCGCCTTACCACGGCCAGGCTCGTCGCCATCCCACCGGACGGCGCCAGTGGGGGAGAGCCGACTCCACTGTTGCATCTCGTGTGAAGAGCGCTCGAGCAGGGTGCGATCGATCCAGCGCCGGTCATGGTGGGAATCGAGGCGGGGCTCCCGGGAGGCGCACCGGCGCTGGCATCGTCCATGTGCCACCCCTTCCCCTCCGTGCGCGCCGCTCCAGCCGCGGCGCTCGAGCGCCGGCGCCCCCACGGCGCTTGCCTTCACCGTGCTGGGCGGCTTCTCCGTCACCCGCGGTAGCCGGCCGCGCCGACGATGCCGCCTCGGCGCGTCGCGTCGCGCAACGCGTCGTGGGGATGCTGCATCTGCACCGCGACCATGCCGTGAGCCCAGGACGCGATCGTCGAAGCGTTCTGGCCCGACCGCCGAGCCCCCAGCGCCCGGCGCAGTCCCCACGTCGCGATATCCCGCGCGCTAGGAGTACCCTCGACACGCGGTGCGCGGCCAGCGTGATCGAGGCAAGCGACCGGGTCTATCGCCTGCGACTGCGCCCGGCGATTCGGTCGACGCGGACGAGTTCCAGACGGCCGCTCAGCCGGTTCTGTGTGGAGATCGCATCCCTCGGTTCGGTGCCCTGGAGCGGGCCGCCTCACTATATGGGACGACGAGCCACTGCCTGAGGAGCGCTACAGCGATTGGGCGTGCGGCTGGCGGGAGGGACTATCGACTTTCACGTGTCGCTCCTCGCCGCACTGTCCGATCCCCTCCTGGAGCGCGGGGACCTGCTCGGAGCACTGCGGCGGGCGCGCTGGCTCGTCGCCGCCGATCCGCTCAACGAGGACGGCCACGGGCGCCTGATGCTGGCGTACGCGCGCGCCGGGCCAGCGCAGCCGGGCGCTGAGTCAGTTCCTCGAGTGCCGCCGCGCGCTCGTGGGGCACGTCGGCCTCGAACCGGCCGTCGATACGGCGCGTCTGCAACGGCATCCTGACGGGCGAGCCGGTGTGACCGTAACGATTGCGTAACCGCTCCGGCTTAGCGTGAGCGCATCGAGGATCGGACTGGAGGAGTCATGCGTAAGCGGAGCCGTCGTGGGTCGGCCGTTCTGGCCGGCATGGTCGTGTTTGTCGCCGGGCTGGCGGTGGCGCCGTCCGCGTTGGGGGCAGTAACCTTCGCGCCGGCCGTGAGCTATGGCACCTCGCAGGGTGAGACGTCGGTCGCGGCGGGTGACTTCAATGGGGACGGGAGGTCCGACCTGGCGGTCGCGGGCCTCTTTTCCTCCGCCCTCACCGTCTTGCCCGCGACTGGCAACGGTGGGTTTGGGTCACCGCAGGTCTACCCGCTCGGCTTCGGTCAGGCGGCGGTGGCGGTGGGGGACTTCAACGGCGACGGCAAGCCGGACCTCGTCACCGCCAACCCCGGAGCGGACAACGTGTCCGTGCTGTTGAACGATGGCAACAGCGGCTTGGGTCCCGCGAAGAGCTACACGACCGGATCGTCTCCGGACTCGGTGGTAGTGGCCGACATGAACGGCGACGGCGCGCCGGACGTCGCGACCGCGAACTCGGCGGCCGGGTCCGTGAGCATCCTGTTCAACGACGGCACCGGGCAGTTTGGCCGGACGACCGGTTGCGGCGTTGGATCGGGTTTCGACTCTAGTCCGCGGTCGCTGGCCGTGGGTGACTTCAACGGCGACGGAAAGCCCGACCTGGTGACCGCGAACTCGGGGTCGAGCAACGTGTCGATTCTGTTGAACGGTGGTCCTGGCAACTATTGCGGAGGCAGCGACTTCGCGGCTGGGCTCAGCCCGAGTTCAGTCGGCGCGGGGGATTTCAACGGCGACGGTAAGCAGGATCTTGTCGTCGCCGACAGCGTGATCCACGGCGGATTCATCATGCTCGGCGACGGCAGCGGCAATTTCACGCAGTCGACCACTTTCGCCGCAGGCTTCTCCCCCACGTCGCTCGCGGTGAGTGATTTCAACGGCGACGGTAGGCCGGACGTGGTGACCACCGACACGAGCCTCACCGGCGTGTACGTGTCGGTCGGCGATGGCAGCGGCGGCTTGGCATTTGTCGGCGGCTTCCCGGCCGGCGCCATTCCCCGGTCTGTCGCGGTGGGTGACTTCAACGGGGATGGAAGACAAGACATCGCGACCGGTGACAGCGCTGGGGTCGTGTCCGTCCTGCTGAACGCCGGCGACCTCCCGCCGCTCGGCCTGAGCCCAGGCGCCGTGGACTTCGGCGACCAGCCGGCGGGAACCGCCTCCCCCGCCCGATCGGTCACGGTGACCAACATCTGGATCGCACCGCTCAACCTGTCGTCGGCCACGATCAGCGGTCCCGACAGCGATCTGTTCATCAAGACGAGCGACGGTTGCAGCGGCGCTTCGGTGGGGGTGGGCGACAGCTGCTCGATCCACGTGCGCTTCCTGCCCGCCGCATCGGGCGGTGCTCACGCGACGCTAACGATCTCCAGCGACTCACCGAGCAGTCCGGCCTCGGTGTCCCTGGCCGGGAACGGCACCGCGCCGGCGGCCGGCTCTCCGGGACCGACGGGCCCGCAGGGGCCCCCGGGCCCGAGCGGTGCGCCTGGCGCGCCGGGCGCGGCAGGTCCGGCTGGTACGGCGGGCGCGACTGGAGCCGCGGGTCCGGCCGGGCCCAAGGGCGCCACCGGCCCGCAGGGACCACCAGGGCCTGCGGGCCAGGTCATCTGCCGCAACACCGTGGCGGCCAAGCTCGGATGCGACGCGCTCTTCCCCCCCGGCACGTGGAAGGCCATCGGCACCGCAGCCGATGCCCGCGTGACCATCTCACGTAACGATCGCGTCGACGCGCGTGGAACCGGCATCGTTTCCGGCCGGGGCAAGCATGTCCGGCTCCGTATGCACCTGATCCAGCTTCACCGGTTGAACCCGGGACGCTACGTGCTCACAGTTACCATCGGGAGCGGTCGGGCGGCCCGCGTCATTCACCAGGCAATCCAGATCCGGTGAGCGGGATGTCGTATCTGGTGCGCGGCGGAGCCTCTTCTCAGCGGAGCTGGAGATGAACGTCCTATTCCTGGTGTCCGCGCACAACGGTCTCAGTCAGCGTGCCTGGATCGCGTTGACCGAGCTGGGTCATGAGGTGGCCGTCGCGGTCGTCGCCTCGGCCGGCGCGATGGAGGCAGCGGTTCGCGAGCACGATCCGCAGCTGATCGCGTGCCCCTATCTGAAGCAGATGATCCCTGAGTCGATCTGGTCGACGCGGCGGTGCCTAATCGTGCATCCCGGTCCACCCGGCGACCGCGGACCCTCCTCGCTGGATTGGGCGATCGAGCGCGGGGAGCGCGACTGGGGTGTCACGGTGCTCCAGGCCAACGGGGAACCGGACGCCGGGCGCGTGTGGGCGGCCCGAAGCTTCCCGATGCGCGGCGCCGGCAAGAGCAGCCTGTACCGGCACGAGGTTCGGCGCGCCGCGATCGAAGCCCTCGTCGAGGCGATTGTAAGAATCTCCGCCGACGAAGAGCGCCCGCTGCCGAAGCTCGGACGGATGGTGAAGGGCCGCACACGGCCGCTCATGACCCAGAGCGTCCGGGCAATCGACTGGGATCGCGATCACACCGACGTGGTGGTGCGCAGGATCCGCGCCGGCGAGGGGCAGCCGGGTGTACTCGACGCCATCAACGGAACCCAGTTCTACTTGTACGGCGTACATCCCGAAGGCGTCTTGCGCGGTCGGGCCGGCGAGATCATCGCGCAGCGGACCGGCGCGATATGCCGAGCGACAGTCGACGGCGCAGTGTGGATCACGCACCTGAGGCGCCGGGACACGGCCACCGAGCGGTACTTCAAACTGCCGGCGGCGCGTGCGCTCTCGCTCGCCGGTATCGACCTCGACGTTCCCGAGACGGCGTCGCGTGCCGACGACGGCTACCGCGAAGTCACGTACGCGGAGCGGGGCGGCGTCGGCTACCTGCACTTCGATTTCTACAACGGCGCGATGAGCACCGATCAGTGCGTCCGCCTGCGCGAGGCGTACGCCCACGCTCGGGCGCGACGCGAGACCCGCGTTATCGTCGTGATGGGCGGGACCGACTACTTCTCAAACGGGATCCACCTCAACATGATCGAGGCCGCCGAGGATCCGGCCGCCGAGTCGTGGCGCAACCTGCGCGCGATCGATGATCTCGTGCGCGACATCGTCGAGACCGACTCGCAGCTAGTCATCTCGGCGCTCGGCGGAGACGCCGGCGCCGGCGGAGTGCCGTTGGCGGTCGCCGCCGACTACGTAGTCGCGCGCGCGGACATCGTGCTGAACCCCTACTACCGGCACATGGGCGGCCTGTACGGGTCGGAATACTGGACCTATCTGCTGCCGCGGCGAATGGGGCACACTGCCACCGCGCGGCTCACCGAACCGCCGTTTCGTCCCATCGGGGCATCCGAGGCGGTCAGAATCGGGCTCCTCGACGCCGCCTACGGTGGCAACCTGGAGGACTTCAGGGCACAAACCGCTCGTCTCGCGGACCGCGTCGCACACGACGGCCTGTATCACGTCCGTCTCCAGGACCGGCGCCGCCGGCGTGCGCTCGACGAGCGCGCCAAGCCGCTCCAGGCATATCGCGAGGAGGAACTGGCCCGCTGCCGCGCGTGCTTCTTCGATCCCCACCACACCTACCACGAGGCGCGACGGCGCTTCGTCTACAAGCTCGGCGATCACGCCGCGGCGGCATCGATTCGCGAAGTGCCCTCGGGCCATACCGAACGACCGTCGACGAAGGCGGCATGAGCGCCGGCGGCCCGCCCCACCGCGCAGTCGTCGAGCGTCTCGACGCGGCGATGAACGCGCACGACCTCGAGGCGTTTCTGGCCCGTTTTCGCGACGACTACGAGAGCGAGCAGCCCGCGCATCCCGATCGCGCGTTCCACGGGCGCGAACAGGTGCGAAGCAACTGGTCCGCGGTGTTCGACGGGGTTCCCGACTTCCGCTCGGAGCTTTTGCGCTGCGCGGTCGACGGCGACACCGTGTGGAGCGAGTGGCGATGGCAAGGGACGCAAGCGAGCGGATCGCCGCTCGACATGGCCGGCGTGATCGTCTGCGGTGTCCGTGAGGGGCGGATCGCGTGGGCGCGGTTGTACGTCGAGCCGGTCGAGCACGCAGGGGCCGGGATCGACTCTGCGGTCCAGCGCATGACGGGCGATGAATCCTGAGTCCGAATAGGGGCTTCTCGACCGCCGGGCGATCCCACATCGCTCAGACGGGATCGGTGTCGGCGGACGCGGCTCGCACGCCACATCCAGGCACAGATCGGACATGGACCCTTTGGCCGTCCCGCCGCGTCGAGCCAACAGGGCGTGCATCTGGCAACCGAGGCGCAGGCCGAGCGTCGACTCCAGCCACATCACGGTCACGCAGATCAGGCAGATCGTCCGGGCAGGATCCCGCGGATTCCGACGTTGGTGATGATCGTCATCGCGAACGTCATCGCCAGCGCGTCCATGCGAAGCGCTCGGGCCGAGCCGACATCCACTTCCGGCTCCACGTGGTGCTCGCGATGGTGCGCGGACCGGTCTCTGCCGAGGCGAGCACAGCTCGCGCGGGCTCACCGTACCGTGCGGACGCCTCCACGTGTGGGTGGGTGATGTCATAGCCGTTGCGGATGCTCGCGGCATCGGGCGCTTTGCGGCGGTCGGCTATTCCAGCGGCGGTAAGTATGCGGCGGCGTGTGGCTTCTCGATCCCCGAGCGGATCTCTGGGGTGGGGATTGTCAGCGGCGTGGGACCGCCGGCGACGCCGGGGTTCCGTAACGGTCTGGGGAGGACCGACCGGCTTTCGATGACGCTCGCCGTGCGAGCTCGACCGCTTGCGATCCTCTACTGGCGGGTCGCGCGCGAGATGCTGGCGCGGCGGCCGGAATGGTTCGTCGGCGAGTTCGAGAAGGAGCTGTCCGAGCCCGATCGCACTGCTGTCGCTGACCCGGAGCTCCGCGAGCTCCTAGTCCGGACCTCACGGGAAGCGCTGCGCGAAGGTCCACACGGCGTTGTGGACGATTCCGCGATCCAGGCGCGTGATTGCGGCTTCGGCCTGGAGCGGTTCGGCGTAGCCGTTCGGCTTTGGCACGGTGACGCCGACGCCCTGGTACCGCTTGCACACTCGCAGCACGCTGCGGCGGTAATACCTAATGCAGAGCTGACCGTCTTTCCTGGCGAAGGGCACCTGCTCGTTCCCCACTTCCCGAAGATCATCAGAGCCGTCGCCGCGCTCGAAGGCTAACCCCGCCATGAGCGCGCCAGTGCGACGACGACGCGCCGGCCATACCACCGAGAAGCTGCACCGCTGACGACCGTCAGCACGGCGAACATAGCGCTCCGTGCCACCCGAGCAGCACACAGGACCGGCGAGGTCGTTAAGGCGCGCCGTCCGCCAAATGCCTGAGTCACGGCTCCGGCGCGCTGCCGCTTTCGTCGGTCATCCGACTGCTGGTTCGCCACGATCTGGATCGTCAGGGCCAGCTCAGCCGCGCGATCGCTCCGCCCGATCCGAGCGCCCCACGGGCGCCGTGTCAGTCAGCGGACGCCGGCAGCGCTGCGTAGGTAGCGCGCCCTCTCCGCGGGCGTTCTCCTGAGCCCTGCAATCGGCGACGAGCGGAACTGAGACGGCAGCGCGGCCGAAGTCCTCCTCGTCGCCGACGGGCCCCTCCGACCGCTAGCCGCGATCCCGTTCGGCGGCAAGCCCGTGACGGAAAGCGGTCACCTCGGCTCGGCCGTCGACACTGCTGAAAATGCCACGCACTCAGCCGCCGTGCCGCGGCCGGCCGGACGACTGCACGGCCCGGATGATGCGCAAGTCGAACCGCGCGACGTCGACGCCTCACTATTGCTTCTGTAGGGCATCTGACTACTGGTTCGCCACGAGGCCGTCGCGCAAAGGGGGTCTGTCCGGCGGGGGTACTGGAATGCCGGGTATGGCCCAGAACTTCCTGGATTGTGGTCGTGAGCAGGCGTTTCTGATGCCGCCGTCGTTGCGGGACTGGTTGGCGGAGGACCATTTGGCGTGGTTCGTGCTGGACACGGTTTCGCGGCTTGATCTGGCGGCGTTCTACGCGTCGTATCGCCCGGACGGGCACGGGCGAGCGGCGTACGAGCCGTCGATGATGGTGGCCCTGCTTTTGTATTCGTACTCGACGAAGGTGTACTCGTCGCGCGATATCGAGCGTCACTGCCGTCAGGACGTCGCGTATCGGGTGATCACCGCCAACCGGGTTCCCGATCACTCAACTGTCGCCCGGTTCGTGATTCGGCACGAGGGACCGTTGGGTGAGCTGTTCGGCGGCGTGTTGAAGTTGTGCGAGCGGGCCGGGTTGGTGAGCTCGGGGGTGGTCGCGATCGACGGTACGAAGATGCCGGCCAACGCGAGCCGCAACGCGAATGTCGACTATGGGCAGATCGCGCGGGAGATCATCGCCGAGGCGATCGCGACCGATCAGGCCGAGGACGAACAGCATGGCGATGCGCGCGGGGACGAGCTACCGCCGGAGCTGGCGACTGAGGAGGGCCGGCGGGCGTGGCTGGCGCGCGAGCTGGCGGCCGAACGCGACGCTGAGCAGGACACCGACGGCGAGCATGAGTCTGATCACGCGTTCGACGCCGATCAGATCGTCGCCCGGGTGCAGGGCCGTGACGGTTGGCTGCTTGAGGCCAAGCGCCAGCTCGATCAGGATCGCTGGCAGGCCGCGGATCCGATCCGCCGCTCGCGGTGTGAGCGGCTGTGGGAAGCCGGTCGGCGGCTGGAGGCGGATCTCGCCGCGGAGGCCCGTGGCAACATGGAATACGAGGCGTACCGGGCCGGGGGGAGGATGAAGGATGGTCGCCGGTTCGGCAAGCCGCCGACGCCATATGACCCGCCCGTCTGGCCGCAAGGGAAGGTCGATCTGACCGACCCGGACTCGCGCGTGATGAAGGGCAACGCCATGTTCATGCAGGCCTACAACGCGCAGGCCGTTGTCAACGAGCAGCAGATCGTGCTTGCCGCCGAGATCTCAACCGAGCCGATCGACTTCTCATCGCTCGGACCGATGATGGCCGCGACCCGACGCGAGCTCGAGCAGGCCGGGATCGACGCGATTCCCGGGGTCGCGGTCGCTGACGCTGGCTATTGGAACGAGCGGCACATGGACCAGTTGGCCGCTGACGGGATCACGGTGCTGATCCGGCCCGACTCCGGCAAACGGAAAGGCGAACGACCCGGCTGGATCGGCGGCCGCTACAGCTGGATGCGGCGGCTCCTGGCCACCGATCTCGGTGTCGGGCTGTACCGAAAACGAAGACACTCGATTGAGCCCGTGTTCGGTCACACCAAACACAACCGACAGTTCACTCACTTCCATCGACGAGGCCGCACCGCCGTGCGCACCGAGTGGCGATTACTGATGACGACGCACAACCTGGCAAAGCTCCACACCCATCAGATCGCCACCGCGGGGCCCTGAACAGGGCCCCGCGGAACCCCCAAGGGCCATTCCGGGCGACCACCCACAGAATTAGCCCCGCGCGCTGCCCGTCGACCGCGGCCGAGACGAGCTTTGCGCGACAGCCTCCCACGGTTGCGGTAGCCCCGTCGACCGTGCAGTGGTGCAGCGTCGGCGATCGAGGAATTGTGCGCTCGACACAGCTCGCGGCTGCTGACAGACGACTGCTGCGAGAGCGCCGGCGCCGCGCTGTCCCAATGGACGACCGAACGGAGGCGACAGCAGCTGAACGCCGCTTCGCATCTAAAGCCGGAGCCTGGGTCACGCGGCGGGTGCGCTTCGGCCGAGCAACGTTGGCCACCGATCGTGAACGACCCGAGCCTCCGCAGAAGGGCTATGTACTACAATGCATTGCACCTTATTGCGTTAGGCCTCGATGGGAAGATCAACTACCAGCATCCGTCTCGAGGACGAACTCCGCCAGCAACTCGGCGTACAGGCTGCCGCGGACGGCACGACGGTGACTGAGCTGATCGAACGGTACGTGCGAGAAGGGCTCGCGAGCGCGGCGCACCCCGGGATCGTGTTCAAGCCCGGCCCGGCCGGGCGGCGCGCGGCGCTCGCCGGCGGCCCTGACGTGTGGGAGGTCGTCGCGGCGCTGCGGAACAGCAGCGGCTCGGAGTCCAAGCGAGTGGCGGCCGTGGCTGAGCAGCTCGGGTTGCATGAGCGCCAGGTCCTGCTCGCGCTCGAGTACGCCGCCGCGCATCGCGCCGAGATCGAGGCTCGGGTGGCCGCCAATGACGAGGCGCTCGCGCATGCCGAGCGCCTCGCCGCAGAGCGCCAGCGCCTGTTGGCGTGAGGTTTCTGATCGACTCGATGCTTCCGCCCGGGACCGCGGATGAACTTGCCGCCATGGGCCACGACGCGACGACCCCGGCCGGCCTGGGCGCGCACAACCTGCCCGACGACGTGCTCGTACAGCTAGCGGCGGCCGACGACCGGGTGATCGTGACCGAGAACGCGAGCGACTTCGCCCAGGTCAGCGCGTGTCCCGTCCTGCTCGTACTGAAAGCGTGGTGGCCGTCCGCGTCGCTCGCTCCGAGCCTCGCCAGGGCGCTGGACCGCTGGGCCGAAGCGAATCCGCAGCCCGGCAACTGGGCGCACTGGCTGGCGGCCGAACTCCGCTAACCCAGCCATTCACGAGGACCGGCGATCCGGTCACAGATCGCCGAACCTGTGACCAGATAGGCAGGAATCCCCTGGTAATCGGCCGACAATTGGTCACAGAACGACCCACAATGTGGCGATGAAACCGCTGCAGATCGGCTCGATTCAGGGCGCATGCAGGCCTGGATCGCACCCAGGAGGTCGCCGGTTCGAGTCCGGCTAGCTCCATTTTTTCCCTGCAAATCGCCATGTAACAGTTATCTGGTCTCTCGTAATTTCTAAGCGCTCACTAAAGCTGTGACCAGTTGCGCGAGCAACCATCGCCGATCGTGACTATTCAGGTGTCGGCCGTTCGGCTCAGGCTCTGATCCAGCGGCGGTAGGCGTCGATCAGGCGTGACGTGTCGGGGTCGGCGTCGAGTTCGATGTCAAGGAGCGCGAGCTCGTAGCGGCGTCCGTGGTGTTGGCAGGTGGCGATCAGTTCATGGCGGTCATCTTCGCCGTGAACGGATAGAACCTCGACCTGCTCGCCGATGACGGTGCCGGGGCATGGGAAGTTCGCGTCGTTCTCGAAGGCGGTCTGAAAGGCGATGAGCTGCTCGTATTCGTCGTAGCAGTCGACGGTGATCTCCTCGATCAGGCTGTCGAGCTCGGCATTGGCTTTGGTTCGGCTCATCGCGGTCTCCTTCGTCTTCACGCTGCTGGGGGCAGGCGCTCGAGCAGCAGTGGTGGGCAGCGGCGGATCTCACCTGAGCGGAACCGCCCGATCGGCCCGTGGACGCACACGGTCGCGCTGTGCGGGTCGAGCTCGATCACGACCCCTTCGACCCCTTGCAGGTATTGGGGTCGGGTGTGGTGGTTGAACCGGACGCGGTCGCCGACGTTGAGCATCGCGAGCGCTTTGGCGGAGTTGATCGTCTCCAGCAGATCGATGCGCGCGTGGATCGCGTCGGCGATCGCGTGCAGGTGCGCGTCCAGCTCGCCGACGGCGATCTGGTCAAGCAAAAGGCGCTCGGGCTCTGGCTCGCTCGGCTGCGGATCGTCGGCTGGTCGGGGCGGCGGCAGCCGGGGTGGTGGAGTGTTGCGGGCGTGGCGGCGGGAGCGTTTGCTCACGGCCCGGGAGTATCGGCCCGTCGGCAGACGGACCCTTGGCCTATGGGTGGTCGGCGGCGAGAACGAGCGGTAGCCACGGCTCGCCGCTGGCCAGCGCGGTGAGCGCCTCGATCGGCCGCTGCCCTTGTTTGCGTGCGGTGGAGAGGTAGGTGCGGATCGCCGCCTCCGGGAAGCTAGAGCTGGTCAGATGCCCGCACTCACATCGGCGCTTCTGGATCCAGTACTCAACGCGCTCAAGCGACGCCATATCCGGCAGGTCGAACACCTGCCGGACTGGGACTCCACGATCGGCGTCCCCCCGATAGGTCCCGGCCGCAGCGCTCGCAGCGCACCACCGGATGAAGAACCGCACGCTGAGGATCCTCGCGGCGCTCCAGACAATGACCGTGATGCCCCGGCGAGCACCTGAATAGTTACCGCCGATCGAGCTCGCACGCTTACTACCTCGAGCTCGACGACCTCAGAACTCCAGCTCGTGCGTTCACCACCAACGGCGGCGACGGTGGCGCTCGGCGGCAATGGCGATGCAGCCGCGACCGTGACTCGGCCTCGCCGTCGAAGTGACTCATCTCGGCCACCGGCTGCCCACGACAGACCCTCAAATTCCCGGATGTTTGCGACCGTGCGGCCCGACGTGACACGGGTCCTTCTCGGGGCCGTTGGGCCAGCGCAGCGCTGCGCGCCCGCATCGTCTGTCAACAGCCCTGGCCTGTGTCGAGCGCACAATTCGACGATCGCCAGTGGTCAACCACCACGCAGTCATCGCAGCTACCCCAACCGTGGCGAACCAGGAGTCTCAGGCGCCAGGAAAGCAGCAGCGGCACTTGTGCGCCGTCAGCTCGCCCGCGGGACGGCTTGCGCATCATCCCGGCAATGCAACGGTCCCGCCGGGCGCGGCGAGACTCCTGAGCGCGTGGCTCAGGAGCCGTCAGGCCCAGTGTCCAAGCGTCGTCCCGAGTTGGCGGGATTCTTGGGCGTTTACACTAGGCGCGGGCGGTTACGTCGTCGTCACGCTCACTGTTCGAGCGGTGCGCTTGGCTTGTCGAGGAGCGTAATTGCAATCTCTTCGCTCCCGTGTAGACGGCGACTCAGTTCGTGTGGGATTGACGCGAGCCCGGCCAGTCGAATGAGTTCGCCGGTCGCGACATCCTCCAGGATCGGGAGATCGTCGGGTGGATGGACACGAATGATGAATGTACGTCGCTCGGGCATTTGCGGAAGCTCAAGTTCGGGCGTTCGCCGTTGTGCTCAACGCGCAGTCCCGCATTTCATCTTGGAGCGCCTCCGCAGGCGAGCACGGCTCTGATGCGCTCGGCGTCGCCCGTCCAGATCGTCGCGGTGGCCGGTGGGATGCCGTGGCCGCTGAGCAGCCGCACCGCGGTGATGAAGTCCGAAAGGGCGCGGCAGACGACCGCTCGCTGGGTGGAGTTGCTGGGGTCGAACCCGGCAACGACTGAGCGCAGCTGCGCGGCGAGCTTCGGGATCGTGACGACTTCTTGGACGAACCGGTCCAGCTGCTCTTGGGCGCCGCGGACGGTGATGGTGAATGAGCCGCGGGAGGTGTTGCCGACGTGGTCAGTCGCCGTGCAGACCACGCTGTCGGTGCCGATCGGGAAGGTCGAGCCCGAACGGCGCGCGCAGCTGACGGTGGGGTGCGGGTCGGCGCCGTCGAGCGCCGAGGCGGAGTAGGTCACCGTCGCACCCTGGGGCGAGGTGGCGTCGATGGTCGTGGCCGACGGGAGCGAGAGCGCGGGTGGCCGGCGGTCGACTCTGTTGCCGCCGATGGGGCCGGCGGTGGCGCAGTTGCCGGCGATGTCGCAGATCTGCCGGGACCCGGTTTGAGCATCGGCGTCCTCGGTGCCTGCGGGTACGGATGTCGAGAGCGAGAAGTTCGCGTCGGCGGGGGCGGCCAGGCCGGATCCCGTGTCCTCGGCGCTGCATTGGATGGCGACGTTGTCCGCGTGCCATGCGGCGTCGGCGGTGCCGCACGCGATATGTGGCGCTTCGGTGTCTCCCGTGGGGCGCGCGAGCGCGAACGGCGAGAACGATGTGACGTCGTCGTCGGTGCAGACCATGTTGTCGACGGGCTGGTTCTGATACACGTGGGAGATGATGCCGTTGACCCAGTGGACGATTGCCGGCGGCGAGCCGCTGAAGGAGAAGCAGACCGTCGCGGTCGTGAACGCGGCCGTCGTGCCAAGCTCGTAGTACGCGCCGTCGACAACGAATCCCGCTGGCGGCGCCGGCCCCGCGCTTGACGAGGTCAGGGTCGTGGCTCCCTCTGTTGTCACGTTGTCGAATGTGATGCTCACGGGGTGCAAGCCGGTCGTCAGGTCGGGCGGGCTGACCGTCACGTCTAACCCCGCCGGCGTCGCGACGCCCTTCGGTTGCCAGTCGGGTTCGGTCGCTTGGGAGGTCACCGGTATCGGGGTGCCTGTCCCGTCCGCGAGGGTCGTATGCAGGTAGCCGTCGCGGGAGAACGCGATCTGCTTTCCGTCGGGCGACCAAGCCGGGTCGGAGTCGAAGCCGGCGCCGGAGGTCACCTGCCTCTCGCTGCCCGTGCCGGTGGCGTCGCTCGCGAAGATGTGGCCGTCGCGCGCGTACGCGATCTGTGAGCCGTCCGGTGACCAGGTCGGGTGCGTCTCTGAACCGGGAGTGTTGGTGAGCTGAAATCCGCCGGCGGCTTGGTGGATGCTGGGGTCGAAGTTGAGTACGAAAATGTCGGTGCCGATGCCGTCCTGCCTCTCGAACGCGATCCGTGAGCCGTCGGGCGACCACGCCGGGTTGTCCTCGATCACGTGGGTTTCCGCGAAGTTGATCATTGGCCCGCTGCCGTCGGCGTTGATGGTGTAGATGTCACCCCCGCGCGCGAAGGCGATCCGGGAGCCGTCGGGAGACCAAGCGGGGTGCACGTCGTCCTGCGTTGGGTCCTGGGTGATGTTGGTTATGTCGCTCCCGTCCGCGTTCATCGTGTAGATGTCCTGGTCTGCGACGGGGGGCAGCGGGTTCGTGTTGTTCGCGCGCGTGCTTGAGAAGGCGATCCGGCGGCCATCTGGTGACCATGCGGGCTGGGAATCCTCCAGCTGCGCGGGCGGATCAGTGAGCTCCGTCGGCGTGCCGCCTCCTGAGTCGACGGCGAAGAGCGCCCTTCCGTCCGTGAATGCCAGCCGTCCGTTTCCCCCCGGGAACGCCGCTTCGGCACTTGCCGGCAGCGCGAATGAGGCGGCTACGAGTGCGGCGATTGCAGCTCTGGATATCGATCGAGTCATGGGCGCGTGACGCTACGCGTCGGCGGTTACGCAATCGTCACGGTCGTCCTTGACGCTGTCCCTGGCGAACTAGACCGGCTCGCCGGTGAGGACGCGCTGCTGCAGGCCTCTGGTCTCGGCGGCGGGTTCGAGCCCCAGGTCCTCGATGAGCGCCCGTCGGCATACGAGAAACTGCCGGAGCGCGTGGCTCCGGCGACCGGAGCGGGCGTAGGCGACCATCAGCCGGCGATGGGCGCCTTCGTTGAGTGGGTCAAGCTCGACGAGCTCCCGGGCCCGCAACGCGGCGGCGACCAGATGACCGCGTTCCAGGTAAGCGTCAGCGAGAGCGGCGAGGACCGCGACGTGGAGATCGCCGAGACGCTCGCGCCACCCGAGCGCCCAGTCGGAATAGCGCTCCTCGGGCAGCGGCTCACCGGTCCACGCCGACGCAGCCCGCTCGAGCAACCCCACTCGCGCGGCTCCTGGCTCGGCCAGTGCCGCGAGCGCCATCATCTCGAAGCGATCGGCATCGACCGAATCTCCAGAGCGCAGGCGTAGGCCGTAGACACGGTCACAGGCGTCGAGCACGCTTGGGTAGTGGGGAGTATCGAGGACGGCCCGAGCGCGAGAGATCGCGACGTGAAGGCTCCGCCGGGCACTATCGAGGCGACGCCCGGGCCAGAAGACCTCAAGGAGCTCGTCCTCGCACACCCGGCGACCCCGGCGCACCAGCAGGTACCGGACTACCCGCTGCGCTACGCGCCGCTCCCAGCCGGCATCATCGAGCTGACAGCCGTCGCGGGCGACCGAGAAGCCACCGAGCAGCGTGAAATCGAGCTTCGCAGGCTCGGTGCGCTCCCGCCCCGCCGCGTGCGGTTCGACTTGACCGCGTTCGAGTGCCCTCCAGGCAAGCTGCTCGAGTCGCGCGAATCGCTCCGGCGGGCTACCGTCGGCGTGGTAGTGTCGCGCCCGAGGGCGAACCGCTGTGGATTTCTGGGTGGCCTGTGTCATCGCGATCCCGATCGCTCGGGCGATCTCCGCAGAGCGTCAATGGACGCGCTATACGCGCACTAAACAAGGCGTCTTTGCGGGTCATCGGTCGAGCCGACGAGAGGAACGGGGCGATTGATCGAGTTCCGTGTCCTCGGGCCGCTTGAAGCCTCCGCGGATGGACACCCGATTCCGCTCGGAGGTCGTCAGCAGCGGGCGGTGCTGGCGATGCTGCTGCTGCACGCCAACGAGCTGGTCCCCGCAGACCAGCTGATCGACCTCGTCTGGGGCGAGCGCCCCCCGCAGACGGCAGCCACGGTCGTGCAGGTCTATGTCTCGCGCCTGCGCAAGCTGCTCGGTCATGAGCTCCTCGACACACGTGCACCGGGGTACGTGCTGAAAATCACGCCCGAGCAGACGGACGTCGGGCGGGCGACGCGGCTGATTGCCGCCTCACGGGAGACGCTGGAGCCTGGGACGCGATCGAGGCTCTTACGAGACGCGCTCGCCCTGTGGCGGGGTGCCGCGCTCGCCGACTTCACCTACGACGACCTTGCCCGGGTGGAGGTCGAACGCCTCGAGGAGCTGCGCCTGACGGCACTTGAGTCGGCGATCGAGGCCGAGCTCGAGCTCGGCATGCACGCGGAACTTGTCGGGGAGCTGAGGGCGCTCGTCGAGACCCAGCCGCTCCGTGAGCGCCCTCGCGCCCAGCTGATGCTTGCGCTCTACCGAGCGGGGCGCCAGGCGGACGCGCTTTCGGTCTACCGCGATGGCCGTAGTGAGCTGGTCCAGGCACTGGGGCTCGAGCCCGGGCCGTCGCTGCGCCGGCTCGAGCGTCAAATCCTTGCCCACGACCCAGGGCTCGACTTTTCTCGGCCGCCGGAACGACTTGGGCGGGACGACGCGCGCAAGCTCCTGAGCGCGTTGCACGTCGAGGTGGTCGCGCTCGACGGCGAGGTCGAACAGGCGCTTGACCCCGAGGACGCGAAGCGGCTTTTCGAGCCGCTTTTCATGCGGATCAGAGCCGAGCTCGAGCGCTTTGGTGGACACGTCGGGAGGTTCGTCGGTGACTCAGCCATCGCGGTGTTCGGCGCGCCCGCGGCCTACGAGGACCACGGCGAGAGGGCGGTTCGCGCCGCGCTCGCCGTGCGAGACATGACGGCGGAACACGGCGAAGGACGTATCGGCATCCGAGTCGGCATCAGCACGGGCGACGCGCTAGTTTCCGCCGGCGGGGAGCCACTTGGGAGCGGCTCCGCGTTCGGGGCGGTCTTCACGAGAGCCGATCGGGTCCGCTCGGCGGCACCGGCAAATGTCGTCGCGGTCGCCGAGCCCACCTACCGTGCCACCCGTGAGACGGTCGCGTACCGACAGCTGGAAACTGGTCAGCGGTTCAGGATGTGGGAGGCGCTCGCGACCAAGACGCCAATCCGGGGCGGCCGTGCGCCCGCCCGTGAGGTGGCGCTCGTCGGCCGTATCGAGGAGCTCACGACCGCCGAGCAGAGTCTTCGCCGGGGGATAGAGATGGCCGCTGGAGAGCTTGTGACCATCGTAGGTGCACCGGGGATCGGGAAGACACGCCTACTCCGCGAACTGGCCGCGCGATTGACGCCGGGTGCCCTCTGGCTCCAGGGGCGGTCGGTCCCGTATGGTGGTGGCGGCGCCTACCTGGCGTTCGCGGAGGCCGTCAAGGGTTACGCAGGCATCCTCGACACAGACGCGTCGAACGACGTGGCGGAGAAGATTCGCGACGTCGTAGATCAGATCGCGCCGGTCGCGCCCAAGGCGGTAGAGAACCAGCTTCGGGTGTTGCTTGGCCTCGAAGCAGCCCAGGTCGCATCCGACCGGGCCGAGGCATTTGCGGGCTGGCGCCGGTTCCTCGAGGGAGTCGCGGCGGCCCAACCAGTCGTGCTCGCGTTCGAGGATCTCCACTGGGCCGATGACGGTCTGCTCGACTTCGTCGACCACCTGGCGACGTCCTGTCAAGGTATGCCGCTCGTGCTCGTCTGTACCGGGCGACCTGAGTTGCTGAAGCGACGGGCGGAGTGGACCGCGGCTGCGTCGCCAGCAGCGATCGTCGAATTGTCACCGCTTTCCGACCACGAGACCCGGACCCTCGTCGGTGCGCTGCTCGAGCAGGACTCCGTGCAGGCGGGCGTCGAGGACTGGGTGGTGTCGCGCGTTGGCGGGAACCCCCTGTTCGCAGAGGAATACGTCCGCGCCATTGCCGACGGCGGGCTTCGGCGACAAACCGGTTCGGGATCGCTGCCACAAGCGATGCCTGAGTCGGTGCACAACATCATCGCAGCGCGGCTCGACGCGCTGCCGCCTGACTTGAAGGCCCTTCTCGAGGACGCCGCGATCATCGGCAACGCCTTCTGGTCTGGGGCGGTCGCCGCAATCGGGGGTCGGAACCGCGTGGGCTGCGAGGCACAACTCGAACAGGTCGTCGGCGGTGACTTCGTCCGGCACGATGCGGGATCGGCCTTGCGGGACGAGGCGCAGTACACGTTCAAGCATGCCCTCATCCGCGATGTCGCATACGCGCAAATCTCGCGCTCGGATCGTTCGGCGAAGCATAAACGTGCCGCCGAGTGGATCGAGTTGCATGTGAGGGGCGACGACAGTGCCGAGCTCTTGGCGCACCACTACGTGAGCGCGCTCGAGCTCGCGGGCGCCGGCGGCGTCGTGCAGCGTGATCTCGCCCGCCGTGCGGTTGAGGTCTTGTGGAGAGCCGGAGCACGGGCTCGTCGGCTTTACGCAAACGACGAAGCGGCGGCGTACTTCCGAAAGGCGTGGTCGCTTCTCGACACCGTGCCAGGGGACGACGTCGGATGGCGAACCGAGCTTGAAGTCGCGATTCAGGAGAGCCTCGGCGACGTGCTGGAGCTGAGCGGGAATCACGTGGATGGTGAGGAGGCATTCGCGATTGCGCTCCGGCTGGTTCCCGCCAATGACGGCACGAGGCGAGGCCGCCTGTTCCGCAAACTGGGACTCAGTCGCCAGATCCAACGCAGGGTTGATGAAGCCTATGAAGCGTTTGTCGCCGCCGAGCAAGCACTCGGCGAGGACCCGCTCGGAGTCGGCTGGTGGCACGAGCGCTGCGAGCTCGCGGTGCAGCGGCTGCAGGTCCTGTACTTCACTGCGCCGCTCGAGAAGTTCGCCCGAGAGGCCGAGCGTGCCAGGCCTCTCGTTGACACGCATGGGACGCCCGCCCAGCGCAGCGCGCTCTTAACCTGGCGCGGGAATGTAGCGCTACGACGCGACCGCTACGTCCCTGGTGAGCAGGCGCTCGCCCACCATCGTGCCGCGCTGACGGCGGCGCGCGAGACCGAGAATCTGAGTCAGATCACCTTCGCGCAGTTCGCGTACGGGTTCTGTCTCCTCTGGGCCTCACGGCTCGACCAGGCGGAAACGGAGATGCGCGCAGCCCTGACGCTCGCCGAGCGCGCCGGCGACGCCACGATGACCGTACGCTGCCTCAACTACCTGGGCGTCGTCGAACGAAAGCGAGGACACGCGAACGAGGCACAGACGCTCGCGGATCGCACGCTCGAAATCGCGCAGCGAACACAGATGCTTGAGTACGTAGCTCAGGCACGGGCGACGCTGTCGTGGACGGCCTGGCACAGTGGTGACCACGATCGCGCCGCGGAGCTGGCGCGCGCCGCGTGGACGGATTGGGACGACTTCTTCAACATTCGCGTCGTCGCGTGGATGCCCCTCTGGCCGCTGCTCAACGTGGCACTCGCCAAAGACGCCGACGCGGAGGCCGTCGAGCATGCACGCACGATCCTCGACCCCACGCGCCAGCCAATGCCACACAAGCTCAAGTCCCGACTCGCCCAAGCCGCGACCGCGTGGGATCGGGGCGACACGCGCTTTGCGCGTACGCTGCTCGAGCGCGCGAGCGCGCTCGCCACACGCGACGGCTACGCGTGAACGGCGGCCGTGAGATCGCCGGCGTGGTCACGCACCGATCTCAGGCCCGTTAGGGGCGCGGCCGGGACCAGTCGCGCGCGCGCCAGGGCGAGCATCAGCGCGGCGTACGCCTCAGCGAGTGAATCCGGCGCGGTCTCCAGCGCCGCCTCGAGCGCCTCCTCAGGAACGTGCTCAACGGTGAACTCCCTCCCGCTCTGCTCTTCGAAGATCCCCACCACGTCGAGTGGACTTAGGGCCTCGGGACCACCGAACTCCACCGTTGCGTCCCGCAGACGGGGATCGTCCAACGCGGCGGGCACCATCCTCGCAACGTCGCGAAACGAGATCCAACGCACCGGCCGCTCGCCGGAGCCGTAGATCCGCGCGAGGCCGTTCGCGATGTCGAAACCGAGGCGCGGACTGAACCAAGGCTCGATGAAGTTGGTGGGCCGCAGGATCGTGTAATCCAACCCGCTGTCCTTTAACCGCCGCTCGACGGCACGCTTTGCCCGTTGCAAGCCGAAGTCGAGGTCGATCACAGGAAATGACGTGTAGACGAATTGCCGCACGCCTGCCGCCATGGCAGCGTCCACGAGGCTGAGCTGCCCGTCACCGTCGACGCTCTCGATCGTGTCGTCCTCGGACCGCGAGCGTGTGGCCGATGCGGTCGAGATAACCACGGTGGCACCCGCGACCGCACCGGCGAGCGACGCGCGGTCGTTCAGATCACCCATAACGATCTCGGTGCCGAGGTTCCTCAACGACTCAACCTTTGCGGGATCCGACGTAGCGCG
>Ga0335073_10004167_pt1 | contig 20228 bp, 19 predicted proteins | sample Lox_Sample_22_FD_207093 | JGI IMG/M metagenome (GOLD analysis project Ga0335073, IMG submission 207093) | Soil microbial communities from Loxahatchee National Wildlife Refuge, Florida, United States - Lox_Sample_2.2 | ecosystem: Environmental > Terrestrial > Soil > Wetlands | place: USA...
ACTGCCTATATCCTGCGAAGTCTCAAGCATCCTGGTGAAGTTAATATATTACGACACATTTACGGCGATGCTTTTTGGCTTGTGGCTGTTGTAAGCAGCCCAGGGGATCGTCTCGATGACTTTGCTGAGGATCTATCGCGTGCGGGAGCCGGATTTCAAGATAGTCGGGCTAAAGCTCAGAATCTAATGGATCGCGACGAGGATGATCAAGCTGATCCGCATGGTCAGCATGTGCAGGATGTCTTTAGTATGGCTGACGTATTCCTGCCTAGTAGGCGCGGGCACGAGGCCGACGATGACGTGAATCGTTTCGTCGATGGTATTTTCGGAAAGCCCTTCTTCACGCCTTCGGCAGCAGAAGAGGCTATGCGCCTCGCATATTCTGCAAGCCTGCGATCTGCAGCGATGGGACGCCAAGTGGGCGCAGTTCTAGTGCCCACGACCGGTGCCACCTATGTGACTGGTACGAATGAAGTTCCTAAACCGGGCGGCGGGCAATATTGGATCGGAGACGATCCTGATCATCGTGACTTCCAAACAGGTTTTGACCCGAACCCATCCTTCACTGCAACGATGCTGCAAGAACTCTTAGAGCGCCTTAAGTCTAACGGATGGTTAAATTCGGAACTCTCTGAGCTCAGTGCGATTCAACTCTTGCAGAAGGCGAAGGATATGGGAGAGGAGGGGTTTTCAGTTTTGCAAGACACGCGAGTGAATTCGCTGATCGAATTCACTCGTTGCCTCCACGCCGAGCAGGCCGCGATTGTAAATGCTGCAAGGCAAGGTGTTGTAACTCAAGATGGCCTGCTTCTGACCACGACGTTCCCTTGTCATGAATGTGCTAAATTCATCGTCGGGTCAGGTATACGTCGCGTTATATACATCGAGCCGTACCCGAAGAGCATGGTTCGGCACTTGTATAGAGACTTGATCGATACTAAACCGCCGCTATCGGCCGAGGAGAAGTTTGACTTAGTCTCGGCGCGAGAGGTCGGCAAGGTGCCTTTTTCTGCCTTTGTTGGATTTGCGCCGCATCGCTATGACGATATCTTTCGAGCGGGTGAACGGCGCGATGGCTTGAATCCCGCCTTGTTTGACCGGACAGTAGCGACACCTCGCGGGCGCGGTTGGAACGAAGCGTTTGTGCATGAAAGAGAGGTAATTACGACCGGTGCAGTATCTCAGTTGATCGGGGGGGTCTTTGGGTCGACGGGCTCTTCAGCTAAGTCGACGGCAAAGGATCGGCAGACTGCTAGGGCTGGTCGTCGCAAGCCGGTGGATCCACCAGGTTCGACCGGAAGCGCGGCCGCGACACGCCGGTAGGGCTGCGACTTGTGCTTCACTACGTCTTGTCAGGTGTGTTAGGTACCTTAATCGAACGTATATTCGAGACAAACTGAGGAGTCTCACATGCCGCTATCTCATTCAAGCCCGCGGAGAGTCATACCGTCGGCGATGGAGCAGCGTGAAGACTGGCATCCGGAGGGTAGCTGGCTTCTGGCGCGGGGAAGATGGGCCGAGGAAAACCTTGCGTCGATGTCTCCCTCGAGCCTTGGCCCGGCTGCGCTTAGTCTTCTGGCCTCCTACAGGGCCTGCTACGTATCAAGTGAACAGGCCTCTGATCGGCTCGAACTCGCGGAGTCCGGGACCGGGTTGGCTGACAGCCTGAGGCAAGCACCACATCAGACATCGTTGTTGATGGATGTCGCGAATCGGCAAGACTCAGTGGCGCGTCGATAGGTCGGACTCCTTCGGCTCGTCTGGCCCGGACTCACGCCAGCGCGGTGAGCAGTGCGGAGTGTGGGTCCTGTGGGTCGAGCATGACCACCTCCGGCCGTTCGCGGCACAGCGCCTGCAACTGGTCGTACATCTGGTCTAGCTCGGCCGGACCGCCGATCGCTTCTAGCAGTCCAGTCGCCGGGTGATCAGGGCGGGTGTTGAACCGCGCATGCATTTCGGCTCGGTTCACCGGTAGCACCAAGTGAACGAACCATGCACCGACGGAATTGGCGAGACCGGCGAGCTGGTCGATGAACTCCGGGTGGCCGAGGAACTGCGGCACGATCACGTCGCGACCAGCGGTGAGCTGCGCGCCGGCCATCGCCAGTGCGAGCTGCCGGGCCACCCGGCCGGTCGCGTCCAGGTCGTCCTGCCACCGTCCGAGCAGCGGCCAGATCCGGTCCAGATCCAGGTTGAGCGCCAGCGGCCGGTCGGCAACCCACCGCTGTGCCACCGTGGACTTCCCGGCGGCCGGCGGTCCGTTGAGCAGTATCAGCCTCGCCACCACCACGAGGGTAGGAAACGCCTCAGTGCACGCTGTTGCCGATCCGCAGCAGCACCGCGGGGCTGAGCGCGGCACGGGGCGAGCCCTGTGAGCACGCCCACCAGACATGGTGCGCGTCGGTCCAGATAGCGCAGACGTTGTCGTCGAAGTTGCGGGTCTTCGCCACCCGGGCCGGATGGCCGAGCACCGTGCCGCGGTCCAGCACCAGCTCGTTGTAGAGGGGCTGGTCGGGCAGCGGTCGCCGTTCGAGGAGCAGGCTCTGCCCGTTCGGTCCGGTGAAGTCGCGGGTCACGATGTCGGGGTTGCTCTCGTCCCAGGTGAGTGGCTGCTCCCGGTAGCCGGTGGGCAGGTAGCCGGCATCCGGCATGCTGTCGGCGGCCAGCACCGGGTGCCGCTGGCCGGTGGCGGCGTCGACGAGGGTGCGCGAGCCGAGCGGCTTCGCCAGCCGGGTGGTCACCGGCACCGGAGCGTGGCCGATCGAGGCACAGGCCTTGCTGGTCGTGACCTTGGCCGGCCGGTACGCGGTCACCGTGATCGTCACCTGGTTCCCGTTCTCGACAGCCGCCGACTCCAGCCGGGGCACCCCGCTGGTCAGGCAGTAGTCCGGGGTGGCGTCGACGTCGGCGTAGACGGTGACCGCGCCGTCGTGCTCCAGCACCGGGGCGATCCAGTCCACGATGCCGAGCGAGCCGGGCGGCGCCGGCGGGGTGGGGTGGGTGGCCGCGGCGCCCGATCCGGCGTCGTTGTGCCCGGAGCGGCCGAGCTGCCAGCCGGCGATTGCCACGACCAGCACGGCCAGCACGGCCAGCGCGGCGAACAGCGCCAGCCGGCGCCGCCGGGCCGGTACCGGCGCGGGATCGGGATCGGGATCGGACATCGGGCCTCCTCTCGGTGCTGTACGGATTCTGCGGTACGGCCGTTTTGGGGCGCGGCCCAGGTGCCGTGGCTGGCGCCCGGGCCGGTGCCCGTGGCAAAGTTGAGCGGAATAGACTCAACCTTGGCCAGGGTGGCTGGGGTAACGGCGGCTTCCGCCGATAGATCTCGTGAATCCGACACGCAACACAGGGGTGGGAGACCTCATGGACCTGACAACTCGCAGCCAGCAGGCGGTCTCGAACGCGGTGCGCGCCGCCGCCGAGCGCGGCAACCCGGCCGTCGAGCCGGTGCACCTGGCCCTGGCCCTGCTGGCCGACGACCAGGGCCTGGCCCGGCCGATGGTGCAGGCGGTCGGCGTCGACCCTGGCCGGCTGACCGCCGAGCTGACCTCGCTGGCCGCCGGCCTGCCGGCCGCGTCCGGCTCGACCGTCTCGGCGCCGCAGACCTCGCGCGGCATGCTGAGCGTGCTGGCCGCCGCCGAACGGATCGCCAAGGACGCCGGCGACGAGTACGTCTCGATCGAGCACCTGCTGCTCGCCCTGGCCGAGGTCCGGTCCGAGGTCGCTGCTGTGTTGTCCAGGCTCGGCGCCACCGCCGACGCGCTGCGGGCGGCACTGCAGCAGGTGCGCGGCTCGGCCCGGGTGACCGGCCCGGATCCGGAGGGCAGCTACCAGGCGCTGGAGAAGTACGGCGTCGACCTCACCGCGGCCGCCCGGGAGGGCAAGCTCGACCCGGTGATCGGGCGCGACTCCGAGATCCGCCGGGTGATCCAGGTGCTGTCGCGGCGGACCAAGAACAACCCGGTGCTGATCGGCGAGCCCGGCGTCGGCAAGACGGCCGTGGTCGAGGGCCTGGCCCAGCGCATCGTCGCCGGCGACGTCCCGGAATCCCTCGCCGGCAAAAGGCTGATCTCGCTCGACCTGGGTGCCATGGTGGCAGGTGCCAAGTACCGCGGTGAGTTCGAGGAGCGGTTGAAGGCGGTGCTGACCGAGATCAAGGACTCCGATGGCCAGATCATCACCTTCATCGACGAGCTGCACACGGTGGTGGGCGCCGGCGCGACCGGCGAGGGCGCGATGGACGCCGGCAACATGCTCAAGCCCATGCTGGCCCGCGGCGAGCTGCGGATGGTCGGCGCCACCACGCTGGACGAGTACCGCGAGCACATCGAGAAGGACCCGGCCCTGGAACGCCGGTTCCAGCAGGTGCTGGTCGGCGAGCCGTCCGTCGAGGACACCATCGGCATCCTGCGCGGCCTGGCCGGCCGGTACGAGGCGCACCACAAGGTGCAGATCTCCGACGGCGCGCTGGTCGCCGCCGCGGCGCTGTCCGACCGCTACATCACCTCGCGGTTCCTGCCCGACAAGGCCATCGACCTGATCGACGAGGCCGCGTCCCGGCTGCGGATGGAGATCGACTCGCGGCCGGTGGAGATCGACGAGCTGCAGCGCGCGGTGGACCGGCTCAAGATGGAGGAGCTGGCGCTGTCGAAGGAGAGCGACCCGGCCTCCGTGCAGCGGCTGGCCAACCTGCGCGCCGAGCTGGCCGACAAGTCCGAGGCGCTGGCCGCGCTCAACGCCCGCTGGGAGCGGGAGAAGTCCGGGCTGAACCGGGTCGGCGAGCTGAAGGAGAAGCTCGACGACCTGCGCACCCAGGCCGACCGGGCCCAGCGCGAAGGCGACTTCGAGACCGCGTCCCGGCTGATGTACGGCGAGATCCCGGCCACCGAGAAGGCGCTGACCGAGGCATCAGAGGCTGAAACCCCGTCCGACGTGCTGGTCAAGGAGGAGGTCACGGCCGACGACATCGCCGAGGTGGTCGCGTCCTGGACCGGCATCCCGGCCGGCCGGCTGCTGGAGGGCGAGAGCGCGAAGCTGCTGCGGATGGAGGACGCCATCGGCGAGCGGGTCAAGGGCCAGAAGCAGGCGGTGCAAGCGGTCTCGGACGCGGTCCGAAGGGCGCGGGCCGGCATCAGCGACCCGAACCGTCCCACCGGCTCGTTCCTCTTCCTCGGCCCGACCGGGGTCGGCAAGACCGAGCTGGCCAAGGCGCTCGCGGAGTTCCTCTTCGACGACGAGCGCGCGATGGTGCGCATCGACATGAGCGAGTACTCCGAGAAGCACTCGGTGTCGAGGCTGGTCGGCGCCCCGCCCGGCTACGTCGGCTACGACGAGGGCGGCCAGCTGACCGAGGCGGTCCGGCGCCGGCCGTACAGCGTGGTGCTGCTCGACGAGGTGGAGAAGGCGCACTCGGACGTCTTCGACATCCTGCTGCAGGTGCTCGACGACGGCCGGCTGACCGACGGGCAGGGCCGCACCGTCGACTTCCGCAACGTGATCCTGGTGCTCACCTCGAACCTCGGCTCGCAGATCCTGATCTCCGACCTCGGCGAGGAATCGAAGAAGGACGCGGTGCTCGACGTCGTCCGGCAGCACTTCAAGCCGGAGTTCCTCAACCGGCTGGACGACATCGTGGTGTTCGACCCGCTCACCACCGAGGAGCTCGCGGGCATCGTGGACGTCCAGCTCGGCGCGCTGCAGAAGCGGCTGTCGGGTCGCCGGCTCACCCTGGACGTCTCCGAGGGGGCGCGCGAGTGGCTGGCGATCAACGGGTTCGACCCGCTGTACGGTGCCCGGCCGCTGCGCCGGCTGGTGCAGACCGCGATCGGCGACCGGCTGGCCCGGGCGCTGATCTCCGGCGAGATCGCCGACGGCTCGCAGGTGCACGTCGGGGTGTCGGATGACCGGGCGGCGCTCACCATCTCGGCCTGAGTGAGACGGCCCGGACCATCTCGGCCGGAGTGAGACGGTCCGGAGCCCTTGGCGGATCCGGGCCGTTCTCCTGTCCGGGCTGGGCGGTTGTTCGGGTTGGGCGGTTGTTCGGGCCGTTCTCCTGTTCGGGCCGTTCTCCTGTTCGGGCTGGGCGGTTACTCGGGCTGGGGCGGCGGGAGCACGCCCAGCCAGTCGGTCACCGGTCGCTGGTAGCCGAAGCAGAGCATGGTCGCGGCGGCGACGGCCAGCACGATCGGCACCACGACCCGGACGCTGCCGTCGATCAGCCAGAACCCGGACAGCAGGATGGTCGCCCAGCCGCCGATGGTGAGCGCGATCCGGCCCGACAGCCGTCCGGTCATCAGCACGATGCCGCCGATCGCGCAGCACCCGGCCAGCACGAAGTTCACCAGGCCGAGCACCACGTAGCCGGAATCGGTGCCGCGGTAGAACGAGCGGTCCGGCGCCCCGTAGTCGTTCTGCAGGCTGACGATGGTGAGCAGCAGCAGGCCGAACAGCCCCAGGGTGAGCCCGAGCGCGATGCCGATGATGCCGGCCAGGGAGGCGCCGGACGGGGTTCGGGCGGACGGGCGGGGCACCGGATCGGCCCGCTCCGGGACCGGCTCGCGCGCGGGTTCGGCGACCGGCCGGCTGAACGGATCGGTCAGGGTGCCGCGATAGGGGTCGGCCGGCGGCGTCCGGGCGAGCTCGCGGGCGTCCCGCTGCTGCGTGGTGGGCTTGCGCGCCGGAGCCATGCCCGCCACGGTAGCCGGTCCGGCGCTCCGGACCGCGGGCGATTGGCCGACGCCGGGACCGAAATCCGATAGGTTTCCACCAGCGGCGCTGCGCATGCGCGCCTCGCACGACCGTCGGTAGCGAGCACATGGAGCGGGGCAGATGACGCAATGGGGTAACGGTCCGGACGGCGAGCCGAACGAAGGCCAGTCCTCGGACCCGTGGGCACGTCCGCAGCAGCCGAACCAGCCCGCCGATCCGTGGGCCGCGCCCGGCCAGAATCAGCCGGGGCAGGGCCAGCCGGGGCAGGGCCAGCCAGGGCAGGGCCAGCCGTGGGGGACTCCACCGCAGCCCGGCTCCGGCCAGCCGAACTACGGTCAGCAGCCCGGCTCCGGCCAGCCGAACTACGGTCAGCAGCCGGGCTACGGCCAGCCGGGCTATGGCCAGCAGCCCGGTTACGGCCAGCCGGGCTATGGCCAGCAGCCCGGTTACGGCCAGCCGGATTATGGCCAGCAGGCCGGTTACGGCGGGTACCCGGCGGCGCCGGGCTACTCGGCCTACGGCCAGCCCAGCGGGCCGGGCAACATCGCTGGGATGGGCAGCCGGTTCGGCGCGTTCGTCATCGACATCGTGATCCTCTTCGTCGTCGAGGTGATCGTCCGGCTGGTCTTCGGCGGCAGCACCGCCGGCCGCGCGCTGGGGCAACTGCTCGACATCGTCATCGCGTTCGGCTACTTCGGCTACTTCCTCGGCGTCCGGCAGCAGAGCCTCGGCATGCGCGCCCTGAACATCAAGGTGGTGGACGCGACCACCGGCGGGGCGATCGGCCTCGGCCGGGGCCTGCTGCGCTACCTGGTCCAGGTGCTGACCGGGCTGCTGTGCCTGGTCGGCTACTTCTCCCCGTTCTTCGACGGCAGCAAGCGCAACCAGGGCTGGCACGACAAGGCAGCCAGCTGCTTCGTCGTCACGACCTAGCGATGCGCCCGGCGGTGGCCCGGCGGCTGCTCGTCCCACGACGGGCGGCCACCGCGGGCGCCACCGCGATGGGCCTGCTGGGCCTCTACCTGGTGAACCCGGCCACCACGCATGTCCCGCTGTGCCCGCTGCACGCCCTCACCGGCTGGTGGTGCCCGCTGTGCGGCAGCACCCGCGCCCTGCACGAACTGCTGCACGGGCGGCTGGGCGCCGCGGTGCACGACAACGTGCTCCTCGTGCTCGGGCTGCCGCTGCTGGTGCTGATCTGGGCGCAGTGGGCCGGCTTCCGGCGACCGGTGCGGATCCCGGCGAGCTGGGCCTGGGCCGGTGTCGTGGTGGCCGCGGCATTCGCGGTGATCCGTAACCTGCCGGCCGGATCCTGGCTGGTACCGCCCGCCTGAGCCGCCGGTACGCTGCGCAGGATGAGTGCCAACGCCACCACCGAGATCAGCGCGCGAAGCCGCCCGCCCGTCGTCGACTACGCGGTCTACGCCCTGATCGCCCGCTGCGTCTTCTCGCTGCTGTCGGCACTCGCGCTGTACGGCGCGCGGGGCGAGGTCACCCGGAGCGTCGCCGATGCCAACAAGAGCAAGAACTGGTCGGCGGCCACGCTGCACCACAACGTCGACACGCTGCTGCGCGGCAACCTGATCTCGACTCTGGTGATGGTCGCGCTGGTGGCCATCCTGAGCAAGTTCATCCGCGACGGCCGCAACTGGTCGCGCTGGGTGTACCTGGTGTTCTCGGTGCTGATCACCCGCGACCTGTTCCAGGTGCTCGGCTTCTTCCAGTACCACAACGTGCCGGTGCGGCTGTCCACCGGACTGGTCGGGGTCAGCTCGATCGCGGCCATCGTGCTGATGTTCCTGCCCGAGTCCAACGCCTACTTCCGGCCCGCGTCCGGCGCGCCGGCGAGCCTGCTGGGCGGGCTGTTCCGGCCCCGGCCGAACGTCCGCGGTGGCCTGCCGGGTGGTCCGACGTCCGGTGCCCCGGAGCCAGCTGGGCCCGTGGCCGACGGGACGGCGGTGGGTGAACCGCCCGCCGAGCAGCCGCCGGTCACCGGCAACCGGCAACCGCCGCGGGGCAAGTCCCGCCAGACCGGCCGGCCGCGGCGCCCGGGTGGCGCGCGATGAGCCGTCGCGCCGGCGCCGCACAGCCCGACAGCGCCTCGCTGACCGGCTACGCGCTGGTGACCGGTGCGAGTGCCGGGCTGGGAGCCTCGTTCGCCCGCCGGCTCGCCGCCGAGGGGCGCGACCTGGTGCTGGTCGCCCGGGACACGTCCCGCCTGGAAGTGACCGCCGCCGAGCTGAAGCAGCGGTACCCGATCACCGTCGAGGTGCTGCCCGCCGACCTGAGCACCGAGGCCGGATGTGCCGCCGTCGTCGAACGAATCTCCACCGACGACCAGCCGGTGGACACGCTGGTGAACAATGCCGGCTTCGGCCTCTACCAGGCGTTCGGCAAGGCCCCGGTCGAGCGCGAGCTGGCGATGCTCGACCTGAACGTCCGGGCCGTGCTGGTGCTCAGCCATGCCGCGGTGGGCGCGATGACCCGGCGGGGACGCGGCGAGATCCTCAACGTCTCGTCGGTAGCCGGCTTCCTGCCGCGCGGCGCCGCCGCCACCTACGCGGCGAGCAAGGCCTGGGTCACCTCGTTCACCGAGGGAATCGCCTTGCTGGTCAAGGGAACCGGGGTCCGGGTGTGCGCGATCTGTCCCGGTTTCACGCACACCGAGTTCCACGCCAGGGCCAACGCGGACATGAGCAACACGCCGTCGTTCATGTGGCTCGAAGCGGACCGGGTGGTTGCCGACGGGCTGGCCGACGCCCGGGCCGGCAAGGTGGTCAGCGTGCCGAGCAAGCGGTACCGGTTCCTGGTCACGCTGGTCAAGCTGCTGCCCCGGCCGCTGGTGGCCAAGGCGATGGCGAGGCGCTAGCCGGGCCGCCGATAGGCTGGCCGGGTGACCGATCGCGATGAGCTGCTGGCCCTGATCTCCGATATCGCCGTGGTGCACGGCGAGGTGACCCTGTCATCCGGGCTGAAGTCCGACTACTACCTCGACCTGCGGCGGATCACGCTGCACCGCAAGGCGGCGCCGCTGGTCGGTCGGGTGCTGCGGGAGCTCACCGCGGACTGGGACTACGACGCGGCCGGCGGCCTGACCCTCGGCGCGGACCCGGTCGGCACGGCGGTGCTGCACGCCAGCGGCGGGGCGGTGGACGCGTTCGTGGTGCGCAAGGCCGAGAAGAAGCACGGCATGCAGCAGCGGATCGAGGGGCCGGCGGTGGCCGGCCGCCGGGTGCTGGTGGTCGAGGACACCTCCACCACCGGTTCGAGCCCGCTGACCGCGGTCGAGGCGCTGCGCGAGGCCGGCGCCGAGGTCGTCGGGGTCGCGATGATCGTGGACCGGGGCGGGGTCGAGGTCATCCGGCAGGCCGGGCTCGACTGTCGTGCGGTGTATTCGCTGGCCGACCTGGGGCTTTCCTGACCGGCGAGGTGAGACCCGCCGACGAGCCCGGGCAGCCGGGTCCCGAGCCACCGGTCGCCGACGCGGCAGTGCCACCGGTTGCCGACGCGACGCCCGACCTGCCGGTGGGGGTCGGACCGCATCCCGACCCGTGGCCGGCCGGCCCGCGGTACGACCCGGCGCTGCTCGCCGCCGGCGACCGGCGCAACGTCGCCGACCGCTACCGGTACTGGACGGTCGAGGCGATCGTGGCCGACCTCGACACCCGGCGGCACGAGTTCGTGGTGGCGATCGAGAACTGGCAGCACGACGCCAACATCGGCACCGTGGTGCGCACCGCCAACGCCTTCCTGGCCCGCGAGGTGCTGATCGTCGGGCGCAAGCGGTGGAACCGGCGCGGTGCCATGGTCACCGACCGGTACCAGCACCTGCGACACCTGCCGTCGGTGGCCGAGGTGATCGGGTACGCCGCAGAACGCGACTACACCGTGCTCGCCATCGACAACACCCCCGGCGCGGTGCCCCTGGAGACCGCGATGCTGCCGCGCCGGGCGCTGTTCCTCTTCGGGCAGGAGGGCCCGGGCCTGACCGACGAGGCGCACCGGGCTGCCGTCACCACCCTGTCCATCGCGCAGTTCGGCTCGACCCGGTCGATCAACGCCGGGGTGGCCGCCGGCATCGCGATGCACGCCTGGATCCGCCAGCATGCCGCCGGCTGACCTGTCGAGCCGGTTACTTACACGCCTACAATGGTTGTACCTACACAACTGATTGGCGTACGAGACCGCATGACCGAACCGATGCCGCGTGCCTGAGCTGACCCGTTCCCGCCGCCTGCTGATCTTGGCGATCTGCTGCCTGAGCCTGCTGATCGTCGGCATGGACAACACGATCGTGACGGTGGCGCTGCCGTCCATCCGCCGGGACCTACACGCCTCGGTGGCGGGCCTGCAGTGGACCGTCGACGCCTACACCCTGGTGCTGGCCAGCCTGCTGATCCTCTCCGGCTCGACGGCCGACCGGCTCGGCCGGCGGCGCACCTTCCAGACCGGCCTGGTGCTCTTCACGGTGGGCTCGCTGCTGTGCAGCGTCGCGCCCGGGCTGGGCTGGCTGATCGCCTTCCGGGCGGTGCAGGCCATCGGCGGTTCGATGCTCAACCCGGTGGCGATGTCGATCATCACCAACGTCTTCACCGATCCGCGCGAGCGGGCCCAGGCCATCGGCGTCTGGGGTGGGGTGGTCGGCATCAGCCTCGGCCTCGGCCCGATCCTCGGCGGCCTGCTGACCGAGACCATCGGCTGGCGGTCGATCTTCTGGGTGAACGTCCCGATCGGCATTGCCGCCTGCGTGCTGGCCGCGCTCTTCGTGCCGGAATCCCGCGCGCCGCGGGCCAGGCGGCTGGATCCGCTCGGGCAGTTGCTGGTCATCGTGGTGCTGGCCAGCCTGACCTACGCGATCATCCATGCGCCACAGGTGGGTTGGCTGTCCGGCCAGACCTGGCTGACGATCGCCGTCGCGGTGCTCGCACTGGGCTGGCTGCTGCGCCACGAGGCCCGGCGCCGCGACCCGCTGATCGAGCTGCGGTTCTTCCGTAGCGTCCCGTTCTCGGCGGCGACCGTGATCGCGGTCTGCGCGTTCGGCTCGTTCGCCGGCTTCCTGTTCCTGAACACCCTGTACCTGCAGGACGTTCGTGGCCTGAGCGCGCTCGACGCCGGATTGTTCCTGCTGCCCCAGGCGATCACGGCGGGCATCCTGGCACCGATCTCGGGACGGATCGTCGGCAGCCGCGGTCCGCGCATCCCGCTGGTGACCGCCGGCATCGCGATGACGCTGGGCGGCCTGATGCTCACCCGGCTGTCCGACAGCACCGGCTACCTCTGGGTGATCGGCGCGCTGGTCGTCTACGGCATCGGGTTCGGCCTCGTCAACGCCCCGATCACCAACACCGCGGTGTCCGGCATGCCACGGGAACAGGCCGGGGTCGCGGCGGCGGTCGCCTCGACCAGCCGGCAGGTCGGCAGCTCGCTCGGCGTCGCCGTGATCGGCTCGATCGTGAACACCGGCGCCGCGGCGGACTTCAGCCGCAACCTGGCCCGGTCGAGCCACCCGGCCTGGTGGATCGTCGGTGGGACCGGCCTGGTGGTGCTGCTGCTCGGCCTGCTCTCCACCACCCGCCGGGCCGCCGCGACCGCCCAGGCCGCGCAGGTCCGCGGGGAACCGGCCGTGGTGCCGGCATGACCACCCCCGACGCTGCCCGCGCCTGGTCGGCGATGCGCACCCTGGTGCTGGAGGCGCACGACCGGCGCGGTGCCGTCGCCGAGCGGCTGCAGCTCAGCTTCATCCGGGCCAAGGCGCTGCTCAAGCTGACCGGCGGCCCGCTCACCATGCGCGAGCTGGCGGGCCGGCTGGTCATCGACCCGCCGTACACCACCGTGGTGATCGACGACCTGGAACGGCGGGGCCTGGTGCTGCGCGCCGCCTCGCCGGACGACCGCCGGGTGAAGCTGGTCAGCCTGACCGGCGCCGGACGCGAGGCGGCCGCGACCGCCGCCGCGATCCTGGACGAGCCGCCGGCTGCGCTGTCCGCGCTGCCGGCCGGTGACCTGGCGGCGCTGGCCCGGATCCTGACCGGGCTGCTGCCTTCCGAATCCGGTGGCTGATCAGGCGGTGGCGGCTGCCGCGGCCCGCCCCGCCACCCGGCCGGAGAACAGGCAGCCGCCGAGGAAGCTGCCCTCCAGCGACCGGTAACCGTGCATGCCACCGCCGCCGAAGCCGCTCACCTCGCCGGCCGCGTACACGTTGCCGAGCGGCGTTCCCGCCGTGGTGAGCACCCGGCCGGACAGGTCGGTCTCCAGGCCGCCGAGCGTCTTGCGGGTCAGGATGTTCAGCCGCACCGCGATCAACGGGCCGGCGGCCGGGTCGAGCAGCCGGTGCGGCGGCACCACCCGGATCAGCCGGTCGCCCAGGTAGCTGCGGGCGCCGTGGATCGCGGTTACCTGCAGGTCCTTGCCGTACGGGTTGTCGATCTCCCGGTCGCGGGCCACGAGCTGGGCCTGCAGGTCGTCCGGGTCGATCAGGCCATCGCCGGTCAGGGCGTTCATGCCGGCGGCCAGTTCGCGGACGGCCGGCGCGGTGACGAAGTCGACGCCGCGCTCCTGGAACGCCGCGATCGGCGCCGGCGCGCCGCCCCGGCCGCGGCTCAGCACACCGCGCACCGACTTGCCGGTCAGGTCCGGGTTCTGCTCCGAGCCCGAGAGCGTGAACTCCTTGCCGATGATGCGCTGGTTGAGCACGAACCAGCTGTAGTCGTAGCCGGTGTGCATGATGTGCTCGAGCGTGCCCAGGGTGTCGAAGCCGGGGAACAGCGGCACCGGCAGCCGGCGGCCGCGCGCGTCGAACCACAGCGACGACGGCCCGGGCAGGATCCGGATGCCGTGGTTCTGCCAGATCGGGGTGTGGTTGTGCAGGCCCTCGGTGTAATGCCACATGCGGTCGGGGTTGATCACCCGGCCGCCGGCCTGCTCGGCGATCTCGAGCATCCGGCCGTCGACGTGCGCCGGCACCCCGGAGACCATGCGCTTGGGTGCGTCGCCGAGCCGGGCCGGCCAGTTGCGCCGGACCAGGTCGTGGTTGCCGCCGATGCCGCCCGCCGTCACGATCACCGCCTGCCCGGTGAAGGCGAACTCACCGGCCTCGTCCCGGTTGCTCGCCTCGCCGCGGGCCACCCCGCTCGGGGCGAGGATCCGGCCGCGGACACCGTCGATCACGCCGGCGGTGCTGGTGAGCCCGTCCACCCGGTGTCGGAACAGCAGCCGGACCAGGCCGTCGGCCTCGGCCTGCCGTACCCGCCGGATGAACGGCGCGAGCAGCCCGGGCCCGGTGCCCCAGGTGACGTGGAAGCGCGGCACCGAGTTGCCGTGCCCGGTGGCCAGGTAGCCGCCGCGCTCGGCCCAGCCGACGACCGGGAAGAACCGGACGCCCTGCGCGTGCAGCCAGGCGCGCTTCTCGCCGGTGGCGAAGTCGACGTACGCCTCGGCCCATCGCCGCGGCCAGTGATCCTCCGGCCGGTCGAAGCCGGCGGTGCCGAGCCAGTCCTGCAGCGCCAGCTCGTCGCTGTCCCGGATCCGGAGCCGGCGCTGCTCGGGCGAGTCCACCAGGAACAGCCCGCCGAACGACCAGAACGCCTGGCCACCCAGGCTCTGCTCCGGTTCCTGGTCGAGCAGGATCACCCGGCGTCCGGCGTCGGCCAGCTCGGCGGTCGCCACCAAGCCGGCCAGCCCGGCGCCGACGACGATCACATCGGCATCGCTCATCGGGCCAGGTTATCTGCCCGAAGTGGATGCCTGCGGTGCCTGGACGGACACCGCGCTCCACTCTCTCCGAGAGCCCGCTAGGCCTGGGTGAGGATCTCGGTGCCGTCCTCGGCGACATGCACGGTGTGCTCCCACTGCGCGACCCAGGACTTGTCCTTGGTGACGACCGTCCAGCCGTCCTCCCACATGTCCCAGGCGTACCCGCCGAGGCTGAGCATCGGCTCGACGGTGAAGGTCATGCCGGCCTCGATCAGGGTGGCGGCCAGTGGCTCGTCGTAGTGGAAGATGGTCGGCTTGGTGTGGAACGACTGCCCGACGCCGTGCCCGGTGAAGTCCTTGATCACCCCGTAGCCGAAGCGCTTGGCGTAGGACTCGATGACCCGGCCGATCACGCTCACCGGCCGGCCCGGCCGGGCGGCCTTGATGCCCCGCAGCATCGCCTCGTGGGTCCGTTCGGACAGCAGCCGGATCTCCTCGCTCGGCTCGCCGGCGAAGAACGTCCCGCAGGTGTCGCCGTGGACCCCGCCGACGTAGGCGGTGACGTCGATCTTGACGACGTCGCCCTCGGCCAGCGGCCGGTCGTCCGGGATGCCGTGGCAGATCACCTCGTTCACCGAGGCGCACAGCGACTTCGGAAAGCCCTTGTACCCCAGGGTGGACGGGTAGGCGCCGTGGTCGAGCAGGAACTCGTGCCCGATCCGGTCGAGCGCGTCGGTGGTGATGCCGGGCGTCACGTGCCGGCCGACCTCGTCCCGGGCCAGCGCGGCGATCCGGCCGGCCACCCGCATCCGCTCGACGGTCTCGGCGTCCTTGGGCTGCGGGTCGTCGAGGTCCCAGGGCTGGCCGGTGGGCTTGCCGGTCCGGTCGACGTAGCGCGGCGGCGTGACCGAGGCCACCGTCAGCATCGGGGAGACCTTGCCCGGCGCGATCACGGCGGTCATACCTCGATCACCATCGGCATCAGCATCGGGCGGCGCCGGTAGGTCTTGTCGACCCAGCGCCCGACGGTCCGGCGGACGATGTGCGCCAGCGCGTCGGCGTCCCGCACGCCCTCGGCGACCGAGTGCTCGACGGTGGCGATCAGCTCCAGGCGGATCGGGTCGAGCGCCTCCGGGTCGTCGGTGAAGCCGCGCGCGGTCAGCTCGGGGCCGTAGACCACCTTGCCGGCGTGCAGGTCGACCGCGACCAGGATCGAGACGAAGCCCTCGTCGCCGAGGATCTGCCTTTGCTTGATGACCTGATCGCCGATGTCGCCGACCTGCAAGCCGTCCACGTAGACGTTGTCGATGTCGATCTGGCCGACGATCCGCGCCTGGCCGCCGGCGAGATCCACCACCACGCCGTTCTCGGCCAGCATGATCCGTTCGTCGGCCAGGCCGGTGGAGCGGGCGATCGCGGCCTGCGCCCGCAGGTGCCGCCACTCGCCGTGCACCGGCATCAGGTTCTTCGGCCGGACGGCGTTGAACAGGTAGCGCAGCTCGCCGGCCGGGGCGTGGCCGGAGACGTGCACCAGCGCGGTGGACTTGTGCACCACGGACGCGCCCATCCGGGACAGCCCGTTGATGACGGTGAACACCGAGGTCTCGTTGCCCGGGATGAGCGAGGAGGCCAGCAGGATGGTGTCGTCCGGCACGATCCTGATCGTCGGGTGCTCGCGGTTGGCCATCCGTGACAGCGCGGAGAGCGGCTCGCCCTGGGAGCCGGTGCTGACCAGGATGACCCGGTTGGACGGCATCGCCTCGGCATCGTTGAGGTCGATCAGGACGCCGTCCGGCACCTTGAGCAGGCCCAGGTCGCGGGCGATCTGCATGTTGCGCACCATCGAGCGGCCGACCAGGGCCACGTGCCGCTGGCATTCCACCGCCGCGTCCAGCACCTGCTGCACCCGGTGGACGTGGCTGGCGAAGCAGGCCACGATGATCCGCCCGGTCGCCCGGGTGATCACGTCGGCGACCACCTTGCCGACCTCACGCTCGCTCGGGATGAAGCCCGGCACCTCGGCGTTGGTCGAATCGGCCAGCAGCAGGTCGACGCCCTCGTCGCCGAGCCGGGAGAAGCCCGGCAGGTCGGTGAGCCGGCCGTCCAGCGGGGTCTGGTCCATCTTGAAGTCGCCGGTGTGCAGGATCGTCCCGCCCGGCGTGCGGATGGCGACGGCCAGGGCGTCCGGGATGGAGTGGTTGACGGCGTAGAACTGCAGGTCCCAGCCGTTCGCGGTGACCCGGTCGCCCTCACGGACGTGGCGCAGCTCCGGGCGCAGCCGGTGCTGCTCCAGCTTGGCCGCGACCAGGGTCAGCGTGAGCCGCGAGCCGATCAGCGGGATGTCCGGCCGGGACCGCAGCAGGTACGGCAGCGCCCCGATGTGGTCCTCGTGGCCGTGGGTCAGCACGATCGCGTCGATGTCGTCGAGCCGGTCGGCGTAGGCGGACCAGTCGGGCAGCCCGAGGTCGACGCCGGGCGCGTTGGTCTTGCCCAGCAGCATGCCGCAGTCGACGACCAGCAACCGGCCGCCGAACTCGAACATGGTCATGTTGCGGCCGACCTCGCTGATGCCGCCCAGCGCCACGATCCGCACCGCGCCTGCCGCCAGCGGCGGGGGAGCGCCGAGCCCTCGCTCTGGCATGGTCACGGTTGGTTGCCTCCTGGTGACATCGGGGGTGGACCGGCTCCGAGTCTAGCTACGCCGAGATCCGGCGGTCATGGTCTAGCGTGGGCCGCCATGACCCCCCTCGCGCTCGACACCAGCCAGGCCAGCAACGTCGGCATCGGGACCATCGTCGCGGTGGTGGTGATCGGGCTGCTGCTGGTGGTGCTGATCAGCAAGCTGGTGATCAGGGCGATCGTGGTGGTGCTGATGGTGGTGCTGGCGGTGGTCGCCTTCCAGCAGCGGCACCAGCTGCAGCACGACGCGCGCAGCTGCGACGCCACCTTCTTCGGGGTGCACATCACCCCGCACGACCAGTCGGTGAAGCAGCGCTGCCTGGAGATCACCAACCACCACACGCCCTGAGCGGGCTCGATCGCGGAGGATCTGCCACCCGTGCGGTGGCGAACTCTCCGCACTCGCTCGTGGGTCAGGCGGCGGCCGGCGGCGTCATCGCCCAGCGGATCGTCCGCACCAGCCCGTCCCCGGCCAGCCGGACCACGGTGGCCTCGGCGACCGGCAGGTACGGCAGCCGCAGCGGCCAGCGCGCCCACCGCGGCAGCACCCCGATGGCGGCTGCGGCGAGTACGGCATAGGGCGCCCGGGCCGGCAGCGGCAGGGGCGGTTGCAGCAGCAGGAAGCGGGCCGCGTCCCGGGCCTCGGCGGTGCCGGTGAGTTCGGGCCGGTAGGCGGCCAGCCCGGCGCGCAGCTCGGCCTCGGTAGTGGGCGCGCCGGGCACGTCGAGCGCCGCGGCCACCCGCGCGGTGTCGGCGACGTAGCCGTCCCGGCCGGCCTGGTCGAGCGGGGTGCGGCCGTACCGCTGGTACGCGGCGAGGAAGCTGTCCACCTCGGCCAGGTGCACCCAGCGCAGCAGGTGCGGGTCGGTGGCGGCGTACGGGCGGCCGTCCGGCGCGGTGCCGGTTACCCGGTCGTGGATGGCGCGGATGCGGGCGACCATCGCCTCGGCGTCCGCGGCGGTGCCGAAGGTCGTCACCGCCAGGAAGTGGCTGGTGCGCTGCAGCCGGCCCCACGGGTCGCCCCGGTAACCGGAGTGCCCGGCCACGCCCGCCATCGCGAGCGGGTGCAGCGACTGCAGCAGCAGCGCGCGCAGGCCGCCGACGAACATCGCCGCGTCGCCGTGCACCTGCCGGATCGGCCGGTCCTCGGCGAACCAGCGCTCGCCGGTGCTGAGGTGGATCCGCTCGCGCCGCTGCGGCCCCTCGGCACCGGCCACCTTCTCGAACAGTGCGCCGCCGAGGCGGGTACGCACCGCCTGCAGGCCGGGCAGCTCCATGCCCTCGATGCTACGGCGCGTCGTTGTCCTGCCCATCGTTGGCAGGTTTCGGTGGATCGACGGCACCCCGTGCTGCCGGCTCACGCTGGACATCCAGCAGGTTCAATGCGCGGGCACTTTGGGTGAAGGCCGAGACGGCGCCGGCCAGATCGCCGCGATTGGCCAGGGTGGTGGCCAGTTCCACCCAGACGCGAGCCGCGGATCGGCTTGCCCCCAACCCGGCCAGGATTGTCGCAGCCTCGGTAAACAGCTTTCTGGAGCGCTCATGGTCACCGCGTGCATTGGTGGCCGCGGCTAGTGCCACCGTCGCCCGGGCGTATTCGAGCCGCGCTGTCGGCAGCAACTGCTCTCGGGCCCGTTCCGCCGCCAATATTGCGGCATCGACGTCTCCCAGAGCCAGGTGGAGGCGGGAAAGCTCACTATGAGCGACGGCTTGGTGTACCGAGTCAAGTCCTGACACGACGGCCAAGGCCTGGTTCAACGTGGACAATGCCTCGCTCAACCGAGGTGGATCGGTGTGTTGCAGGAAATGGCCTCGGATGGTCAGCAACATGCCGAACGCCCGTGGGTCAAGCCCGTGCCGGTACACGGCCAGCGCCTCGTCTGCCAACTCCAGTGCCTCGAGATAACGCCCGCGCTCGGCAGCCACGGCGCTCGCGTTCCACATGATGGCGCCCCGTGCCAGTGGGGACTTGACCCGAGTCGAGCGCTCCATTCCTTCCCTGAGCAGGTTCTCTGCCTGGCGCAGCTCGCCAAGCTCGAACCAGGCGGCGGCAACGGTGGCAAGCAATTGGATCGACTGGTCGGAGTCCTCGGCTCCCAGACTCTCCAATTCCTCGAGGGCTCGGGTGCCGACCTCGATGGCCCGGTACAGCTCGCCCAACTCGTACAGGCATCGGCACCAGCCCTGGGTGGCCGAAAGCGAGACCGAATGGGCCGGATCAAGCAGACCGGATCGCACGCAACTCTCGAAGATACTGACTGCCTCGGTCAGTTCCCCCTCGCGTTGCAGTGCCCTCGCCAATCCGACCGTGGCCTGCATACGCATGATCGGATCGTCGATGCCTACGTCCAGGGCCTTCTGATAGCCCTCCCGGGCCGCGGCTACCCTTCCTACCTCCATGTTCAGCTCGGCGTGTCGAACGGCGAGCGCGGCCGGACCGGTGCTCTCATCCGCTCGCCCTTCCAGAACTGCCGGCTGGCAACCCAAGGCTTTGGCAAGGATCTCCAACGTCTCTCTGGTCGGCTGTCGCTGGTTTGACTCAAGCAGGGATATGTAGCTGACGGACAGCTCGCCTCCGGCCACATCGGCCTGGGTCATGTTGCGAGCCCGCCGAAGGGCGCGGAGCTGTTCACCGAACGCCACTTGACCTCCAGTTGACTATCCAGCTTGACTGCTGTAAACCGTACTTTACACCGTCCGCCGGGCTTGACCACGAACACGGGAAATTTCTCAGAAGGGGTGTCATCATGCGTCGCCTAATCTCACGCGCAGTCCTTGTCCGTCTGGTTATGCTGACTATCGCCGTAGGTGCCGCGGTGCTCCCGGCCTCGGCGGCTGTCGGGTCACACTCCCTGCCGGCACGCACCGCTGGTGGCGGACTGTGCTGCGGCAATTGACCTACCCCTGCAGAATGTCGGCGAGGAGTTCGTCCTTCGCAATTTCTGAGTATTGCATGACGGGTTCCATGATAGGCGCTCCAAGCTCGGGGAATCGTCACGGCCTCGGGTGAAATCTCATCACCCAGGCCGGGCATTGATTTCTGGCATCGAAGTGGATCTTCACCGGTAAATTCGTCCCACTCGTCGATTCGGGGTTTCGAGAGGGTGGGCATCACGCAAGCGCTCCGAGGTTGGAATGGAGGTGAGATC
>Ga0335073_10004169_pt1 | contig 20226 bp, 18 predicted proteins | sample Lox_Sample_22_FD_207093 | JGI IMG/M metagenome (GOLD analysis project Ga0335073, IMG submission 207093) | Soil microbial communities from Loxahatchee National Wildlife Refuge, Florida, United States - Lox_Sample_2.2 | ecosystem: Environmental > Terrestrial > Soil > Wetlands | place: USA...
GTATTGCAAGTGTTATACCGACCCTTTCACTGGCTAGTACAACACTTCAACGTTCAATGGTTAATCTGTTAGCTTTTGCAACTGTTGTCCATGTTCATAGTAAGTGCTTTCTTCTCATGGGCTAATGATGCGCGTTAGCAAGTACCACTTTCAGCTTATGACCTTTAGAATTCTGACTTAGGAAGTCCCCAACCTACTCCAGGCTCCGGGTTCGAAAAGGTCCTTTCCGAAGCCCTCTTTTCTGGGAATGGAGGGCAGCACAAGAATACAGAGGGGGGTTCATTGGGAGATAAATAGGTAAAGCGGAGGAAGGAGAGTCGAGAGCTGGTTAGTTGGGAGGGTATATACAGAGTCTGCAAAGCAGCAAGCAAACCGAATAAATTATTACTACGGACCTTTGTCTCTGCACTTTCCTCATTAAAGAATTTCCCGACCCCAGAATTTCGACGAAGAATTAAAGTTTACCTTATCGTGATACCCCACTCCCTCGCCTTTGTCTGACATCCCTTTGCTGTCTTTCCCATCCTGTGACTTACTCGCTTCCACATCTCATCCATTTCCTCCCGTATTATGGTTTCCAGCGATTCTTTCTATTGGCAGTTAGCCGGTGCCTTGTCCCGCAGGTTGATACGTCCGCTTGATCAAATTTTTCGGTCCTTTTCTTGAAGTTGACGCAATACGATACCTGTAACGACTTTTGAGAGCGGCCGGGAAAATGAGCGGCAATCTTACTGCACGTTGTATTCAGCTGGGATGAAAAAGATGAGAACCTCCATGGCATGCCTGCCTCCTTCATGCTGCAGATCCTTGCAACTTCATCGTCTGTGTATTTCTGTCTGTTGGTTTGTCGCTTTCCAATCTTGGCGCTGGTTAACACCGGCACGGTGGGACCGGTGGGACCGGAATGCATGGGCTGAAGCGGTTGGATATCCTGACATAAGTGTCGGCGAAGGTAGAACAAATGGGATACCATCATCGACGGAGGAGGGTGTTGAATGATCGACGGTTCCACATTATCCGAAAGTTGTTCGTGATGGCCGAATTGAGTCAAGTCCATGAACGAAAAATCGTCATGTTCCATTCTCGCAGACTATCTCGACTGCCATCGCTCCAGAGCTGTCTCTTTTATACTCAGGATTCATCCCGCCTCAGACCCAGTTGTTCCGGCTACCTACACGCATTTGGCAACAGCCGCAAAGTCCTCCATCTTAAACTCAAACTCCACGGGTATGAAATAATCAGGGTTTAATAAGTGTTTAATTATCCTTTACCCCTTTTATGGGGCTGGGGTGATTGTCAGGGGTAAAGTTTCGGATCACCAGCGAATCAGCGCAGCGGTCGAACAGCATCAGCCAACAAGATTCGGTTTTAGATGTCGACCGGGGATAATTATGCTGTCTGTCTGAAAGTGTCAACAAGGACCTCGTAAGCCTACATAAGCATCTCAGCTGTGGTCGTCATATGTCGGGGCCAGCTTTTGCGTGGAGTTCCAAATCGGCAAAGCTAGATACCTTAATTTCAGTGCTAAATTTAGGCGAAATGAAATTGAATGCACCGCCACAGGTTTAACTCTGTTGCCAGTAGTTCGGCCTCTTGGCGATCGAGATACAACACGGTGGACAAAACAGATTTGTAAGATACGGAGATGCTGACGACGGATGAATAATTGCCAAGATATCAAATTAAGATTATATGAGATGAACCGCATTTTCACACAGCCGGAATACGTATCTGAGAGACCGACCGCGCATCCACAGTCTTCAGAAAGGCATGATAGACTGAGCGTGTTTCCAAAGAGCCCGCGCTCAGAGCGGATCCCATTAAGGAGGTCTGTGCGTCACCGAACTTCTTCGGCGAACAGGAGCGTATTCGAACGAGATTGAGATTCTGAAATCGTTGGTAGCTCTTCCAAACTTCCTTCGTCTTCCCCGCATGAAGATACAGGTTCTTTGCTTCAGACTCTCACGGCCTCGACTCTTACCTGACGGTATTACCTAGCTCCAGTATCCCCGCTCAAATTCTACTCCGCTGTCGTTCATACAGCCCTACGTTTGTATATCCTTCCGTCCCGCTTGAAAAGCGACTCGGCAGCGCACTGCTGGTCTGTTTGAAAGGAGCACACCTGAGATCTCCATCTGACGACGGCGCCGGAGAGCGGGTGAGTAGCTGACTCGACCGGATCTCGTCCCTCCCATCGGGCCCCACCCGTGTAAGCTCTTTTCAATTCCTATTAACGCATTTCATTCCCACCGTTTGGATTTCGACGCTTCTTTTCCAGACTTACTCGGCCTGATTCGGTGGTTGAACTAAATTCCTTAGGGCGACGGAGAATTAGGAGGAAGATCGAGAGTTGTCATAGGATTGTATGGAGTGGGGTTGATGTGAGAGGGTTCTGCCGCTATGGCAAATACCTCTAATTGAGCGTAGAGTGACATCCTATAGAGCGCTTCATTCTCTTCTGTTGACTTTGCACGACGGAACTTGCTTGCTGAAATTCCATGAGGCTATTCATAACTCATACGGCCGTCAAAGAAGGAACGTGCTAAGATACATTGCAAAACATTCTGACCCTTCAACATGACTTTAGGTAGTCAAACACGAGTGATTCCAACGAGCAGCGCCATGCATGGAGATTCCACTGTTGAATAAATTGACTTTAATATCTTCGAAGCGCGCGACTATTATACAAAAGCATATGTCTCCTTTAGATGCAGTACTACTCTCCTTTCTTTTTCACATTGATATGTAGCTTTGGTTCCACAGAGCAAACTGCGGTGATGAGGTCGTCCACCACTTGCGGCTTAGCTTTCTTGGCTAACGCATCGATTTCTTGGAGCTTCGCATCCACATCTCTCTGTGCTGCTTGTTCGGCTTGAGTATTTGATCCAGTATGCTATCAATTAGAATCCGGAATAAAATGAAGATCTCAGGGAAGTCGTATATGGAATACGCGAACGAATCTTACCTCAGCTTCAAATTGTTTGAAGTCCTTTTCTTTGGCAGCCTTGTACGCTTCTATTTCCTTGGCCGCCTCAGTGCGGGCATCCTTCACCCTTTGAGTACGGTCTGATTAAGCCGTCAGCATTGAAAGTAAAGAAGGGCTGGCGACATACATTGTCGAGCTTGCTGGACTATGTTCTGCGCTTCTTTCTCGGCCTGCCCATTAGATCGATTTCATCCTTTGAAATATACCTGTAGAAGAAGTTGGATTCCAGCAGAATTTGAGGTAGCCTAGCAGATTAAAGACGAGTTGTTGAAGAGACACATACCATTGCCTTCCTTAGGCAGGTGCTTGTGCAAGTCTCGATAAGAGAGTCTAATTTGTCGCTTCTGATTTCGTTCTGATTTATGACGATCTAGTCGGGACCGAAACGGTCCCACACCATCGAGCACAGGATCTGATATTTTGAGTACGAATTCCGGAGTCGCTTGATTCAATTGTTACTTGTCTATTCAATCGTGAACTGTTTGGTACCTTATACATTGTTTACTTTGTTTACTTGAATTAACCTTTCTAGTCTCCCTCTGGTGTCCCAGTTCTCTTGCTCCAGACCTTCCAGGAGCTCGACATTGGCAAGAGCACCAATCATCTGCAAGTTGTTGAACGACGACAAGACCGCTATCGTCGTGCACAACAAAAGTCCTTAGAACTGCTTCCCGTTTGTGGAGATGGGTTATTGAGACATAGGAACTTCTAGAGAATGACTGACTGGCATACCATACGCGGATACCGACAGCGACCTCGATTGGACTAAAGGCGACAAGCCAAACGAAACAAAATATGCTATTACACGTATGGTTCTGAGTGAATATTGCCGATAAGTAGTTGATCCCTTGATACTGTGCTCACTACCTATCAAAAGTAAAATGGTCTGTGTTTCGCTATGGTTCGTCAAATGAATCGATCAAACGGTCATTTAAGTCTGAAGGAGGAAGCCTGCTTCGTGCGTTCAAAATGCTGCTATAGTACTATCAACAGTCTTCGGAAGATCTTTGGATGTCCGTCACAATTCGTCGTCACCGACCTAGCCTATATTATATGATGTCGCCTAGGCCTCTATTCTCGCTCGTTAGGCATATTTCTTGGCCTATAGCTATCCGCCGCCCTAGTTTCGTGGCAACAAACTGATGGTAGTATTCAACGTCTGTTAGATATTTAAATGATCGGAATAAATGCGTCTCCTGCGAATGTCAAGGAAGCGCAAGTGGGCTTATATATGCATATGACAGTTTAATTGAATTAGGGAAACAGCTGCTGTTGAAGAGAAGTGGGTGCGGCCCACTTAGCTTCGAACCCCGATCGCGACCCCCCCGCGGCTGCAAGTGCCATCGATTCATTTCCATGCATACTACGTTGGACTAGTCTAGTTCTCGCCTGGCCTTCTGCCATGGCCCGTGGGTCACGCACGACTGGCAGCTGCAGGAGGGCTAATTATAACCCATATAAGTGCGGACCTCTGCAACTACTGATCTTGCGCGATGTAGATAGATGCATATGCATATATGGCTAATAGAAGGTCAAGAACTCGTTCAAAACATGCACGTGGGGACGTATCCTATATGTGTAGACACAGGTAGTGGTACGTTCGAAGTATGCATATGCCATGGGAACGGCATTCATTTCATATATGCATCTATATAGCTAGTACTAGCCAGGATACTAGGATACTGGGATACTGGTAGTAGTATTTCTGCATAAGGCCTAAACTTAAATCACAGTTGCTGCATTTTAGCTACACTCGTACATGTGCATATGCATGTATTGGGGTACTAGCCAGCAGCTGCTAGCTAACCTATTAATTGCTCACAGTCAGCCAGCAAAGGCTAAGTGTTGCATCCATACTAAGTGCTGCCTGCTGCATCTTACCGGTAGTTGTTCATACTTGGGGCAAGCGACACTAGCATACTGCCGTTATATTGCAATATATATAAACCTTGACATCAATCAAGTTGTAGTTACAATTTGCCATTGCGATCTTCACTAATAATATATTATAAACTGCAGCAAGCTAAGTTAAGATATATGCACCTGCATTGATAGCTAGATTGTACCGATTGGTTACACGTACAGCAGCAAGGTTGCTCCAGCAGCTGCTAGCTTAGTACTAGGAGCAGCAGTAGCTATACATATACGCTGCTTATAGCTACCGGCTACCATTATAGTACGTGGTAGCAATATGGCCTTTTAAAATTTAGCATAGCTACATATATTATATTATCTAAGGACACGTTCAACCAACCGGAATAGTGGAATCCACATGCATGCATATGTGGAATTTAGGTAGCTGTTAGCAGGGCGTAATATAGCACTACTGCTGTAGCTGTAAGTGCCACGTCACGGAGTATGAACTTTGATACAGCTGAAGAAACTTGAACTGGAGTCTTCTTTCGCGAGGCGACGGCCAGTAGTAGCGATGCAAGAAGAGGCCATTCAAGTTCTCATACATATCATATGCATGCATTAAAGTTGAAGTCTCTGCAGAACTTCGATTCCCAGGTGCTCCAGCTGACGGTACAGAGGTAATCTACATCGCTATTGCGTTTAAAAAGTCGTCCCACCCACCTGTCCAGTCTAGTTGTTGGCCCCACAACATTGTCTCATCAATTACGTCGCTCGGGGGCTCCTGCTGCACTGATTCGGGAGGTATGACGCTAGCACCTGGGTTGGTCGTACTAATAGTCTGCATAGAGGGTGACGGCAGTTGAGTTTCGGATGGCAAAGGAGCCTGACCATTTACTGGGTCGTGCCATCTCAAAGACGGAACTGGAGCACTGTTCGCCGGATTCTTGGACAAATTAGGGGAGATAGGTGCCTGGCTGGAGATAGGAGTATGATGATGGTTAGACCGATTTTCGGCTTCTAGTTGCAAACTAGGATCTATCCGTAGGGGCAACTGCATCGGAGGAGCGATGGGGCCTCGTGGAGGGGACCCAAAAGAGAAGGTCTGGACTTTCGAACCGTTCCGCGAACGTTCTAAATTTTCGATTGTTGCGGCCACGAGAGTGGCGAGCGCCTGATGTAATCTCTTGGTTGGACCATATGTTTGGCCGATCTCACCCAAGATGTCAAGAGGCAATTCCATCTCTCTTTCGATCTCCTGTTTCGTCGTTTCATTCTTCTTTTCCCAAAGGCTGTACAGGATCGTCAAACTTGCGAGTACTATTGTTGACACACTCTGCGGTAATTACTATCGGGTTATAATAGTACGTACCTGGGGATGACATTCTAGCTGCCGAAAATCGCGGAATCTATTGATAATGGCAAGTATGTTTCGTGAGGCCTCCGCACAGATCGCCAGGGACTCGGCAAAGAAAGCAGGAGATGGGGATAACCGACCCATACTAGGATGCCGGATTAGCAGCCTCATCTCGTTATACCTATTATGTTAGATGTCAATCACAGATAATCTACATGAGAAATAGTCCAGCATTGGCAATCCAGAATGGGGACTGATCCGGCGCCCCACTGGGATCAAAGTCTAGCGGTCAGTGATGTATTACGAAGGTGATACTGATGTAGTCAGGCAGTCGGTCTTTCCAATCCTTAAGTTCCTTTTCTAGCGCCGATACAGCATCAACGTACCGACCTCTTTGTCCTCTCCCCTTTGCAACACAAAATAGTCTCTCGCTTACAGCACAATTGATACGTATCAGCATTGCAAGTTGCACTGCGGGTGCTAGTTGCGGGATGTGACCTTCTGGCATTGGCATCGCCCCACCTTCGTTAATATATTCATCATCCATGTAAGCAGGAAGAGAGACATCTGAATCTTGGAGTCGGAACGATGGCGGCCGACCAAGTGAACTTCACATTAGATATGAATAACAAGGAGACTTACTTGGATATTTTGAGATCTAGTCCAACCGTAAGGACGTACACTCGTTTCCGCATCTCTCTTTCGAGTGGATTGAAATTACTCCAATTTGCATCGCTCCGATGCAAACCAAGTTCCAGGGCAATCGCCGAAACCACCCTACTCAGATGCCAGAGATGACCCATCTTATATACGCCAATCAAGTATATCATGAGAAGCAAAAGTGCTTGCAGATCAGCGAGTTCAGGTTCATTAAGTAGGTCGGGAAAGTAGGGAAGAATTCGCTTGTAGAACTGGTCGTGCGGTATAGGGCATGGCGCCTTTGTAGCGATTTCAGCTAACATTGAAGAGTGCTTTGACGGGGCGGATGCAACAGGGTAATGAGAAGGGGCGACGCCTGGATAGTGATATCGAGACTGAGGTCGAACTCGAGCCGCAATCGCCATGATCATGTTGTATTCTATAATGAAAGCCGTTTCAGGTGTGTATGTGGGGTCGTCGTAGATAAGATTGAGCTATTGTCAGCCATCGAATTATCGGAAGATACTTGTCTGTAGAACGAGGGCTTGTGGAGGAGAGGACACAGAAGATTGATGGTTGCAAAGAAGTCGTTAACCAATTCAAAGCCGAGGTCCTTAGGTGGGAAAATAGGCTTGACTGGCTTTCTCGCCCGATGAGAATGCAGCTCTGAAAATAGAGAAGGGACAGATTTTCCGGAGACTGATTTTGAAAGAGGAGAAAAGTCGCTTAAATCGAGATCAATGCCGAGGACTAGAGTCAGTAAAAATTGATGAATCGTATCAAGACTAACCTGACGAGGCAGTGTTTTTGATGGAATTCATATAGATCACTATTGCATGTCAGCGAAGTTCAACACTTTTGTAGGAATTACTGCCGGAAGCAGATCCGAGGTACCAGCCTTTGCCAGCTTCCCCAGTTTCAAACAGCCCTGCATCGGCATTTGCATCCTGATCATTCTGGAGCGAAGAATTGTGACCGTGAAAATCTGGAAAGCGTTCATCTCCGTATGGAAGATATGGAGGACTATGTGATTGACTGTATGGAGATTCCAGCTTGGGGGTAACATTTGACGAATGGTTCTGGTTGTTGGTATTGTTTGAAGTATCTGGAGGAGTGAGGAACTGGCTTGAGGTTATCGACTTGTTGAGAATCTGGGCAGAAGGATCGACTTCGCGGAGCTTGGATTCAAGCTCATGTATTCGAGCTTGAAGACGACTTTGCTCAGAGAGCCTCGCCTCGAGAGCTTCTAAATATCTATCAAATTCGCGTTAGCGTTCGTTTACGAGACACAACGAGAACGGAGCTCGACCACGACGGATATGGGAGATACGTACCCTCTGGGAACCGTTCTATTACTTGTACGATCCGTTGTTTTGCACTGTACTTTTGCGGCTTCGCAAGGACTGCAAGAAGGTAGTTTCCCATCGCACTGACATCCCAGTGGTTAGTATTTACAAAATGGAAAGAGTGGAATCGCAAAACTTCAGATCAGGAGAAATGCATTTTTCCACAAAGGAAGTGTGAAGCAGTTGGGTACCTTTATCTTTCGAGATCTGCATCTGTCACAAGCTTGACCAGCTCGTCGCACTTTCTTCTTTGGGTGTTCATCCTGACCATCAACGGAATTCGGCGGATCATCGAGATTGTCCGACATGACTACGAGGCGTTGCGGCTCTGCCCTCGCTAAGTACGTGCTGCAGTATTTCAAAACGGTTCGGGGATGATAGATACGAGAACAATGTGAACGCTCTCCTTCGTTGAAATACCTAGGAATAGTTTGGTTTGGCCCTTTGAAGTTCGAGCGGGGGAAGATGTTGCTTAGCAATTCAGAAAATATCAGTACTTATTTACATGAAATTGTTCCATCTAAATACCATTCTCAACACGCTTTTGAAGGGGTCCATCATTCATAGATAGCATAACTTCTCGTTAATGAGTTTCAGGAAGCCTCCCTACTTCATCCATGCCTTTCACCTATGTAATTTTCAATTTAGAAAGGCAACGTTTGACCGAGCTTCACGGTCCTCGTAAGGTCAGGTGTCGTAAATGGGTCGACAATTTCTGCGTGGTTTCATTGTCCTGACTGGCTGCTTCAACCAAACTTTTGTAAAGTACCACGGTAAATCGATAGCCCAAAAGCCCGTTGAACTCGCCAAAAGCGTACAGGCTGATCCACGGCATCTCGTGCCCTGTTCGGTCTGGAAAAGGAAAACGGCTTCGGTGGCTATTGAGATACTCTTGTCGGGATTTTCAATTCAACCACTACCACTCCCCCCTACTCAACTTGGCACAGCGCTCTCCCTCGGGCAGCTAATTCATCGAAGTTGCTGTAGCTAGACTGATAGGAACACACTATTTGAGAAACTCTGTTCGGTCCAGCAAACAGTTCATCAGCTGTTACGCAGTCACGAGGCTAATACTCAGAGTCTCATTTCAACTTCGGTACACGCTCAACTATCGATATCACTTAACCGAGAATGTTCAACAGTTAATCAAGCCCAAATCGCTACATGCATCTAAAAGTTCTCTTTTGAGAAGCATCGCAGTCCTTCAGAATCATCGATCAGCACAATGGCTTTTCGTCCTCGCCAAGGTAGTGCCGGAAGCTCGAGAAGATCACGACCTTCTGGTGCTTATCCGGCCGCTCTGCCACCCTCGTCTGCCTACAATAATAACAAACCCATTCGCCCATCGCCTCTAAGCTTTATACCTACATCTCCTTCTCAACCTGCGGCCATACCACCTGATGACGACTTGGTGGAACCGAGAAGTCCCGGTCTCGCCCCTGAAGGTCAAGCTCAGATTCGAGACACTTTAAAAACCTTCCCACTTTTCAAAGATGCGCCCGAAGATTTCCTCAATAGAGTGGCTCAGAAGTTACGACCTCAAGTCCATTCTCCCCGAGACGAGATTGTATCTCCTAATCTTACCCGTTTGATTGACCATGTTATAGATCACCGAAGGGGAAGATGCAAAAGCAATGTACTTCATAATTAGAGGTTCGGTGTTTGTCACGTCTAGAGATGGAGAATCATACTATGCTGAGCTGCGGTCTGGCGCTTATTTTGGGTATTCGCCCAAGCAAGAGATGTCGCTGAAACTAAACTTAGTGAAATTGGAGTCTTATTTTCTGTACCACGAACTGCTAGTATCATTGCACAAACGCGGACTCTCACACTCGCCCTATCGGCTAGCGCTCTACATTCTGTTCTACCTTCGTTCCCTCCCATGGCGCTTGCAATGCGACATGAAGCCGAATCTCGACTTGCCATTCTCAAACAGCAACAATCCCTTGCCAAGTCACCGTTCACTCCGGCGTTCAACTTACGCGAGGCGATATCTCAGTTGCAGCTATTTCATGGATTGAATGAAGAAGCTTTGCACGTTCTCTGCATGAGTGTTCGATCGAGGACGTATGCACCTTTCACGAATATCCTGGTCGAAGGGACTGCCGCCCCAGATCGCGAGATTTATTTCATTATGCAAGGCGACGTTGAGGTGCTCACGGAAGGGGATCCTCCTCAAGTCAAAGCTCGTTTAGGTCCCGGTCAATATTTTGGAGAACTTGCATTTTTGGACCCATTTGCTCGTCGAACAGCCACCGTGCGATCTGTCACTCGAACGACTTGCTTAGTTCTTGAAGGAAAGGCAATGCGAGAAGTGGCGGTGAAATTTCCTCATGTGGAAATGGAGATTCAACGGATAGCAAAAGAGAGGATCGAAGAAAATGAACTTCTGCTTGCAAAGCAGGTCAAACCCACGGGAGATATGGAAGTAGAAGGTCTTGTAGGAGGCGTCCGCGGAGTCGAGATTGCTCGAGATATTGATCCCTTTATTCCTACTGTAACGGAGGAAAGTTTCTCTACCATTGAGAAACCGCCGACAGTTCGGTCGCGACGTAGTAGCCTGAAACCGCCCGACATGCCATCCTCAGAATCTTCTCACTTGATACAGCCGATATTATCTACTCGAGAACAAGTTAGCTTGAAGCATCAGTTATCAACGTATAGTTTTGGAGTTGCAGATCGCGGACGACAACCCAGCCAATCTCCCACGAAAAGGCTGAAGAGACTCTCTGTCCATACTGGTCGACTATCGAAGCATATTCTTCTTCGCGTATTTCGTTTCTTACCACTTCATGAACTTATGCGATTACGTCTTGTCAGTCATGCATGGCAGCACATACTTCAATCTGCTCCAGAACTCGTCACCGTCTTGGATCTTACTCCGTATAACAGATTAATCACGGACAGCACCATAGCGTCTGTCGCCCGATTCGTCAATTATCGCCCAATGGTCGTGGATATCTCAAACTGTTTCCATCTTAGCGATGCTGGATTCTTGGAACTTGTCCGATCTGTAAGCCCAAACCTTAGGATTTGGAGAATGAAATCTGTATGGGATGTGACGGGTCAGGCGATAAGCGAAATCTCCCAACGATGCACACGGCTTGAAGAAATTGACCTCTCAAATTGTCGAAAAGTTGGTGATGCTACTCTCTCTCGCATTATCGGGACTTCCTCACTGTCGCCTCCTGCTTTTGAGAATATGATTGTTGATTCGATGAACTTTACAGTGAAGCGTCTTACACTGAGCTATTGCAAACATCTCACAGATCGATTCATGGCTCACTTGGCGAATAACGAAATGGTAGCTGCGAATCTTCAAGCTCTCAATATCTCAAGGTGCACTACGATCACAGATTGGGGTTTTCAGTCATGGTCAGTCACCGGCGGGGGCGGGCGGTTTTCCTCCCTTCATGATTTGAAGCTGTCGGACTGCACATTTTTAACGGATCAAGCGATTGTCTATTTGGTCAATTCGGCTCCGAATCTGCGGCAACTTGATTTGGTATGTCTATGAAGATCTCACCTAACTGATAGAGTTTCTGCTGTGCACTCTCAGATACTAGTGTGGAAGTGATAGCTCTCTCTTTATCGCGCCTCCAATGTTTGAATCTTGCTTTCTGCGGCTCCGCTGTGTCAGATAACAGCATCCGTACAATAAGTTTACATCTCGGCGAATTGCGTGAAATCAGTGTCAGAGGCTGTGTTAGAGTCACAAAAGGAGGCATTGAAACTCTTTGTCTGCTGGGTCGGGGACCTAATTCTGGAGGAAACAACAGTGGGGGTAGTGTGTGCGAAGAATTAGAGAAGGTCGATCTGAGTCAGTGCCGGAATTTTCTGGGTGGCAGCAGGAGATGGTGGGCATCCGTCAGTCGAAATGGTAAGATTAAGTTTATTCTGTAAAGTGGCAGGCTGGCGTTCTAGAATGGCATACTTTCGGTCTATTGGATATCGGATACAATTTTGGGATCATGGATCATGGCGAAACCAGTGACTTATGTACGTTAGGAAGCAAAGAAAGTTTTGATGAGCTGAGTTACTCTGTAGTTCTTCATGTCGAACCGCGGAGAGCGATGTTACCGAGAATAAGCTTTGTACACTCATCAGGATTCTTCCATCTCTCTTCGATGTCCACCTCCTGACCTTTCCGCTTGTTGGTGCTGGAGCTCCCCAATTTGTAATACTTGGCCACTTTTGCCATGCTCGCCAAGGGTCTTAAATTCTCGGTAGTGAATGGCAGTTCCCTTCCATCTACTATTTTCCGCAGTTGATTATGGACCTTTTTGGTTAGATGAGTATGCTAGACCACGTACTTCTTCTCTTGGCAGCGATGAAACTTTGACAACCACAATATGCTTGGTAGACTCGGCCAGTCCAAATAACTTGAACGCTTCCCCAATCTACGGTTAGAATGAGGTGAAGAGATAAGGCATACGTTTTGAACCGCTCCTATGGCATAGACTATTTCGGCATGCAGATGTTTTGTTCGCATTGTACCATAGTGATCATCGTGCAGAGCGCGATTTACAGCTGCTAGAACCTGAAGTTCACTTACGACCTACGATGACAATCAGTCTCACAAACAATCAAGACAAATGGTTGTGGGAGGTACCAGTTCAGCATCAACGAATGCGTATAAATAGTCAGTATCTCCAGAAGATAGCCTAGACTTCAGTTCTATGGCATTTAGCACCTCTGCGAAGACAAATATGTGCACAGGATCCGTAGGAAAAGAACAGGGTATGTTGAACGTCGCCATTGCGAGATCTAAATTTTTCAAGCGGTGAAAATTTAAGCCTAGGATTACGGTAATGGCGTCGGTTCCTAAATATTTACAGAGGCGAACTATTTCCAGGTTACTAGATCGTGTTTTGGCAGACACGCTTTTCTTCGCTTTGTTAATCGAAGTCTCTCTTGTGCATTGGGGAGCTGACAAGGCCTTGAAGTGTTCCCGCGTTAACCCACTCGTTGAGATCTTCTCCCATTTGTTTAAGCCGCTTGCAAGGCCACCTCCACAACCTGCTTCCACGACAATACAGCCCAGCATGAACTCATAACTTCGTCGCCAGGCCATCTCCGGCTTTACTAGTTTGTCCCGTTGTCTAAGTGAGGGATTGGCTCGTAGAGGTGACTACGAATGGGGACGATTTGGCAGACTCCACCTGGTCAAACAGTGGCAGAATCGAATGGCGAACTGGGTAAGTACTTTTGACACGATATTCTAATCGCAATAGTGCATGTCGATTCTCAGGGCTCAATTCTCCCACTTCCAGATGCCCACTCTACAATATTCCCCGTCCTTACTTTACCCAATGCTCCAGTAGATTCTTCACCTACGCGGCAGCCACAGGAATCAGCTACGAAGCTTTCACAGATTGCATACTTTGAGACTTTTGTTCATCGTCTTCTTGCCTTCACATCTCTACCTGTCGACCTCTTGATTCCACCTTATTCTATCTCACTTCCGCCAATCCAAGATCAATCTCAGCCTTCCCGTATCGGCAAGATCGCTATGCATCCCGAATTACCCGTTGTCGCTCTCTCCCAGGCTCAGTCTGGTGGCTCCATTTTCCTTTTCGACCTCCGAACAAATGCATATCTTAAGTACAAACTTACTCTACCAAGTGCACACCTAGTCAACTGTCTCGCCTTTTCAAAATATAACTGTTTAGCGGCAGGAACTTCTAAAGGGGACGTCTTGCTCTTTGACCTCGATCTGTCCATTAAAGCAAGCGCTGGTTCCAAGCCCTCAAACATTAATGTCATCCCGTCCTTGGTTTCGTTGATTCCTCCTCAATTTCCGTCCCTTTCACTTCTTGGGGAAGTTAGCAGTCTCAGTTTCGATCATATCAGTGGCAGATATCTCGCCATTACAACCACACGGTCAGGAACGTGGGTCCATGATACTATTTACTCCTCGTCAACTCGTCTTTCCAAATATCCGTCATCATTTGTTACATTTTCACCGACCGAAGATCTTATTGCCATTGCACGCGAACGAACAGGCGAAATCGAGGTGTACACGTTGATAAGAGCTGGTATGCTTAGCTTTTCTGTACCAACAGTGGTAAGCTCGAGTGTCAAGTCGGCCGTGGTATGCATGCAGTGGCTAAGTGATGGAAAATCTCTGTTGTGCAGCAACGACGGGAATGCGGGAATGCGGATTTTGCATGCTGAATCACAATTGGAATCATCGGGCCCCCCCGGTATGCGCACTTTGCATTGGGAAACTGATCTGTTAGTCGTGAAAGTTATCGGAGATCTAGCTACGCCGTTACGAGTTACTGCATCTGACAGCATCCCTTATGGGGGCGTTCCTACTGGATTTGCAGTTGATAAGACTTTCACGAGACTCGTCGTGTCGTATTCTAAATCTCCTTTACTCGAGGTGTTCGCTTTGAGAGATATAGGCGAGGGTGATATACCATCTATCGGTCTCATACGGGGCCCAATGACTGGGAAGTCAGTGACCGACAAATCCAGGGGGAAAAGACTGGAAGGACAGAGTCCTTTTGAGGACAGTTCATGGGATCGATCGGTTTGCGTAGATCTGGGATTTGTTGGACAAGCTCTTGGAGGCAAGAATTCACTGTTTGCTAGCGCTTGGAATGGGGAAACTGGAGGCAAGTTGTCGTTCGTCGCATTCTATCTCGGAGACCTGAGCATGTAATCACAAAACTGTGATAGAAAAAAGCATCAATTTTTCGATATTAATGTCTACCTAATCTCCGTAACGCCTTACGCTCTCACATATCCATGAACATGTCAATTAATTCCTCTGAGTCCCAGAGTCTCTAATATACGCCGCTTCAGTTCACTAACCAATGCCTCTCTCTCTAACATGCTTCCAGCTAGCATTCCTCTATTTTCTTCTGCTCGCCGAAGAAGATATGGTATAACATCCTTCAGAGGTCCATAAGGTACACATTTAACGACGCAAAGTTTAACAGATGGGTGAACTGGTATGGTTTTCAATTCCCGCGCCAAGGTGTAGGTGATATCATCTCCCATTCCATAGAGTTGCCCGAAACAAATTATACGAGATTGAAACCATGCGGGAGGACGACTCTGGGGCAACAACGAGATTGCTTTCAGGATTGAAGCATAATTATGCGATGCCAGCATGACTGAATTCCGGCGATTGAGAATTAAGTCGCTCAAGGCTTGATTGTACATGTCGTCTACGGCTTCCTTCGAACCATGAACTTTGTCGGACGGTTCTTGGTACAGATAAGCTCCTCGCACAAGTTTAACAGGGTTGTTGCCGCACCATTTGTCCAGCTGGTCTTTTCCATCTCTGAATAACCTAAGAATAAGAAAATGATAGCCGGAAGTTGTACATTTGGTGGGTATTCCAAACGTTCCCATGTCCGCCTCCATTGAGGACTGAGCACAAGAGTGCAGATGTGTGTGAAGCATCGACATCACCCTGATATCGAATCTCTGCGTCAAGTATTAGTTGAACGTCAAGCTTTTGTGCCTCCAAAGCTATGTGACGAAGACGATCGAATAGAGTAGGATATCGAGTTAACACTTGCTGGACTCGAGAATAAATGCCGGCAGGGCTGCCAGATCTTGAGTTGACGAGCAAATTATCGATATCTCTTTCCAGGCTTCGAAGTTCATTCTCAGAAGACAATCCAGATAGCTTGATAGCAACGAACGTTGGTTTCTGCAGTGAGCTGGAGGCACGTATACAGCTGATGGTTTCCTCTTCGGTATTTTCAATTTCAACTTGGGAATCAGAGAACTCTTTTGAAAACGAGAGCATGGGATGAATCCCCAGAGTTTGGAGGTGTCGACCCAGCTCTACGGCCTCATCGATAGTCTCACCCCTGCGACCTAGTCAGCAAAATCCAGATAGCCGAAGATACCCGCAAAAATGTTTGAAGAATGAGTGACGGATTATGGGACTCAAGAAGGGAATGGACCATGGCTGTTTGTTGACGAGATAAATCCCAAAATCAACAAAATGAGGATGAGTGCAAAATGAGTGGACAAATAGATTTCGGAGAAGAACATTGGTAGGGATTTGGGTAAGTCGCTCTTCCCGTATTCGACGAAATACGACGTCGTCTGCCTCGAGAGCTCTGTTCGGCGGAGCTCGGGGAAATCGAAGAAAGTACACCAGGGAAACAGCGCCTATGCCAGATGGAATGAGGACAAACTTGGTAAAGGGTCTCATGAAGGCAAATTAGGACGCAACGAGTGATATGGGCCGAGGACCGAGGTGTGGAGGGACTAGCAGATAAGGAAACAAAGCCACACAGATTTCTGGTCAGCCGCAGTGGCGCTCGTGACCTCGAAATTCAGGCACGCGATATGATTATTTAAGGCAAGTACTTGTCCAAGCGATGGGTAAATATACATGAATTAGAATGGCAAGATGGATAATCTACTCTATAAGATACTTTTGAAGCGTATTCTCTACTCATCTTTCCCCCCGTAGCCTCTCGCCCTGATCCTTCCTCCGTACTACACAGTGTCAGATGAGCCGTAAATTGCCGACCTTACCCGATATATCAACCATGGAGAAGGAACCCCAAGGGCCAGAGCCAGAAACCCAAGTAATGAATTGCCCCATCCATAACCTAATTTCTCGTAGAGCTGTTCACCAAACAGTGGAAATGCAAACCTAAGTGTTTAGTCCAATCATCGTCAGAAACCTACCCAAAGAGCGACCTCAACACCGTTGCAGCTGCCATAGCACTGGCTGCAAATCTAAATCCGTCCACAAGATAATTTCCAATAGAAACAAATATGCTCACCATCGCACATCCAAAAAATACTGTACCAATAACAGGCATGATCCAGTAAGTATGAGCTTGTGCAGACCACCCGTACCAGAACAATCCGATCGGCACGAACCAGGCAGTCACAAAGAGGACAGGAAGTCGATATTCTGGCAGTCCCTTGCCTCCGTTTGCCTCAGTTAGACGTCCATACACCGCATTGCCAATGAAGGCGCTGGCGAATCCCAACATTGCTCCAATTCCCGTTCCTAAATAATTCAGACCGATGATACCGGCATTTTCGTGGTAGATCGAGCCGAACAGTCCCGGAAATGTAGTAAAAAGGAGATAGATGTAGCCTAAGTATTAGAAAGACATTGGGAAGGAGGTCGGTGAAGTACCATAAGTGAGTGCCATGTAGAGAGAAAGAACGAAGACGATGGCATTTCCGAACAGAAGCTTCGCAGGACGAACAAGGTTTCTGCCTACCTTGTGCCATATAGATTCGCCCTGCTCCGTTGCTTCAAAAAGCGTCATAAGTTCGTTGTTCCCAGTTTCTTTCCTCAGTCTTTGTGCCTTCCTCTTCAAGATAATCGGCGCAAAAGTCTCATTCAAGAACAACAAGCCGAATACGAATGTAAAGCCAGTTGCGAAGACTAAGACCCACATCACCCAGCGCCAAGTTGTCCGCAATGCGATAAATCCAGCTATGATTGGTGCGATACATGGAGCTAGCGGGGGGCCCATGGAGAATACTGCAATTGCTTTCCCGCGCTCTTGTGCTTCCCATATATCGGCAATGACACCAGCGCCAATTGCGAGAGGAGAAGCGCCACCCAAACCCGAGAGAAATCTAAAGACCGCCAACTGAGCTGCATTCTGGGCGACCGCGCAAGCGATGCTGAAAATAAAGAAAATTGCCATCGACACATGTAATACTATAGATCTGCCAAGTATTTCAGATGCAGGAGCGGCAACGAGAGGACCAATGGCGAATGCCAAAACAAAGACCGAGACAAGGAGAGCAAGGATCGTAACATTGGTTTCCCCAAAGTCTTCCCCGACTTGTCCAATGGCAGGTGCCTTAAGATTAGCGCTGTTGGACAACGTAATAATACCAGAATAGATGAAGCAAAGGGGGCCAAAAAGCAGTATAAAGCCATTATTCCCGTGGTAGCCCACTTCTTTGACTTTGACCAGTTCTTTGGATTCAATGGATCTTTGGGTCCATCAAAAGTAACGAGATTCTCATCAATTGCAGCAAGTTCAGGAATATCGTCCTGTAATTAGTCAAGCTTTCAGGGGGAGGGGGGATACGTTCTCATCGAATTCGTCTCTTGCTTCGGTGACCCTTGAGCGAATGGTTTTGAGAGTTTGGATCGTTTCTTGACGAGTCAGTGATCTCCCCAGAGTCGTCACTGTGTTTCGGCGTGACATTATCCCGGGTCCTCTAGTTGATGACATTGTAACTGTCAAGTCGGGATAAAGAGCGAAAGGATCAAGCTCATCAATGTCAGTGACGGTGGTATCGAGGCGTGACAAGTCTTCATCTTTTGCATTGCCAGAGAGGCTCTCGTCTCTTGAATTAGGAGAGGCGTCGTTGCTTTGAATGTGGGGCTCAGCGATGTCTGTTGCTTGGACTGCGTGATCTCCCTTTTCCAGATCGGTCGGAGCGGTCGCGTTGGTTGTTTCTGTCTCTGACATTGAAATCTTCTGGTTAGGCTAGCAGCGCTCTCCAATCTTTTTAAACAATTAATAAGTCATCCCGCTGGCCGCTGGATCCACGGAGATGTGATGTTATCTCCAGAGGAATATACGACAACAAGCAAGGAACTCTGGATAATTTTGGGTTGAGAGTGGGTTAAATAATGCGAGGCTAAGGCCCCCAAACTTAGCCCAAGCTCCAAGCGGACATCCCCGTCACTCGTCGGAGAACGCATCGGAGATGCCCAAGTGGAGGGCAGCAGCCAATAAACGAGACCCACTTACCAACCGACATTTCGGAGGCACAAACCACGGGTCGCAATGGGCGGCGGCGATGTCCCACGACATGGTGCAACGTATCCAGAAGGCATACCACGTAGGTCACAAGGCATGATGACGACTTAGACTGCTCCGAAATGATGGACTGCTCAATTCGTAGTAGCCTGTATATTCCTTTACGCTGGTCAGACAAAGCCCATATACATTTAATCTGACCATAGGGAATTACGTTTTGCATCTCACCTCTTATTTCGCCGTCCGGAATTCTTCAATTCAATGGTTACTCGCAAGATATAATAACTACGGATACCACTTTGCTCGATCATCTCGCGCGTTTCAATTTCTTGACACCGCGGGTTTACACTTTCCTCCGTTCACGCGGCTTCGCACCTCACCTTATGAGTTTCCAAGGTGGCCCCGACAATATTAGATTAGCATTTGTCTTTCGTAGTTCTCTAGCTACATCTGTCCACTTTGTATTTCAACTTTGTCTACGTCTTATTGTTTGCATCTTCGTCCCTACATCCGCGAATCTCTGTGAGTTCGTAAAGTCTATTGTTGATTTACTGGTGAGACGCGATCTGCGGAATCCAGGCATTCCAACAGCACATCCCAGAACTCAGACAACTAGATATTATTGAATGCTAAGTAAAGGCGTCTTACCTTTATGTCGCACGCCAAAGTGATCTTTCCCTCTCCTTCCAAGTAATTCCAAACGTCACAAACAGTTTGGCCTCTAGTTCGACCTTCCCCCGTTTCGACATGACAATGCATTTTCTTCCCATACCATCTTCCCCCCTTTTGGCTTTCTACCCCCCGACCAACCAAATTCGCAATATGCACAGCACAAACATCATGCAGAGGCGGACCTTCGGTGATTCCAAAGACATCTACGTAAGTCTGAGCAAAGAACTGGCCGAGATCCAGCCACATTTGTCGAAATTTAGATGGTTTAGGCGACATGATCCGCTTTTCTATCTCTTTTGTAAGAAGAGCGGAATGAGTCAAATCGAGAGGGACCATAATCAATTTCTCTGCAACTTCCGGAGTTGAAAAGAGCACTTGTGCCGCCTCGGGATCACTCTGAGGGTCAGATCAATTGCAGACTTTGGTACCCATATGTTAAACTCAGCCACGGGAGTGATATTTCCCACACTGACAGCACCACCCATGATGACAAAGCCTTTCAGCCATTCGACCACTTCTGGGAAAAGACTAACTAGCAATGCCACGTTGGTCATGCTTCCTGTAGCCACGAGGACTGCAGTGCCTTTCTCTTGTGCAAGGAGAGCTTCCGCCATTGCTAAGACTGCCTTCTTTCCACTAGGC
>Ga0335073_10004170_pt1 | contig 20225 bp, 16 predicted proteins | sample Lox_Sample_22_FD_207093 | JGI IMG/M metagenome (GOLD analysis project Ga0335073, IMG submission 207093) | Soil microbial communities from Loxahatchee National Wildlife Refuge, Florida, United States - Lox_Sample_2.2 | ecosystem: Environmental > Terrestrial > Soil > Wetlands | place: USA...
CCCTGGCTTACGCAGAGCTTTAGCACCTCCATGATTTCTTCCATAGTTGCCCCGGCCTCCAATGCGTTTTTGATGTGGCGCCGCGTTCCAGGGGCATACATGTGAGTGAAGGAAGCGTCGAATGCGATGCTCAGCAACTCGATTTCTTTGGCAGGCATGGCACCGGAGGGATAGATCCCGGCGCCCATCACCATGAACGCTTCCGTCCACTGCGGATCTAATTCAACGAAGGGATTCCATGCTTCGTTCCATTGCCCGATGGCTTTCATCTTGTCGATAGAAGGAGTTGCTGTCGCCGGTTTCAGTTTCACCTGAATCCCTTCGACGTGTGCCTCGTCTATCAGGATCGGTGCCCCAAGGCTGCAGGAGTGCAGTGCCATCACCGTGGCACATTTCAGCACCAGGAGAATTTCCTCCCGTGTCGCACCCGCGTCGAGTGCCGCGCGAATGTGCCGGCGGGTTCCCTCGGCATTAAGATTCGTGCACGCGGCGTTTAGTCCGACAGACACTAGTTCCATGAACTTCGTATTAAGAACCTTACTGGTCCACGGATTCGTGGTCACCCGTGCGCAGGCGTGTGCCCACGCCGGGTCCCATTCCCGTAGCTTTTCGAATGTGGAATCGCTCCATGGACCTTTGGGATTCAAGCTCATCGTCAATCTCGCTTTCGGCCGAATTGTTCGTCGATGATCGATCGCAGGTGCGCCAGCGATTCCTCGGTCGGCGATTTGAAATCTTCCATTTCATAGATTCGGCCTAAGAATGAATACTTGCTCTCGCCGAAGCGGTGATAAGGCAGCAACTCGTAGTCGATTACGTTCTTGTAGGGCTTGATAAAGGCAAGCACTGCACGAATGTGCGCTTCATCGTCGTTGACGCCGGGAATCAGTGGCGTGCGCGCGACAAATTGTGTATCGGGAAACGTTTCGTATGACTTACGAAAATTCTCCAGGATTCGCGTGTTCTCTACGCCCGTCCACTTCTTGTGGCGCACGGGATCGGTCAGCTTGTGATCGTGGAGCATCGTATCCACGTGCGGAAGAACTTGCTCTACGAATCGCCAGGGAACATTGCATGCGGTTTCAATCGCGGTGTTGATGCCCCGTTCGTGCGCACCCTTAAGCAGCGCCGCCGTGAAGTCCGGTTGCAGCAGGCACTCGCCCCCGCTGACCGTTATTCCGCCGCCGGATTCGCGATAGAAGGTGCTGTCTTGTTCAACCTCGCCCAGCACTTCGTCCACGGTCATTTCGTGCCCAAACATGGAAATCGCCCCGGTTGGACAGATCGACGCGCAGTCCTGACCGCACTCGCCAGCCAGATCCCAGTTCACCTGAACGCGATCTTCGGCTGCTCCGTCGATTGCGTAGAACGCACCTTCAGGAAAAGGAGGCTTCAGACAGAAACCACACTGTTTCTTGCCAATGCATTTCTTGCTGTCGTAAGCGATCTCCGGCTTCGGATGAATGCTCTCCGGATTGCTGCACCAATTGCAGCGTAAGGAACAGGCTTTGAGAAAGACGGTAGTACGCATGCCCGGGCCGTCGTGCGTACAAAAATGCTGGATGTTCAGAACCAAGCCGGTCGGATTTTGAGGGTCAATGGCTCGCATCGGCTTTCCTCAATCTCCTAAAGAGATTCCCAGCGAACGGGCGGTCTGCACGAACAAACTGTCCAAGGGAACGGTGCGGATTTTGTTGATGGCTTCGGCCAGCGGTACGAATTTCAAATCCGGCGGTTGGAACGACACCACAACGCCACTCCGCTCTTCTTGCACGGCGCGCACCGCGGCCGCCCCGTAACCAATCCCGAGTTGGCGATCGACAGCGGACGGTTGTCCGCCTTTGACCAATTGGCCGAGAGCAAGAGGGTACGTCTTTAGGTCCGTGAGGTGTTGTATTTCCAGGGCCACAGTCTCTGCGGTTAAGCCTTGTCGGTTGATGACGTGCGCGCTCTTCACGCCCGTGGCTAATGGAGCCAGCGACGCCTTTAGTGAGCCACGGTGCACTGCTGCGGTTTCCTGTTCGTTCCCCTGGCGTGCCCGCGCCCCTTCGGAGACGACCACCAGGCCATAGCGTCCGGCATCGGATCTTTGCAGCAACTTGGCCGAAACTTTTTGCACATCGAAGGGGATTTCGGGAATCAAAATCGCGTCCGCGCCCACGGCGATTCCCGCTTGTAGCGCAAGCCATCCGGTGTGCTCGCCGAGTACCTCCACCACTCCAACCCTGCGGCTCGATTGCGCAGCGTGGCGTGCATTTTCCAGAAGTTCCACCGCGCAACTGAGTGTGGAATTAGATCCAAACGACAGTTGCGTCACCGCCACATCATTTTCAACAGACGCCGGCACACACACACTGTTCAGGCCCTTGCGCTGCAGCTTAAACAAAATGCTGAGCGGCTGCATACCAACCACCGAAATGACCGCTGCGATATTCTGCTCGTGGATCTTATTTAGCAGCTCATCTGAGCAGTCCAACTCTTCGATTTGATTTTCAGCATCGATGGTGCGGACATGGAAGGGATCCGAACAGCTTGCTGTGCCGAGGAGAGGAGCAGCGGACGCGGAAACGGTCTCTAGGAATGCCTGCGACAGCGTTAACAGCCCGCCATCCTTATAACGATCAGGGAAAAGCAGGCCGTCAAAACCATCGCGAATTCCGACTACCTGCCACCCAAGATTCTCGGCTGCGCGCACAACGCCGAGCAACACAGCGTTGAGGCCCGGCACATACCCGCCGGAGTTGTTCACTGCGATTTTTGTTGATTCGGAAGTCATAATTACCACACGTGAGTTTCACTCACACACACGCGTCCACGCCCTCGAATACCGACGCAACGCGGAACGGCACTCTACGAGGTCATGACCGGCGACTTTACCTCGCGATGCTGGGCTTGCTCCATGCGCTTGCGCACTGTAGCCCGCAGGTCCTCGCCGAATCCACTCAGCAACCCACCATCGACCGCAATCAGTTGGCCGGTGATCATGTCAGCCCGGTCACTCGCTAAAAAAGAAGCCGCCTCTCCAATTTCCGCGGGCGTGCACATGCGCCCCAGCGGAATCAGTCGCGCCGCGATCAGTTCGCGAAATTCTGGCGTGGAACCCTTCTCCATCAAGGGGGTCATGACTCCACCCGGACAGATGGCATTCACGGTGATGTGGTGATCCGCCAATTCCCAGGCCAAATGGTTGGTCAGTCCAGTCACCCCGTGCTTCGAAACGGTATAGTCTGCGCTGCCAAAGAAGGTCATGCGGATGCCGGCCGTTGACGAAATATTGATAATGCGTCCGTGATTCTTTGCGATCATCGTGGGGAGAACGGCTTTGATACCGAGGAACACGCCCTTCAGGTTAATGCCGAGGACCTTGTCCCACTGTTCCTCAGGCAGGTCCTGCAACAAGTGCGGTGTCGCCTCAATACCAGCGTTGTTCACCAGGATGTCCACCGTCCCGAAGGCATTAATGGCTGCAGCGACCATGGCAGCTTGGTCCGCCGCCTTGCTTACATCCGCTCCGACGCCGATTGCTTTGCCCCCAGCGACTTCAACCTTTTTGATGGTCTCCGCGCAGGAATCTGCCGTCAGGCCATTGACCACGACGTTCGCTCCTTCTCTTCCGAACACCGTGGCGATTCCTTGTCCAATCCCTCGCGCAGATCCAGTAATGATTGCTGTTTTGCCTTTTAGTTCCATGACCATACCTTTCTCAAATCGTGAAATTCTTTAGCACTATTTGCCAGCTTCGTGAGCGGCGATGCTTGCGCGCACCTCGGCTTCGGCTTGTAGCCAATCGTCGATGTCATTTCCGTGAGCGCCGCCGCGCTGCTCATAAAGTTCATACGCGCGCTGGCAGATCAGTTCGAACATGTGTCCTTCATCCACCGGAGTTGGGGCAGCCTCCTTCTTTTCCATCACTTTGGCAGTTTGTTGGGCCATTAACTTTCTTCTCCTTTTACGAGCCGCAACCGATCACACGTGCTCTTCGGTTCGCGCAATAATTTCCGCCTGCTGCATGGGAGACAGGTCAACGAAGTAAGCGGAGTATCCGGCAATGCGCACGATGAGGTTGCGGTATTTTTCGGGATCCTTCTGCGCGGCCAGCAGCGTTTCTTTGTTGATCACGTTGAATTGTACGTGCCAGAGCTTCAGTGCACTCCACGTCCGGATGATTTGCATCAGGCGGCGCGTACCTTCTTCTCCGGCTAGATTCGCGGGGTTGAACTTCAGGTTGATTAAGTCTCCGCCCTTTTCCCGGTAACTGAAATTGTGTGCGTGCGCGATCGAGGTCAGCGCCACGGTTGGACCTTTGGTGTCCATCCCGTGCGAAGCAGAAATACCTTCGGCGAGATACTCGCTGGCCTTTCGTCCATTGGGCGTGGCCCCAGTGACTTTGCCCAGCGGCACGTGGAATGTGATCGGAATTTGCCGCAACAGGAACACTTGGTTATGCGGCTTGGGATTCTTGTTTAGGAACTTGAGCAAGAAAGTTTCAATATCGAAGCCGATCTGGTCCACCCAGTCGATTCCATTGCCATACTTGGGAGCATTCAAGCACATCTGACGAACGGCTTCATGTCCTTCCCAATTGGCTTCCATGGCTTCCAACAATTGATCCCACGTCAACTTTTTGCTGTCGAAGATGAGGTGCTTCACGGCAGCAAGGCTGTCAATTGCCGTGCCCAGGCCGATGGCTTCGAGCGTGGTGTGATCAATCGCTCCTTGAAACCATTCGCCGTGAGTGTGCAGGTCGCGGCACTCGGCCATGGCGAGGTCATGAAGCATCGAGGTTTGCGGCGCGGCGAAATACTGCGGCTTCATCTGCATCGCCACGTACTGCTGCGTCAATGCATGCTGGGCGAGGTGCTCCAGTTGCGTGCAAAAAGCATTCCATACCTCTTCGAAACTCTTCCAGGTTCTAGGATCGGCTGTGCTGAGGCCAAACTGGATGTCGCGCAAAACTTTGAGTTTGCCCTGGCGAAAGGTTAATTCCACAGCCGAGCCATAGTTAATGCCACCGCCCGCAGTCACATTGGTTTCACGGTTCGGGAGGCGGTTTTCGCAGCAACCGGAGATGCACCAATCGAGCGCTTCCTGATAGCTGGCGCCATTGGAAAGATAGAAAGGAATAACTAACTCGTCGTTTAGGAGTTTCGGAAAACCTTTCCCGTCCTTAACGGTCTCCGCGACAAAATGCAGCAAATGGTCCGGACTGTTTGCATGGACGCGGATGCAAGGCTCGGGACACGTGATGGACAACGCGCGCGTGGAGTCCAGAATCAGGTAAGTGAGGTCGTTCGTTGCATCGCGGCCTTCCGGAGTCTGTCCACCGAGGCAGACATCCTCGAATTTAGAGAAGCCTTCAGTGCCGGCGGCAGCAACGGGGTTCAGCTTAATTTCGACGCATTGCGCCATGTTCAGCCAGAGACACTGGAGCAACTCCGTGGCAGACTCTTTGGTAATACGCTTTTCGGCGAGATCCTTCTCGTAAAATGGCCAGAGATATTGGTCCATGCGGCCCTGGCCCATCGCGCTGCTGGTCTGCTCGACGCGGTTGAACATTTGGCCCCACCACTGCGCCTGCAGGGCTTGGTGAAGAGTGCGGGCAGGATTTTCGGGCACCCATTCACAAATTTCAGCAATTTGATTCAGTTCCTGCTTTCGAGTGGAATATTTTTCATTCTTTGCCATTTCTCGGGCCAAGGCAGCATAGCGCTTTGACCAAGTGGTCATCGCATCGCAGGTCATGAGGACTGCTTCCAAGAAGGGCTTCTTGGTAACGGTGTCGCGGCCGGGTGTCAGTACTGCGAGTTTCGCCTGCGCTTCCTCGCGAATCCCTTTTACACCGCGAGTCAGAATTTTGCGGAAGTCTGGCGTCCAGTTCTGAGAGTGGCGCATGGGAGAAGTCGCCAAGACGACGCAGGTGTACATAATGATGTTCTTGGGATCGGGACCCAGCAGCATGAAGCGGGTGTCTTCGGGTAAAGAATGGGCGAAGTTCGTGGCGTAATCTTTGCCCGCCCAATATGGAGTTAAGACCTCATTAATGATCTTTGCGTCTTCGTCGGTGACTATGACTTCGCCGGGCTTGCCTTTGTTCTTGCGGAACATATCCACGCCTGCGGGCATGATGTTGCCATCGAGTTCCGGATAGACCATCCCCCAACGTCCGAACCAAGCATTCGGACGGCCAACGATGAGTTCACCGTCGAAGATATTGACTGGGGCTTTCTCGGCGAAATTCTTCAGCGCCTTGGCCCAGCGCAGCACCAGTGGCTGGCCTTCCGTTTCCCTAAATGTCTCAGTGAACAACACCGCACGATCCAGCGTGACGCGAGGAGGGCCATACGCGCGCATTTTCTCGTAGAGACTCAGGACTCGGTCCGTGACCGTCCCATGAATAACCGCGTTCCCGCCTTCAATCGCGGCTTCCTGCGCCGATAGTGTTTTCCCTGGCGCAATTGTCGGTGTGCTCATGTTTGCCTCCCGCTCCGTTCAGCCATCCACAAAGGTAGCGGCCTTACTGCCCGGTTTTACACACGGGCAACGGCATACAATTTGCAATCCGCAAACCAAATATATTTCTACAGAACTATGCCAGACCCGTTTGATTTGGCGAGATTTAGCGTGAACGAGGGCGCCTATTGCGATGTGCTTCCTAGTCCAACGAGTTGGAGAAACACAACCTATTGGAGGTTCACGTTGTTGACTTTTTTTACGCTACTCCCATAACCTACTTCTAGATTGGTTCGGCATCGCTCCCCGTTACCAGCGTTGGTCTTCCTTTGCAGAACGGACAGAATGTCGATACTTTCTCGGCCAGTTCACACCTCGCATACTTCAGAATCAGCTTCTGACTCCGCGGTCGATTCAAGACCAAATGACAGTCGCAAGGTTCTCAGCGACGAGATTTTTCAACGGATCTTCCAAACGGCTGCTGATGCGATCGTCATTACAGACGGCCAAGGCCAGATTGTCCGTGTGAATGCTCATACGGAAGCGCTATTCGGTTACGCCGCAGAAGACCTAATCGGACATCCCATCGAAATTTTGGTTCCTCAGAGATCCCGGCAGGCTCATACGCAAAATCGAACCCGGTACATTGCACAACCTCGGCATCGCGCAATGGGTGTTGCCGTTGATGTTGTCGGGTTACGAAGCGACGGCTCAGAAATTCCACTGGAAATCAGCCTGAATCCCGTGTCGACCGAGTCCGAAACCCTTGTCGTCGCGAACATTCGCGATGTCAGCGAACGCCAAGTGACCGAGAAAATGCGACAAGAGTTGGCCTTCGAGACCACACTTTCCAAACTATCCGCGGTTTTCATCAACCTCTCGCCCGAACGCGTGGACGGCGAAATCATTAAAGGGCTGCGGTTACTTGGTGATGCTATGAACGCAGATCGTGGGTCTCTGGGCGAAATGGACGAATCCGGCACCCTCGTCGTCAGTCACTCTTGGGCTCGCCCGGGCTTTCCACCTTTTCCGGAGCGCATCATCACAAATACCATGCCTTGGTTGGAACAACAGATTCTCCGTGGCGAAGTCTCTTTTTGCGAGCGGCCGGAGGATCTACCGCCTGAGGCCGGCCGCGAGCGCGCTTACATGCAATCTTTGGGACTCAAATCATCCTTGGTTATGCCATTTCACATCGGCGGCAAGGTGACCGGCGTTCTTTCTAGTGGTAGTTTCCGTAACTATCAGACGTGGAATGCTGACATCATTGCAAGATTCCGCATGGCCGCCGAGATATTCGCAAACGCTTTAGCGCGAAAGACCGCGGACTCAGAGATTCGCAAATTACGAGAGCAACTGATTCGGGAAAATATCTACCTCCAGAAAGAGATAGAACTGGAACACTCACATAGTGCGATTATTGGCAACAGCCTCGCCATTCGAACGGTGCTGAAAAAGATCGAGCAGGTCGCCGCGACTCCTTCAGTGGTACTCGTCCTAGGAGAGACCGGTACCGGTAAAGAGTTAGTCGCGCGAACCATTCACAACCTAAGCCAGTGTAAAGGGCATCCGATGGTCAAAGTGAATTGCGCTGCGCTCCCCGGTTCGCTCATTGAGAGCGAGTTGTTCGGACGCGAGAAGGGCGCATTTACCGGCGCTCTCGCCCAAGAAGTCGGCCGGTTTGAACTTGCTAACGGGTCCACAATTTTTCTCGATGAAATCGGGGAGCTGCCCTTGGAAGTGCAGCCTAAGCTGCTAAGGGTGCTCCAGGAAGGCGAGTTTGAACGTCTCGGAAGCCCAAGGACCATGCATGTTGCCGTTCGCGTGATCGCGGCCACCAGCCGCGATCTGGATGCAATGATAAAGGAAGGCAAGTTCCGCGAGGATCTTTACTATCGGCTGAACGTTTTTCCGATTTCCGTTCCGCCCTTGCGCGAAAGGCTGGATGACATGGCGCTGTTGGTTCGACACATTCTGAATGACCTGGGCCCTCGCATGGGCAGAAAAATCGAGGGCATTCGAGCCAGCACTTTGCAAGCTTTTCAAAATTATCACTGGCCAGGAAACATCCGGGAGCTGCGCAACGTCATCGAACGCAATCTAATCCTGCATGACGGCCTGTATTTCCAGGCCGATCTGTCCGACCTCGGACCATCCAAAAGTCCGCATGGACGCTTGCGCGTCCTGGAAGAGGAACATATTCGAGAGATTCTTCGACTCACCAACTGGCGCATTCGCGGGGAAAAAGGTGCCGCCAAAATCCTCGGCCTGAAACCTACCACGCTGGAAGCTCGGATGAAAAAACTCGGGATTCAACGGCCCATTTAGAGCAAGACTGCGCGACATCCGAAGCGGCCCCTTATCGACGCTGCGATTCAGGTGTAGAACTATATGAACAGCCCACGAAAGGCTTCAGAACCACCCGGCAGTCTCTTGAAACTCGTGTTGCTCGCCCCGTTAGCAGGCCTTCTTGCTGGACTGGTCGGTGGCGGGTTCCGCATGTCCCTCAAAGCTGCTGAACGGTTTCGTGATCATGCTATTGTCTGGGCGCAGATTGAGAAATTTCCACGTGCGTTCATTTTCGTGGTTGTGTGTGCGCTGGCAGCTGCGATTGCAGCTCGGCTAGTACGAAAATACTCTCCGTTTTCCGCTGGAAGTGGTATCGCCCACGTTGAAGCGGTCTTAAATGCGGATCTACCACCGGCACCCTTGATACTTGTTCCATTGAAGTTCATTGGAGGTGTTTTGGCGATTGGTGCGGGACTTGCCCTGGGCCCGGAAGGACCAAGTGTGCAGATTGGCGCGTGCATCGGCGATTTTGTCGGCAAACTGTTCCGGCGGAACTGGTTCGATAATCGCGTGCTGCTGGCGGCCGGCGCGGGCGCCGGACTGGCAGCAGTGTTCAACGCTCCAATCGCTGGCGCCATTTTTGTGTTAGAAGAATTAATCAGACGATTCGAGACACGCATCGCCATTGCGGCACTCGGCGCGTCAGGTGCTGCCATTTGGGTGGCGCGTCTGATGAACGGCAACCAGCCGGACTTTTTCGTAGTTCCGTCGCACTATTCCAGTCCCGGCACAGGATTGCTGTTTGCGCCTCTGGGTATCATCTTGGGTTTCGCGGGAATACTTTACAACCGCACGCTATTGGGAACACTGCAACTCGGTGACCGACTCCGCCGTTTCCCCATCGAGGTGCGCGCCGGATTGGTCGGTGCGGCCGTCGCCATGATTGCGCTTGCGCGTCCCCTGTCGATTGGCACGGGAGAGTCGTTAACACAACTGGCGTTGAACGGGAGTTTTGGGTTTCGACTGCTGCTGCTGATTTTTGCCTTCCGGCTGGGAATCGGCGCGCTTTCTTACGCATCCGGCACCCCAGGGGGGCTGCTAGCACCGATCCTCGCGCTTGGTGCTATCAGCGGCGAGGCATGCGGTTATGCGTTTCGCTGGGGATTTCCAAGCCTGGAAATTGAGCCAGCGGCGTTTGCGGTAGTTGGAATGGCTGCCTTCCTGTGTGCTGTCAGTCGAACGCCCCTGACTGCCATTGTGCTTGTCTTGGAAATGACCGGAAATTTCCCCGTATTCCTTCCTATGCTCTGTGCTTGCTTCACGGCTATGGCTGTGCCCGGGTTGCTAGAGGATCCTGCGCTCTATGATTCCCTTCGCGAACGCGTGATACAGACTCAGATAAAGTCCAACGGCCCATCGACGCCTCCGCGCATTGCCATCCCGACGCCGGTTGCCACAAGCTCTTGAAGATCTCCTCTAAACGTTGCCCCAGGGAGCCCCAAACCTTGGAGCTACTCCAAAATATTGTGCGTGCCTTGTCCCCAATCCCGGTCGTTCCGGCGCAATTCTGTTGTTTCTCGCCAATTACGAGTGATAAGAATTTGGTCGAGCGCTTGCAATGCTGTGACTGCATAAAGCCTCAAATATTAAACATCCAAACCTCCTAGTACGGAGTTATGAGAGATCGATCATGAACTTTACCTTTATCTTCAAGCAGTTGGTTTGCTCCATCGTGGTGGTTTGTCTTGCTTTGACTATGCCAGGCCTGGCAATTTCTCAATCGGCGCCCACCACCCCTCCCTCGAATGTTCTTCCACCGGGAGGCGATCCCTGGCCTCGTCATCTTGCATATCAGGGAGCCCAAATCTCCGTTTACCAGCCGCAATTACAAAGTTGGTCCGGAAACCTGCTGGACGCTTATGCAGCGGTCAGTATCAAGGCTACGGATACCAAAAAGAACGATTACGGTGTGATTTGGTTCACCGCGCATACCGAAGTGGACAAGGTCAATCGCGTGGTGACGTTGTTTGATTTCCAGTTGACAAAACAAAGCTTTCCGTCGCTGGCCAACAACGGAGCCGCGTATACGGGCGCCTTTGATCAATCCCAGTCTTGGACCCAGTTCATGCCGCTCGACCAACTGCAAGCCAGTTTGGGATTAACCGATGTGGCTGAAAAACAGAAACGCGTTGTGGTACAAAACAATGCGCCGCGAATCGTTTTCAGCACGGTCCCCGCGGTGCTGGCGCTGATTGATGGCCAGCCGACGATGCACGATGTCGGCGACAGCCTCCAGAAGATCATCAACACTCGGGCGCTTATTCTTTTTGACCTCGAAAAAGATATGTATTACCTGGCTTTGATGGACGGTTGGGTCAAGGCGTCCTCGTTGCAAGGACCGTGGAAGCTCGCCAAGCATGACCCATCCCGCGATCTGAACAAGATCAAAAAAGCCGCGCTGGATGACGATCAGAACCAGATTCTCGGCAATCCCGATCAATCCCTGAAGGACGCTTATGAGGATGGCGAAGCGCCGGTCGTTTATGTCAGCACTACTCCCGCCGAGCTGATTCTGACGCAGGGAGAGCCGCAATTCACACCACTGCTGGGAACGAATCTTCTCTACGTAACCAACACCGGCGACGACATTTTCATGGATAGCGAGAATTCCCAGTATTACATCCTGGTTGCTGGGCGCTGGTTCATTTCCCCGTCCATAGCGAACGGTCCTTGGGGCTACATTGCGGCGAACACGCTGCCTCCAGACTTCGCAAAAATCCCGACCTACAGCCCGAAAGCCAGTGTCCTCGCGTCCGTGCCCGGCACGCCGCAAGCCAAAGAAGCTCTAATTGCCAATCAAATTCCGCAGACTGCCACGATCAACAGGGCTGCAGCGCAGTTAAACTTGAGCTATTTTGGCACACCGGATTTTCAGCCGATTACTGGCACATCCATGACCTATGCCGTGAATTCGGCCACTCCCGTCATTTATGTTCCGAGCGGCTCGTTCTATGCCTGCCAAGGTGCAGTCTGGTTCGAAGGATCGTCCCCGACCGGACCTTGGACGGTAGCGACTTCGGTCCCCGACATTATTTACACCATCCCGGCGAGCTCGCCGATTTACAACGTCACGTATGCGCAAGTGTACGGCTACACGCCGTCGGTAGTTTACGTCGGGTATACGCCCGGTTATTACGGGACCGTCGTCTCTTCCGAAGACGTGGTGGTGTATGGCACGGGCTATGTTTACGCGCCTTATGTAACAAGCTCGGTGTGGGTTCCTGCGCCGGTTACTTACGGTGTGGGCGCCTCCTTCGGGTGGAGCGCGGTCGGTGGCTGGGCCCTCGGTTTCGGAATCGGCATGGCAGTCGGTGCGGCGTGCAGTCCTTGGTGGGGACCCACAGGGTGGTACGGCTGGGGTGGAGGTGCGCCAGCGTGGGGCTGGGGCGCGTACGGAGGCGCCGCTTCGGCAAACTATTACGGCCACTGGGGGAATGCCGCGTACTCAGGTACGAGAGCGGCGTGGGCGAATCCGTACACCGGTAATGTGGGCGCCGGCAACCGGGGCAGCTTCTACAATCCGGTGACAGGTGCGACGGGAGTGGGCGGACGCGGCTACAACTACAACGCGTATACCGGAAATTACGCGGCGGGCAGCCGCGGCGCTGCTTACAATCCATCGACGGGAGTGGTCGCGGGCGGGGCGCATGGTGTATATGGCAACGCTTACAGCGGAGCGTCGGGCAGCGTCGACCGAGGCTTCGCGTATAAGCCCAGTACAGGAAATGGTATCGGCTACAACGGAAATAATGTCTATGCCGATCACGATGGCAACGTCTACAAGGCGAGTCCCGGTTCTGGCTGGCAGCAGTACAACAATGGCAATTGGAATAACGTCGATAAATCGACGCAGTCTTCTCTGAGCAGTCAATCCGCATCGCGCGACCAAGGTGCACAAAGCTGGAATAACTTCCACTCTGGAGGATGGGGCGGAAGCTCCGGCAGCGATGGCTATTCTTCTCGCGGCGGTGGCGGTTGGAGCGGCGGCGGTTGGGGCAGCGGCGGCCATAGCGATAGCTGGAATAGTGGTGGCTCGGGTGATCGCTCCACAGGTGGTTGGGGTGGTGGCGGTTGGGGCGGCCGTTCCAGTAGCTGGGGCGACGGCGGATTCCATGGTGGCTGGGGCGGCGGCGGGTTCGGTGGCCGCCGCTAAAACGCTCCACTCGACTGGACAGACAGAAATTACTCCGAAGCAGCCTTCCTTCGAGTGACTGCCGGCGATTCCGCCGTTAGAGGAATTGATTCAACTAGGTCGAAAAATCAGCTTTTCGTCGAAATGACAATGCGGCGGCTACGGCCCGTTAACCAGAAATCGATACACCCATTCCCTAATGAGAGAGTCCCGTGACACCGAAGCCGAGAGCGGCCGCGGCTGCACGCGGGTCAAAGCTTTGTCGTCTTCCATTGTTACCTCCTTGGGTTTTTGGAAATTCATGTATCGGACCGTCTGCAAAAAGATCGAAGTTTGACAGCAGGTAGACAAGTGATCCGTGCTTCTCCTGGTGATAATGGCTGGTTGACGCCAGGAGATGGCCAAATCGCTTTGCAATCTCTTCGGCGGTGATAGCGGGTTGTTCTGAAAGAAATCGCTGTAGAGGTTTTCCTTCCCGCCCTGCCCATGTTGGAGCTATGCCAGAATCAGTTTTGGTGGCTTTGGGGGAATACCCGCGGGTAAACGACACACGGTTTTTTTGGAGAGGTCAGGGTAAGCGCCAAACCGCTGTCCGTGACTGGCAAGAGAAGATTAAGGACGTATTTGATCTCGCCGGAATTGTGAAGGGCCTCAGTAACGCAGTGTCGCACAGGCTGCGGGACACATTTGCCGTTGAAATGCTTCTCGCCGGCGTGCCAATCGAACGGGTGTCCTGCTGGGGCATCAAAGCATCCGCATTACGGAGAAGCATTACAGCCCGTGGACACGGAGCAAATCGAAGCAGATCTTGCCGCCGCATGGAAGCTGGATCCGGCGCTTGTCGCGACGAACAGTACACCTCAAGTACGCGGACAAAACGCTACTATCAACTAATTGAAAAGACGGACGAAAGAATGGCGGAGAGGGTGGGATTCGAACCCACGGTAGGGGTTAGCCTACACACGCTTTCCAAGCGTGCGCCTTAAACCGCTCGGCCACCTCTCCGCTGGAGTAGTTAACCTTTCGATTCTAGCAAAAATGGGGAGTGGCTGCATGAACGCGGGTGACGCGCGTGCCATAGATATTTCTCCGCTACGATTTGCGGAAAAGCATGGGTGGGTTGGTGGGTCTCTATGGGCTGAAGCCTAGTTCGTCGGCAAGCAATCACCTTCCGGCTTCCGTGAGAAATCGTAACTGATAAGCTAACTCCTTCGAGTGGCCCTGATAATAATGTGGAGCTCATAACGACGGTTGGAGGCCGTCGGGATTTGCGAGTTTGGGAGTATCAAGTAAACTAGATTGGTTACCCCACGACTCCGGGGTCGTCTAATTGGTAGGACATCAGCCTTTGGAGCTGACTATCCTGGTTCGAGTCCAGGCCCCGGAGCCATTTTGTCCGACGGTACTGCGCGTGAGTTGACCTGTTGATCCCAATGACCACGATCGAGCGAGCCCGACAGTTTGTGCAGCCGCGACGTTCGCTACGAAAATTGCGGACGGCGCAAGCCGGTATGACACTTTTGGAGTTGATCATAGCGTCGACGGTGCTGCTGATCCTGGCCAGTGCAGCGGAACCTTTAATCCGCATTACGATTGTGCGTAGCCGGGAAGCAGAATTGCGCCGGGATTTGCGGGAGATGCGCAATGCCATCGATCACTACAAAGACATGGCGGACTCTCTGGCATTCCGCACTGAGCTTACCAGTAATGGTTACCCACCCGACCTGGACACGCTGGTCAACGGAGTGACCCTTGCGGGGAATAAGAAAGTGCGCTTTTTGCGCAGAATCCCAACCGACCCGATGACAGGCAACAAAGACTGGGGACTGCGCTCCGTTCAAGATGACCCGGATTCGACAAGCTGGGGAGGCGACAACGTGTTTGACGTGTACACGAAGGCCCAAGGAACCGCGCTCGACGGTACTAAGTACTCCGATTGGTAAATTCACGCTTGTTCCCTACCCCAACAAATTAAGACAAAACTCAAGTTATAGTCCCGATCGTGCGGACATGTGGCACAGACGTGCTGTGCCCGTACGAGGAGTTTATTTAGGCCGGAGTTGAGACCGCCGGCTGAAACCCGGGTAACAGAGATTCAGGGAGTTTATTCTTCTGCTGGTTTCGCGGTGGTGATCAGGTTGCTGGTTGTGACCACGCACTGCCACGAGCCGTTGGTCTTGATCCAGGTGTCGACAAAACGTTCGCGATGAACGAAGGACCTGCCTTTATCCGTGCCTTTAACGCGAAAGATGCCGATGACTACGGCAGCGTCGCCATAGACCTGCACATTGGTGTGTTCGATTGTCACTTGGGAAGGCTGGTAATCGGGCGCTTTTATACTTGCGAGAAATTCGCTTTTCGATTGGACGCTTCCATCCGTATCCACGGAGGCCATAGTATTGGCCAGAAGCATATCCAAAGCCTTGGTGTCTTTTTGTTCGAGGGCACGATTCCAAAGATTTTCAAGAGCCAGGATGCGACCGGCTTCGTCGCTGTTGCTGTTCTGATGAGCGGCAGCCAGGAGAACGGCGAGCGAGAGAAAAGCAGCAGCCGCAATAAATCTTTTCATGATGGGCCTCTTGCATTGATTCGAGAGTAGTCAGGGCGGCTGACAGTATCAGCTTAGAACGGAAGGGAGAAAGAGGCAGAAATTCCAAAGACGGAATTGGCCAAGCAGTAATTTTAAAATTTATTAGGTACGCTCCGTCCTGTCAGCCCGGATGCGCTGTGAGGAGTTCGTTCACGGCGCGATAGGCTTGATCAATAGCGACGTCGGTGTAAGCGCTGGCGCCGGCGTCGGAGTTCGCGATGGAGATGCGCCCGAAGGGTTGGCGCCCGCGGACCCAGGGCTGCTCGCCTTCTTTCCAGTGCGGCGTGTCGAGACCAAAGGGCGTGTAGGCGTAACCATGGGCCCAACGATTCACTGTAATTCCGGCGATGTCGCTAGCCGGATCAAAGCCAGCGGCGCCGAGCATGCGGCCGAGCTGGTCGCGAATGTTGCGCTCGAAATCAGAAAAAGGAGTTTGCATCAGTTCGCCACGTCCGGCCCGGTTTTGATCGCGTACCGGCAAGCCGGGTTGGCAAGGAGTTCGGAGCATGAAAAGGACGGCTGGTTCTTCGGGCTTGCTCGAAAATTGGTAAGAACCCAAGGTTACCGGGAAATCGAGGGCGGTATAGGTGTGGTACGCGCCCGGAGCGACGATTTGATGGATGCCGAGTTTAGAGAAGGAGGTCCAGTTTCGGATGCCCACGTGGGTATAGACCAGGGGGGCTTTGACCAAATAAGAAAGCGCTTCTTTTTGCGGCTGGGGCAATTCCGGGCAGATGTACGGGATCATGACGTTGTAACAGGCCAGCACGCAGTAATTCCCTTTCACGAGAAAGGGCTTCCCACCTGATGTATAGGTGATGTGCACTTCTTTGGCGGTGTCTTTCGCCGAAGCGTGTTTCACATTCACGACAGTGCTGTTCAGCCGCACCCGAACGGAATGTTCGGCGCGGTCCAGTTGACTGTAATCCGCTCTGGCCGTCACTACATCTTCCATGGTGCTGCCCGGAATCGCGGATGGAATGAGCGAACGCACAAGGAGCCGCGCAATGGAAGCATTTCCATCGGGAAAATGAAAAATGTACGGCTCTTCCTTCTGGTGAGGGGGAAAACCCAACCCATCGAAGCCCGCGTATGTGAAGGAACCGTAATCGTCTCCAGCCTGGTAACAATCGTAGGCAGACACTGCTTCAATGCCGACGCAAAAAAGGTCGTGTGGGAATGTTTGAAAGAACGGTAAAGCCGCCGGAGAAAGTTTGCAGTACTTCGTCAGATAATCGGCATAGCTGATCGTTTTGAGTTGCGCGACTTTCTGTTGCTGCGACAAGCCTTTTAGGTAATCGACCTTTTCGGTGTAAACGCGCGCAATATCTTTTCGCACCGGATCAGATAGGGGAGCCTTGGCGAGAAAATCGGGCCAAGGGGTGGCGTTCATGCCCGTCAGCAGACAATCTTTGCCGAATGTTTCTTTGTCGAAAAAGGCCGCGGTGCCCAGGTGAGAGTAGAGTTTCTGATCGTACGCTTTGTAAAAGGTTTCTGTGTGGATGCCCAATTCCGTGAGAAGGCCTTTCGCTTCAGAGCTGTATTCGCCCGGACTCTCGATGGATTGCGTTCCGCCGTAACTGAGGAGCATGCGTTCAGCCACTTGAAACTCATTGCGCTTCGCGTGACCACCGAAATCATCGTGATTGTCGAGAATAAGAATTCTGGCGTTATTGCTCGCTTTCTGACGAAAACGGTAAGCCGCGGCCAAGCCGCTGATGCCACCACCGACGACGATAAGGTCGTAGGCTTCGCCCGTTTGTTCAGGCGTGCCAAGGTCATGGGGATTTTCGCCATCGCGCATGCGATGAGCCATAGTGAACGACCCGTCGTGATTCCCGCGCATCCCAAGTTTGGCCGGCGGATAGTAACCAAGCGTGTTTTGCGGTGAAGGTTCATCAAGGATGCCTGCGGCCATAAGTTGCCGCACACCCAAAGAACCCGTCAGCACACTGGCACCGGCGCCCACGGCGACGCCGTTGAGAAAATCGCGGCGAGAGATTTCTCGATCCATGCCAAGCTGTTTGTCTTTTTCTTGTTGATTCATTCTTTCCCCTTGGAATGCGCGCGGAGGCTAGTATAACAATGGAAAAAGTCCATCTTTACATATTTTCAGGAAGCTTAGGCAACCGACCGGATTTCGATTGTGGAAATGAGCCTGCTACTCTTTGGCAGTGCATAAATCAAGGTGCCTCGAGGACGCATGGAACCGACAAGGAAAGCGCATGGCGAGAAGGAGACCGGTCGACTGGAAGCGTTTAGCGATGGAGTGTTTGCCATTGCGATCACGCTGCTGGTGCTGGATCTGAAAGCGCCGGATGTGAGCGTTACGGGAGGCTCTGCGACGGAACTGGCCAAAGCGCTGTTGCGGCAGTGGCCGAGCTATGTAGGATTGGTGACCAGCTTTTTCACTGTTTTGATCATGTGGGTGCATCACCACGCGATTCTGCGCAACGTGTGCAAGACCGATGCGTGGCTACATTTTGCGAATGGGTGCCTTTTGTTCGGCGTGACGTTTGTTCCCTACCCGACCTCGATTTTGGCGTCGTATTTCGAAACGCCAGCGGCAAAGATGGCGGCGGCCTTCTATGCGGGGACGTTTGTGTTCATCGCGATATGCTTTTACTTGTTCATACGTGCGGCATTCCGCGAACCGCTGCTCTCGCCGGATGCATCGCAGGCCTTCATCAACAAAACTTGTCACGATTACATGTTTGGGCCGCCCGCGTACTCCTTGGCAACACTGGCAGCATTCCTGGACGTGCGCTTGTCACTCGCAATTTGCACGATTTTGTGGATTTTCTGGGCAACCACTATCACAAAGAACACAAAGGCTTGAAATCAAGCTGCGGCTCCGCGCAGTTTGATGAATAACCCGAAAAGCGGTTATTGGTAGGTGGCGACCAGTTCCCCGTTTTCGATGTGCATGTCGGAAACGTCCGACGGCAGCTTGAGTTTCTCGCGGTTTTCCGGTGAGTCCAGCAAGCGCTGCACCGCCGACTCCAGTGTCGATTGCGGAATGGGAAGCGAGCCAATCTGTCCGCTGACAGGTATGAATTTGAGATAACCATCTTGCGCGCCCAATTTGCCTACCAGATCCAGCGTCATGTCCTTGCCGTGCACATTGAAGACGACATAAGCATGGACCTGGTCCCCTTCCATCTGGACTTTGACGTCGCGGACCGTGGAACGCACCTGGTCGATATCCGCGTCGGAAGGCGTCCCTGGCGAGTCATTGACCTGGGATGCATCGGGCGTTGGGGTGGAAGCGGCGGACGAATCCTCTTTAGCCAGATTCAGATGCGACTGTAAGTAGGAGTTCAACTCGCTTTCATCGAGGCGCAGCGTCGCTTTTTGTCCTTCGGAGACCGACTGCTCAACGTCCTGAAGTTTCTGTTCGGCGCTGGCGGCGGCTTGCGGGGAGGATTGCACCGGCGGTGGTGAATTTTTGTGGAGGAGCAAGATGAGCGTGATGAAGGCCGCCAAGTAAGTGGACCAACGAAGAAGGCGGAAAGCCCAAATCCACGGGCTGACAGGCTTGGAGGAAGGCGCAACCGGGTTGGGCAGGTTGGCATCAGGCATAAGCACCACCTTATAGGCTAGCCACAGCGACACGTCCCGCTAGCCCCTCTCTCTCTAAACCCTATCGCCGAACAAAGGTTGCGACAATGGAACTACTGAGCTAGGAGGCCAAATCGGCACCTGAAGTGGTCGGGTGCACATGGGATACTGCTGCAACAAGGGGCGAAACAAGTTGAAAGCTGAGGCCACAATCGCGTCGGGAGCAAAGGCCGAAACGCGACTGCTGCCAGCGTACTTAGCGCTAATCGTGGGGATCGTGTGCGTGGCTTGGTCGGCGATTTTTGTGCGCTGGACTGACATTCCCGGGCCAGCGTCGGCGTTTTACCGCATGTTGATTCCGGCGGTGGTGTTGTTGCCCACATTCCTGTTCGACCGCCAGGGCATGCAGTTGAATCGGCGGATGCTGGGAATTATTGCGTTGGGCGGATTTTTTTTCGCGCTGGACCTGGCTCTGTACAACACTTCTATACTGAAGACGAGCGCCGCTAATGCCACACTGCTTGGCAACAACACACCGATTGTAGTCGGTCTACTGAGCTGGTTCGTGTTCCGCAAGCGGCCTGCCGCGGCCTTCTGGCTAGGATTAACGATGGCCCTGGCGGGCACGGTCGTAATTCTCTGGTCTGACCTGGGCAGGCACATGCAGTTCGGGATGGGTGACGTGATGGCGCTGGGCGCCGCGGCGTGTTTTGCGGTGTACTTACTGGCAACGGAGCGCGTTCGCACGTCCACGACGACACTGGGATTCCTGCGGCTGGCGATGATCTCCAGCACGGTGGCGCTGTTTGCTATCAACTGGGCAATGGGCATTTCTCTGCGAGTCCCGCACGGCCGAACGCTGTGGGCAATTTTGGGACTGGGGCTAGTTACTCAGCTTGGGGGTTATCTGGCGCTGACCTACGCGTTGGGCCACCTGCCGGCAACCGTGACGTCGGTAAGCTTGCTGGCACAGGGCCCGTTGACCGCGGTGATGGCGGCGATTCTACTCAGCGAGGCGCTGAGCTGGGCGCAGATTATTGGCGGAACACTGGTGCTTTCGGGAGTGGGACTGGCCCACCGGCAGAAACATCCCGAAGAAGAAGCAAATATCTAGAGCACGCCAACAAGTGCCGACGAAGCCTC